>Ga0335084_10000833_pt1 | contig 27503 bp, 24 predicted proteins | sample Lox_Sample_44_FD_206721 | JGI IMG/M metagenome (GOLD analysis project Ga0335084, IMG submission 206721) | Soil microbial communities from Loxahatchee National Wildlife Refuge, Florida, United States - Lox_Sample_4.4 | ecosystem: Environmental > Terrestrial > Soil > Wetlands | place: USA... | reverse complement strand
AACGTGGTCGGCGCAGGGCGGGCATCCGGCGTTCTGGTTGGCTGGAATGCTCGGCGCGGGATTAACGTCGCTGTACACGTTCCGCCTGATTTTCCGCGTCTTCTTTGGCCCGCTGGGTACGCCGGTAACGAAGCGGCCCGGGTATGCAATGAAGGTTCCTCTCGTGATCCTTGCTGTTCTCGCTATCGTGGGCGGGTATCTGAAAGGGCCGCTGCTCGCATTTCTGCACTCGGCATTGCCCTCGACGATCGAGGCGCGCGGCGGTGCTCTGACCGAGACGGGTTCGGAAGCGATTGCCGGATTCTTGTTCCTCGCCGGACTATACCTTGCGTACCTGTTCCACCTCCAAAAACGGAGCCTCTCGGATGTGCTGGTCGAGAACCCTGTTGGCCGTGCTCTCCACGAATGGTGGTACGCCGGTTGGGGCTTCGACTGGACATACGACAACATGTTCGTGCAGCCATTTATCTGGGTGGCCAACGTGAACAAGAGCGATTTCGTCGACGCCTTCTATGCTGGTGTCGGGCGCGTCGCTGAGGCGTCGTATCGTTGGCTGAGCCGCACAGAAACGGGTCGCGTGCGCTGGTACGCCACAGCAATGGCCGCGGGGTCGGGTGTGTTCATAGCGGTGGTCTTGTTCGTATGATCCTCATCTTCTTAATTACCATTCTCCTGCTCGGCGGCATCCTCGCCGGGATTGCGGCCCGCTGGAGCACGTGCCTTCCCCGATGGATCTCATTGGCGGCAATCGCGGTGGATCTCGCCTTCGCGGCCGGTATCTGGTCCCACCGGTCGTTAAGCGCTTCGCAGACCTGGTACGACGAAGTGGACTGGAACTGGATCCCGAGCTTCGGCATTCACTTTCATCTTGCCGTGGATGGCCTTAGCCTCCTGATGCTGATGCTGACGTTCTTCCTCGGCACGGTCGCAGTGCTGTGTTCCTGGACCGAGATCCGCGAGAAGATCGGATTCTTCCACTTCAATCTGATGTGGGTCCTGGCGGGCATCGTCAGTGTGTTCCTGGCGGTGGATCTGTTCCTGTTCTACTTCGCCTGGGAACTGATGCTCATCCCGATGTATTTCCTCATCGTGATCTGGGGTCACGAACGGCGCGTTTACGCGGCCACGAAGTTCTTTTTGTTCACGCAGTGCAGCGGCCTGCTGATGCTCATCTCTATCCTCGCGCTGTGCTTCATTCACCATCAAACCACCGGCGTTTACACTTTCGAGTACTCGCAACTCCTGGGCACGACATTCCCCAGCGGCGCGGAACTTGCGATCATGCTCGGCTTTTTTGTCGCCTTTGCCGTGAAGCTGCCGGTAGTACCGCTGCATACCTGGCTGCCGGACGCTCACACCGAAGCGCCCACGGCGGGAAGCGTCATCCTGGCGGGGTTACTGTTGAAGACGGGCGGATACGGCCTGCTGCGCTTTGCGATCCCGCTGTTTCCGCGTGCAGCCCATGAGTTCACTCCGGTGGCATTGACGCTCGCCGTGATCGGGATTATTTATGGCGCCGTCACGGCCTTTTCGCAAACGGACCTTAAACGCCTGGTAGCCTACACCAGCGTCAGCCACCTGGGCTTTGTACTGCTCGGCATCTTCTCGTGGAATGCGCTGGCGCTCCAGGGCGCGATCATGACGATGATCTGTCATGGGCTGAGCACTGGTGCCCTCTTCGTCCTGGTCGGCGGTTTGCAGGAACGGATCCACACCCGGGATATGGACCGCATGGGCGGGCTCTGGACGGTTGCGCCGTGCCTGAGCGCCGCGGCGCTCTTCTTCAGCCTGGCCTCGCTCGGGCTGCCGGGCCTGGGGGATTTCGTCGGCGAGTTTCTCGTGCTACTCGGATCTTATAAGGTAAGCGTCGGGCTCACCGTACTCGCGACCCTCGGGATTCTCGCGTCGACTTTCTATGCATTAAGGATGATGCAGCGCGCCTTCTTCGGGCCGAATACGAATTCGTGGCGGCTGCCCGACCTCACACCTCGCGAAGGACTCATCATGACCGCGATGATCCTGGGCCTGCTCTGGCTGGGATTCTACCCGCAACCGGTCCTCAATACCTTTGCGCCGGCTATGGACAATTTACAGCGTGAGGTTCAGATGCCTGCCGCGGCTCTGAGGAGACTGCCATGATCGCTACCGATACGCTCGCGCTTCTTCCACTGCTTCTGCTCGCCGGGACCGCGGTTGTGGTCATGCTGGGCATCGCGGCGAAACGGAGTCACGAGCTAACGGCCGCGCTGACACTCATCGGCCTCGCGGCTTCTTTCTTCTCGGTCTTCGGGGTGACACCGCTAATTCCGCGGCAAGTGACCTCGCTGTTGCTTATCGACGGGTATGCTTTGTTCTACCTGGGGCTGATCATTGCTTCGGCCGCGGCCGTTGTGGCGCTGTCTTACCAATATTTCGCGAAACACGACGGTCAACGGGAGGAGCTGTACCTCCTGCTGGTTCTGGCGACCCTGGGTTGCGGGGTCCTGGTCACGAGCGTCCATTTCGTATCCTTCCTTCTCGGCCTCGAAGTTCTGAGCATTTCGTTGTACGGCATGGTTGCGTATTTCACGGGCCGCGGTCATGCACTCGAGGCCGGCATCAAGTACCTGATTCTCGCCTCGGCCTCGGCGGGCTTCCTTCTTTTCGGCATGGCGCTCATCTATGCCGCTACCGGAACCATGGCATTCTCGGGCATCCGAAATCTTTCGCTTGGTGGGTCCAACCTCGGGCTCGTGCTGCCGGGCATCGCACTCAGCGTAACCGGGATCGGTTTCAAACTCGGGGTGGTCCCGTTCCATCTGTGGTTACCGGACGTCTACCAGGGCGCCCCGGCGCCCGTGGCGGCTTTTGTCGCGACCACATCCAAGACCGCGGTGGTGGCGCTGTTGGTCCGCTATGTGGCGGCGCCCCGGCAGTTACCGGCACTGTTCCTGCTGTTCTCGATCATTGCGATCGCCTCGATGTGTGCTGGCAATCTCCTGGCGCTGCGGCAGAACAATGTAAAGCGCGTCTTGGCGTATTCTTCGATTGCGCACTTCGGATACATCCTGGTGGCATTCCTGGCCGGCTCGACCATGGCGGCCGGCGCCGTAGCGTTCTATCTGGTGGCATATACGGTAACCATACTCACGGCTTTCGGCATCGTCACGGTCCTCTCGACAACGGAGGGCGATGCGGCCGATCTTGAAGATTACCAGGGACTCTTCTGGCGCAGGCCGCTGCTCGCGAGCGTCTTCACTGCGGCACTCTTGTCGCTCGCGGGCATCCCCGCCACCGTGGGATTCATCGGGAAGTTCTATATCGTTGCCTCCGGCGCCAATGCTTCTGCCTGGCCGTTGATCCTTGTGCTCGTTCTCACCAGCGTCATCGGCCTGTTCTACTACCTGCGCATCGTGGTTACGCTGTTTTCGGCGCCGCCGGCGCGTCAGGTTTCGATGCCGAAGCTCGACTGGGGCAGCACGGTTGTCCTCGGTGGGCTGGCAGTTCTGCTGGTTTGGTTTGGCGTGTACCCCGCGCCGCTGCTTACTCTTATCCGAACGACGATAGGTAGGCTCAACTGATTTTAGGCTTCGCTCGTTCCCACGGGCGAAGGGATTCGACAACAAAGAGGAGACCTGGATGCTATATCAGACGATCAATCCTTTCACAGAGCAGTTACTTAAGACGTTTCCGGAACATACGGACGCGCAATTAGAAAAAATCATCGCGAAGGCCGAAGCCGTCTATGAGAACGACTGGCGGCTGAGAACGCTCGACGAAAGGAAAGCGGTTCTCAAGAAGGCGGCGGCGATTCTCCGCGACAGGCTCGATGAATTCGCAAACCCCATCACGCTGGAGATGGGTAAACTCTTTCGCGAGGCGCAGGCGGAGGTCACTCTCAGCGCGGACATATTGGACTACTATGCCGATAACGCCGCAACCTTTCTGGCGCCCCGGAAGCTCAACGTAGCGGGAGGTGAGGCCCTCGTCGAGAACGAACCACTGGGCGTGCTTTTCTGTGTGGAACCCTGGAATTTCCCGTACTACCAGTTGGCCCGCGTCGCCGGCCCGGACCTGATGGCGGGCAACGTTCTGATCGTCAAGCACGCGCCCAATGTGCCGCAGTGCGCGCTGGCGTTCGAAAAGCTGTTGCTGGATGCCGGCGCTCCGGAAGGCGCGTACACAAACGTCTTCCTTTCGAACGAGCAGGCCGCGAAGGCGGTTGCGGATCCGCGCATCAAAGGCGTCGCGCTGACGGGCAGCGAGAGGGCGGGTTCGGCGGTGGCCGCGGAAGCCGGGCAGGCTCTGAAGAAAACAACGATGGAACTGGGCGGCAGTGACGCGTTCATCGTCCTGGACGATGCCGACATGGATACCGCCGTCAAGTGGGGTGTCTGGGGGCGAATGAACAACACCGGTCAATGCTGCGTGGCTGCAAAAAGGTTCATCCTCCACGAAAAGATCGCCGATGGGTTCCTGAAGCGATTCAGAAAAGAACTCGCCGCGCTGGTCCCCGGCGATCCGATGGACTCTAGGACCACGCTGGGCCCGCTGTGCACGAAGGGCGCGCTGGACCTGGTGTTGAAACAGATCCAGAGCGCGGTCGATGGCGGCGCCAAGGTGCTGACGGGCGGCAAGCGGCTCGACCGACCCGGATACTTTCTGGAGCCTACGATCCTGACCGGTATTACTCCGGAAAACCCGGCGTTCCACGTGGAGTTCTTCGCCCCCGTGGCGATGATTTTCCGTGTGAAGAATGACAAAGAAGCGATCGACCTCGCCAACGACTCACCGTACGGGCTGGGCGGGTCGGTGATCACCCAGGACGTCGAACGAGGAAAGCAGATCGCCCGACAGATCGAGACCGGCATGGTTTTCATCAACCAGGCGACCTGGACTGCGCCCGACCTTCCGTTTGGCGGCGTGAAGAACTCGGGCTACGGCCGCGAACTCTCGGATCTGGGCATGAGCGAGTTTGTGAACAAGAAGCTGATCCGCGTAGCGTGATCGACGCGGTGCGGGGGGTGGGGTTGTCCACCCCCGCAGAACCGGCGGCCGGGCCGTTATCGACCGATTTTACCTTTTGAAAGAGGAGTTAGCCATGTCGCTTACGATGAAGGCCGCAGTGGTTGAGCAGTTTGGAAAGCCGTTGGAGCTTCGCGAATTGGACGTCGCGTCTCCCGGACCGGGTCGGATCCTGATCAAAACCGAGGCGTGCGGCGTATGCCACACCGACCTCCATGCGGCGCACGGCGACTGGCCGACGAAGCCCACTCTCCCCTTTATTCCCGGCCATGAGGCCATCGGCCTGGTAGCCGCGACGGGATCTGGCGTGACGATCGTGAAAGAGGGCGATCGCGTCGGCGTGCCCTGGCTGGCCTCAGCGTGTGGTTGTTGCGAGCACTGCCTGGCCGGTTGGGAGACGGTGTGCGCCCACGCCGAATTCGGCGGCTATACCAGAAACGGCGGCTTCGCTGAGTACGTACTTGCCGACCCGAATTACGTAGCGCATGTGCCCCCTGGTCTCGCGGCTGCCGATGCCGCCCCGCTGGTCTGCGCGGGTATTACGACCTACAAAGGGATCAAGGAGACAGAGGCCAGGTCCGGTGAATGGATCGCCATCTCCGGCGCTGGCGGGCTCGGGCATCTGGCCGTTCAATACGCCAAGGCCATGGGCCTGCTCGTCTGCGCGGTGGATATCGACGACGGCAAGTTGGCCCATGCCACGCGCCTTGGCGCCGATCTCACGATCAATGCCAATCATAGCGACCCGGCGGCAGCCGTGAAGAAGGCGACAGGCGGGGGCGCTCACGGCGTTCTGATCACGGCTCCCTCGCTGGCCGCTTTCAAACAGGGGGTTGCCATGACTCGGAAATGCGGCACTTGTGTTCTGGTCGGTCTGCCTCCTGGCGAATTTCCCGTGGCGCTCTTCGACCTGGTGGTGGACTGCATCACGATCCGCGGTTCGTTCGTAGGCACGCGCCTGGACATGGCCGAAACGCTCGCCTTCGCCGCCCACGGCAAGGTCAAGGCCGATTTCGAGTTGCAGCCGCTATCTGCGATCAATCAGATCTTCGACCGGCTCGAACAGGGCCAGGTCCCGTCGCGCGTGGTCCTCGACTTTCCACAGAGTTGATTTGGTCTCCAGGGGCGCGCTGGCCGCCGGTGAGTTAAGCCATTTGCGAGTGCGCCCGAATTTTCGCGTCATCCTCCGCGTTTCACGCGATCTCGACGCAGCCTGCCCTTCTCGATCCCCTGGCCTTTTTGTCTCGGCTCCAACTGCCGCAAAATCTCGCACGTGCCAAAGGCGCAAGCGTTGCGCCGGCAGGTGTGAAGCAGAAGAACGTTGAAAATACTGGGGTTCGCGCGAACGGCGAAATGGTATAGCCGGTGCACTAGCGATGGTGAACGCCGAATCGTGCGTTCAAAAGGCAAACAGGATAGGAGCAGAGAAATGGTTCAGAAAAGCTTGTTGACGATGTTGATAGCGGGTGTGGCTACCGTCGCGCTGCCCGCGTATGCGCAGCCGGAGGGTCCCGAACGGCAGAACGTTGCGGTGCAGGCTTTCGGCAGCTGGGTCATGACCACCACCCAAAACGGAATCGATAACTCCGCGACCAACAGCGGCGGCGTGCTGGGCAGCTACCGGTACTTCTTTAGCAAACATCACGGAGTCGAGGGCAACTACAGCTACGCGCGGAACACTCAGAACTACACGTCGGCCACCGGCGTGAAGACGGATTCTCACGAGGTCTCCGGCGCGTATGTCTTCCGCATGCCATTCCGCAAGGTCACTCCCTTTGCGCTGTTGGGCGTCGGCGCTCTGGTCTTCGCACCGAAGGACGTCGACGGCGCCAGCAATCAAACCCGCGCGGCGTTCGTTTACGGCGGCGGCGCCGACATAAACCTTACGCAGCGCATCTTCCTGCGCGCGGAGTATCGCGGCTTCGTCTACAACTCCCCTACCTATGATCTGCCGGGCCTCGCCGGTCTGGACCGCGTCACGCATCGGGCGGAGCCTTCGGTTGGCTTTGGCTACAGGTTCTAACAATCTTTAGGACTCGCGCTGTGTTACCCGGCCGCCGGACATCGAAATTCTGACGGCCGGAATCTCAGCCGGGCATTGAGGTACCAACCTGGAGGGTAACGATATGTTCAGAAGCCTTTGGTGGAAGGTCGGCACCATGTGGTGCAAGGTGACGCATAAGACGTTCATGTGGCCGGCACACGGCCATTTCCAATGCCGTACCTGCGGACGGCGCTACCCCGCGTTCGCGGAGGCGCAGATGGCGAATCAGGCGACGCGGGCCGCGTGGAAGTATGCAAATTAGCTCACGAGGCTGCAACAACCGCCTGGCCCAACGAAAGTCCGCCATCGTTTGGCGGAACCTTGGAGTGCAGGAATACTTCAAAGCCATGACGGCGCAGCGCCGCCACGCTCCGGCTGAGAAGGAACAGGTTCTGAAATGTGCCGCCGCTCAGGCAGACGCGATTCAGCCTGTCCGATCTTCTGAGGAGCACGCAGACATCCGCGATCGCCGCGGCCATTGTGTTGTGAAACCTGGCGGAGACAATGGCCGCGGGAACGCCGCGCCTGACCTCGTTCACCAGTTCCCGGATAGCCGGGCGCAGATCGATCCGCCAAGGCTCGGCCGACTCCAGGCCGAAGGGATAGCGCGCCATCTCGGCGGAATCCGCGATCGCCTCCAACTGAATCGCCGCCTGGCCTTCGAAGCTGACGTTCCCACGAAGCCCCACAATCGCCGCGACCGCATCGAACAGCCGGCCGCATGAGGACGTCTCCACGGTATTCCGGCGCCGCCGGATTATCGACTCAACGATCTCCCTTCTCTGCTCCGGGACCGCGTGGAAGATCGGCAGCTCCGGAACAACTCCGAACGTCTCGATCAGGTAGCTCAACGCCATACGCCACGGCTCGCGAACAGCCGCGTCTCCTCCCGCCAGCGGCACGTAACGCAAGTGAGCCCGCCGCTCGAATCCGGCAAAACCCGCCACCAGAAACTCGCCGCCCCAGATCTTCCCATCTGTTCCGTATCCGGTGCCGTCAAAGGCCACGCCGATCACCTTATCGCGCAGCCCATTCTCGGCCATGCAGGCGGCGATGTGCGCGTGATGGTGCTGCACCGCGATCCTCTTGACGTGAGGGAGTTCGCGGGCAAACCGGGTGCTGAGATATCCGGGGTGGAGATCGTGAGCCACCACGCGGGGTTCCACGCGGAAGAGCTTCTTCATGTGATCCAGGGTTTCGCGAAAGAACTCGAGCGTCTCGTGGTTCTCCATGTCCCCGATGTGCTGGCTTACCAGCGCGTATCGTCCCTTGGTCAAGCAAAAGGTACTCTTCAATTCCCCGCCGCACGCCAGTACCTCGCCGAAATCTCCGCCCAGATCGATCGGCTTTGGCGCATATCCTCGCGCGCGGCGGAGGACGCGCGGCCGTCCTTCGAACGCGCGCACCACCGAGTCGTCCACCCGCACGTGGATTTCGCGGTTGTGAAACAGAAATGCGTCGGCAATAGCGGCCAGTAGTTTGCGAGCGTCCTCATTGTCGGTGACGATTGGCTCTTCGCTGATGTTGCCGCTTGTCATCACCAGCGCGCGTGCAGAAACTCCCTCGAACAGCAGCGCGTGCAGCGGCGTGTAGGGCAGCATCAAGCCGAGTGTCCGGTTGCCGGGCGTTACCACCTCCGATACCGCGCCGCCTGGACGCCGCTCCACGATGACGATGGGCCGCTCGGGGCTGAGCAGCGCCTCGCGATCCGCCGCTGCAACGAAGCAGAGTCGCTCGGCCTGCTCTAAGCCGGCGACCATCACCGCGAACGATTTATCCGGTCGCTGTTTGCGCTGGCGCAGCCGCCGTACGGCATCGTCGTTCTCGGCATCGCATGCCAGTTGAAATCCACCGAGTCCCTTGATCGCCAGGATTCGTCCGCCAGACAACAGACGCCGCGCCTCCGCGAGCACAGCGGCGGTTTTGGTCAGACGAATTCCGCCGGGCGCTTCCAGAGTCAGGCTTGGTCCACAGGCGGCACAGGCGTTTGGCTCGGCGTGGAAGCGCCGGCTGCCGGGGTCTTCGTACTCGGCCTGGCAGCGCGGGCACATGCGGAAGACGGCCATTGAGGTCGCCGGCCGGTCGTAGGGCAGGTCGCGGATAATGCTGTAGCGCGGACCGCAGTTGGTGCAATTGATGAACGGGTAAGCGAATCGGCCGTCGCGTGAGTCGGTGAACTCGCGGAGGCAGTCGCTGCACGTGGCCAGATCTGGTGACACCAGTGTGAACTGCGGCTGCTCCTCGCGGGTCGCGTGCACGGAAAAGCCGGTCTCCCCGGTTGCCTTCAATTCTGTGACCACGGTTTCGGAGACTTGAGCCAGAGGCGGGCGTTCGCAGGCCATCCTGGCCAGGAACTCCTCGACCGGCTGCGCGGCCCCTTCCACCTCCATCAGAACGCCATCGCCGGTGTTCCGCACGTGGCCGTGCAGATGAAACCGCTGCGCCAGCCGGTACACGAACGGCCGGAAGCCGACGCCTTGCACGATCCCCCGAACCTGAATCTGCTTGCGGACGACGTCCATGCGTCAGCAGATCCTAGGCAACTGTTCGGCGAAAGGCACATCGAGAATGCGCGAGCCGCCGACCTCGGTCTTGACCAGCACCATGCCCGCGTGTTCCGCGGCCACGCGTCCGATCCGGCAGGCTTCCCGTCCCTCCGGAACGCCCCGCATTGCGTGAAGGACTCTCTCCGCACTCGATTCCGCGACCATCGCGACCAGCCGGCCCTCGTTGGCAACAAACAGCGGATCCATCCCGAGGATTTCGCAGGCGGCCTTCACCTCCTCACGCACAGGAACGGCGTTCGCGTCCAACTCCATGCCAACCGAGGAGGACGCCGCGATCTCGCACAGAGACGTGCCGAGACCGCCGCGCGTCGGGTCACGAAGCACATGGACGTCGCCGGCCGCGATCATCGCTTCCACCAGAGCATGGAGCGGAGCGGTGTCGGACGACAGTGCGCCAGCAAAGTCGATGCCTTCACGCGTCGACCAGATCGTGATTCCGTGATCGCCGACCGGGCCGCTGACGATCACTACATCGCCGGCTCTGGCGTTCGAAGCGGAGATGGAAATCCCATCGGGAACCAGCCCGACACCGGCGGTCGTGATGAACAGCTTGTCGGCGCACCCACGATTGACCACTTTCGTGTCGCCGGTCACGATGGCGACACCCGCCTCCCGAGCGGCCTGCGCCATCGATTGCGTGACCCGCTGGAGGTCCTCGAGCGGAAGGCCCTCCTCGATGATGAACGCCGCCGTCAGATACAATGGCCGCGCGCCGCTCATGGCCAAATCGTTGACGGTCCCATTGACCGCCAGTCGCCCGATATCGCCGCCGGGAAAAAAGAGCGGCGTGACCACGTAGGAGTCTGTGGTCAGCGCGATTTTTCCCGGGGCGATATTTAACACGGCCTGGTCGTCGAGCTTGCGTAGAGTTGGATTGTCGAATGCCGGCAGGAACACGTCCCGAACCAGTTGAGCTGTGAGCCGGCCGCCGCTGCCATGACCCAAAACGATCGTCTTGTGCTGAGTCACCGGCAGCGGACAGGAAAGCGTGAATGAAGTGGACATAACGAGCTCCCTAATGCGTCGGCAGCGTCACCAGGTGCCGTCCGTAGTTGTAGTACGCCGCGCATGCGCCTTCCGCCGACACCATCGTGGCCCCCAGCGGGTTCTGCGGCGTGCACTCCCGGCCGAATGCGGGGCAATCGTGTGGTTTCTTCAGGCCTCTCAAAACCTGGCCGCTAATGCAGATCGCCGGCTCCGGCGAGTGGATGCTGCCAAGCTCGAAGATGCGTTCGGCATCGTGGTCGCGGAACTCGTCATTCAGCCGGTAGCCGCTCTGCGGGATGACGCCGATGCCGCGCCAAGCGCGATCGCAGACGTCGAACACCCGCCGGATCATCCGCTGAGCATCCATATTCCCGTCCGGGCTTACGGCCCGGCCGTACTGGTTCTCGACCTCTGTGCGCCCCTGTTCGAGCTGGCGAACCGCCATCAGGGTTCCTTCGAGCAGATCGAGCGGCTCAAAGCCCGTGATTACGATTGGCGTCCGATACCGCGGAGCGATGGGTTCGTACTCGCGATAGCCCATCACCGCGCACACGTGCCCCGGTCCTAGAAAAGCCTGCACGCGATTCTCAGGCGCCTCCAGAATACCGGCAATCGCCGGAGGGACCAGAACGTGCGAGACCAACACGGAGAAGTTCTGAATGCGCTGCGCCCGTGCCTGCCACACCGCCATCGCGTTCGCCGGCGCTGTGGTCTCGAAGCCGATCGCGAAGAAGACAGTCTTCCGGGACGGGTTGGCGGCGGCGATTCGGAGGCAGTCGAGCGGCGAGTAGACGATCCGCACATCCGCGCCCTCAGCCTTCACCTGAAACAGATCGCCGCTCGACCCGGGAACGCGCAGCATGTCGCCGAACGAGCAGAAGATCACACCGGGCTGGCGGGCGATGGCGTGTGCGCGGTCGATCATCTCCAGCGGAGTCACGCAGACCGGGCACCCGGGGCCATGCACGAGTTCCACTTCCTTCGGCAGCAGGTAATCGATCCCGTACTTCACGATAGAGTGTGTCTGCCCGCCGCAGACCTCCATAATGGCCCACGGCCGCGTCACCGCGCGTGTGATTTCCGCGGCGAGTTTGTCCGCCATCTTGCGATCGCGGTATTCGTCAACGTATTTCATGGCTCGGGCTCCGGCACGGCGATCTCTTCCAACTGGTCCATTTCGGCCAGGTACTGATACGTCCGCGCGGCTTCCTCCGCGTCGACTTTGCTGATGGCAAAGCCGACGTGCACCATGACGTACTCGCCGATCTGAGGATCGGCAATGTACTCCAGGCAGGCCTCGCGCGTGATGCCGCCGTAGTCGATGCGGCCCATCAGCATGCAGCTCTTTTCCTGAAGCTCAACGATTTTTCCGGGAATAGCGAGACACATGATCCGTTTACCTCAAAGCTGGTGGTTGCCGCGGCTGCGTTCGGTATGGCGGGCCGCTCTCGTCGGACAGGGATTAGAAGCCATATGAGATGCCCATCGCAACCTGGTGGCGGGCCTTCAAGTCGACGCCCGGCATGATGTGGTTTGCGATCTGAGCGATACCGAAATCGACGTTGAATTTCTGCAGCGGACCTTCGGGCGTAGGGACCACGCGCACCGCGTACGTGAGCGTAGTCGGAATGGTGGCGGCGCCTAGGTTTTCGGGATGCGGTGGCTGTTGCGCGACTTCGCTGGCGAGGACGATGCTGCTCTTACGCGGCCCTTTGAAAACGAAGGCGGCCGCGCCAAAGAGCCGTCCCTGGAACCTCGTGGCATTGCCGGCCATGCCATAGAGTTCGGCGTTCGTGCCGCGGAATCCGCCGCTCAACAGGATGGGCATCGGCCCGGTCTGAGTGATGGTCTTGGTGACGACGATGTATGCGTCCGTATTGCTGGTGTTCTCCCCCTGAATCGTGCCGCCCACGTTGTGAACCCTCAGGCGTTCGATAAATCCCCCGGAAACGGCGGGAATCCAGTTGCGATTGCCGGCGTTCTCAGTGAGGAAATTCACCTTCGCGTGGATAATGTCGAAGCCAGGATGCCAAAGCGAGCTCAACGCCGGATCGCCGGCCGTTTGGTGGACATCGCGGGTGTATCCAAACTCGATACGATTGAACGCCCCCGCGGTAGCCGAAATCTTGCTGAAATAGCCGATCACGCTTCCACCATCGAGGAAGTGGTAGCTGATGGTTGGCATCCCGATGTTCTTCCAGGGAGACTTCAGCACGTAGGCGAGGGGCGTAACGAACACACCGGTCGGCCCTTCGAGGCCAAGATTCTGGGCTTGCGCCGCGCACGGCTCGAGTAAGGCAGCAAGGATGCCGGCGGCAGCGGATGCGGTCCGGACCGCCCAAGAACGTCGTTTAAACATAATGACCAGATTTCTTCTTTTGTGAATTCACCTCAGCAGAGCCTTACTTGACGCTTCTGGACGGAGTGAGTCCCACCAAATCCCTGGTGCGTGATGCTTCGCTTTCGGGGCGCACCATACGTTCAGGCGGTATAGTTCTCGCCGCACCGCATCGATGATGTGCGGAATACAGAGTCGAACCCGTGTGGAGAGCGTCGAGCCCGGCTCGAAACTACTGCCTTGCATGCCGATCATCAGTAACTCGCGAGGCATCGCTCCCATCAACTCCAACAGGAAAATCGACTCGCTCAGGGCGGGTGAGTGCGGGTCGATCCGAGCGCGCGGACGATCCCGCAGGAGTTCCTGTCTGCGGAACAATCGAATGTCGCCCGCCTCGCCGCCTAACTTCGCGGAATCCACGAGAATCAAGGCATCGGCGCCCGCAAGATGGGCCGGCAAGTCCAGCCCCGGCGTTCCGAGATCCGCGAGTTCCACGTTGTCAGGGAAGTCATATTCGGATTCGAGCACCTTTATAGCGAAGGGCCCAAGACCGTCGTCGCCCAGCAACACGTTCCCAATTCCCGCGATCAGTACTTTGCTCACAACACCCTCACCGCCGCGATTTCGCGGCCATCCGGATCGAAGGTGTGGCACGCGCACGCCATACACGGATCGAATGAATGAACCGTGCGCAGCAACTCGAGCGGCCGTTCCGGATCGGCCACGGGATTGCGCATCAGCGAGGCTTCGTACGGCCCGATGTTGCCCTTGCTATCGCGCGGGCTCGCGTTCCAGGTGGTAGGCACGACCGCCTGGTAATTCGCGAGTTTGCCGTCCTTGACCACCACCCAGTGGGACAACGTTCCGCGGGGCGCTTCGTGCGTCCCGACGCCTTCTATCTCGCCCTTCGGAAACTGCGGAGGATTATGTGTGGCTACGTCGCCGCCGAGGATGTTGTTAGTCAACAACTCGCAATGCTGCACGGCGAGATCCGCCAGCATTGCCGAGCGGATGGCGCGGGCGGCGTAACGGCCCATGGTCGATTGCAACTGGTCCACCGTGACCTTCCGCTTCGCCACCGCGGAAATCCGGCCGAGCGCCAGATCCGTCCATTTCCGTGTGAGCGAGTGTCCCTGAACGTAGCCCACGAGAACGTTCGCGAGCGGCCCCACCTCCGTCGGCCGCCCGGAGTAGCGCGGGGCCTTCACCCAGGTGTACTTGCCGTTCTCCTGGAAGTCCGTGTACTCGGGAACGGTTTGGCCCTGCCAGGGATGGAGCGCCCCACCCTTATACCAGGCGTGCGTCGCGTCCTCCGTGACCGCGAGGCGGAAATCCGGATCGGCGGCAGTCTGAAATTTCTTCACAACCGCGAGATCTCCGGAAAATATGACTCCGCCGGGTAGGTCGAATTGCGATGCGCTGCTATCGGTGGGAAGGTCCGGTACCGCAAGGTAGTTTCCTGCGCCGCGGCCGATATCGAACCATTCCGGATACATTCCGGCAATCGCGCAGACGTCCGGGAGGTAGGCCTCGTGAACGAAGGGGATGACCTCATCGATGAGGGACCGGATCATCGTCAGCCGGTCCATGGTGAGCGTCCCAAGGCTGTCCAGATCGATGGCGTTGGCCACGCCGCCGACGGTCAGATTCTGGATATGAGGCGTCTTCCCGCCCAGAATGGCGACAATCTGGTTCGACTTGCGCTGGAACTCGAGCGCTTGCAGATAATGCGTGAACCCAAGCAGGCTCACCTCCGGGGGCAGGTGCATGGCGGGGTGGCCCCAATAGCCATTCGCGAAAATCCCGAGTTGGCCGCTGGCGGCAAGCGCCTTTACCTTGTCCTGAGCCGACTTGAATTCCTGAGGTGAGTTTCGCGTCCACGAGGACAGGCTCTGCGCCAGTGACGCCGTCTTGACCGGATCGGCCTTGGGAATTTGCATCACATCAATCCAGTCGAGCGCCGACAGATGGTAGAAATGGACAATGTGGTCATGCAGCGCGTGATGAATCAGAATCAGGTTGCGGATGTACTGGGCGTTCGGCGGAATCTGCAATTTCAGCGCGTCTTCCACAGCGCGAACGCTGGCCAGCGCGTGCACGGTAGTGCAGACTCCGCAGAACCTCTGAGCATAGAGCCACGCCTCACGGGGATCGCGGCCGATCAGGATGTTCTCGATGCCGCGCCACATGGTGCACGAAGCCCATGCTTTGGAGACACGTCCGCCGTCCACCTCCGCATCGATGCGCAGGTGGCCTTCAATCCGCGAAATTGGGTCGATTGTGATGCGAGAAGTCATGGGTCTCCAGTTTCCAATCCGGGTGGACCACCCGGGCATAGTGCTCCATGTCGTACCAGCCCCTAAGGGCCGCCGGCAGAATGGGCAGATACTTTGCGGCCAGGACAAAAGCCGAGATTGCCAGACAGACGAAGCCCGCGGCGATGAGGACCTCGATAGCCGATGGAAAGTACACCGCTCCCGCCCTGGCAGTGAAGACGAAGGTGGTCGGGTCGAAGCGATAGAGCATACCGCCGATCGCAATCAGGAGATCAGCCAGGAAGAGCCGGCTCGCGATAGGGCGATTGGCGCCCGAGAGCAGGTATACCGATGGACCTGCCAGGAGCAGGGTTTCCAGCCAGAATAGCAGGCTGAAATGGTCGAAGGCAAAAGCCGCGCCGATCTGGCCCCGCAGCAGTATGTCCACAAAGCGAAAAGCATTCCAACTGAGCACCAGCCAGCACATGATCCGCGCCAGAACACCGAGAATATTCATGTCCATAGGGCGTTTCCAGGAAAGACACGCGACCATGAGCACGCCGATCACGCACGCGTAGCCGAGAAACCCCGCTGCCCATACATACAGAAGAGGCAAAAACGGCGTCTGCCAGAGAACGTGTACCCGCGACCCGCCAAGTAACATCAGCGCGCCGAGCGACGACTGGTGCATCATCGGCAGCGCATAGGCCAACGCGACCACATAAGGGTACGTCGCCCTTATAACGGGCACGAGGTATCTCATCATGAAGGGCCGGAACCGCGGCCAAGTGTAATACCAGCGCTCGATCAGGGGCGGCGTGTTCTCGAGGAACAAAGGGATACACGCGTAAAGCGGCATGCACAAGCACACTTCCATCAACGGCGAATGCGCGTTCCACTTCCACGGCATCAACACCAGATAGAAATTCCAGGGACGGCCGACGTCCACGCCCAGCGCCACCAGGCCGCTGAAGTACGCCACGAAGCTGGTGAGAACTGCGGTGCGCATCACGCAGTGCAGGTCCCTGCGGCCGAGAATCCACGCCGCGATGCCGATCGAAAACCCGCCGGACCCGAGACCTGTCAGCACCATAGTGTTGAACGTTTTCCAGATGCCCCAGGCGTAGATGTCGTTCATGCCGGTGACGGGACCGAGGCCGGCCCACTCGCGGTAGGCGCTGAGAACAATCGCCAACCCGCCCATAACGCAAAGGAACACGAAGAACGGAGTGATCTTGCGCACGGCGTACACGGGCACTCCACGCTGCCAGCGAACGATAACGTGTTTCATAGTTGGGGCCTTAGTCCGGTTCGCTCTTCTTCTTCCCGCATTTCTCTGCGGTGATCGGTCCAGTGCTTTCGCATGACGCCGGCCAACACGGCGTACATCAGCAGCGGCAAGGCCAGGAACTTGTAGATGCGCTTTTGCCACTTCAGCTCGCCGGGAATCGGCGCTGTTCCGAGGTCAGGGAGACCGATATCCTCGAACGGCACGTGCGACAAATACAGAACCTGGGTGCCGCCGGCTTCGTGTTCGCCGTAGACGCGATTTTCGAAGTACTTGTCTGGTGACTGCCCGATCCGCGCCTTTGCCTGGCTCAATAGATCCTCTCTGGGGCCAAAGATCACGGCATGCGTGGGACAGACCGACGTGCAGGCCGGTTCGTACCCTTTGGCCAGGCGAGGCCCGCACAGCTCGCACTTGACAATCTTCGGGTTGATCCTGTCCCACTCGAACTTCGGCACGTGGTAGGGACATGCGATCTCACAGTAGCGGCAGCCAATGCAGCGAGAAGGCTCCCAGGCGACTACGCCATTCCCGTCATCTTTCCACAGCGCCTTGAATGGACACGCCGCGACGCAAGCCGGATCGAGGCAATGCATGCACTGCTGCTTCACGAACGAATCGGGACTGTGCTCTTGCGGCTTGTAGAGCTTGATGATGTTCTTGGTGAACGCGTTCAGATCTTCGGGCGCTTGATGGAGACCATCGAGCGAGACGTCCCTGGGAAGGTCGTTGGCCTCGGCGCAGGCGACGACACACGCCTTGCATCCTATGCATAGGGTCGCGTCGTACAGCATCCCAACCGGCGCCTTCGGTTGGGAAACCGTCTCGGCAGCCTCGGCTGCCGGAAAGGCCAAAGCCGCAGTTGCGACCGGAATGCATTTCGAAACCACGCCTCGCAGCGCTTCCCGGCGGGTCAGTTCCATCTATCGGCCCTCCGCGTCTGGATGATCCTTGTCCGGGTTCTCAAGCCGGGCTTCGATGATCGCGGCCTCTTCCTCGCTGCTTCTGATCCGTCTGGCGGCAACCCAAGCCGCGCCGCCGAGGGCGCCGCCAATCAGGCCGACCATTCCCGCGCCCGCCGCCGAGATCGAACCGGCCGCGGTGTGAACCGGAGGATAAGTGTCGGGCGGCGTAGCGTTGTGGATCGGGACAAGGTCGAAGAGCGGCATCCGAAAGGCGAGGTGCTTCTCCGTGCAGCCGATGCAGGGCGCTCCAATGCCGATCGGCCACACGTCCGGGATCTCATTGAAGTGCCGCGTCGAACATCCTGCGTGAGTATCGGGCCCTTTGCAGCCCAGCTTGTAAAGGCACCATCCGTGGCGGTGACCTTCGTCGCCATACTGCAGGCTGAACCGCCCGGCGTCGAAGTGCGCACGCCGCGGGCAATGATCGTGGATCACGCGATCGTAGGCGAACTTCGGCCGATGCAGCTCGTCGAGCTCCGGCAGCGTTCCCTTGCGCGCAAATTGAAAAACTACGCCAAGCAATGTGTAGGGATTCGGCGGGCAGCCTGGCAGGTTGACAACTGGCTTGTTCTTGATAATGTCGTCGACACCCACGGCGCCGGTCGGATTGGGGTCGGCTGACGGGATGCCGCCCCAGGAGGCGCAGGACCCGATCGCAATGATCGCGCCTGCCTGGGCCGCGACGTCCTGCAAAACGTTCAGGGCCGGCCTACCCGCCAGCTTCATGTAAATGCCTTGATCCTTCGTGGGGATCGAACCTTCAACCACGAGTACGAAGTTCCCGGCGTTGTCCTTGACCGCTTGACTGAGTGCCGCTTCCGCCTGATGGCCGCAAGCGGCCATTAGGGTTTCGTGGTAGTCCAGCGAAATGACGTGCAGAATCAGATCGGCCAGATCGGGCTTGGATGTGCGCAGCAGCGTTTCTGAACATCCGGTGCAGTCTTGAAAATGGAGCCAGATCACCGATGGGCGCCGGGCCTTGCCGATGTCCCGAGCGACCTCGGCGGCGGTCGCTTTCTCGGTAATCGCGAGACCCCAGGGGGCGGCTACCATCAGCTGCGTACAGAACTGGAGAAAGTCGCGCCTGGGAACCCCGCAGCGTTTCAAGTGAGTGGCGACTGTTGCCTTCGGCTTCCGCGACCACGCCATGGCATGTGCTCCTTACTGCGCAACGGCCGTCCTGCGAACGGCTATGGACTCAATCCACTCAAACCACTCTTCGAGGCCCACGCGGGATCGGCAGGAAAGCGGAATCGTCCTCAGCCCGTGATTGAGGGCCCTGACGCCCCGCGTGAAATAGTCGATATCGAACGAGAGGAACGGCAGCAGGTCGGTCTTGTTGATCACGAGCACGTCCACACCGCTGTACATTCTGGGGTACTTGTAAGGCTTGTCGTCGCCCTCGGGCGTCGACCCGATGAGCACGTTCCAATGCGATCCCAGTTGCCACGATACGGGACAGACAAGGTTGCCGATGTTCTCGATCAAGAGCAGGTCTATGTCGCGCAAGGGTAGACAATCCATCGCATCACGTACCATTCCCGCATCCAGATGGCATCGGCCGGCAGTGTTCAGATGCACACTCACCGCGCCGGCCCTCTCGGCCCGCTCGGCATCCATCGCCGCCGCACTGGTATCGCTGTTGATCATGCCGATCCGCAACTGGCCTTCGACTCCCTCAATGGTCCGCTCGATCAGTGAGGTCTTACCCGCGCCCGGCGAGGCCATCAGATTCACCGCCACGATCCCCGCCGCATCCAGCTTCGCCCGGTTCCGTTCCGCGATTTCGCGGTTCGCGCTCAGTACGCTTTGCGCGACCTGAATCGTCTTTACGGTCATTTCACCCTCCTGAGGATTCCACCTCGATTGACTCGACATAGCACTCCTGGCCGGCGATGGGCTTCACCCATTCGCTGCCGCACTCCGGACATCGGAGATCCTCTCCCGCAGCAGTCACGCTCTTGGAGCACTCCAGGCACAGTAATCCCACAGGGGTCCGAACAATCTCGATTCGGGCGCCGGCGGCTTCGGTGCCGCCACAGACCTCCTCCCAGAACATCGCCAGTGCATCTTCGAGGTAGCTCGAAAAGCCGGCGATTGCCACTCGGACCGAGAGAATGCGTGACGCCCCCGCTGACCGCGCGTGACGCAACGCGATTTCCCGGATACCCTCCACCACGCTGAGTTCGTGCACTTCACTTCTTGAGGGTGTGGACGTAAGCGGCAACGTCATCCTGCGCAGAGCCGGAAACAGAAGCGACGGGTTTCATCTTGCCCGTTCCGCTCGCAATGATCTTTTTGATATCGTCGGCACTCAGCGCCTGCACTTCGGCCGACTTCAAGTCCTTCATGTCGACCTTCATCATCTTTGCGATGGCGGGGTTCGGCGTTCCATCCGCACCGTGGCACGATTTGCACGCTCTGGCGTAATCGGACTGCCCGGCCTTTGCATCAGCGGCGAATATCGCCGATCCGGACAAGCAAATGAGGGTAAGTGTGGTGAGTAGGGTTCGCATTGGTTGGTTTTTCTGCCTCCGGTTCACCTGACAAGCACGTCATGAGCCAACGTCAATCGCGCGCCCGGAACGCCACTGACGACGCGACGAGAACGGATACGCCAGTCGCTCCGGATCGGCTCGCGCGCGCCGGGTGGCCCGATTGCGCCAATGCCGGGGGCAGGCTGCCCCAAAGAGGCCAACGGCCGGAGTGTTCGGAATTGTGGCGCAAACGGGGAGAGGCCGGACGGCGGCCGCGAGTGCTGCCTGGTGCCGGTATTTCGACCATCCTGACGAGGATCCGGTCACTTGCCTCGTCTGAATCACCTTGGCAATCGTCGCGCCAACAAAACGATCTGTTTGCGACTCATAATGTTATGCACGAAACGCGAGCGGGCACGTTGAGCGGCAAGACTCGTGCACCCACTGGACGAGAGGAACCACGAGGCCGATGCCGAGGACAATTCTTGTTGTTGACGACCACGCGCCCAATCGGGAACTCATCCGGGAGGCGCTGGACGACTCTGCGTACGCAATCAGCGAAGCCCAGACGGCATCCGAAGCTCTGGAGCACCTCCAGCGGCAGGAGACCGACCTGGTCATCAGCGATGTGCGGATGCCCGGGATTTCCGGCGTGGAGCTCCTTAGGCGCTTGCACAGTGACTACCCGGACGTTGTGGTGATTCTTGTAAGCGCATTCGCCACCGTCGCAGCGGCGGTTGAGGCGATGAAACTGGGAGCGTATCATTATTTGACACAACCTCTCGATATCGACGAGCTACGATTGGTCATTCACCGGGCTCTCGACTTCCACGCCGTTCCCATCGATGCGGTGCGTCCCATCGACGCACTGATGCGAAGCCCCGGGTTTGAAAACATCCTCGGGCGTTCCCAAGACTTGCTGGCCGTATTGGACCAGGCGACGAGAGCTGCGCGAACCACCTCCACGGTTCTGATTCAGGGCGAGACCGGAACGGGAAAAGAACTGCTTGCCCGTGGAATTCACTCCCTGAGTTCACGCAGCACAAAGCCATTCGTCACCATCAACTGCGGCGCGATACCGAAGGACCTGCTGGAATCCGAGCTCTTCGGTCACGTGAAAGGGTCGTTCACCGGCGCCTTCATGGACCGCAAAGGGCAGGTCGAAGCTGCCGACGAAGGGACACTCTTCCTGGATGAAATCGGCGAGATGTCGCCGGAGTTGCAAGTCAAGGTGTTGCGGTTGCTCCAGAACGCCGAGATCCAAAAGGTCGGTGCAGTATGCAGCACCAGGGTCGACGTCAGGGTAGTCGCGGCCACCCACCGCGACCTTGCCGCGATGGTGCATGAGGGTGCGTTCCGCGAAGATCTCTATTACCGTCTCAACGTAATCCCCCTTAGGTTGCCGAGCCTGCGCGACCGACGTCAGGATATTCCGGAACTCGTGCACTTCTTCTTCGAGCGCAGTTGCGCCAAACATGGACGCGAGAATCTGACCCTTGCAAAGGGAGTTCTCGATCGCTTCCTTGTGTACCGATGGCCGGGTAATATCCGCGAACTTCAAAACGTTATCGAACGTGTTGTCGTCCTCACGCGTGAGAGTGAGGTCGGCATTGGCGACCTGCCGGAGTTTCTGCGGCCCGAACCCAACCCTGTAGAAGCCCTCAATCTCGATCTCCCGCCAAACGGAATCTGCTTCGGAGGCCTCGAGAAAGAGGTATTCCTTCGAGCATTGGATCAATCCAACTGGAACCGATCCATGGCTGCGCGTTACCTTGGCATGAGCCGGAAGACGCTCGTTTCACGAATGCGCAAATACAATCTGATCAGACCTGCGCCCCTGATCGTGGTGCGGGATCGTTCGAATGTCGTAGAGATGAGCAGATCGAACGTCTGCAACTCGCCGCGTACTGGTTGATTTATGTCGGCAAGCAGTGCTCACTACAGCTCCAAATCGCGTGGGCCGGTTGCGGATAACCGATACCGCAGACTGCTGGAAGCTGCGCCGGACGGAATCGTCGAAGTAGAGTGCTCAGGCCGGATCGTCCTCGTGAATTCCCAGGCGGAGAGGATGTTCGGCTACCGGCGGGAAGAACTCCTGGGCAAGTCCGTGGAGATGCTGATGCCGGAGCGTTTTCGCGGACGTCACCCCGCGCACCGCGAGCGCTACTCCGCACATTCGGTGACTCGTCCCATGGGATCCGGACTCGATCTGCGGGCGGTCCGTGCGGATGGAACTGAATTCGCCGTCGATATCAACCTCAGCCCGTTCGAAGGCGAGACGGGCGGGTCGGTCGTCTGCGTGATTCGGGATGTCAGCGATCGCAAACTGGCGGAAGAACAGATAAAGAGTCTCAACCTCAGCCTGGAGCAGCGCACGCATGACATGGCGGTGATCAATTCGGAACTCGAGATCCGCAACCGGGAAGTTGAAAAGGCCAATCGGCTGAAGAGCAACTTTCTCGCAACCATGAGCCACGAGCTGCGAACACCCCTGAATGCCATTGTGGGGTTCGCCGACCTCCTGGCGAGGCAAACCGCAGGTCCACTTACGCAAAAGCAGGACCGATTTGTGCGGCATATTAAAGAGAGTTCCAGACATCTCCTCGCGCTGATCGATGACATTCTCGACCTTTCGAAAATCGAAGCCGGGCGATTGGACCTCAAGTTCGAAAGCTTTGCACTAAGCGCGGCGTCCGACGAGGTGCTGTCGACGCTCAGGCCATTGGCCGCTGCCAAGGAGCTAGACCTCAACACCGAGTTGAGTCCCGATCTAATCTTGCATGCGGACCGCGTCCGCGTGAAGCAGATACTCTATAACCTGCTGAGCAACGCTATTAAGTTCACCCCGGCGACAGGAAGTGTCGGTCTGGTTGCGGAATCCAATGAAGCGCTTGTTCACATCTCGGTGATCGACACGGGAATCGGAATACCCTCCGAAGAACAGGAGGCGATCTTCGAGACCTTCCACCGGTGTCTGACCTCCACACAGGAAGTGTGTGAAGGGACCGGTCTCGGCCTTTCGATCACCAAGCTGTTGGTTGAACAGCATGGAGGTAGGATTTGGGTGGAGAGTGAACCCGACAAGGGAAGTCACTTCCATTTGACGTTGCCAATTATTAAGGAACGGGTTCGATGACGATTCTGATTGCGGACGACAACGCTTTCAGTCGTGAGCTGATGAGAGAGCTTCTGGAAGCATCGGGCCACGCGATTCTGGAAGCAGTCAACGGCCGGAATGCACTGGACCTGATTCGCCGGTGCGGTCCTGACTTGGTCTTCCTGGATTTGCAGATGCCCCTACAGGACGGGTTCAGCGTCATTCGGGAGTTACGGAACGACAGCCGATTCCGGAACCTGTCAGTTGTCGCAGTGACCGCCAGCGCCATGATCGGCGACCGCGAGCGAGCGATTGCGGCCGGCTTTGATTCGTATATCGCTAAGCCCATCGATCTATGCGAGGTTGAGGCGCAGGTAGCAGCGGTCGCTTCGCGGTGACCGATGGCACCGGCAATCGCCTAGAGTGAGCGTGAATGCATACTGATCCTGGCCTTAGGCGCAATCTGACCATGGGGCCCGAAGCTGCCCTATCTCGAACAGTGTTCAGAGTTATGGCTCTACAGGCAGAATCTTTTCGAATCCGTCCGGGAGTAAATTGCTCAACAGGATACCCGCGCCTGCGGAACTACGCGCGACGATTCACCCCACGACTAATCAACCGAACTTCAATTGCCCATCTGGGCCACCACGGCGCACGCTCTGGCTCATTTCCGCCGCACAGACACGGCACGCCAAGGTCTGCTCCGGTTAATGAGGGTGTTCTCGATGCAAAAGGCAGCCGACGGTATTTGGTACGCCGCGTGCCTTTGCGATGCCGGGAGACTCGATGCCGAATCCACCTATGACCGACGATCCAAAGCGCCCGATACTCATGCTGCTCGCCAGCCACTGGATGAGCATGCTTGGTGCAGTACTGGCAACGACCGCCGTATTTTCCTGGCTCTTCGCTCTCCCAACCCAGCTTCGAGGGCACACCAGCAATCCGTACATCGGCATCGTTGTGTTTCTCGCGATTCCTGTCATCCTAGTCGCGGGCCTCGTCTTGATGGCCCTCGGCGTTTTCCTTGCTCGCAAACGCATTGAGGCGGGCCTCTTGGAGGTCCCGCAGCGGGATGCTTACCTTCGAAGACTGGCGAAATTCTTTGCCATAACCACCGCCATCAACATCGTGATCGGAACCCAGGGCACCTACCGCGCTATAGAGCATATGGAGTCTGCCCAGTTCTGCGGCCAGAGTTGCCATGTCATGAAGCCGGAGTTCACCGCACATCAGAACTCGCCTCACGCCAATGTCCTTTGCGTGGACTGCCACGTCGCCCCAGGCGCCGCTGGGTGGGTGCACAGTAAGGTGGCCGGTACGCGGCAGTTGATGGACGTGGTCTTCGGGCGCGTGCGCTACCCGATTCAATCGGCCATGGAAACCAACCGCCTCGTCCCGTCCCGCCTTACATGCGAACAGTGCCACTGGCCTCAGCAATTCGATTCAACGAAGTTGCGCGTCATCTTCCACTTCCAGGACGACGCGCCGAATACACAGACGCAGACTGTTCTGGAAATGCTCACGGGAGGAGGAGATCTGGGCGGCATTCATGGGAAGCATCTGGCCCCCGGGGTTGAAATCCGCTACGCAGCCACGGATAACCAGCGCCAAACCATTCCCTGGGTCGAGTACCGCAACAGGAGAACGGGTGAAGCCCGCACCTACCTGGCGGACGGCTCAGCCGCTAAATCGGTATCGAGTCTGCTCCGCCATGAGATGCAGTGTGTGGATTGCCATAACCGCCCCACCCACACATTTGAGCTCCCCGAGCGTGCCGTGGATCGAGCAATGGGGTTAGGGCGCATTTCTCCCACGCTGCCTTACATTAAGAAGAAAGCGGTCGAGCTGCTCAAGATAAACTACGCGACCAACAGAGACGCCGCGAACGACATCCCTGTTAGGTTATCCGGTTTCTATCGGGACAAATATCCCGCAGTCTCATCGCAACGCTCCGGCGACATCTCAAACGCCGGCGCCGAAATCGCTGAGATCTACAACCGCAATGTGTTTCCCGGCCTGAAGGTCACGTGGGGCACATACCCCAACAATCTCGGACACACCGACTTCCCCGGGTGCTTCCGGTGCCATGACGGATCGCATTCCACGCCGGATGGGAAAACGACGATTACCCAGGACTGCAACACGTGCCACAGTCCGCTGGCCGTCGAGGAAGCAAATCCTGTAGTACTAACCACGCTTGGACTTGCGGACCGCATTGCCGGCCTGCAGAAGGTATCAACGAAGGGACGGTCGAAATGAATAGAGGAGCATCGAATATCAGTCTTAGATTGAAAGGCCTGGGTCGTTTGAAGAGAACCGCGGGCCTCGTCGCCGTAGTCGCTCTCACGCTGGCTGCGGCTGGCACGCGGCATCAGTACTCCCCGCGCGAAAAGGCCGCCTATGCGCCTCCGGCGACCGTTGACTTCGTTCGGCCGGGCCTCGTGATCACCATTAAAGGGGCACAGATCGCCTCCGATGGGACTGTCACTGTGGTGTACACGGTGACCGATCCGAAGGGTCTTCCACTCGATAGCGCCGGAATTACGACCCCAGGCGCGATTAGTCTCAGTTTCATAGCAGCCGTGCTTCCGAATAACCAGGAAGGTTACACGAACTATACGACACGGCTGATTACCGGGACGGGAGCCTCGGCTAACGAGCCCTCCGCCGATTCCGGCGGTGTGACTACCAATCTGGGCCCAGGGCAGTATCAGTACGTCTTCCACACCAAGGCGCCGGCCGGGTTCGATGCGTCTGCCACGCATACCATTGGCGTCTATGGGTCCCGCGTGCTAACGGAGTTCGACTTAGGCACGAACTACGATAGCGCAACTTACAACTTCGTTCCGAACGGAGCCAAGGTTACCAAAACTCACGACGTCATCAGAACCGCGAGCTGCAACACCTGTCACGATCAATTGTCGTTTCATGGCGGCGCCCGCCGCGGTGTCGAGATGTGCGTGCTGTGCCATAACTCTCAAATGGTGGACACCAGCAACGGGGGCTCTCTGGATTTCAAGGTCATGGTTCACGAACTGCATATGGGAGCTGAGTTGCCGAGCGTCGTGGCTGGCAAGCCCCTAGTCTTGAATGGGGTAGATTTCTCCGACGTCGAGTATCCGGCCGATCCAGGCGATCCGCGCCGCTGCGAAACGTGCCATTCGCAAACCACCGGAGCGGCGCAGGCCACAGCCTACTTCACCAACCCGACGCGCGCGGCTTGCGGCGCCTGCCACAACGAAGTAAACTTTGCCTCGGGCGCCAAGCACGCCGGTGGTCCGCAGTTCGACGACAAGCAATGCGCGACGTGCCACATTCCCCAAGGCGAACTCGAGTTCGACGCATCCATTAAGGGCGCTCACGTCGCGCCCACTGCATCCAGCGAGCTTACTGGCCTCGCGGTGAATATCACAAAGGTAGACAAGGGCACGGCGGGGACGGCGCCGGTAGTGTCGTTCACAGTCCTGGATGGGAGCGGCAAACCTCTGGCTCTCTCGCAGCTCAGCTCGATCTCTTTCACCATGGCGGGCCCGACGACCGACTACGGCTACACGAGTTTCGGTAGCGACACCGCCGCCACGCCGGGCTACGTCACCGAAAGCGCAACGAAGGCGGCGTGCGATGCCGGCGGAAACTGCACCTACACCTTCACGCACGCGGTTCCGGCGAAAGCGATGGGAACGTATGCCATCGGCGTGGAAGCGCGGCGGACTGAGACTTTGCTTGCAGGAACAACAAAGCAGCAGAGTGTTACTCACGGTGCACCCAATAAGGTCGCCTACTTCTCGGTGGATGGCTCGCCGGTTACGCCCCGCCGCGACGTCGTCTCAACCGCCAGTTGCAACCAGTGTCACGTGGCGCTGTCGGCGCATGGGTCGCTGCGCAACGACACCGAATACTGCGTGATGTGCCACAATCCGTCGAATACGGACGCCGCTGTGCGCGTCAATGCCCAGGTCCCCGCGGATAAAGCCGCGCCGCCGCAGGGCATCGCGTTTCCGCTTCTCGTCCATCGGATTCACGACGGCGTGAACATGGTCGCTGACGGCGGCAGCTACACGGTGGTGGGATTCGGCGGCAGTCACAACGATTTCTCGAGTACGCTGTTTCCGGCGATGTCTCCCCAGGGGAAAGCGACAGACCTGGCCAACTGTTCACTCTGCCACGTGAATGGTTCTCAGGCAAACCTGCCCATCGGGTTGAACAATGTGGTGAATCCGCAGGGCTGGATTACTTCGGAAGGCGCCACCGCGGCTGCATGCTCGGGCTGCCACGTCGCCAAGGACGCGGCAGCGCATTTCGCCGCCAACACATCCTCAGTCGGCGAGAGTTGCACGGTGTGTCACCAGTCGGGTGCCGGGTTCGATGTGAACAAGGTTCATGCGCAGTACTGAGGCTGCGCTGCTGCTGATTGGTCTGATCCTGGCTGCTTGCCCTGCGTGGGGGCAGGCAGCCTCCCCGTACGCCGGATCGGAGGTGCG
>Ga0335084_10000830_pt1 | contig 27534 bp, 24 predicted proteins | sample Lox_Sample_44_FD_206721 | JGI IMG/M metagenome (GOLD analysis project Ga0335084, IMG submission 206721) | Soil microbial communities from Loxahatchee National Wildlife Refuge, Florida, United States - Lox_Sample_4.4 | ecosystem: Environmental > Terrestrial > Soil > Wetlands | place: USA... | reverse complement strand
CCGGTTTGCCGGTAAGCTTTCTCGGTTGAGCTGAGCTAGAAAGAGCGGCGGGGCTTTCCCCGCCGCTCTTTTCTTGTACCTATTGATGCCTCTAATGACGGTTAAACCGTGGCTCCGTACGGAGCTCCTCTTCAACCTGGCGTTCCTCGCGGCCGCGGCCCTACTCCTCGGCGTGACGACCGTCCTCCTGGTGGCCGCCCTCGCCCCCGAGCGGGCACTGCCTTTCATGGTACTCGTGGTGCCGCTCGACATCGTCCTCTTCATTGTCTTCGGCCGCTACCTGATCAGTCGTCTCGTGCTCCGGCCGGTGGAGCGACTGGTGGCCGTGGCCGACGCGGTCGCCGGCGGCGACTTCGCGGCCCGGGCGGAGAGCGCGGAAACCCGAGACTTCCAGATTCTTGGGGAGCGGATCAACCGCATGACCGACCACCTGCTCGATGCCCAGAGCCAGCTCGTTCGCTCCGAGAAGCTCGCGAGTGTGGGCCGGCTGGCCGCGGGCATCGCCCACGAGGTGGGGAATCCGCTAGGTGCCATGGGGACCTACCTTGAGGTCCTGCGGCGCCGGGGCGCCGATCCAGATGTCGTGGCGGGGTTGAGCCGTGAGGTGGACCGAATCGATCACATTGTGCGAAGCCTCCTCGACTACGCGCGCCCCCAGGAGGAGGCCCTGGTCCCGATCGAGCCCGGGGCTGTCGTCGAGGGCGCTCACGGGCTCCTCATGGCGCAGGGCGTCCTGCGGTCGGTGTCCACCAGGCTCGAGGTTTCGCAGGAGGTCCCGCAAATCCTTGGACGCGCCCATCTGTTGGAGCAGGTGATCGTGAACCTCGTGTTGAACGCCGTCGACGCCGCCCCCCGGGGTATCGTGGTCCTCGGCGCGCGGCGCTGGGACTTCGAGCCGGGCCGGGCGCTCCCACGGCGGGAGACCGATACTCCGCGCACGAGCTTCGCCCGGCAGCCGGCGCGCCGGCCCGGACGCATCGACTTTGCCGCCGGAGAATCGGGCGCACTCGTGTTCGTCGCCGACTCGGGCCCGGGCGTCGCATTCGAAGACCGTGCCCGGGTGTTCGACCCCTTCTTCACGACCAAGGACCCAGGGCGCGGCACCGGACTGGGCCTCGCCATCGTCGCCCGTGCCGTGGACGACATGGGCGGCGTGGTTTGGGTCGATACCGCGCGCGAGGGCGGAGCGGCATTCAAGATGTTTTTCCCGGCCGCCGATCGCGCGCCACGAGCAGCCCCGTGACCCGCGTCCTCATCGTCGACGACGAACCGGGGCTCCGCCAGTCGCTCGGCCTCCTCCTCGCCGACGCGGGGTACGAGGTCGCGTCGGAGAGCGACGGCGCGAAGGCGCTGAAGCGCGGGCTGGCCGAGCCGTTCGATCTGATCCTGTGCGACGTGCGGATGCCCGAGATGGACGGGCTCGCGTTCCTGCGCGCCTACAAGCAGGGTGGCGGCGGCGCCCTCATCGTCATGATGAGCGCGTACGGAGGAGAGGAAGCGGCCCTCGCCGCCATGAAGGAGGGCGCCTACGACTACATCCCGAAGCCGTTCCGGCCAGACGAGGTCGTGCTCACGCTCCGCAAAGCCGAGGAACGGGAGCGCCTTCGCCACACCATCGCGACACTAAGAGCACAGCTCGACACCACCCCGGCCGTCAGAGCGCTCATCGCCGAAAGCTCGGCGATGAAACAAGCCTTGGAGCTGGTGGCGCGGGTGGCGGGGCACAAGAGCACCGTGCTCATCACGGGCGAGCGGGGGACCGGCAAGGAAGTGATCGCGCAGGCGATCCATCGCGCCAGCCCGCGGGCGGCGCAGCCCTTCGTGGCAGTCAACTGCGCCGCCATTCCGGAGTCGTTGCTCGAGTCGGAGCTGTTCGGCCACGTGAAGGGCGCGTTCACGGGCGCGGCTGCCGATCGCCCCGGTCTCTTCGAGCAGGCGGACGGCAGCACTCTGTTGCTCGACGAAATCGGCGAGCTCCCGTTGCCGTTGCAGTCGAAGCTCCTGCGCGTGCTCCAGGAGGGGGAGATACGCCGGGTCGGTGACCAGCGCACCCGGCGGCTCGACGTGCGGTTGCTCGCGGCCACGGCCAAGGACCTCGCGGCTGAAGCCCGCGCGGGTCGTTTCCGCGAGGATCTGTTCGATCGATTGAACGTCATCGCGATTCACCTGCCGCCCCTGGCCGAGCGACGCGAGGACATCGCGCCGCTGGCGCGGCATTTCGTGGCGCAGCTGGCGCATCGGTTCGGCCGTCCCTTGAGTCTCAGCGCCGAGGCGTTGACGTGGTTGGAACAGCAGCCCTGGCCCGGCAACATCCGTCAGCTCGAGCACTCGCTCGAGCGGGCCGCCGTGCTCTCCGACGACGACGTGTTGGAGGCCGGTGACCTGCGCACGACCTCCCCTGGCGCGCTGGCGCCGCGGTCAGACGCGGGGGCCGGGACCCTGAGCGAGGCGGTCGAGGCTGCCGAGCGGGCGGCCATCGGTATGGCGCTCGAGGCGACCGGGGGCAACCGACGAGATGCGGCTCAGAAGCTGGGGATCAGCTTGCGCACCCTCTTCTACAAGCTCCGGCAGTACGACCTCGAGTAGTGCAAGCCTTTGCATGGGTGCGAGGTTTTGCGCTCGGTCCCGGGGCCGACCTGATGTGTCAACTTATTACAGATAAATGACTTACGTCATGGCATGGGACGTGTACATGGTCCCGGGCCGAGGAGGAGTTCATGCGCGATTCGCGCCGAGGTTTCACGTTCATCGAGATCCTGATCGTCGTGTTGATCCTGGGGATGGTCGCTGCCTTCGCGGCGCCCAAGATCGACGTGACCAAGTTCAAGGTCGAGAGCGCCATGCAAACCATGGGCATGACGTTGCTAGCGCTCGAGCGTCAGTCGATCGCCCAGCAGCACGACATCATCGTGATGTTCGATCAGACGCAGAACGCGTTGCGGGTGCACGAAGACAACAACAACAGCGGGACCATGGATGCCGGCGAACGCGTGCGGCGGATACCGCTCGGCGACGACATCGTGTTCGGGCGGGGCGCCGCCGCCGCGATGGCGTCGATCGGCGCCGGGCCCGTGTCGTTCACAAAGACGATCGGCGGCTACCAGGCGCTGGTGTTCCACCGGGACGGCAGCGCGAGTGAGGCGGCCGGCTTCTATCTGACCTCGAGACGCGGCATGAAGTACTCCGGCTACCCGCAGGATTCGCGGGCCATCGTGCTCGACCGCGCCACGGGACGGGCGTCGTGGTTTCGCTACAGCAATCTCGGCGCTTGGGTGAGGGCCTTCTGATGAACAACGAACGCGGTTTCACCCTGATCGAGGTCGTCATCGCCCTCACGCTGCTGCTCGTGGTGATGGTGGGGCTCGTGACGATGACGGGCAAGACGACGAACGTCGCGGCCACGGGCGATCGCCAGGAGGCGGCTGTCCAGCTCGCGAGCGACCGGATCGACCAGGTGCGGTCCGACCCGGACTACGCCGGTCTCGATACGACATACGGCAAGACCGAGAACAGCTTTCCCACGCTGCCGGGGTTCACGCGGACCACGTTGCTCGTCCGCACCACCGCCGGCTCACAGGACTTCAAACGAGTCACCGTGACGGTGAGCGGCCCGGGGGTCAACCCGGCGGTCACCCGCACGGTGACGGTGGCGGCGCCATGACGACCCTTCGTATGCGCGATGAGCGCGGTATGACGCTCATCGAGATGTTGCTGGCGTTGTTCGTCTTCTCGATCGTAATGGCGGGCGCGCTGTCGTTCCTGCGGGCGCAGAGCAAGAGCTTCCAGCTCGGCACCGAGCGCGTGTCGATGTACCAGAACACGCGTTACGTGCTGAACGAAATGGAGAAGGACCTGCGCACCGCGGGGGCGGCGACGGCGGATCAGCAGCCGCAAATGATCTACGCGTCGTCGAACGTCGTGGCCTTCAACGCCAACTACTGGACCAACACGCCGGGCGACGTGACGGCGGTCTACTACAACCCGGACGCGCCCGACAGCGCGGTACAGGCGTTGGTCAAGGCGCAGAAGGCGACGATCCCGCTGACGAGCTTCGGGTACCCCGACACGTCGTACTTCGTGAGCGGGGCGAACAGCGCGGCGGAAACGATCGTGTTCTACTTCGTCCAGGACTCGACGAGCGGCCGCACGGACGACTACCTGCTGTACCGCAAGGTCAACAACCTGGCGCCGGAAGTGGTCGCGCGGAACGTGCTGCAAACGTCGGGTGTGCCGTTCCTCCAGTACTACCGTCTGATCACGCCGTTCGGTGGCGGTACGCCGTCCCTCACGCTCGTGGCGGCGGGCAGCCTGCCGCTGCAGCATACGGCCAAGATCCACCTGTCACCGAGCGACACCGGTGCGCTCGCGCTCATCGACAGCCTGCGCGCGGTGCGGGTGAGTTACACGGTGACCAACGGCCGCACCGGCAGCTACGAGCGCAAGCGGCAGGTCTCGCGCATGATCCGGCTCCCGAACGCAGGGTTAGCCAACACGAAGTCGTGCGGCGACCCGCCGTTTGCCACCGCCGCGCCCGTCGCCAGCCGCGTGGTGATTGCGGGTGTCCCCGTGGTGCAGCTCACCTGGGCCCAATCGGTGGACGAGGTCGCCGGCGAGAAGGACGTCGAGCGCTACGTCGTCTGGCGGCGGGTGTCTACGAATCCTGATTGGGGCGATCCCCTGGTGAGCATCCCGGCGGGCTCGCCGAGCTACACGTACACGGACGGCTCCGTGAGCATCGGTACCACGTACTACTACGCCGTGGCGGCGCAGGATTGCAGTCCGGCACTGTCGCCCCAGGCACTCAGTGGCTCAGTCACTCCTTGAGGAGAGGTCCTATGCGTTCGGTATTGCGTAACGAGCGAGGCATTGCCCTCGTGGTGGTGCTGCTCGTCGTGTTGGCGATCGCGGCGGTGGCCGCGGGCGCGGCGTTGCTCGGCTCGAGCACGTCGCTGATCACGACCTACCACAGCCGCATGAGCGTGCTCGAGACGGCGGCCGACGCGGGCCTAGAAGAGGCGCGGTCGGCGGTGAACGCGTCCAGGGCGCTCTATCCCGACACCGGGTACAACACGCTGGAGAACGGCGTCGCCGTCTATTCGGCCAACGGTACCCTGATCCCGAACGTAAAGCGGTGGACCTACCTTGGTCCCGTCGGTGTGACGAGCGGCCAGTTCGGCGTGTTCGGCAGTGCCGTCGTGGTCACCAAGAATACGCAGGGAGACCGCGTGGTACGCCGGGGCGAGATCTATCAGGAGAGCTTCGCCAAGTACGCGTACTTCACGAACATCGAGGGAGCCATTCAGTTCGGTAGCGGTGACCAGATCTTCGGGCCCGTGTTCTCGAACGACGCCATCTCGATCAACAGCGGTGGGGTCACCTTCTGGGGGCCCGTCGCGACCCACAAGACGATCAGCGGCAAGAGCTATGGCGTGTTCAAGCAGGGCTACACCGAGAACGCGCCGGCGATCACGTTCCCGGCGACCGCCGATCTCACCAAGCTCCAGGCGCAGGCGACGATCGGAAACACCGCGATCACGAGCACGACGTCCGGCACCGCCGGCCAGGCGACCACTCGTATCGAGTTCGTGGCCGTGGACTTGAACGGCGACGGGACTGCCAACGGCGTCGACGAAGGCTTCATGAGGGTCTACCAGGTGGTCAGGACCCCCGTCGCCAATTACGCGGCGTGGGTGGTGGCGGACACTGGCGGCTACAGCGCCACCGGCGTGGCAATTCCGTATTCCTCAAACGGCGTGCTCAAGTCCCGCAACTGCGGCCACATCCTGGCGGGAACGCACAGCTACTTCAAGCAGTTCGCTCACCATGCGGCCGGGACAACCGGAGACCTCGCGGGGGCGGCGATCACCGGCGGGACCAGCAGGCGGTGCTACCTCGGTGGTGATCCGATTCTGAACGACTCCATACCGGCGTCTTCGGTTCATGGCAAGTTCCTGACGGGCGTTACGTCGACCTCGGGCACGTGTTCACCGGCGAATTCGTGCGACTCCGTCGGCATGTGGCTGCCGTGGTCGGGTGCCGTGGACCCTCGGGTCACGGCCGCGCGCGCGGCGATCGGGGATGCGGCCTACCTGTGGCCCGTCAACCGCGCCCTCAATCCGAACTTCAAGGGCGTGATTTTCGTGACGGGCAAAGTGGCGGTCAGCGGCACGGTCCGCGGGCAGATCACCCTGGCGGCGACGGACAACATCGTCATCGCCGACGACATCAAGTACGTCACCGACCCGGGGGTTGGGCTGCCGTGTGCGTCCCCGAACCGGGACATGCTGGGGCTGTTCAGCGGCACCGATATCGTGGTCGCCGACAACCTCATCAACGATCCCATCCCGGCCAAGGGCAGCTCGACGGGCTGCGCGTCGTCGAGCTGCACGAATCCCTTTACCTGGGACGACACGATGGATGAGTTCATCCAGGGTACCCTCCTGGCGCTCAGCAACTTCACCGTGGAGAACTACGACCAGGGCTCGAACAGCGCGGAGCCGTGCCAGACGCTCGCCAAGGGGCGCGGCTGTCTCTACCTGACCGGTGGCGTGATTCAGCAGCAGCGCGGCGCCGTGGGTACGGCCAGCGGTACGGGTAACCTGAAGCGGTATTCGTACGACCAGTGCGCCGCGACCAATCCGCCGCCGTACTTCCCGACGACGGGCCACTTCGCGAAGGGTCACTACTACGAGGTCGAGCCGACGAACTTCAACATCGCCACGTACTGGCCGCTGCTGGTTCCGCTGACGCACTAGCACCCCGGTCCACATGGGTCGTGAGACACGGCGGCCTGAGCTTCGCGAATAGCGCGGAGCTCAGGCCGCCTCGCGTTGCAATAGCTGAACACGTTCCGTGGTTTTCTGATACCGGACACTGGTAGGGGGCGGAGCATGTTCGGCGCGTGGCGCGCCATCCCCGCGGTTTCACTCTGCTCGAAGTCGTCATCGCCCTCGTCGTACTCGAGGTCGGCGTGCTCGGCCTCCTCGCTACCGCAGCCACCGCCACCCGCCTGATCGGCCGCGCCCGGCGCGCCACGCGCGTGACGACCCTCGCCGCTGCCCGTCTGGAACGCCTCCGCACTACGGTGTGCGCCTCGCGGACCGCCGGGTCCGAGGTTCGCGGCAGCGCTGACGCCCCACTTGACTCGATCGCCTGGCGGTTCGTAGACGCGGGGAGCGGCCACTGGCGCATCGTGCTGCGCATGAGCTCCCCCACAGAGCGGCACGGGTGGCGTGCGGACAGCCTCGAAACCGAGGTCTCGTGCCGCGTCTGAAGCCGCGAGGGTTCTCACTCGTCGAGCTGCTGCTGGCTCTGACGCTGCTCGCCGTTGTCGCCGCGGGCCTGTGGCAAGCGCTCGACGCGACGCGGCGCAGCTACTCGCGGGAGGCGGAGCGGGTGGAGCTCGAGCGCACCCTCCGCGCGAGCGCGGCCATCCTGCCGGCGGAGCTGCGGGAGCTCGACGCCGGCGATTCCGATATCACCGCCATGGCGACGACCTCGATCCGGATCCGAGCCACCCGGCAGCTCGCCTTCCTCTGCACGGTCCCGCACCGTCAGGATGACGGCGCGCTGGCCGTGACCGTGCGGCAACGCCCGCTCCTTGGCCTGCGCCAGTCGTTCAGCGCCGGTGACTCCGCGCTGCTCTTCTTCGAAGGCGACCCGGCGACCCGGGAGGACGACCGCTGGTGGAGGGGGCGGATTCGCGCGGTCTCGGACGATGCCTGCCCGGACGCGGACCAGCCGCGCCCCGGATATCGCCTGACCGTCGAGTTGCCCTGGTCGAGCGACGGTCCGCCGGACCTCCGTGCCGTAACCCGCGGCGCGCCGCTGCGCGGGTTCGAAAGCGTGGCGTACGCGGTCTATCGCTCCCCGGCGGACACGCAGTGGTACCTCGGCCAGCAAGTCCAGGATGAAACCGTCCAGCCCCTGATCGGCCCTCTCATCGGCCCGGCGGGCGTGGCGTTCGCGTTCTTCGACAGCACCGGTGCACCTACCAGCTCAACCGTCCGGGTGGCCCAGATCGAGATCCGGGTGCGCGGCAGAACGGCGCGCCCGGTACGGGCGCCCGGCACCCACCGCTTGGAGTACGAATCGGACAGCCTCGTGACCCGCGTGGCTCTCCGCAACAACCCCCGCCCTAGCGAAGGCCCGTGAGCAACGCGCGGGGAGAGCGAGGCATGGCGCTCGCTCTCGCCATCGTCGTGATCGTGGTGGGAGGGGGACTCACCGCGTTGATGTTCTACGTGGCGTTCGAGGAAGGGCGCCTGAGCGGCAGCGGCGTTCGCGTACAGCAGGCGTTCGGGGTGGCGGAGGAAGGTGCACTCGAAGTGCTCCGCGCCTGGGACCCGCGGACCTACAATGTGCACGACCCATATCCCTTCCATTCGGCGATGGTGCCGGCCGGCTTCCCGGCGGACTGGACGGCCGCCCCGCACGGCACCGGTGCCTATGGCGGGCAAGTCTACAAGCTGAACAGCGAGCTCTATTTGATTGACATGACCGGGCGCGATGACTGGGGCCCGCCGCCAGGAGCGTCCGCCGTACGACAGCGGGTCGCCGTGCTCGCCCGCGTTCAGCCGGTCGCCCCTGGCCTGGTCGCCGCCCTCACGGTGGGGAAGGGCAGCCGCCGAGCGGGCACGGTCTCTATTGCTGGACGGGATGGCTTGCCCCCGGATTGGGAGCCCTGCGGGCCACCCGACAGCAACCGGGTAGGGCTCGACACGGTGCGAGGTGGCCTGGCGGCCTTCTCGTCCGGAGGGTTCACGTACGCCGAGCTGGCTTCCCTCGCCACGCGCTCGGTTGCCGGCGCGGCGGTGTTGAGCAACATCGGGCCGACAGTAGTGGACGGTCGCTGTGATGAGACTGTCGCTACCAACTGGGGCGGAACGCAGCCTAACCAGGTATGCGGCGGGTATCTGCCTGTGGTGCATATAGTTGGGGCCGCTACCCTGGCGGGGGTGGACGGTCAGGGTACGCTCTTGGTGGACGGGGACCTCACGGTCCGGGGCGGCCTACGGTGGCGAGGTCTCGTGCTGGTCGGTGGGGCCCTGCGGGTCACGCCAGGTGCCGCCAAGGACGTCGCGGTCTGGGGCGCGGTGTTCGCGGCCGACAGCGCTACCTTAGAGGCCGGGGTTGCGGGATCAGTTGCGATCACATACTCTAAGTGCGCTGTGGTCAAGGCGTTGGAGTCAGTGGCCCCCGCCGTGATGTTCTCGAGCCGTGGTTGGCTCGGGCTCTCCGAAGCGCCTTAAGTGTTTGAAATCAACGTAGTTTAGCTATCCAATCTCGTGTAGGTTCGAGGCTTGACAGGATAAGGGCCCAACCTTACTGTAGTTTGCCCTCGCCCGGTCTACCACTAACTCCAGGCTGCCAATGGCTCTATTTGGCTTGTTGGGCGGCAAAAAAAGGTCAGTTGGGCTCGACATCGGCTCCGGGATCATCAAGCTGGTGGTGATCGACCACTCCGGGAGCGAGCCAGAGCTCGTCAAAGTCGCCACGACGGAAGTGGCGACCGACGCCATCGTCGAGGGCGAGGTGATGGATCCCGGCCTCGTGAGCGAGGCGATCCGGGGGCTGTTTTCCACGGCGGCGGTCAAGCAGAAGTCGGTGGTGACGGCGGTCGGCGGGCGTGACGTGATCGTCAAGAAGATCCAGATGGACCGGATGACAGAGAACGACGCGCGCGAGGTGATTCGCTGGGAGGCGGAGCAACACGTGCCATTCGACATGGCGAACGTCGAGCTGGACTTCCAGATCCTCGACCCCGAAGCCGAGCGGCTCCAAATGAACGTCCTCCTGGTCGCGGCGAAACGGGAGTTGGTCGAGAACCGGGTGAGCCTGCTTTCGGAGGCCGGCCTCGAGCCCGCGCTCATCGACGTGGATGCCTTCGCGATCCACAACGCGTTCGAGCTGAACCATCCCGACGGGATGCAGGGGGTCGTGGGGCTCGTCAACATCGGGCATGAAGTGACGAACGTGAACATTCTCGAGGATGCGGTCCCGGTTCTGACCCGGGATCTGCCCGTCGGCACCCGGCGCTTCCGCGAGGATTTGCAGCGCGAAAAGCAGCTGTCAGCGGAGGAATCGGAGCGGGTGATCCAGGGCCAGACCCAGAGTGCGGACCTGGGCTCGTACGTAGACGCGAGAGGCGAGGAGATCGCGGTGGGCGTCGAGCGCGCGGCGGCCTTCCTGGCCACGGCGTCGCGCTCGAGCGGTGGGTTGACGCGCGTCTATACGAGCGGGGGCGGGGCCCGCATCCCCGGGTTGAACGAGGCCCTGGCAACGAGGTTGCGAGTTCCCGTCGAGATCGCGAACCCGCTGCAGCGGCTCAAGGTACAGGACTCGGTCTTCGACGTGGTGGCGGCCGATGAGGTGGCGCCGCTGCTCATGCTCGCGATCGGTCTCGCGTTGAGGCGCCCGTGATTGAAATAAATCTTCTTCCTACCAAACGGAAGAAGAAAAAGTCCGGCGCGGGCGGCGGCCCGGGCTTCCAGTTTCGACTGGAGAGCCTCAAGGGGCTCATCGCCGGGATCAAGAACCCGTGGCTACTCGCCGCCAGCGGCGCCTGGGTGGCGCTCCTGGCGGGCGGTGGCGCGCTGTTCGTCACCAGCCGGGCGCGCATCGCGGTCCTGAACTCCCGCCTCGAGGCGGTCCAGACGGAGAAGAAGCGCTTCGACGTCGTGATCGCCCAGAAGCGCCAGTCCGAGCGGATCCGCGATTCGCTCGTCGCGGAGATCGCGGTGATCCGCTCGATCGACGCCGAGCGCTATATCTGGCCGCACGTCCTGGATCAGCTCGCCAAGGCGCTTCCGCCCTACACCTGGCTCACGACGCTCGGCCAGCTGACCCAGCAGGGCGGCAACGCGCCGCCGCCCGCCGGCGGCCGCGACACGTCGCGCGCCGGGCCGCAACCCGTTCGCGTGCAGATCACGGGCAGCACGGTGGACATCCAGGCGTATACGACGTTCCTGCGCCAGCTCGCGGCGTCGCCCTGGTTCACCGACGTGACGCCGCTCTCCTCCCAGACGGTCGTCGAGCAGGATCGTCCGGTCACGGCGTTCACGATCACGATGAAATACAAGGTGGCGGACTCCGTGTACATCCACACCGTGCCGTTCACCCAGTCCCTGAGATAGCGCATGGCCCTCCTTCCTGCCGACCAGCGCAGCCAGGTGATGCTGCTCGCCACCATCGGGGCCGTGGCTCTGGGCTACGCGTTCTGGAACTACTACTACAAGCCCGCGAGCGAGGAGATCGCAACGACCAAGGTCCAGATCGACAGCCTCCAGAAGGTCCTGGACGACGTCAAGCGGGACCTGGCGCAGGGCACGGTCGAGGATCTGCGGGCCAAGGTCGAGCAATACCGGTCGCTCGTCGCGCTGATGCGCCGGCTGGTTCCCGAAAAGAACGAGGTCCCCGCGCTGATCGACGACTTCTCGACGAAGGCGAAGGTCCGGGGCGTCACGATCAACCGAATCGACCCGCTGCCGGTCGAGCCCGGGCCGATGTTCGACACGTACCGCTACCGGCTCGAGATCGTGGGCCACTACGACCAGCTGGGCGAGTACCTCTCCGACATCGCGAGCCTGTCGCGCGTGGTCGTGCCGCAGGACTTGTCGGTCAAGCGGGCCTCGCAGGGCGCGCAGCGCCTGCTCGCCGACACCGCGGGGCAACTGCTCGAGGCGGACGTGGCGCTGCGCACCTTCGTCAAGGCCGCGGCACCCGCCCCCGCGCGGCGCCCGCCCGGCAGCGCCGGAGACGCGCAGTGATCCGCGCGGGCGTGCTCGTGGCCGGGCTGGGCCTCGTCGCTATAACCCGCCTTGCGGGCCAGGCCGCGAGACCTGACACGGCGAAGCACGATTCCGCCGCGGTCACCCTGCTGCGCGAGCAGTTCGCGTATGAAGGCGGCGGGCGCGATCCGTTCGTCTCGCTGCTCAGCTCGGGCGACATCCGGCCGATGCTCACCGACTTGAAGCTCGTGGGGATCTACTACGACCAGCGGTATCCCGTGCGCAGTGTGGCGGTGCTGCGCGACGTGACCAACGGGAAGCGGTACCGCGCCAAAGCGGGCGACGTGATGGGGCGGCTCAAAGTCACTCAGATCCGGCCGCGGGAGATCGTGTTCACGGTGCAAGAATTCGGTTTCGAGCGGCAGGAGAGTCTGCAGCTCGCCAAGCAGGAGGAGATGCCATGAAGGTGTTTGCTGCCCTCGTCGCGATGGTCCTCATCGCGGCGCCTCCTCCCCGGGCCCTCGCAGGGTTCCGGGGCGGGCCCGACGGCGAGGTGCGCGCCGTCAGTGTGGTCCCGGCCTCCGGCAAGGTGGCGGTCGTCATCGCGTTCCAGGGCGCCCTGGACGTCCAGGACTTCACGTTGAGCAATCCCGCGCGCCTCGTGCTCGATCTCAAGGGCGCACGTCTGAATGGGAGGACCGCGGCATACGACGGCCAGAACCGCGGCGGGGTGCGCAACCTCCGCTACGGGCAGTACCGTCCCGACGTCGTCCGGGTCGTGATCGATCTCGATGTCGTAAAGGACTATCAGGTGAAGCGCACGCCGGGTGAGGTGCGCGTGGAGATCGGAACGGATCGGACCGCCTTTGGCCCCTGGTCCAGCCGCTCGGCGGGCGCGGTTCCCACGCCCGTTGCGGCCGCCACCACCGTTGTGGCGCCGGCCGCGGCTGCCGACGAGATGCCGGCCGGTCCGGAGCTCGCCCGCCTCTCGATGCCCGAGGCCACGCCGACGAGCGGTTACCAAACGGCGTCGGTGCGGATCGGCGAACCCGCGACCATCGATCGCTACCTCGCGGCGCATGCGAGCGAGAGCGCGCAGTCGCAGGCGCCGCGCATCACCGTGCGCTGGGACGACGCGGACATCGAGGACGTGGTGGCAGGCTTCGCGGCCTTCAGCGGCCGCACGATCATCATCGCCCGGGAAGTGAAGGGCAAGGTGACGGCGGAGATCAAGAACCAGCCGTGGGACCTGGCCTTCGCCGCCGTACTCGAATCGCAGGATCTCACGTACACGGTCCTCGAGGGCGGGATCATCAACGTCCTCAACAAGGCGGACTTCGCGCGGGCCGACTCCACCGTGCCGGTCGAGACTCGCCTCGTGCGCATCAACTACGCCAAGGCCACCGCCATGCTGCCCGCGGTGCGCTCGATCGTGTCGAAGAACCGGGGCCAGGTGGTCGCCGATACCACGAGCAACTCACTCGTGATCACGGACGTCCGCAACCGCATCGGCGAGATCGAGCAGTTCGTGCGCGGCCTCGACATCCGCACGCCCCAGGTATCGATCCAGGCGAAAATCATCTTCGTCGACCGCACGGACATCGAGAGCTTCGGCATCAAGTACGACCTCGGCTCGCAGACGCAGTTCTTCAACCGGCTCGTGCAGCGGCCGATCCCGTCGAGCGCACAGCCGGGCGGCTTCAACCCGAACGGCGTGCCGACGGGAACGGTCCCGACCCAGTTCTTCTCGCCCGATCAAACGGTGATCGATCTGGGCGGCAATTCGCTCGCGGCCCTCGGGAACGCGGGCCAGGCGGTCGTCAATCCCGCGCTCGACCTGATCTTCTCGACCGCGATCGGCAACTTCAACCTGACCGCTTTCCTGCAGGCGCTCGAATCCCTGCAGCTCGACGACATCGAAGCCGAGCCCACGATCACGACCCTGGACAACCGCCCGGCCCAAATCCTCGTCGGCGATCGTGTCCCAATCCGCGTGATCGACGTGAGCTCGGGCACCACGGTCGGGGGTCAGGCGCCACGCGCCACCGTGGACTTCGAACAGACCGGTATCAACCTCAAAGTCACGCCGCACGTCACGGCGAACCGGCAGATCCTGATGGAAGTGCACGCCGAGCGGTCCAACGTCGTACCGGCGTCGGTCGACATCGGCTTCACGTTCCAGACCCAGCAGGCGGACAATCAGATCCTGGTGGCAGACGGCGAAACGGCTGTAATTGGCGGACTTACGGTGACCGAGGTCACGGTATCCAAGACCGGAATTCCGTTGCTTGTAGACCTGCCCTTTGTGGGCAAGCTGTTCGGGTTCACGACCGAGCAGGAGAGCCGGCGCGACCTGCTGATCCTGATCACGCCGCACATCATCGACGACTTGAGCGTCGGGAAGTAACGGGAGCGCGCGCATGAAGCCGGGAGCCGTAAGGGCGATCGTCTGGGGCGGCACTGCACTGGCCCTCGCGGGATGGGCGTGCGAGTCCGCGCGCAATCCGGGAGGGTTCCAGCGGGACCTCGTGCCGCCGCAGATCGTACTGACGGCGACCCAGGACACCCAGCCGATCTCGAGCGGCCTCTCGTTCACGGCGAGCGCGACCGACAACCTCGCGTTGAACGACATCCGCCTTATTTACGCGGGCGGCCTAATCGACACGACGGATACCATCTTTTTCAATCAGACCCTGCAGAAGGTCACCCTGCCGGTGCATCTGACGTTCCCGCCCACCTCCGGTGCCGGCGGGTTCATCACGATCATCGGCCGCGCGACGGACGGCGCCGGGAACTTCGGTGAGGACACGCTCGTCATCTTCCTGTCGAACGTGCAGGCGCTGACGGTGCAGTTGCTGTCGCCTGCCACGGGGGCCGTCGCCTCGACAGGCAGGAGTCTGCTGGTGGATGTCGTGGCCAAGCAGCTCTCGGGTATCCGGAAAGTCGGATTCACGGTCGCTCCGCCCGCGGCTGTGACCAACCCGACCGTGCCGCCGAACGACTCCATCGTGTTCACCGTGCCGTTCGTGGACTCGGTCGAGTACGTCGACACGCTGACCGTGGTTCAGGCGACAGGCACCTTCACGATCACCGGCTTCGCCGAGGACTCGGCCGGCCGGCGGGCCACGACCAACGTGGTGACCGTGAACGTGCTCTCCGCCGCGAACGACAACACCCCGCCGCAGGTGAGCGAGAGCCTGGCGGCGCGCATCGAGGTGAACGACACCGTGGTGGTCCACGCCACGGATCCGAGCGGGATCTCATGGATCGGGTTCCGCGTGCGGCTCGCGGCCGACACGACCATCCAGCTACGCTTTGACTCGGTGGCCGTGGGCGGGGCGTTCACGGATGTGGTGCGGCGGTTCAGCCTGCAGCTGTCCGCGGCGGTCGCGAACTTCCCGACCAGCATTGTGGTTGACGGCTATGCCTGCGATCAGGCGGCGGCGCGCAACTGCGCGTTCTCGAACCAGAACAACTTCGTCGTCCCGCCCCCGAAGTCGGATTCCGCCCAGGTGGTCGCCGGCGTGACGATCGGGTTCCCACAACCCGGCACCCACATCGCGGACGCGATTTTCAATGCGAACGGCGGCGGCGGCACGGGCGAGCTGTACCTGACGAACAACCCGCTGTCGCGTGTGGAGGTGTTCCAGGTTGCGAACACGGCCTTCGTGGCAAGCGGCATTCTGACGGCGGGACCCCAGCCGTGGGGTGTGGCCTTGTGGCCGCACGACACCCTGGGGAACTACGGCGACTCGATCGTCGTCGCCGACGCGGGCGGGACGGAGTTCTCGATCATCGACGTGGCGGCGCGACGGCTGCGCTGGCGCCAGGATCTGCCGAACTACCAGATCCAGCTGTACAAGGTGATCCAGATCGCCGCCGGGGTGTACACGGCGCGGATCACGATCCACGACCTGTCAGACCGGCCGCAGTTCGTGGCCACGGTGTGCCGCGGCAACTGCAACCAGACGGACTCGGTGTTCGCGCTGTACTCGACGACGCCGACCCTCAGCTCGAGCTCGCCGTTCGACGGCAAGGGCACGTTGCGGATGGAGAAACTGATCAACACCGCCAACCCCGCCCAGCTGTTCGGCCATTTCTTCTGGGAAATCGGCGGCCAGGGTGCCAGCGACTTCACGGATACGCTGCGCGTCGTGATGCGGCGCGGGCTGCCGTACAACGACACCAAGGTCATCCTCCCGGCGTGCGCCGGAGTCACGATCAACTTCTCGACCTTCGGGCTCGGCGACACGACCTACGCGCGCAACTCGGGGAACTTTACCCACAGCTTCTTCGGCGAGGGCGGCAACGCGGCCTCGACGTTCCGACGCGTGATGAGCTATACGAGCAAGGGGACCCTGGTCCACCCCTCGACCTCCGGGAGCACGGTGTTCTGCCGCACGTCACCCGACACGCTGACCGGGCCTACCGACCAGGGGTCGATCGACGTCGATCTGGGCATGTCGCCCGCGGTGGACGTGAGCGACTTCATCTCGAACACGGGCGTGAAGATTTCGTCCATCGCCACCAACTTCAACGGCGGCACGAACCTCGTCCGGGCGGACTCGATCTACTACCTCGACGAGGGGCTGCGGCTCAAGGGCCTCTCCTTCGCGCCGATCGGGGCCTACGGCATGGACATGAATTACTTCCATGACTTCGCGGCCGGTCAGGGTGGGACGACGGCGTTCGGCGGCACCCGCGACTCGACGAACCGCGTCGTCTTCGCGGCGGACCCGAGCGGGCAGATCCTGGTGTTCGATACATTCTTCTACGGCCTGATCACCGCGATCCCCGTACGCGACCCGATCGTCGGCCCGCTGCGGGTGGCGAAGGATGCCGGTGGCAACCAGCTGCTGTTCGGGGTGACCTCACGGGGACTCGTGATGGTGCGGTTGCCGCCGATCCCGAACCCGAATCCGGCTCCCCCGCGCGCTCAGCGGGTGCGTCGCCCATGACGCGACGGCAGGCGGCGGTACCGGTGAGAGCGGCGAGCCCGACGGTCGGTCGGGCTCGCGTGTTTCCGGAGGTCTGGCAGTGACGTTTCGCTTCACGACGGCGGGAGAATCCCACGGCCGCGGCCTGGCGGCGATCCTCGAAGGCATCCCCGCGGGCCTGCCGGTCACGGCCGAGCGGGTCAATGTCGAGTTGAAGCGCCGGATGGGCGGCTACGGACGCGGCGCCCGGATGAAGATTGAATCCGACCAGATCGAGTGGCTCGCCGGCGTGCGCGCGGGGGAGACCCTCGGCTCGCCCATCGCGATGCTCGTGTGGAACCGCGATTGGGAGCACTGGCAGGACGTCATGGCGCCCGAGGCAGACGCGCCCGGCGGGGAACGGCGCCGCCAGGTGACCCGCCCGCGGCCGGGCCACGCGGATCTCACCGGCGTGCTCAAGTACGATCGGAAGGACGCGCGCGACATCCTCGAGCGGGCGAGCGCGCGGGAAACCGTGGCGCGCGTCGCGTGCGGCGCGGTGTGCAAGATCCTGCTCGACCAGTTCGGCATCGAAATCGGGAGCTACGTCGCCGAGCTGGGCGGCGTGGCCGCCAAGGTTCCCGTACCGCTCCCCACACCGCTCAATGACGCCGCCGACGCGAGCCCGGTGCGGTGTCTCGACCCGGCCGCCGAGCAGGAGATCATCCGGCGGATCGACGCGGCGAAGGCGGCCGGCGACACGCTCGGCGGCGTCGTGGAAGTTCTGGCGCTCGGCGTGCCCGTGGGATTGGGCTCCCACATCTCCTGGGACCGTAAGCTCGATGGGCGCCTGGCCCGCGCGCTGATGTCCATCCCGGCCGTGAAAGGCGTCGAGCTCGGGCTGGGCTTCGAGGCCGCGCGCCGCAAGGGCTCCGAGGTCCACGACGAAATCCTCCCCGGGTTCGATCGCGCGACAAACCGCGCGGGCGGCACCGAGGGAGGCATGACCACGGGCGAGCCGCTCGTGGCGCGGGTCGCAATGAAACCCATTTCGACGCTGATGTCGCCGTTGCGCACCGTCGATTTGAAAACCGGCGGGCCCGCGCAGGCGCAGTCGGAACGTTCCGACGTGACGGCAGTACCGGCCATGGGGGTCATCGCCGAAGCGATGGTAGCGCTGACGCTGGCCGAGGCCATGCTTGAGAAGTTCGGCGGCGACGCGCTGAGCGAGATGAAGCGCAATTTCGAGGGCTACCAGGCGCAGGTCCGCGCCCGGACGCCCAAAGGGGCAGCGTCGTGAAACGGCATGTCGTGTTGATCGGGCTTCCGGGCTCGGGCAAGACGACGGTGGGGCGGCTGGTCGCGGAACAATTGCAGGGCGGATTTGTTGACATCGACGCGGTGATCGTGCGCCGCGAGGGCAAGCCGATCACGATGATCTTCGCCGAGCGAGGCGAGCCGGCGTTTCGCGAGCTCGAGCGCAAGGAGATGGAGACCACGCTCGCGGGGGAGCCGGCGATCATCGCGTCGGGCGGCGGATGGGCTGCGCAGCCGGGCGCGGTGGACGCGGCGCGCGCGTATGCGCTGGTCGTATATCTCCGCACGCGGCCGGACACGGCGGCACGCCGCACCGAGGGCGAGGGAACCCGGCCGTTGTTAATGGGAGAGGATCCCGTGGAGCGGATGCGGCAGCTCCTCAAGGAGCGCGAGGCCGCGTACCTCAAAGCGGATGAAAAGGTTGACACGGACCGCGCGACGGCGGCGCAAGTGGCGACTGACGTCGTCAGGCTTGCGCAAACCCGGGCCGGATGGTAAAGATGCCGGTCCGCGAGCGATCGCGAGTTGATGAAAGGTTGATGCGTGGCTGCTAAGAAACGAGTCGTGACGAAGGACGCTGCGACGCAGGATGCTGCGATGCCGGAGGCCGCGACGCCGGAAGCTGCGGCGCCCCCCCCCGAGCAAGCGCCCAAACCCAAACGGCGGTCCCGCGCCGCCGCCGCGGCAGACGTCGGCGTGCAACAGGACGCGGCTGTCGAGCAGGAGCCCAAGAAGCCCAAGCGGCGGTCCCGCGCTGCGGCTGGAGCGAACGGCGGCAAGGGCTCGCTCGTCGTCGTCGAATCGCCCACCAAGGCCAAGACCATCGGGAAGTACCTGGGCCGCGGCTACACCGTGAAGGCGACGGTGGGCCACGTCCGGGATCTTCCCCAGCGCGAGCTGGGCGTCGATGTCGACCAGGGGTTCACCCCCAAGTACGTGACCATCAAGGGCAAGGCCAAGACGCTGTCCGAAATCAAGAAGGCCGCCAAGGCGTCGGACCAGGTGCTGATCGCCACGGACCCCGATCGGGAGGGCGAGGCGATCGCGTGGCACGTGGCCGAGCAGATCGGGAACGGCGGCAAGGTCCGGCGCGTCCTGTTCCACGAGATCACGAAGGACGCGGTGGCCCAGGCCCTGGCGCACCCGATCGACATCGACCAGAAGAAGGTCGACGCGCAGCAGGCGCGCCGGATTCTCGACCGCCTGGTGGGCTACAAGGCGTCGCCGCTCCTCTGGAAGAGCCTGAAGACCGGACTCTCGGCGGGCCGGGTGCAAACCGTCGCGTTGCGCCTGATCGTCGAGCGCGAAGAGGCCATCCGCAAGTTCGTGCCCCAGGAGTACTGGACCATCGAGGCGGACCTCGAGAAGGACGGCCAGACATTCCAGGCGCGTCTGCACAAGCTCGACGGGCACAAGCCGGAGATCAAAGACTCGACAGCCGCCCACGCGATCGTCGCCGACGCCCTCACCCTGCCCTTCGTGGTCAGCGAGGTGTCCCGCAAGGAGCGCAAGAAGCGCCCCTCGGCCCCGTTCACGACCAGCACGTTGCAGCAGGAGGCGGCAAAGCAGCTCGGCTTCTCTGCCAAGCGCACGATGCGCGCGGCGCAGGCGCTCTACGAAGGCCAGGAAGTCGGCGCCGAGGGACAGGTCGGCCTGATCACCTACATGCGTACCGATTCGACCCGCGTGGCCGACTCGGCCATCGCGCAGGCCCGCGAGTTCATCGGCGGACAGTTCGACCAGCGCTACCTGCCGCCCGTCCCCAACGTGTACGGCGGCAGCAAGGGCCAGTCCCGCGTGCAGGACGCTCACGAGGCCATCCGGCCCACCGAAGTCATGCGCCGGCCCGAAGACGTCCAGGCGTTCCTCGAGGCGGACCTCTTCAAGCTGTACCAGCTGATCTGGCGGCGCTTCGTCGCGTCGCAGATGACCCCGGCCGTCTACGAGACCACGACCGTGGACTTCGACCTCGGCCGCTATCTGTTCCGCGCGACGGGGTCACGCGTGCTGTTCGACGGCTACCACGTGCTGTATCACGAGGCGCACGAGCCCGAGGAAGGAAAGAGCCTCGACGACCTGGCTCCCATTCCGGTCCTGGCAGCGGGCGATCCGGTCGTGGTCCAGAAGATCACGCCGAGCCAGCACTTCACCGAGCCGCCGCCGCGCTTCAGTGAGGCGAGCCTCGTCAAGGAGCTCGAGCGCCTCGGCATCGGCCGCCCGTCCACGTACGCGACGATCATCTCCACGCTGCAGACCAGGTTCTACGTCACTACCAAGGACCGCCGGTTCACCACCACGGATCTCGGTGAAACGGTGTGCAAGATCATGGTACGGCTGTTCCCCGACACCTTCGACGTGAGCTTCACGGCGCAGATGGAGACGGAGCTCGACAAGGTCGAAGAAGGAGACCTCGGGTGGCAGCAGGTGCTGGGGGACTTCTGGACGCCGTTCTCGAAGGCACTGGGAGCGGTGGACGTGCAACAGCTGATCCGTGAGACGCACGACCTCTCGAAGCTCGACCAGGAGAAGTGCCCCAACTGCGAGAGCGCGCTGGTGGTGAAGAGCGGGCGTTTCGGTCCATTCATCGCCTGCACGCGCTACCCCGAGTGCCGGTTCACGCGGCCGCTGAAGCGCGACAAAGTGCCGGACCGGCCGACGAACGAGATATGCAAAGAGTGCGGCGCCCCGATGGTGATCAAGACGGGCCGCTACGGCGAATTCCTCGCGTGCACACGCTATCCGGCCTGCAAGCACACGCGGCCCGTGCCGCTCGGGATCAAGTGTCCCAAGTGCGGGACGGGCGATCTGGCGGAGCGCCGCACGCGGAAGGGCCGTACGTTCTTCGGGTGCCTGCGGTATCCGGAGTGCGACTACTCGGTGTGGAATCGCCCGGTGCCCGTGACGTGCCCGAGCTGCGGGTTCCTGGGGATGGAGCAGCGGCAAACGAAGGCGACGGGGGCGTTCCAGCGATGCCTGAAGTGCGCGCACGAAGTGCCCTTGAACGCCGGCGCGCCCGCGGAGCCGGTCGCGACCTGACCGGAGCGACGGTCGTCGGGGGCGGGCTCGCGGGAAGCGAGGCCGCGTGGGCGTTGGCGGAGCGGGGCGTCCCGGTCACCCTCCACGAAATGCGGCCGGTGCGCATGACCGCCGCACACCAGACCGACCGGCTCGCCGAGCTGGTCTGCAGCAACTCCTTCAAGTCCGAAGAGCTCGCGAACGCGCACGGCCTCCTCAAGGCCGAGATGCGGCGCCTCGGCAGCGTGGTGCTCGACGCCGCCGACCGCGCCCGTGTTCCCGGGGGCGCCGCCCTCGCCGTGGACCGGGTGATCTTCGCCGACGAGGTCCAGGCGCGGGTCTCGAGCCATCCCGGTATCACGATCGCGCGCGACGAGGTGACGGCGCTCGTCGCGCCGGCGGTGATCGCGACCGGCCCGCTCACGTCGGAAGCCCTGAGCCGGGCGATTGTCGAGCGCCTGGGCGTGGCCGCGCTCGCGTTCTACGATGCCATCGCTCCCATCGTCGCGGGTGACTCGCTCGCGGGGAGCGTGCTGTTCCGCGCCTCGCGCTACGGCAAAGGCGGTGGCGACGACTACTGGAACGCCCCGCTCACCGAAGCGGAGTACGACACGTTCCTCGCGGCGCTCCTCGCGGCGGACCAGTACCAGCCCAAGCACGAGTTCGACCGCGCTCCGTACTTCGAGGGCTGCCTTCCCGTGGAGGAGATGGCGCGCCGGGGCCGGGACGTGCTGCGGTTCGGTCCGATGAAGCCGGTTGGTCTCACCGACCCTCGCACGGGCCGCATGCCCTATGCGGTCGTGCAGCTGCGGCAGGAAGACCGGGCGGGACAGATGTGGAACCTGGTCGGGTTTCAGACCCGGCTCCGGATCGCGGACCAGCAGCGGGTCTTCCGTCTCATTCCGGGGCTCGAGCAGGCGGAGTTCCTGCGCTACGGCAGCCTTCACCGCAACGCCTACATCAACTCGCCGGCCGCGCTCGCGCCGCATCTGGCAGCGCGGGACGAGCCCATGCTCTTGTTCGCGGGCCAGCTGAGCGGGGTGGAGGGCTACACCGAATCGGCGGCGACGGGTATCCTGGCTGGCGCGAACCTGGCGCGGCTTCTCAGGGGAGAGGCGCCGCTCGTGCCGCCGCCGACCACCATGTTGGGTGCGCTGTACCGCTATCTCCGCGACTCCGATCCCGCGCACTTCCAGCCCATGAATGCCAATTTCGGATTGCTCGAGCCGCTCGATGCACCGGTCAAGGACAAGGCGCGCCGTCGCGACCAGCTCGTGGCGCGCGCCCAGCGGGACATGGACACCTTTGTCGCCCAGCTCGGGGCCGCGGCGGTACCGGCGTGACCGGCATGCCCGAGCTGGAAGCATTCGAAGCTTTCCTCGCGAAGGAGCGCAACGACTCCCCGCATACCGTCCGCGCCTACGTCCGGGACGTGACGGAGTTCGCGGCGTTCTGCGACGGTTTCTACGGAGGCCCGTGGCAGTGGGCGGGGGTGGATCGGCTCGCCGTGCGGGGGTTCCTGGGCGCCCTGCAGCAGCGGGGGCTCGCGAAGCGCTCGACCGCCCGGGCCCTGTCGGCGCTGCGCACGTTCTATCGGTTCCTGAACCTGACGCGCGGTATCGAGGTGAATCCCGCCAAGGCGACCCGCACTCCCAAGCTCGGCCGCACGCTGCCGACGCATCTCGATCGCGCCGAGATGGACCTGTTGTGCGCGGCCGCGGAGCGGCGGGCGGAAGGTTCGGGGCCGAAGGGCGCGCGCGACCTCGCGATGCTCGAGCTGTTCTACTCGGGTGGCTTGCGGCTGTCCGAGCTCGCTGGTCTGAACGAGACCGATGTGGACCTGGTATCGGATCAGGTCAAGGTGCGCGGCAAGGGCAAAAAGGAGCGGATCGTGCCGATCGGCGGCCACGCGGTGGCCGCGCTGCGGAATTACTACCGCCACCGGGACGCGCTGCTCTCGGCGACTAGCGGCGAGCGGCGGGCGGTGTTTCTGAACCTGCGGGGACGCCGGCTCACGCCGCGCGGGGTGCAGCTCGCGATGAAAGCTCTGTTCGGCGAGCTGCCGCGGGGGCGCGACCTCCATGTCCACGCGCTCCGCCACTCGTTCGCGACGCACTTGCTCGACGCAGGCGCCGATCTGCGCGCCGTGCAGGAGCTGCTCGGGCACGCCTCGCTCTCCACGACGCAGGTGTATACTCATACATCGGTCGAGCGATTGAAGAAGGTGTACCACCGGGCCCATCCGCGGGCCTGAGCGAAAGGAACGCTGAGTTGGAGATGCCACGGATCCACAGCACCACGATCCTCTGCGTGCGCCGGGACGGTCAGGTGGCCCTGGGCGGCGACGGCCAGGTCACGATCGGCGATACGGTGATGAAGGCCAACGCGAACAAGGTCCGCACCCTCAAGGGGGGGCGGATCCTCGCCGGCTTCGCGGGGGCCGCGGCGGACGCGTTCACGCTGTTCGAAAAGTTCGAAGAGAAGCTCGAGCGCTACCCGGGCAACCTGCCCCGGGCCGCGGTCGAGCTGGCCAAGGATTGGCGCTCGGACCGCATCCTGCGGCGCCTCGAGGCGCTCCTCGTGGTGGCCGACAAGGAGCACGGCTATGTCATCTCCGGCTCCGGCGAGCTGATCGAGCCGGACGACGGCGTGCTCGCGATCGGCTCGGGAGGCAGCTACGCCCTGGCTTCCGCGCGCGCGCTCCTCACGGCGTCCCCTCTGGCGGCGAAGCAGATCGTCGAGCGGTCGCTGCAAATCGCGGCGGAGATCTGCGTGTACACGAACAACCACATCACGGTGCTGGAGCTATAGTGGCCGAGCCGACGCGCCCGACGGGCGAAGAGACCCCTCCCCATCCCCCACTGCCCGAGAAGGCCGTGGTACCCGAGGAGGCGCTTCCCTGGCTCGAAGAGCTGCCGCCCCGCAAGATCGTGGCCGAGCTGGACCGCTACATCGTGGGCCAGGAGGTTGCGAAGAAGTCCGTGGCGATCGCCGTGCGGAACCGCTGGCGGCGCGCGCAGGCGCCGGAGGACATCCGGGACGAGATCCTGCCCAACAACATCATCATGATCGGGCCCACCGGGGTGGGGAAGACGGAGATCGCGCGCCGGCTGGCCCGCCTGGCCGGAGCCCCGTTCCTCAAAGTCGAGGCCTCGAAGTTCACCGAGGTCGGCTACGTAGGGCGCGACGTCGAATCCATGATCCGCGAGCTGGTGGACGTCGCCATCAACATGGTCCGCGCCGAGCGCGAGGACGACGTCTATCCTGAGGCCGAAACGCGCGCCGAAGAGCGGCTGCTCGACATCCTTCTGCCCCCGCCGGCCGCTGCACCCTCGCCGGCCGCGGCGGCGGGCGACAAGCCGGACGGGCGTGGCGAGAACCGCCCGCTCTTCGTGGTCTCGTCGAAGGGCGATGTCACCGCGAAGCCGACCGATGCCGACACGGAATCGCAGGAGCGCCGCCGACGGACCCGCGAGAAGCTGCGGCAGCAGCTGAAGCAGGGCGCCCTCGAGGAAAAGGACGTGGAGATCGAGGTGCAGCAGCAGAGCTTCCCGTCGCTCGAGCTCATGCAGCCCCCGCACGGCATGGAGGGAACCGACGTCAACATCACGGAGATGCTGCAGGAGCTGATCCCCAAGAAGAAGAAACGGCGGACCGTCCACGTCCACGAGGCGCGGCGCATTCTCATCGACGAGGAGCTGAAGAAGCTGGTCGACATGGACGACGTCGTGAACGAAGCGCTCGACCGCGTCGAGAATCACGGCATTATCTTCATCGACGAGATCGACAAGATCGCGGGCGACCGGAGCACCGTGGGTCCGGACGTGTCGCGCGAAGGCGTGCAGCGGGACCTGCTCCCCATCGTCGAAGGCTCGACGGTGCAGACCCGATACGGCTTCGTGCGCACCGATCACATCCTGTTCATCGCGGCCGGAGCGTTTCACGTCGCCAAGCCATCGGACCTGATCCCCGAGCTGCAGGGCCGGTTTCCCATTCGCGTCGAGCTGTCGCCGCTCACCGAGGCCGATTTCGTCCGCATCATGACCGAGCCCGAGAACGCGCTCACCAAGCAGTACGCGGCGCTGTGCGCGGCGGAGCACGCGACGCTCGAGTTTACGCCGGACGGCGTGCAGGAGGTGGCGCGGATCGCGGCCAAGGTCAACGAGCAGCTCGAGAACATCGGGGCCCGCCGTCTGCACACGGTCCTGACCACCCTGCTCGAGGACGTTCTGTTCGCGCTGCCCGACTATCCCACCAAGCACATCGTGATCGACGGCGCGGTGGTGCGCGACCGTCTGGCCAAGATCGCCGGCGACGAGGACCTCCGGCGCTACATCCTCTAGCCTTGTCAGCGCCACGCGCGCGGGCTAGACTCTCCCTTCCTAGACTGTCATTTTGACCTGCCGCCGGGGCGACTAGTGGGCAAGCGGGACTTTCTGGCCGTTTCCGATCTGACCAGCGAGGAGATCGGGCGCCTCATGGACCTGGCGGCGCGCATGAAGCGGGGCGCTTACCGCGAGACGCCGCTCGCCGGCCAGACCCTGGCGATGATCTTTGCCAAGGCCAGCACCCGCACCCGCGTTTCCTTCGAAGTGGGCACGTATCAGCTGGGTGGCCAGGCCCTCTTCCTGTCCCACCGCGACATCCAGCTCGGGCGGGGCGAGCCGATCGCCGACACGGCGCGGGTCCTGTCGCGCTATGTCGATGGGATCATGATCCGGACCTTCGACCACGCGGAGGTCGAGGAGATGGCCCGCGCCGCCCAGGTGCCGGTCATCAACGGACTGACCGACCTGATGCATCCCTGCCAGGTGCTGGCCGACCTGTTCACGATGCGGGAGACGCTCGGTGGGTGGGAGGGGAAGCGCGTGGCGTGGGTGGGGGACGGCAACAACATGGCCAACAGCTGGATCGACGCCGCCGGGGTGCTCGGGTTCGAGCTGCGGCTCGCCTGTCCGGAAGGGTTCGAGCCCGACCGGGCGCTGTTCGACGAAGCCCGCGCGCGCCCCGGCGCGTGCCTGACCATCACCGAGGTTCCCGAAGAAGCCGTGGAAGGAGCGCACGTGGTGAATACCGACGTCTGGGCGTCGATGGGGCAGGAGGACGAGGCCGAGTCCCGCCGCAACGCGTTCAAGGGCTACGCGGTGGATGCAGCCCTGATGAAGCTCGCCGATCCGGGGGCGATCTTCCTGCACTGCCTGCCGGCGCACCGAGGCGAAGAGGTCTCGGCCGACGTGATCGAGGGCCCTCGCTCGCGCGTGTGGGACCAGGCCGAGAACCGGCTGCACGTCCAGAAGGCGCTCCTCGCCAAGCTGCTCGGGGGGGTGGCGTGAAGCGCACGCCGCTCTTCGCCGTGCATCAGGCCCTCGGCGCGAAGCTCGTGCCGTTCGGGGGCTTCGAGATGCCGGTGCACTATCACGAGGGCATCAGCGCCGAGCACAAGGCGGTGCGGGAAGCCGTGGGCGTGTTCGACATCTCGCACATGGGCGAGTTCGAAGTCACGGGCCCTGACCGGAACGCGTTCGTGCAGCGCGTCACGAGCAACGACGTCGGCGCGCTCAAGACCGGCCAGGCGCAATACACCGCGATACTCACGGACCGCGGCACGTTCGTGGACGACTGCGTCGTGTACCGGTTCACTGATCGGATCATGATCGTGGTCAACGCCGCGAACATCGCACGCGACTGGGAGCACGTCGTGGCGCACAAGCAAGGCAACGTGCGGCTGCGCGACGTCTCGGATGAGACCGGTCTCCTCGCCGTCCAGGGTCCGGGAGCCGAGGCGCTACTTGCACCGCTGACGACTGCGGGCCTGTCGCTCCTGCCGTACTACCACTTCATCGAAGGCAAGGTGGCCGGGATCGAGTGCTTCATTTCCCGCACGGGCTACACGGGCGAGGACGGCTTCGAGCTGTATTGCCGCGCCGTCGACCTGGAGCGGATGTGGTACGCGCTCGTGGGCCCTGGCCGCGCGGTACCGTGCGGACTCGGCGCGCGGGATACGTTGCGCCTCGAGGCGGGATACCCGCTGTACGGGAATGACATCGACGATACGATCACGCCGCTCGAAGCGGGCCTTGGCTGGATCGTGAAGCTCGAGAAGGGTACCGACTTCGTCGGCCTGGCCGCGCTGAAGCAGCAACGGCTGGCCGGCGTCCCGCGTCGCCTCGTGGGATTCCGGGTCCTCGAGCCCCGGGTGGTGGCGCGGCCCGGCTTCGGCGTGTTTCTCGACGGCCGCCAGGTGGACGTAGTGCGCAGCGGTACCGTGACGCCGACGGCTGGCAGCGCGGTAGGCATGACGTACCTGCCGACGGCGCAGGCCAAGCCGGGCACGCGGTTTACGATCGACGTGCGCGGCCGGCAGGCGGAGGCGGAAGTGGTCCGGTTGCCCTTCGTGCCACACCGCACGCGGCGGGCGCCGGCGGCGGTCTGAGGGGTGCGGAGTGGCGATGCGGATCGGGGTGCTTACGGTGTCTGACCTGGGTGCGCTGGGGCAGGGGGGAGACGCTTGGGGAGATGCCATCGCCGAGTGGGGGACGCGCGCGGGCACGAAGTGG
>Ga0335084_10000829_pt1 | contig 27540 bp, 16 predicted proteins | sample Lox_Sample_44_FD_206721 | JGI IMG/M metagenome (GOLD analysis project Ga0335084, IMG submission 206721) | Soil microbial communities from Loxahatchee National Wildlife Refuge, Florida, United States - Lox_Sample_4.4 | ecosystem: Environmental > Terrestrial > Soil > Wetlands | place: USA... | reverse complement strand
CTCGCGTGTCGCGACGGCTTTGGTTGGGGTTGCTCCCGGAGCTCGCGGACGAAGACGTGAAGATCCGCGCGATCAGCAACGGTGTCCACCGGGCAACCTGGACCGATCCGGAGGTGGCGAGTCTCTCTCCGGTCGAGAACCCCCGTCAGGTCGATTCACTCGAGTTTTGGACCCTGCACGAGCGGTTGCGGGAGCGGCTCGTCGCCGCTTGCCGGCGTCGGCTCGCCGAGGCCCGGCGCGAGCAAGGGGCGGCGCCCGAGGAGATCGAGGCCGTTTGGAAACTGCTCGATCCGCGCGCCTTGACCATCGGCTTCGCTCGGCGGTTTGCGACCTACAAGCGAGCCACCCTTCTCTTTCGCGATCCGGATCGGTTGAAGCGCATTCTGCATTCCGGCCCCGTGCAGATACTCTTTGCCGGCAAGTCGCACCCTCACGACGAGGCCGGCAAGGAGCTGCTGCGCGCGGTCTCTCACTACGCGGATCTGCCAGAATTTCGGGGGCACGTGGTTCTCTTGCCCGATTACGACATGGCGCTCGCGCGTCTGCTCGTCTCCGGATGCGACGTGTGGCTGAACAACCCGATCCGGCCCCACGAGGCGTCGGGCACTTCCGGGATGAAAGCGGCGATGAACGGCGTGCTGAACCTTTCGGTCCTGGACGGCTGGTGGGACGAGGCGCCGCATCCGGAGACGGGGTTCGTGATCGGAACCTCGAGCGACTACGACACCGACGATCAAGTCGCAGCCTCGCTGTACCAGGTTCTCGAGGAGCAAGTGCTGCCGCTCTTCCTCACGCGGGACGACCGGGGAGTGCCTGCCGGTTGGGTTCAGAAGATGATCCAGAGTGCCTCGCGCATCGGGCGTCTCTTCTCCTCGGCGCGAATGGTCACCGAGTACCTGGAGCTCTGCTACCTTCCGGCGGCCGAGCGCAAGGTCGCGCTGCTCGAAGAAGCTGGCGAGCGGATGCGCCCGGTCGGCGCGGCGGCGCAGCGCGATCCGCGCGAATGACCGGCGTGTGAGCGCGCGCGCGGCCGGGTTGCTCCTGCACCCGACTTCGCTGCCTGGCCCCTTCGGCGTCGGCGATTTGGGGCCCGAGGCGAGCCGCTTCATCGAGTGGGCCCAAGCGGCGGGCGCGACACTCTGGCAAGTGCTGCCGTTGAACCCTCCCGGACCCGGCGAGTCGCCGTACGGGGGGCTCTCCGCCTTCGCCGGCAATCCCCTCCTGGTCTCCCCCGAAGCGCTCGCGCAAGAGGGGTTGCTCCCCGCCGATGCCCTCCGCTCGGCGCCGACGTTCCCGGAAGGCCGCCTGGACGCCGGCGCGGCGCGCCGCTGGAAGGAGGCGGTTCTGCGGCAATCCTGGGAGCGCTTCCGGCGAGAGAAGCCGGCAACCCTAGTCGAGGCGTTCGAGGCCTTTCGATCCGGCGGCGAGCAGTCGGCGTGGCTGCCGGACTGGGCCCTGTTCGCCGCATTGGCGCGCCGCTTCGAGGATGCCGGCTGGATCCACTGGCCTCCGGAGATCTCGCGCCGCGAATCGGCGGCTCTGGAGGAGGCGGGGCGGGAGCTGTCCGACGAAATCGATTACCAGGCCTTCCTCCAGTTTCTCTTCCACCGCCAGTGGGATCGGCTGAGGCTCGAGGCGAGTCGGCGCGGTATCGCGCTCGTCGGCGACGTTCCCATCTACGTGTCGCACCACAGCGCCGACGTGTGGGCGCACCGCGAGTTGTTCGCGCTGGACGCGGCGGGACTTCCCGAGACCGTGGCCGGAGTGCCTCCCGATTACTTCAGCCGCACGGGGCAGCTTTGGGGCTATCCGCTGTACCGGTGGGACCGGATGGAGCGGGACGGGTACTCCTGGTGGATCGCGCGGTTTGCGGCGATCCTTCGGCGAGTGGATCTGGTGCGCGTGGATCACTTCCGCGGATTCGCGAGCTACTGGGAGGTTCCGTCCTCCGCCCGGACGGCCGTCGAGGGGCGCTGGGTTCCGGGACCCGGCCGCGCTCTCTTCGAGGCGCTGCGAAGGGCCCTGGGCTCGTTGCCCTTGATCGCCGAGGATCTGGGCCTGATCACCGACGACGTTCGGGAGCTGCTGGCGACGACGGGCATTCCCGGAATGAAGGTCCTGCAGTTCGCCTTTTCCGAGGACGACAGCCCGCATGCGCCCCACCGGCACGTTCCGAACGAGGTGGTCTATACGGGGACCCACGACAACGACACGGCGCGGGGATGGTTCGAGGGGCTGGCGGCGGAGGAGCGCCAACGCGCGCTCGACTACCTCGGGACCGACGGCAGCCGCATCGCGTGGGATCTGATCCGGGCCGCCTACGAGTCGGTGGCGGACCGCGCGATCGTCCCGTTGCAGGACGTGCTCGGCCTCGGGAGCGAGGCGCGGATGAACGTTCCCGCGCTGGCTGCGGGCAACTGGCTGTGGCGGGCCCGGAGGGAAGAGCTCACTGCCGAGCGCGCCGAGAGCCTGCGCCGGCTGGCGGAGCTGACGGGGCGGGCCTTGCGCCGCGGCGGTCCCTCCGCGACGGGCGACTGACACTCAGCCGTTCGCGGTTTATCCTCTCCTCGTGCGTCTCTATGTCGGAACGAGCGGCTTCTCCTACAAGGAATGGAAGGGCAGCTTCTACCCGGAGGACTTGCCCGCCTCGGAGATGCTGCGCTACTACGGGGAGCGGTTATCGGCCGTGGAGATCAACAACACCTTCTATCGGATGCCGCGGGCGGAGACTCTGGCGCAGTGGGCCGAGCAGGTTCCGGCGGATTTCGTCTTCGTGCTCAAGGCCTCCCAACGCATCACGCACCAGAAGCGGCTAAAGGAGGCGGGAGACGCGGTCGACTACTTCTTCCGGACGGCCTCGACGCTGGGCTCCCGGTTGGGGCCGACTCTCTTCCAGCTGCCTCCCAACCTGAAGAAGGATCTGCCTCGGCTCGCCGCCTTCCTGGTGATCCTTCCGCCCGGCGCGCGCGCGGCCTTCGAGTTTCGCCACGCTTCCTGGTTCGAGGAGGACGTTTTCGAGGCGCTTCGGGCCCGGGGCGCCGCGCTCTGCCTGGCCGAGGACGAGGAGCTCGAGACGCCGCTCGAGGCCACGACGGATTGGGGCTATGCGAGGCTCCGACGGCAGGACTATGTGACCGAGGATCTCGCCCGGCGGGCCGAGCGGTACCGGTCCCAGCCTTGGAAGGAGCTCTTCGCCTTCTTCAAGCACGAGGAGGGCGGGCGAGGCCCGGCCCTGGCACGGGAGTTTGCGGAGATTTTCGGGGCTGCAAGCGGCTGATCCTTGTTACACTTAGGCTTCTATGGCGACCGAATCGACGGCGAGGGCCATCGCTACCGCGAACATCTCGTTTGGACTCGTTTCCATTCCGGTCAAGCTGTTTTCGGCCGGGAACTCCTCGGCCGCCGTCTCGTTCAACATGCTGCACGGAAAGTGCGGCTCTCGGGTCAAGCAACAGTACGTCTGCCCGAAAGAAGACAACATCGTCGTCCCGCGCGAGGAGATCCGGAAGGGTTACGAGTTCGCCAAGGACCAGTACGTCCTCTTCAGCGATGAGGAGTTGAAGGCCCTCGAGGAGCAATCCACGCAAACCGTCGAGGTGACGGAGTTCGTGCCGCTCTCTTCCATCGACCCGGTCTACTTCGACAAGGCGTACTACCTCGGCCCGGACAAGGGGGGCTCCAAGGCCTACTGGCTCTTCGCCGAAGTGCTCCGGGCGACGGGGCGGGTGGCGCTCGCCAAGTACGCCGCTCGCGGCAAGCAGTATCTGGTCATGGTGCGCGCGACCGACGACGGGCTCGTGATGCAGCAGCTCCTCTACGCCGACGAGATCCGCCCGATCTCCGAGGTCGGTCTCGACAAGGAGACTCCCCGCGACGCGGAGCTGAAGCTCGCCAAGATGCTCGTCGATCAGGCCTCCTCCGACGAGTTTCGCCCGGAGGCCTACGAAGACGAGGTCAAGAAGCGGATTCAGCAGCAGCTGAAGAAGAAGATCGACACGGGGCAGGAGATCTCCGCGCCGCCCAAGCCCAAGAGCGGCGAGGTCATCGATCTGATGGAAGCGCTGCGGCGGAGCCTGGCCAAGGGGTCCAAGCCCGCTCGTAAGGCCGCTGCGGCGGCGCAACGCCCGGCCAAGCGGGCCGGAAACGGTGCCGAGAAGAAAATCGCGTCCAGGAAGTAGCCCGTCGGGTCCTCCCCGATGACGGGTTACGGCACTCGCGAAGTCGCGCAGCTTATCGGTCTCTCGCCGGCCCGCGTGCGTTCTTACGTTCGGGCCGGCCTGCTTTCTCCGATGCTCGACCCGCGCGGGCATTTTCGCTTCTCCTTTCCGGACCTCGTTTTTCTCCGAACGGCCAAGGGACTGATCGATGCCCGGATCCCGCCCCGCCGCATCCGGCGGGCGCTCTCCCGGCTCGCCCGGGAGCTGCCCGACGCGGAGAGGCTCGCCGATCTGCGCATCGGGGCGGAGGGCGGGCGGATCGTGGCGGCCGACGGAAGCTCCCGCTGGCAGCCCGAATCCGGACAGACGCTCTTCGATTTCGGTCCGGCGCCGATCTCGGACAACGTCGCTCCGCTCGAGCCCCCGGCATCCGACGAGGAATGCCCAGAGGAGCGCCTCTTGGCTCAGGAGTGGTACGAGCAGGCCTGTGAGCTCGAGCCCGGGGCGCCGGCCGAGGCGCGCGCGGCCTACGAGCGCGCCATCGCCCTCGACCCGGATCATGCCGAGGCCCGCGTGAATCTCGGCCGTCTCTTACACGAGCGCGGCGATGCCGCCGGCGCCGAGGCGCAGTACCGAGCGGCGCTGTCGGCTCGGCCCGGCGACGCGACGGCCGCCTTCAACCTCGGGGTCGCGCTCGAGGATCTCGGGCGCCTTCGCGAGGCGCTCGCGGCCTACGAGCACGCGCTCGAAAACGATCCGGCCGACGCCGATGCGCACTTCAACGCAGCGAACCTCTGTGAGCGGCTCCACGACGCGGCCGCGGCCCTGAGGCACTGGACGCGCTACCGCGCGCTGACGCGCGGCCGCGATTAGGCGCGGCCGCGGCGAGTCTGTGAGAAGCGCGACCGGACGATTCGTGCTTGACCCGCGGCGCGTTGGGCCATAACCTTTCGAGAGCGAATTTCCCCGGCACCGAGCAGAGGAGGAGAGATGAGTGAGCGCCGCTCCGCCCTGGCCTGCCTGATTCTTTTGCTTTTCTCGTTTCCTCTCGCCGCGCAGACCGGTCTGCGCGATCTCGTCACCGACTTCTTGCGGGAGGGAATCACGCTCGCTCCGCCGCCCCCCGGCGTCGTGATCAGCCACGTCGCCCACTTTGTCGATCCGAATTCCACGCAGTTCATCGCGATTCGCGAGTTCAATGACGAGCTCGCGACACAGTTGGCGACCTTTCCCCTGGCCTCTTCCGCCGGCGGATTCGCCTATCGCTACGACCCCGCGCTCGGAACCTTTACGCGAACCACGGAGAGTTTCGGGCCGATCTACACCGAACGCGCGGACACGATCGGCAAGGGCAAGTTCAACGGCGGAATCAACTACAGCCACTTCACGTTCGACCGAATCGACAACCTCTCGCTCACGCAGGGAGATCTCCACCTCGTCTTCACGCACATCGACGTGCCTTCCTACGTCAAGGGAGATGTCATCACGGCCGATCTCCGTATGAACGTCACGGCGGATGTGACCGCCTTCGTGCTGACGTACGGCCTCGCGAACAACCTCGACCTCGGCCTCGCCATACCCCTGGAGCGCATCGACATCACGGCGCAGACGAGTGCCGAGATCCAGCGGCTCGCGACTCAGCAAAACACGAGCATTCATCGATTCCAGGACGGCTCCTCGGCGGAGACTTTCCAGACGAGCGGGAGCGCCAGCGGGATCGGCGACATCCTTCTGCGAGCAAAGTGGCGGCTCCTCGACGCGCGGGGCGGCGGTGGTCTGGCCGTCGCGGCGGATGTGCGGATGCCCACGGGAGAAGAGCGTGACCTGCTCGGCACCGGGACTTGGCTGGGCGGAGGATTCCTCATCGGCTCGCTGCAATTGGGCACCTTTTCTCCCCACATCAACGCCGGCTACACCTGGTCGAGCAACCCGCCCAGTTCGAGCGATCAGCCGGGCGGAACCGTGTCGACCATTCCGAACTACGTGTCCTATGCGGGAGGCTTCGATTGGGCGATCAGCCCTCGCGTGACGTTCATCGTCGACGTGCTCGGCCGAACGTACCGCAACGCGCAAGCGGTGACCGTCGTGAACCAAACCTACACCGCGGACACGGGGGACAATCTCGGCGGCGATTGCAAGTGCCAGCCGGAAGGCGAGAACCCCCCGAGAACGATCACCCAGACCTTTCCGCAACTGACGTCGACAACGGCGAGCGTCAACACGTGGCAAGGCTCGATCGGCATCAAGGTGAACCCGGTCTGGAACCTCCTCGTGACCGCAAACGTCCTCTTCTCTCTCAACCGAAAGGGCCTTCAAGACTCCATTTCGCCGCTCTTCGCCCTCGACTACGCCTTCTAGGGAGGCTCGCGACGGGCGCCGGGAACCGGACCCGTCGCCGTTTCCGAGAAGATCTCCGGGTTCGAAGCGTCGGCTCCGGTCGAGCCCGCGCTAGTCGAGGCGGACGATGACCCAGGTGTCGCCGCGCTTGTCGAGATCGAAGGTCCGTTCCCGGGCGTCGCGTTGCTCGGTGCCGATGCGGGGTGTGGCGGAGAGCCGCTGGAAGGCGCGCACGACCGCGTGAGAGCCCTTCACTTCGATCTGGTGAATCTCGAGCTCGACCTGCTGCTTGGCTAAGCCCTGCCAGGCCCGTTCCAGAGTCTCACGCTTCTCGCCGACGAGGGATGGATAAACCCGCGCGTACAGGTCGACGTCCAGCGTGTCCTGGGCGCGCTCGTAGAGTTGGAGGACCTGGCGGATGCTTTCCTGGTCGGTCGGCAGGCGGACGGCTTCTGTCGGAGCAGATGCGGGCGGCCGCACGACCTCGGCCACCGTTGGCGCCAGGCTTGCCACGCGCGTCGCCTCCACGTGGGGTGTCGGCGCCGGAGCAGACGTCGGAGCGGAAACTGCTGCCACCGGCGGCTTCGCCGCGGCGATGACCTCGGCCGGGCTCGCCCGTGGGGCTGGATGGCTTCGAGCCCAGGACTCGGCGCCCCGGAATTCCTCGACGGCGTTTTCGAATGCCGTGCGGGCGGCCGGGAAGTTCTCGTCCGCCAGGAGCCGCTCGGCCTCCTGCTGTCGGCGCACGGCCCGCTCGTAGAGCGCCCCCGCGAGCTCCTGTGCCTGGGCGCGCTGCGCGCCTTGCCGCGCCCGCGCAGCAGAAGAGCGGACGGCCTCGGCGGCCTGCTGCAACCGGCGAGAGTCGTCCGGCGCCGATGTTGGCGGCGCCGCCGCCTCCGCCGTGGGGGCCGCGGTCGGCGCGACGGCCGCCTCCGGGGGCACCGTGGGTTCGAGCGCGGCCACGGCGGAGGTGGGCGCGGGGGCGGGCGGCGGAAGCGGGCGTGCGCCGGACTTCGAGGCCCAGCTCCGCCAGCCATACAGGGCGAAGGCGAGTGCCAGGACCGACGGCACCGCCCACCGCGCTATTTGGCGCGGACCCGGCGGTGGGAGCGCGCCCGCCGAGGGGCGCTCTTCCCGCGGTGTGGCAATCGTTTCGTCTTTGTCCGAGGCGCCGCTCGCCGTCGTTGGCCGGCCCGCCGCCTTCGCGGCGGCGCTCGCGGAGAGGACCCGCAAGACCGGTCGCGAAGGGTGCGGCGTCGTCTGGGCCGCGAATTGGCGGTTCAACCGGTCCTGGGCGCTCGGCGTGACGTTGTCGATGGCGATCTCCCCGGTGCCGCGGATCGTCGAGATCATCGCCAGCGTGCTGTCGACGTCGTCCGGCCTCGGAAAGCGATGCTTGAGCATCAGGATTTCCCGATCGAACTCGTCGGCGGAGGCGTAGCGATCCTCGCGCTTCTTTTGCAGCGCTTTGAGCACGACGGCCTGCACCTCCGGCGGCACCTTTCCCTGCGGGTCCGATTCGGCGAAGGGAACCGGTGGAAGGAAGAGGTGCGCCTTGAGCAGCTCCGGGGCGGCCTCACCGGTGAAGGGCCGCACGCCCGTCAGTAGCTCGTAGAGGACGATCCCGAGACCATAGAGATCGCTTCTCCCGTCGATTTTTTCGCCGGCTGGAAGCGTCCCGAATTGCTCGGGGGAGGCGTACTTGAGCTTCCCGAGGAAGACCCCGGTGGCGGTCAGGTCCATTCCCGTGCCCTGCGCCTTGGCGATGCCGAGGTCGATCAACTTGACGAGCGGCCGACCGTCCTCGTCGTGAGTCAACATGAGGTTGTCGGGGGCGACGTCGCGATGAACGACTTCCTTGCGGTGAAGGTATCCGAGGGCGAGCAACGCCTGGTGGGCGATCTCGAGGGACAGGGGAAGGCCGGGGCATCCGGTCGTCTTCAGCATCTCCGAGAGGTTGACGCCGTCGATGTACTCCATGACGAGGTAGGCCGTGCCGTCCTCGTCCAAGGCAAAATCGTAGATGGCGCAGAGATTGGGGTGCTTGAGTCGGGTCGCGGTCTTGGCCTCTTCGGTGAATCGGCGCTTCATCTCCGCGTCGGCGACGACGTGCGGCTGGAGGACCTTGACGACGCGGATTTCGTCGAGAAGGCGGTGTCGGACCTTGTAGATGGTCCCCATCCCGCCGTCCTTGATCTTGCCAAGGATCTCGTACTTTCCCTCGAGGAGAAGCTTGGGATGCGCCACGTGAGGATCCGCCTCCCGTTAAAGAGCCTTCGATTGTAGAACGGAATCGGCAAGGCACCGGGGCGGGCCGGGGGTCGGACGAATGCTCCGTCGGCGCCGGAGAGCTCGCGGAATCCGGTTACAATGTGCCAAAGATGGCGGCCACATCGTCAGGCGAGCCGGCCTCGGCCGCCGGGGATTCCGCGATCCGCGCCCTGTCTGCTCTCTTCCTTTCGGCCCGGCCGGCCCAGTGGGTCAAGAACCTGGTCTTGCCCCTGCCGTTTCTCTTCGGCGGCGCGCTCGGAGCCGTGCGGGGCTGGGCGCTCGCGGCGGAGGGCTTCCTCGCCTTCTGCGCGGTCTCGAGCGCGGTCTACCTGATCAACGACGTCATGGACCGGGAGCGCGACAGCGCCCACCCGGTCAAGCGACTTCGGCCGCTCGCGGCCGGGGAGCTGCGTCCGTCGACGGCGGTCGTGGCCGCCGTCCTGCTCGGGGCGGGCGGGCTGCTCGCGGCCTTCTCGCTCGAGGCCCGGTTCGGGCAGTGGTGCGCCTTCTACGCCGCGCTGATGACCGCATACTCGCTCTGGTTGAAGCGCATTCCCTTTCTGGAGGCGCTGATCGTCGCGGCCGGCCTTCCCCTTCGGGCGTTGGCGGGAGCGGCTCTGGCGGAGCTGGCGCCGTCACTCTTTCTGATGGGATGCGCCTACCTGCTCGCCCTCTTTCTCGTCGTCGGCAAGCGGCAATGGGAGCTGCAGCACGCCGGGCGCGACTCCTCCGCGGAGCACCGACCGGTGCTCGCCGCCTATCACGCCGAGGGGCTCGACTTCCTCTTCGTCGTCTGCGCCCTGGCGACCGTCGCGGCCTACACCGCCTATAGCGTGATCCCGTCGACCCTGACCATGCACGGGGGCCGGAGCTTTGCCCCGACCGTGCCCTTCGTGATCGTGGGAATCGCGCGGTACGTCCGCCTGGTCTACCGGCGCGGAGGGGGAGGCAACCCGACGCAGGCGCTTCTCATCGACGATCCGCTGCTGCTTCTGATCGTCGTCGGCTGGGTATTGACTGCGGGAGTGATCATTTATGGCCACTGAAAGAGCGCCGCGCCTGGGCGTGGCGTTTCTCGCCTACAACGAAGAGGAGCTGATCGAGAAAACGGTTCGGGACGCCGCCGCGGCCCTATCGAAGATTCCGGGCCTCGACTGGCGGATCCTGGTCGTCAACGACGGAAGCCGGGACCGAACCGGCGAGATCGCCGAGAAGCTCGCGAAGGAGGATGCCCGAATCCTGGTAGCCCATCACGACGGAAACAAGGGGTACGCCGTCGCGACGGAAACCGCGCTGCGCTCGACACCCGGCGAGGTCGTCATGGTCGTCGACGGAGACGGCCAGCACACGCTGGCGGACGCGCCGAAGTTCCTGGCCGCGATCGACGCCGGTGCCGACGTCGTCTTCGGGTGGAAGAAGGAGCGCCACGATCCGTTCGTGCGCCTGGTGCTTTCCAAGGGGCTCAACACGCTCTCGCGCTGGATCCTGGGCTCGCCGCTTCACGACATCAACGGCGGCTGCCGCGCCTTTCGCCAGAACGTGGCGCGGCGGATCGAGATCCGCCACCGGATCAATTTCGTGGGAGACGAGATCTACGCTCGATGCCGCATGGCCGGGTGGAAGGTCTCCGAGGTCGTCGTCCAGCACTTCCCCCGCGAGGCCGGGCAGTCGATCCACCGGCCGTGGAAGATGGCGGGAACGATCTCCCGCGTCATCCGCTACCTCTTCGACCTGCGCGAGGAGATGAACCGGAACGAGGCCCTGAAGCGCGTGGCCGCGGCCCGATGAGGGGCACGGTCATCCTCGGCGCGGGGCCCACCGGGCTCGGCGCGGCCTACCGGCTGACGGAGCGGGGAGAAACCGACTTCGAGATCTACGAGCGCGCCCCCCGCGTCGGCGGCCTCGCCACGAGCTTCGAGGATTCGAAGGGCTACACCTGGGACGTCTCCGGGCACATCATCTTTTCGGGGTACCCGTACTTCAACGCCTTCCTCGACAAGATGCTGGGCAAGCAGGGCGTGCGCCGCATCGACCGGGAAAGCTGGATCAAGTTCGAGGATCGTTATGTTCGGTATCCCTTCCAGAACCACCTCTCGTCGCTGCCCGAAGAGGCGATGCTCGAGTGCCTGATCGGCCTGATTCAGTCGCAGACCATCGACCGGGATCGGGCGTTCACGAACTTCGAGGAGTGGGTGCTCGCGAAATTCGGGGCCGGCGTCTCCAAGCACTTCATGGTGCCCTACAACCTGAAGGTGTGGTCGACGCCGCTCGCCCGCATGGGCTTCTACTGGATCGCCGAGCGGGTCGCCGTGGTCGACTGGAAGAAGGCCCTCGAGTCGACGATTTCCCACAAGGTGACCGACTGGGGGCCCAACGCCACATTCGGATATCCCGCCACGCGCGGCACACTCGGCCTCTGGATCGCCGTGCTGCCCCACATCGGCGATCGTGTTCGATACCGCAAGCGCGCCGTTTCGATCGACGAGGACCGGCGGGAAATCGAGTTCGCCGACGGAAGCAAGCGACGCTACGACCGCCTGCTGACGACTCTGCCCCTGACGACGCTCGTCCCCCGCTTGAAGCAAGCGCCGGCGGCCGTCCGTAGCGCGGCAGAGAAGTTACTCTTCAACCGCCTCTTCACCGTCGGCGTGGGGCTGGCGCGGCCCTCCCCGTCGACGAAGAACTGGATCTACTTCCCCAACCCGAAGACACCCTTCTACCGAATGACCTACCTATCCAACTACTCGCCCGACATCGTGCCCGGCGGCGACACCTCGCGTTACTGCTCGCTCCTGTGCGAGACGACCTACTCGCGCTTCCGCCCGCTGCCCGAGGGAGATTTCGTCAAAGCGGTGCTGGAGGGCCTCGTCGACGAAGCGATTCTGGAGCGCGCGGACCTGGAGCGGATCGAGTCGGCGTACCTGATCCATGCCGGACACGCCTATCCCATCCCGTCGATCGACCGCAACGAAGCCCTGGACGTCATCCAGCCCTACCTCGAATCGAAGGAGATCTACTCTCGTGGGCGCTTCGGCTCCTGGAAGTACGAAATCGGCAACCAGGATCACTCCTTGATGCAGGGTGTCGAGCTGGTGGACCGGTGGCTGGACGGCACGCCGGAGAAGGTGTTTCGCGCCTGACCGCGGGCGAGGCCTCACTGAGGCCCACCCCTTCTCAGTCCGCGCAGAGATTCGGGACGCCCGGGGCTCTCCAGAGCTTGAAGCGCTCGTGGCCGGTCGAGGTCAGCACGGAGCAGGGAATCTTTCCCGTCGCGGCGATCTCGTACTCGAGCTCGTGGCGCAGATTCGGCAAGAGGCGTGTCGACACGAAGACCGCGTTGGCGGGGTCGGCGACGCGAGCGCGGTCCGACGGGGTGAGCACGCCTTCGGGAACCGGGATCTCGGAGAAATCCAGAGACTTGTCCAGCGAGTAGGACCGCAGAATCATGGGGATTCCGCTGCCTTCTCCCGGCAATTCGCTCAAGAACAGGAGCCGAAGGCGTGGCGGCGGCAGGCTCGCGATTCGGCGCCCGACCTGGACGACGAGCGGATCGAAGATCTCGTAGCCGTCGCTGCGCCGCCTCGAAACGACGTGGGTCTGGATGACATTGAGGGCGAGGATGGCGCCGAGAGTCGCCCAGAGGGCCGCGCCAGCCACGCGCGAGGAAACTCCCGTGGAGCGACCCAGGACGGAAAGACGCGCGAGGCCGAGCGTGGCGAGCAGCACGAAGAGCGGCAGCAGGAGGAACATCCGCGTCGTCGGCGGGTACTCGCGGTCGTGGGTCGCCCCTCCGAAGAACATCAGCCAGCCGAGACCCACGACGACGAAGGCCGTGAAGCGATCGCGCCGGACGAGCCACAGCGCCGACGCCAGGCCGACGAGGTAGAGAAGGCCGGTCAGCGGGTCCAGGTATGAGCAGGTCACGTAGTGGTCTTCCGAGGCGAGAAGCAGGGGAGAGTAGCCGGCGTAGACGAGGTTTCGGCCGAAGTGGCCGAAGAGGTTGCTGGCCGAGCGCGCGAGCTCGGGATTGTAGAAGACCGTGCCGGGGCGCTTCCCCTCGAAGTAGGTCGGCTGGAACGGGAGCGGGAAGATCGTCAGGCCGGCGGCCAGGGCCGCCAGTCCCCAGCGAAGCAGCGTCGATCGGTCGACCGGTGGGGCGTAGAGCAGCAGAAGGAAGAAGGGAAACGGCACGATATAGAGAGCGGCCGGGTAGACGTAGAAGCACAGCGCCGCGGCAAAGCCGATGCCGAGGAACGCGATCGTCCGTCGCGTGCGAATCGCGCAACCGGTCGCCGCGAGCAGGAGAGCCATCGCGAGATAGGCCTGGAACTTGTCGTAGCCGATCTTCCCGAAGCTCATGATGTAGTGAGAGGCGCCGAGGCAGACGGTCGTCGCCAGGGCGGCGCGCTTCGTCAGGAAGGTTCGGAAGAACCGGTGGAAGAAGGCGAGCGCGATCGCGGCGAAATAGAGGCTCGAGAACTTCCAGCCGAAATTGTTGACGCCCAGCAGGCGCATCGTGGCGGCCTGCACGAGCGAGTCGGCGTAGGGGTCGAGGCCCTCGAGGCCTCCCTCCAGCTGGAAGAGATGCGACGTGATGTAGGCGCGGGAGTGCTCGTTGACGATCCGCTCCGCGATGTCGAAATTTCGATATTCGTCCCCGACCAGCACGAACCACCAGGCGTCGACACGCCAGGTGTAGAGGACGACGAAGGCGAGCACGATCAAGGGAACCGGTCCCGTCTTCCGAAAACGCACCGCCAGATTGCCGGCCGCCAGGAGGGCGATGGCCACCAGGAGCGCCTCGAACCGGTGGAACGAGTAGTGGCTCGCGAGGGCCAGGATGACCGCGACGTGAGCGGCGAGGATCGAGAGGAGGGTTCCGCGAGAGCGGCGCCAGACGCGGGCGAGCACCCCGAGCGAGACCTCGCGCAGAATCATTCCGGCGGCAAAGAGGCACAGCGCAAAAAAGAGCTCGAGCGCGGGCTGGTGCTTCGTCAGGATCAGGCGGAGCAGCATGAGCGCCGAAGCCCCGCCTCCCAGAACCGCCGCGGCCGTCGCGATGGAACGCCGGGATCCGGCCGCGCTCGGGCGGCGGGGGCGCAGGGCAAAGGCCCGGTGGCGTCTCCAGGCGTCCGCGGTCTCCGTCGCCCGAAGGCGCCCGAGCAGAAACAGCAGCAGGAAGGCTCCCGGGATCAGGATGGCGTAGTCGGGAAGGTTGAGGTTCTTCAGAAACGGCCATCGGTTGGCGAAGGTGCTCAAGTACCGGTCGGAGCGCCGGAGCCCGAGCCAACGGTCGTAGACGACGAGGGCCGGGCCGGCGGCGCCGAGCACGATTGTCGCCGCCAGGAGCAGGGCCGACCGGAACCGAGTCCCGGGCGTCTCGCCCGTCACGGAAGTAGCGATGCGAGCGTCCACGAGAAGATGCGGTTCGTGCCCCGATCGGAGACGTTCAATCTTCCAAACGCGTCCAACGCGATTCCGGTCGGCTGCCTGAAGTCGCTTCCGGCCTTGAAAGACTTCCGCAGGTTGCCGCTCGAGTCATAGACGGCGATCCGAGCTCCCCAGGCGTCGGTTGCGATCACGACATCGCCCGGCCCGATGGCAAGGTACGGTTCCGTGTAGAAATCCTTCCAGCCGCTCACCGGGAACTGGCGCAGGAACACGCCATCCGGGTCGAGTACCTGCACGCGATGGTTGCCGGTGTCGGCGACAACGAGATTGCCCGCGGCGTCGACCGCGATGCCCACGGGCTCGACGAACTGTCCGGGGCCGTTTCCGGCTCCGCCGAATTCCCCGGTCTTCTTCCCGTCCCGGTCGAAGCGCACGATCCGTTTGTTGCCGGTGTCCGAGACGTAGAGAGAGCCGCGCGACAGGGCGACCGCGCGAGGGCCGAAGAGGCTCTTGTCCGGATCGCCGAAAGCGGCACGGAACTGCCCCTCCGCGGAGAAGTGCACGATTCGGTGGTTCCAGGTGTCCGCTACCCAGACCTCTCCGTCCGAGCCCACGGCCAGGCCGCAAGGCTCGTTCAACTCGCCGTTCCCGCCTCCCTTGTGACCGAACGCGCGCAGGAATCTTCCCGTCGGGTCGAAGACCTGGATCCGGCTGTTCTTGGTGTCCGCGACATAGAGGTTCCCGCGCCCGTCGACGGCCAGGCCCCGGGGCTCCGCAAACTGACCGTCCCCCGCTCCCGGGCCGCCCCACTGGCGCTCCGGCGCGATCACCGCGGCGTCGGAGGAGTAGTCGCGCCCCGTCGTGTCCTGTATCGGGAGCGCGAGGGGCTCGAGCATGCCCTGGCCCGCGAGGTCCTTGCGCACGAAGAACGTCGAATCCTGCGATCCGATCGGGCTCCACAGCTGGTGAAAGAGCCACCAGCGCCAGGCGTCGCCGCCCGTCGGATGTCTTCCCGGATTGGCGGCGGTGCCGGTGGTCCGCTCGGGGAACCACCAAGCGCGGATGGGAACGCGCTTGGCGTCGTATTTCTCGGCGAGCTGTTTCTCCAGTGTTCCCTCCGGGTCCCAGTCCGCGACGATGACCGGTGTCGACGCCCGATCGATGCGCGAAGCCCAGGTGGTCGGCGTGTCGCGCAAATACCAGGTGAGCGGCCAGGAGGCCTCGCCCGCCACGGTGATCAGCGGCTGTCCCGCAGGGACGCGCGAGCGGACCTTGTCCAAGACGCCGAGCGCCCGGATCAAGTCTTCGGTGGTCTGGACGTAGGCGAGGTACTCGCCGTGCTTCGGCTCACGCTCGAGGTCGTAGGCGCCGTAACGGAAACAGGCCAGAACCATGCCGCTCGTGTTGATCAGCAGTAGCACGCCGATCGCCGCGAGCGCCGCGCGCGGCAGTCTCTCCCGGCGGTCCTCCCACAGCTTGGCGAGCCCCACCGCGGCGAGAACGGTCAGCGGCAATAGCGGGTGGACCGTCAGCCAAGGGACCTTCTCGCGCGCCCACGCGTAGATCGCGAGCGATCCGGCCGCCCAGAAGACCACGAAGCCCAAGAACGGGTCTCGTTTCCACTTGCGGAACGCGAAGGCCGCCGCGAGAACCGTCGCGGTTTCGTAGTAGAGCAGCTGCGGAAAGTAGTAGTACCAGGGCCCCGGGATGCGCGCGATGGCGTGCTGCCCCATCCAGTACTTGACCGCCTTGGGGATTGCGAGCCAGTCGCCGGGGTAGTGCCCGAAGGCGGAGTAGCAGAGGGCCCAGATGCAGAGAAAGACGATCGCGGCCGTCAGGGCGGCCGCGGCGTGCGCCCGCAGCCACGCCGCCGTCTTCCGAACCGCGTCGGTGCCGCCGCTCCCGATCACGCGGTCCGCGAACACCCAGATCCCGAAGGTGACGAAGAGGACGCCCGTCATGTAGGCGTTCTCCTTGGTCACACCGGCCAAGGCGAAGGACACGGCCGAGGCGGTCAGCCATCGCGCGCGGTCCGTCTCCAAGAACCGGCGGAAGGCGAGGATCGTCGCGAAGGTGAAGACGAGCGAATAGACATCCTCACGGATGAAACGCGAGAAGTAGGTCAGGTGGGGCGACAGGAGGACGAGTAGGGCGTACGCCGCCGCGGCGCGATTGCCGATCCAACGGCGCAGCGGCCAGGCGAACGCCAGCAGCAGAAGCCCGAAGAACGCGGGCAGCAGGCGCGCCGTCGTATTCGACACGCCGAAGATCTTGTAGACCGCGGCGTTGGCGTAATAGAGAAACGGCCCGTGGTAGGCCGGGTCGTAACGCCACTCCCCATTCTGGGAGAGCGTGTAGGACTGATACGCGTGGATGGACTCGTCGTGGTGGAACGGGCGCTCCCCCAGCCGCCAGAATCGGGTGGCCGCGGCGAGCAGGAGGATCGCCCAGAAAGCCCTCCGCCACCGGGAACCCGCCCCGGGCGGGATCGAGGCCGGCGGGGCGTGGGCCGGAGTTTCTTCGGTCTCGCTCACTGGGAGAGTTTCAAGATCCCGATCGTGTCGTTGTCCGAGTTGACGACGTAGAGGATCCGGTTCTTTCGGTCGATGGCGACGCCGGTGGGCTTCTGAAAGCCCCTGCCGGCGTCGTCCTCGGTGAAGCGGCGCAGCTCCTTGCCGTTGCGGTCCAGCTTCGCGACGGACTTCGAGGCGGGATCGCTCGCGTAGATGCTCTCGTTCTCATCGACCTCGAGATACGGCTCGGTCGTGGGCCCCCAGCCCGGGACCGCGAAGCTCGTCTTGAAGTTGCCTTCCGTGTCGAGCACCTCGATGCGGCGGTTGCCGGCGTCGGCCACATAGATCCGCCCGGAGGGTCCTGCCGCGATGCCGAACGGGCTCGAGAACGGGTTGCCGGGAGTGCCCTCGCCGCCGAGAACCTTGGGGTTCGACAGATCCTTCGGGCAGACGACGACACGCTGGTTGCCGGTGTCGGCGATCCAGACCCTTCCGTCCGAGCTCACGGCGACGCCACGCGGCCCGTAGAAGTCGCCGGGAGCCCTTCCGAGGTAGGCGCCGGCAAGCGAGAAGTGAAGCACCCGTCCGTTCCAGGTGTCGGCAACGTAGACGTCGTCGCCTCCAATGGCAATCCCGCAGGGGTCCTTCAGCTGATATTTCCCGTCGCCGCGGCTGCCCCAACCGCCGAGATAGCCGCCGCTCGAATCGTAGATGCGGATCGCCGTGTGCTCGAAGTCGGCGACCCAAAGGCGGCCGCGCCCGTCCACGGCGGCGTCCCGCGCGGCGCGCAGCCCGAAAAACGGGGGTCGGTTGGCTTCGGGCGTGTCCCGGATCGAGGGCGCCGTCTCGGGAATGGCCGTCGGCGCCGCCGCTGCCGCGGCCCCCGGCTTCTCGGCTCGCCGACAAGCGAAAGCGAGCGCGATCGAAACGCCGACGATTGCACGCCTGACGACAGATCCGAGGCCTGAGCGCATCATTCTCCCTTCCGATCAGGCAGTTTGATCTTCGAGATGGAGCTGTCCCCGGAGCTGACCACGTAGAGGATACGATTTTTTCGGTCGAGCGCGACGCCCGTCGGATTGGCGAACTTGTGGCCCGACGGGTCGCTCTCGAGCCGGTTGCGCACCTTTCCCGAAGGGTCCAGCTCGAGCACGGCGTTGCCTGAAGGATCGGTCACGTAGAGGGTCTCGTCCGTGTCCACCTCGACGTGCGGCTCGACCGCGCCGTTCCAGCCGGGGATCGGGATCGCGCGCAGGAACTGTCCTTGCGCGTCCAGAACCTGGATGCGGCGGTTTCCCGTATCGCAGACGTAGATCCGGCCCGACGCGGCGGCCGCGATGCCGACGGGGGAGTCGAACTCGAGCGGGCCCGCGCCCTTCTTCCCGAGAAGACGGGGATTCCCGAGCCGCTCGTCGTACACGACAACGCGGTGGTTGCCCGTATCGGTCACCCAGACCGACCCGTCGGAGGCGGCTGCGATACCGCGCGGGCCGTAGAGATCCCGGGCCGTCGCTTTCCAGGCGCCGTCGAGCGTGAAGCTCTCGGCCCGGCCGTTCCAGGTGTCCGCGATGAAGAGGTCGCCGCCGCGGGCGGCCACTCCCGTGAGCTCTCGGAGAGAATAGGTCCCGTCGCCGCGCCCGCCCCAGCCGCCGAGATACCCGCCGTCGCTCGTGAAGAGGCGCAGCCTCGAGTTGCCGAAGTCGGCGACCCAGAGCCGCCCGCGCTCGTCCACCGCGGCGTCGCGCGGCTCCTTCAGGCCGGAGAACGGCTCCCGGCCGGCCGCCGGTGTGGTGGAGAGAACCGGAGGCTCCTCGGGTTCGACGATCTCGGCGGCCTTCCCCGGGACGCTCGCCGCCGCGGGGATCTCCTCGTGAAGCGGCGTGAGCACGTCCTCCGACTCCCCGCCCACGACCCGGTAGATGCGGACCTCCGGGTTCTCGTATGCAAGCTGGAAGAGCTGCGGTGCGGCGTCGAACTTCGCGAGGCCAGCGCGCGGGTACGTCTTTCGCTCGAGCGGCCCGACGTAGACGTAGCCCACGTGGTGTCGGCGCAGGAGGCCCTCGACCGCCTCGGCGCTCGGATTCGAGTAGATGGCCTCGACCGCGGCCTTGCGCTCGCGGATCCGGTCGGGAGAGTTGCCCCGCTGCTGAACGTGGTACTCCCAGCCGAGCACCGTCGGAAGGCCGGTCAGCATGGAGATGCGGCCGAAGTCCTGGTAGGAGGGGCCCTGGGCTTCCAGGACGACGGGGGTGCCGCGGATGGATCGCCGCATCCAGAGCACGGCCCGGTATTCCCCGGGAGCGCTCTTCTCGAGGTATCGCAGGCCGTCGAGTGTCGGCCCGCCGAGGTCTCCCCGCCGCGTCGGGCGCGCGTCGGTCAGCGCCCCGCGCGCCGCCGAGACGGTCGTGAAGAGAGACATCGCGCACAGAGCCGCGAAAGCGGCCTTGGTCAGCGCCGGCCAGCGCGCGAAGGAGCCGCGGCGGTCCGGGGGGCGGAAGGCGAGCGCGGCCGTGGCGATGGCGAACAACAGCCAGCTCGGCAGGTACAGCTTGAAGAAGGTGTTCATCCGGTCGTAGATGTAGAAGCGCTGGGTGAAGAGGATCAAGAAGAAGGCCGTGCCGATGAAGCCGAAGGCCAGCCGATCCTCCGGCAGATCGGCAAGAAAGAGGAACGCCCCGGCGAAGAGGAGGATCCCCATCAGGCACAGCAGGTCGGCGGACCACAGCGCGGCCAACGCCAGCAGAAGAATTCCGACGGTCACGAAGGCGGCCCTGGAGTTGCCCGGCCAGCGTCGACGCTCCGCGAAGGCGGCGAGCCACCAGGCCAAAGCCAGAAAGAAGAAGAGGCCGAACACCGTCGAAACGTCCAGACCCGAGGCGCCCTTCTCGAGATTGCGGCCCCAGGCTGGAGGCCCGCCGCCGGGGGGCCAGAGCGGATGGGCCGCAGCCAGGGCCACGGCGGCCGCCGCGCCGAAGCCGACGACGGCTCGAGCGGCCGAGAGGAGCGGCGCAGCGCCGCCCGAAAAGGCCGCGGCGAGGGCCGTCAAGACCAGCAAGCCGGCCAGGAGCAGAGCGTCCCAGGCGTTGGTCAGGACTTCGATCGCCCCGAAGAGGCCGAGCAAGCCCGCGGCGAGCAGGCGCGTGCGCACAAGCGCGGTCCGGTCGCCGTGGACGCGCACGAACTGGAGGGCCTGCGCTGCAAAGAGAAGCAGCAGTGGCATCGAGAGCACGTGCGCGTGCAGATCGGCGAAGAGCAGGCTCCAGAGCGGATACTCGTTGATGGTGTCTTTGACCACTCGCGATGTGGCCCAGAAATAGTTCCAGTCGAGCGGCAAGTGTTGGGGCCGGCGGACGGAGAGCCACTCGCGCAAGCCCGCGAGGTTCCCCGCAAGCGCCACGAGAATGGCGCCGGCCACACCGCCGCGAAGCGTGCCGGCCCAGTTGCGCGCGAGCGAGAAGGCTCCCTGGAGAAGGACGCCGCCCAACAGGCCGAAGGCGAGGTTGAACGTGTAGCGCGTCGACAGTCCGGTCAGGAGAGTCAGGAGGGCGACCATCTGCTGGCCGAACGTGTAGTAGCCGAGCGGCGCTCCGGCGAACCAGGGATCGGAAGCCGGCAGAGTGCGCGTGCGGACGAGGATGTTCAGGATCGAGAAATCCATCGGCTTCTCTCCCCAGGTGATCTCCGGGTTCAGCGCCCGGAAGCCGAGGAAGAGAAGGAAGCCGATCGCAAAAGCGGCCTCGCTCTGCCAGAGCGCGCGGCGGTTCTGCGACAGAAAGGCGAGAATCGCGGGACCGCGCCAGAGAAACGCCGCGAAACCGGCGGCGGCCAGGGAGAGGAGCGCGGCGAAGGCCGCGCGGCGCCCGTTCTCGAGGCCCCCCTTCGCCACGGCGAGATTCAGGACGTAGGTCGAGAGGGCAAGCCCCAGGACGCGTGCAAACCCGAAGCCCCGATCCGAAAGGCGCGAGAAGAACACCCAACCGAGCGGAAGCGCCGCGGCGCCGAGCAGCAGGAGGGCCCCGTACCAGATTGCGGCGGCCAGGACCGAGCCCATCGGGACGTCGGCGGCGACCGGCGCGGCGGGCGCGACCGCGGCCCGATGAGCGGGAATCACGGGTCGATCGACCACTCGCCGCGAGCGCGGCCACTTTTCCCAGTCCTGCATCGTGGGAGGAGGCTTGGGCATGGCGGACAGGAGGATTTGGCGGACCCGCTTTTCGGAGAAATCGCGGGTCTTGCGAAAGAGAAGAACCCGCGGGTGGTCGTAAACGGTGAACTGCTCCTCAGCCCGGTCGTCGTCGAAGGAGAAGTCTCCGAGCGTGGGATAGGAGGTGAACTCCGCGACGCGCTCGAACCCGAGCGCGCCGTCGAAGAGGGCCCGGTAGTAGGCCGTGGTCATCGGAAAGACGATGGGAACCCGGGTCACGTTGGCATAGACGCGGTTGGAGGTGACCGCGATCCAGTCGGCTTCCTTCAAGACCCGCAGGAGTTTTTCGGCCTTCTGTGTGGAGTCCGGGTCGAAGAGGTCGAGCACGGGCCCCGCGTAGCCGGCCACCTCCGAACCGGGCATCGAGATCGGCAGACCGTCGTCCCACGCCTCGTTGCCGAAGCGGGCCGGCGGCGGAACGTGCGCGAAGATCCAGCGTGAAGCCTCCAGGCGCGGATGCGGCCGGCGATAGATCGCCGTGAAGGCCACGGCGGTGAGCAGGCTCCCGCCGAGCACGATCACCGGCGCCCCGCGCCAGACCCAGTTGCGCCGGGAGAGCCTCCAGAGGTAGCCCAGGAACAATCCCGAGAGCGCCGCCAGCGCGGGATAGGCGGGATAGAAGTAGCGGATCGACTTGACGAGGGTCAGTCCGTGGTAGAGGCCGACGAACAGCGCATAGGAGAGAAGCGGTAGAACCGCCCGGTTCTCCTTTCGGCGCGCCGCCCAGAGCGCCCAGACGCCGGCCGCGAGGGCGGTGAATCCGAAGAAGGGGCCGGCACCCCAGAAGACGAAGTTACGCAGGGGAAAGAGAAGCGTGCGGCCCGCCCATTGAAGGGCCGGCGGGAATCCGGCGACACTGCTCGAGAGCGCCGCCAGCGACTTCATGTCGCGCAAGTAGCGCGGGTCGAGGCCCCAACCGAGGAACGCGTACGGTAGCGCCACGCGAATCGCCAGGGCAGCCGCGACAAGCACCGTCAGGCCGCGGCCCACCGCGCTCGCCAGCGCGGGGCCGAATCGCTCCCCGGCGCGGCGGCGCGCGCCGAGTCGCACGAGCAAGGCGATTCCGACCGGCGCGAACAGGGCGAGCGCGGTCACCTTGCAGGCGGCGGCGAGACCCAGGGCAATGCCGGTCGCGGCGATTCCGGGAAACTCCGAGTCCTCCTGCGCGATGCGCACCGAGCCGAGCAGCGTCAGGGTGGCAAACGTGGCAAGAAACGTGTCCACGGCCCAGAAGTGCGACAGCTGGATGCCGAGCGGACAGAACGCGGCGAGACCGGCCCCGGCGAGGGCGGCCCGCCGGCTCCCGAAGCGGCGGACCAGACGGTAGACGAGCCAGACGGTCAGAAGATCGAAGAGCGCCGACATCGCTCTCCCGATCAGGTAGGTCCCGTCGTAGCCGTCGCGCCGAACCGCCTTCGCAGCCGCCTTCGCGAGAAAGACCGGAAGGGTGCCGTACACGAAGGAGTCGTAGTTGCGGTTGTAAGGGTTCAGCGTCGAGTGTTTCGAGTCGAAGTACGCCGCCGGTGTCTTCGGGAAGGCGAGGTTCTCCTCCACCATCGAGATGAAGCGCTCGTCGGGGTGGAGGTGATGCCCCTCGTCCCAGTTGAGACCCTGGAGCCGGAAGTACGCTCCCGCGAGGAGGACCAGGAAAAGGATGGCGCGGGCGGTTGGACGCGTCAGACTCGGCTCTCCGGCGGACTCAGGCGGTGACGGGGATTCCCTTGGCTGTCAAGAAGCTCGCGATCTCCTGGCGGTTCGACCCGATCCAGGCGAGCAGACGATCGACCCCTTCCGCGGGCGAGACCCGCGGCTTCCAGCCGAGCTCCCGCTCGGCGCGTCGAATGTCGCAGTAGAAAACCCGCTGGTCGCCCAGCCGCGAGGCGGCGTGGGTCACGGGAACCTGGCGAGCGAGCTTCGACTCGAGGCGCGTCACGAGCTCTCTGAGCGACAGGCGGAACCCGGGTCCACCGCCGATGTTGTAGGCCCTTCCGGCGACCTCGGCCTTGCGGGCCACGGCGGCGAGGTACGCCTCCACCAGATCGTCCACCCAGAGCAGGTCGCGCACCTGTAGGCCGTCCCCGTAGAGAGTGATCGGGAGGCCGAAGCTCGCGGCGAGCGCAAACCACGCCACCCATCCCTGGTCTTCCTCGCCGAACTGCCGAGTGCCGTAGATGCACGACTGCCGGAAGCAGACCGTGGGGAGGCCGAAGCTCCGATGGTAGTCGACCACGTATTGATCGGCCGCCCCTTTCGAGCAGCCGTACGGAGACTCGAAGGAAAGCGACTCCTCCTCGGACACGCCATGAGGGCGCTCGGCCAGGTCCCAGCGGCCGTCGCGAAGCGTCTCGCCGGAGGAAAGGTGGCCGTAGACCTTGTTGGTGGAGGAGTAGAGAAGAATCGGCGCGCGAGCCGGCTCCTTGCCGTATCGGGCCCGCAGGGCCTCGAGCAGATGGAAGGTGCCAACGGCGTTTGCCTCCCAGTCCGCCACCGGGTCGAGGATCGATGTCGTGACGGCGACCTGGCCGGCCAGGTGCAGGACGGCGTCGAAGGGATCGGCAAGCGCCGCGCGCAGGTCCTCGGGCCGACGGACGTCTCCGGTCAGGAATCGGACGCGGGGCTCGATCTTCTCGAGCCACTGGCGGTTGAACGGGGCCGCGGAGCGCGAGAAATTGTCGAAAACGACGACCTCATGGCCCTCGTGGGAGAGTCGGCGGGCCGCATTGCACCCAATGAAGCCCGCGCCTCCGGTGATCAGAAATCGCATGGATTCTCTGGAGTTTACGGGATTTCCTGAGGCTTGTCATTTCGAGGAGCGCCGGAACGAAAAATCCCCGGCTCGTGGAGAACCCTTGATCCCGAGATGACGGGCGCGGCCGGAGGCCGGAGGAAATCGGGATGGATCGATCGCGACGGCCGGCCCTACAACGCGGTTCGTTCGCACACGAAGGCGATGCAGGAACCCCTCTCGGGCTCGGGCTCGTTGACGAAGCGCCGGTAGCGCCACCGCCAGAAAGCGTTGTCGGCGAGCGCGGGAAGGGGCACCCATCGACCGGTCAGACGGCGCGCGGCTAAGTGCGGCAGGCTGACGTAGTGCGCCCGATGAAAGACCCGGGCCGCCTCGGGGGAGACGTAATAGCGCCAACGCCGGACGGCGAGTCCCACCCGCTCGAAGCGCCGCTTCCAGACCTCGGGAGGATCGAAGTGGTGGTGAATGGATTTGCGGTTGAACCAGTCGAGATACGCTCTGTGCAGCCGCTTCAATCCCAGGCGCGCCCAGGCCCGCTCGTTGGTCAAGAGCTCGCTGAAGCTCTCGGAGATCAACGTCGTCGCGAAGACGCCGCCCGGCTTCAGCACGCGGGCGATCTCCGCGATCGTCTTCTCGATCTCGGGAATGTGCTCGAAGACGCAGTTGGAGAAGACCGAGCCGAAAACGGCGTCCGCAAACGGCATGTCGCCGGAGTCGGCTCCCACGACCAGGCGGTAGACGCCGCGCCGCCGCGCCTCGGAGACGTCGGAGAGGCCCGGATCCAGGCCCACGTCTGTGCCCTCGGGGAAGAGCACGGAGGCGAAGTGGCCGTCCCCGCATCCGACGTCCAGGACGGGCCGCGGGAAGCGGACTTCCGAGAGGATGCGGGCCTCGATCGAGCGCATGATCACCCGGTGAAACGGCATCTCGCGCAGGTGCGCGCGAAGGATCCGGTCGCTCTCGGGATCGGCCGGGAGATCCGCGCGGCTCATGGTCGGTTGGGGCGTCACGGATCCGACGCCGCGCGCCGGTAGATCTCTTCGTACTGGGAGACGGTGCGTTCGGGATCGAACGTCGCTCGGATCACCCGGCGCTCCCGCCGGTACGCTGCCGGATTTTCGAGCACCTTCAGGAGCTGCCGAGCCAGGTCCTGGGCGTCGGCGATCCCGGCGATCTCTCCCATTCCCGTCATGCGGACCGGCTGGCGCACGCCGGGCAGGTCGGAGGCCACGGCGGGCACTCCGGCGAGCATCGCCTCGACCTGGCAAAGACCGAAGGACTCGGTCGAATTGATCGAGGGGAGCACGAGCACGTCGGAAACGGAGAAGAGATCGGTCGTCGCCTCGGGAGGCACGAGACCCGTGGCCACGATCCCCGAAGACGGGTCGGCCAGCAGCGGCGCCAGCCGCTCACCCACCGTCTCGCCGGGGACGGCGTTTTTTTCTCCCGCGAGCACGAGCGCCGCCTCCGGGAGCGAGCGACGCACCGAGAAGAACGCCTCGATCAAGTGAGGCAGGCCCTTTTCCTCCGCGAAGCGTCCGAGAAACAGGATGACCGGCGCACCGCGTATCCCGTAGCGGCGTCGGACCTCTTCGGGCGAGAGCCTTCCGGGCGCGGGGTCCGGCACCGGAGGCAAGACCCACGTCACGCGCTCGGGGCGCTCTGCCAGCGCGGCGGTATGAGAGGCGTAGTCCTCCGTGTAGGTGACGACTCTGGCGGCTCGATCCAGCGCGAAGTTTTGCGAGGCCCGCGCCACCGTCTCGACCAGGCGCTGGACCACTCCCGGCGGCGGCCGCAGGTCGCAGTGGTAGGTCACCACCATCGGCACTTGCCGGTGTGTGGAGAGCAGAGCCAGGGGAACGGCGGGAACCAGCGGAGAGTGGAGGTGAAGGAGATCCGTTTTTTCGAGCTCGCGGGCGGCCGCCACCACGATTCCCGGAGAGATGAGCGCCTTGCCGAAGCGGGCCGCCACGGGGGCGCGCACGATCCGGACACCGTCTTCCCGTTCTTCGCGCGGAAGCTCCGGTCGGTGACGGTGCGTCAGGACCGTAACGGCGTGCCCGCGGCGGGCGAGCGCTCCGGCCAGATGCTCGACGTAGAGGGAGAGACCCGACACGTTCGGCCGGTAGTAGTCCAGGGCCATGAGGACGTTCATGGAGCCGTGTGGACCTTGAAGACCGTCGTCGGGCCCTGGAGGACGGGCTCCAAGAAGAGAAAGTTCCGGATGTGGTCGGCATTCGGGTGGGTGGCGCGCTCGAGATCGCCCAGGACGACGTAACGCACGCCGAACTTCTTGACGATCTCCATGGCGCTTTCTTCGTCGGCCGTGCTGTAGAAGCCGCGCACGAGCTGCGTGCGCACGCTGACCTCCTGGTCGTTGCCGCGCCAGAGCCCCTCGTGATTGGACCATCCCATGACGGTCGGAAGCCCCGTGTGCGTCGAGATGCGGGCGAGCTCGCGGTACGGATCGCCGGTCGCCTCGAGAATGACCGAGCCGCCGGGCGCGTTCTTGTCGAGCCAGGCCACCGCCGCGGCGTCCCCCGCGTTTCGGCGGGCCATCGCGGGCAGCGCGTCGAGCGAAAAGGAGCCCTCTCGCTGGCGCAGCCGCGAGCCCGCGACGTTGACCGGGTAGAGGAGCGCGACGACGGCGGCCGCGCCGGCAATCCACCGCAGCGACACGCCGCGCCGTCCCGGCTCCCGCCACACGCGCTCGGCGAAGACGACCACCGCGATGCCGAAGAGGGGCCAGGCCTGGTGGTAGAACTTGAAGATCGTGTTCATGCGCTGGAGCTGGTCCCCGTAGGAGTCCTTGAAGTAGATGAACTCGCAGCCTCCGATTGCCCCCAACGAGAGCAGGAGCAGGAGCGAGGCGAAGAGGACGGCGGAGGCTCCCGGATCGGTTCCCTTTCCCGCGATCGCGGCCGCGGCCCGCTCGAGCGCCAGAAGAGCGAGGAAGATCAGGGGCAGGAGCACGGGCTTTCCGAAGGTGAAGGCCGCGGCGAGCGCGACCCCGGCCGAGACGGCGAGGCGTAGATCCCTTCGGCGCCGCGCCCGCTCCTCGGTCTCGGACTTCGGCCAGAGCGCCACGATGCCGACCGCGAAGAAGAGCCCCCACACGCCGAGAAACTCGAAGAGCTCCGACTTCTGTTTCGTCCAGCCGAGGCCGTTGTAGGGCAGGGCATAGGTCCGGGCGTAGGGCCGAAAGAGCAGGAGGCCCGCCAGTGCCGTCGCCCCGCCGGCGAGACCTCCGCGAATCAGGTCTCGCCACTTGAGTCCCGCCCCGGCACCCGCGCGCCGGAGTGCCATCGCGAAGACCAGACCGATCGCGATCGAGGGCAGATTCCACGTGTTGGCGGCGACCGCGGTGCCCGCGATGAAGGCGGCGAGCAAGTACGTCGACAGCCGCCGCCAGCGGGCGGCGCCTGCCGGGGAGTCCGCCGCTGGAGGCTCGCGCTCGTAGAGCCGGTGCGCGAAAACGAAGGCCGCCAGGAAGTAGGGGAAGGCGAGCAGGTGTGGGTGCAAGTCCGCGTGAAAGAACGTGAAGAAGGGAAACTCGTTGATCGTGTCGCCGTTGGCGATCACCCGCGACGCGTGCCAGTAGTCGAAGCCTTTGTCGAGCGGCGACCGAATCGAGTCGATGGCGCCCTGAACGTTTCCCGCGAAGACGGCGACGAAGCCCGAGGCGAGAGAGGCGATGCGGCGCCCCTCGGCCAGGCGCGCGCCGAGGCTCGCGGCGGCGCAGAAGGAGTATCCGGCAAACGTGGCGACAGCGAGGTTGTATCCGACGAAAGGAGACGCCGAGGCGAGCTTGCCGAGCACCGCGGCCAGCAGATAACCCCAGTAGTAGTAGTTGATCGTCTTGCCCGACATCCAGGGGTCGAGCGGGGGCATCGCGCCGTAGCGCTCGATCGAATTGAAGAA
>Ga0335084_10000828_pt1 | contig 27554 bp, 24 predicted proteins | sample Lox_Sample_44_FD_206721 | JGI IMG/M metagenome (GOLD analysis project Ga0335084, IMG submission 206721) | Soil microbial communities from Loxahatchee National Wildlife Refuge, Florida, United States - Lox_Sample_4.4 | ecosystem: Environmental > Terrestrial > Soil > Wetlands | place: USA... | reverse complement strand
GCGCCCGGGTGGCACATTGGACCTGCGCCCGGCGTGACGACCACCTCGCACACGCCGGAGCATTGCGTCAGTGCACCGTCGATTCGGCCACGGTTCGGATGGCTGGCCGCGAAAGGCGATACTCCCGCCACCACGCTGCCGCGTCGACCTGAGTCCACGCAAGACGGCTGGCGAGCCGATCCAGCGCTTCCACCACGGCCTGCGCGGTCGCCGGGCGGCGCAGCCGCTCCTTCTGCAGGCACGCGGCGATGAGATCGTCGAGTCCGTCCGGCACCACAACGCCGGCGTCGCGCACGCGCGGTGCCGGCGTGTGCAGCACCTGGTTACTGATCGCCAGGCTGTCGTCGCCATCGAAGACAGGGCGCCCGGTCAGCAGGAAGTACGCCACCGCGCCAAGCGCGTAAATGTCGGAGCGCGCATCGACGTCGGACGGATTGACCAGCCGCTCGGGCGCCATGTAGCGCGGCGTACCGACCAGTTTCAGCTGCTTGGTGATGTCGCGGGTGTCGGCCTGTTCGAGGTTCTTGACCAGCCCGAAGTCCAGCAGCTTGACGACGTCGTCCTCGCCGCGACGGCAGAGCATCACGTTTTCCGGCTTGACGTCGCGGTGGACGAGGCCACGTTCGTGCGCCTCGCGCAACGCAGCGGCCACCTGCCGCAGGATGTGGATGGCGCGGCCCGGCGGCACCCGACCCGAGTGCTCGACGAGTTCGGCCAGCGTTACGCCGTCGAGATACTCCATCACGTAGTACGGCTGCCCTTCGCGCGTGCGGCCGAAGTCGTAAATCTCGACTGTGTTCGGGTGGAGCAGCTGGCTTGCCAACTGCACTTCACGCTCGAACCGGTGCACGAACTCGTCTGTGGCAACGTGCTTCTTGAGGATCTTGATCGCGGTCGGCCGCTTCAGCAGCGCGTGGCGCGCAAGATAGATCGTCGCCATTCCGCCTTCGCTGATGGGCCGCTCCAGCGTGTAGGCACCGAGGCGCTGCAAGCGCCCGAACTGCCGGCTGAGCCGTGCGAGCAGGAACGACGACATGAACGCGGCGAACAGCGCCAGCACGATGATTCCGCCGATCACCGAGAAGCTGATCGCGAGGTAACGCAGTGTCGCAAGCGTTTCGTCGGCACTGATCTCGGCGGCAACGCCGAAGTCATAGGCCGGGAGCCACTCCCAGGCCCCGATCACTTCGACGCCACGGTAGCCGCGGTACGGCGTCGGGATCACGCCACGACGGTCGATCTCCGCGGACTTGTTGCGTGCCGCAACCGCCAGTGCTGCGGCTTGCGTCAGCGGCCGCGCGGCTGGCTCGAGGCGCGGCACGTATCCTTCTGACAACGGACCCCCGGGATCGCGCACGTGGACGCGCGCCCCACCCGCGGTCGGCGGCGGCACGCCTTCGATCCCCGGTGTCTCGGGTGGCCGGCTCTTGCTCAGCATCAGGCCGTCGTCGCTGAACGCATACGCCTCGCCGGTGCTGCCGGGTCGCGCCGCCGCAAAGATCGTCTCGAGCTCGCGATCGGTGGCCACGCCCATCGCCAGCGCGGCGACCGGCTGGCCCTCACCGATCCGGATCGGCGCCATGAACCAGGCGACCGGCCGCAGTGCGCCGCCCGGATCGCGCACAGAGAGCTCAGCTTCGTCCGGGTACGGACGTACGAACTGTGGCTGCCCGCCGAACACACGGTCGAGCCGGTCGCGGAACACACCCGAGCGAATGCGCTGGCCGCAGCGCTGCGGGTCCTTCGACGACAGCACGCGGCCATCGCGATCGAGGATTCGGAACGCGACGACGCCCGAGGTCGACAGACGCGACTGCACTTCGGCGCTCAGCCGGTCTGCCTCCTGCGTGCAGCGGCCCGGCTCCGACAGCACACCGCGCCGGTCCTGCACGAGCTCGGTCGCGAGCGCGACGACGGTCGGGTTGCGAGCGGCGCGCTGGGCCTCGGCCATGTGCTCGTAGACCCATACGTCGAGGCCCTTGACGACAGTGCCGAGCAGCGCTTCCAAGCTCGCTGCGCGCGTTTCCGCGAGCGCACTGCGAACGCCGGTGTAGGTCCAGTAGCCGAGACCGATCAGCAGCAAGCCCAGCAGCACGGTGGCGGCGTTGCGCCAGGTCTCGGTCTCGACCAGGCCCGCGATCAGATTCGGGATCGCGCCTGCCGCGGCTTCCGGGTGGCCAGCACCGATGCCGGGTGAGGGCGCGCGCTGGTCGGCGGGCTCGGCGCTCCGCTCATTCATCGCACGGCTCCGCGGAGGATTCTGCGGGCGGGCGGGCCGCGACTTGGGCCCGCTCAGGCAGTGTCACGAGGTCGTCCAGGGCGCCAGGGAAGCGCCATGCTAACGCGCGGTGCTACGGCGGCGATGGCGCGCCGCGGCGGCGGGCCGTCAGATTCAGCGCTTCAGCGACCGACGAGGCCGATGAAGAAACCCGGAAACACCGTCAGCAGGATCGTCGGCAGCAGGCAGAGAACGCCGGCACCGAGCGCGATGCGCCCGTCGGATGGTGTCTCCGGCTGGCTGCCCATGAACATCAGCTGGATCACGCGCAGATAGAAGTAGATCCCGAGGTAGCTACCGACGAGACCGAGCACGGCATAGACCGTGTAACCGGCCGCGATCACGTTCTTGAAGATCAGGAACTTTGCAACGAATCCCGGGAACGGTGGAATGCCGGCCAGAGACAGCAGTGCGATCGCCAGCAGCACCGCGGCGTACGGCTGCCGCTGGAACAGCGCGCGCATGCCGTCGAGCCGATCGCGTCTGAGGTCGTCCGGGCCGGACGGCAGTGACGCGAAGGCGAGCACGTTCATCAGGCCGTAGGCCAGCAGGTAGAACACGACCGCCTGCAGCCGCGTCGGTCCCGGCCCGAGCAACGCGTAGAAGAGATAACCGGCGTGCGCGATCGAGGAGTACGCGATCATGCGACGGAAGCTCGTCTGCCGCATCGCAGCCAGGTTGCCCCAGACGATGGAGATCAGCGGCAGGATCGCCAGCAGATCGACCAGCGGGCTGCCGAAGGTGGCGGTGCCGAAGATCCGCAGCACGGCGAGCAGGACCCCGGCCTTGATCAGCGTCGCCATATACGCGGTGACCGGCACGCTCGCAGCCTCGTAGGCGTCGGGCGCCCACGCATGGAACGGCACGACCGCCGCCTTCAAGAAGAACGCGATCAGCACCAGGACGACAGCGACGCTGGCCAGCGTGTCGTGCGCCTGCGCGGCCTGCACGAACGCATCGAGGGCGAGCGATCCGGTGGCGCCGTAGACCAGCGACGCGCCCATCAGGAACATCGCACTCGCCGCGCCGCCGAGCACCAGGTACTTCAGCGCGGCCTCGGCGGCCTCGTGGCGCTGGTAGGCAATCAGCACGAGCACGTACACCGGCATCGACATGATCTCGAGGCCGAGGAACATCGTCAGGAAGCCGTCGGCGGAGCTCACCAGCAGCACGCCGTACAGGGACGACAGCAGCAGGATGTAGAAGCGCTCGTCCGACCCGAATTCGTCGCGCGACATCTGCACCAGCAGCAGCGCCAGCGCCAGCACGACGGCCTTTGCGGCCATCGTGCCCTGGTCGACCGAGAAGTGGCCGGGGAACGGCGAGCCCTGAAACTGCACGATCGCCAACATCACCGCAATAAGCGCCGCCACGGCCACCGCAAGCAGAGCGACCAGACCGGAGTGCTCCTTGCCGACCTGGGCGACATCGAGTCCGATCAGCACCACGATGCCCGCGAGCAGCATGTGCTCCGGCAGCATCGCCACGATCATGAACGACCAGTTCATCGCGTGCCCTCCCCATTGCGGACCGTCGGCAGCGAGATCGGCGCACTCGCCGTGGCCGCGGGGCGCGCCGCGACGTCAACCCATTTCTGGTACTGCAGCGCCGCCACTTCGGTCTTGCGCAGCGCCTCGTTCGGGAAGAGTCCGAGCCAGAACACGGCAGCCACGAGTGTCACCAGGATCGCACGCTCGCGGAAGTTGAGGTCGGTGACCGGTCCATGCGGGACCTTGACCGCGCCATAGAGGAAGCGCTGCGCGAAATACAGCATGTACATCGCGCCGAGCACGACGCCCGTCACGGCCGTCACCGCCATCACCAGCGGCACGCTCTGCCCTGCCGTGTATGACGGCCAGGCGGCGTTGAAGGCACCGAGCAGCACGAGGAACTCGCCGGTGAATCCGCTGGTGGTCGGCAGCCCGATCGCCGCGAGCGTCAGCACCATGAAGAACACCGAGTAGACCGGCAGCACCTTGGCCAGTCCGCCATAAGCCGCCAGGTCACGGGTATGGCAGCGCTCGTAGATCATGCCAACCATCAGGAACAGGCCGGCCGCGGTCAGTCCGTGGCTCACCATCTGGATGATCGCGCCCTGGATCCCGATCAGGTCCAGGCTCGCCAGCCCGAGCATCACGTAGCCGAGGTGGCTGATCGACGAGTAGGCAATGATCTTCTTGATGTCGGTCTGCACCAGCGCCAGACATGCGCCGTAGACGATGCTGACCACCGCGGCCAGCATGACCCAGTTCGACGCCGCGCGCGCGGCATCGGGGAACAGCGGGAACCCGAGCTTGATGAAGCCGTAGGTTCCCATCTTCAGCAGCACGCCCGCCAGGATCACCGATCCTGCGGTCGGCGCCTCGACGTGCGCGTCGGGCAGCCAGGTGTGCAGCGGCACGATCGGCACCTTGATCGCAAAGGACAGCGCAAAGGCCGCGAGCAGCCAGCCCTGAATGTCGACAGGCAGGCGGTGGCGATACAACTCGGCGAACGAGAACGACGTTACGCCGGTGCCCTGCTGCAGCGAATAGACGAGGTAGATGATCGCGGCCAGCATCAGGATCGAACCGAATGCGGTGTACAGCACGAACTTCACCGTCGCGTAGATGCGCCGCTCGCCGCCCCAGATGCCGATGATCAGGAACATCGGGATCAGCATCGCTTCCCAGAACACGTAGAACAGGAACAGGTCCTGCGCGACGAAGGTGCCCAGCATCGTGAACTGGATCAGGAACACCATCGCATAGAACAGCTTCACGTCCTTCGTGATCGCCGAGAACGCGCCGGCCACGACCAGCGGGCCGAGGAACGCCGTCAGCAGCACCAGCAGCACATTGAAGCCGTCGAGGCCGATGTGGTAGTGCACCCCCCAACTCGCGATCCACGGCAGCCGCGTCTCGAACTGCAGGCCCGCGACGCCGGGCTGGAACTGCAGGTAAAGCCACGCGGTCAGCGCGAACTGAAGCAGCATCGTCCAGAAGGTGATCTGTCGCACCGCGCCGTCGCTGCGCGCGGGCACGAGAAGCACCATGCCGATGACCGGCAGGTACAGGATCAGGTTCAGCAGTGCGGAATCAGACATGGCCCCAACTCCACAGCAGCACGACCACCAGCCCGGCCAGAACCAGCAGCGCGTAGAAATGCAGGTTGCCGGTCTGAACACGCGACAGGCCCCCGGCCGTTCGCCGCGCAAACGCGGCCATGCCATCGAGCGTGCCGTCGATGACGAGGCGGTCGCCGAGCCTCAGAAAGACGCGATCGGAAACCCACTGGATTGGTCGGCCGATGAACCCCTCGTACAGTTCGTCGATGTAGTACTTGCCCGACAGCAGCCGGTGCAGCGGTTCGACATGGGTACGAGCAGCCTCCGCCCGCGCCCCGTCGCGCGAGTAGAACCACGCCGCCAGCGCCAGTCCCGCAAGCCCGATCGCGACCGAGAGGACGAGCAGCGGCGTTTCGAGGTGATGCAGCTCCGGCCGCACTTCAGGCAGCGGCAGCATCGGCTCGAGGAAGTGCGGGATCGAGAACAAGCCGCCGACCGTCGACAGCACCGCCAGCACGATCAGCACCCCCGTCATCGACCACGGTGATTCGTGGATGTGATGCGCGGTCTCGTGGTCCATCCGCGGCGTGCCGAAGAAGGTGAGCCAAAGCAACCGGAACATGTAGAACGCCGTCATCAGCGCAGTCGCTGCGGCCACAGCGAAGAGCCACGGCGCGCCGCCGTGCCCGCTCGCGAAGGCGAACCACAGGATCTCATCCTTGGAGAAGAACCCCGCGAGCGGCGGCAGCCCGGCGATCGCAGCGGTCGCGATCGCGAAGGTGACGAACGTGATCGGGATCTTCTTTGCCAGTCCCCCCATCTTGCGGATGTCCTGCTCGCCGGACATCGCATGGATCACGCTGCCCGCCCCGAGGAACAGGCAGGCCTTGAAGAATGCATGCGTGTAGAGGTGGAAGACCGCGACACCGTAGGCGCCGACGCCGGCCGCAAGGAACATGAAGCCGAGCTGCGAGATCGTCGAGTAGGCGAGCACCTTCTTGATGTCGGTCTGCACCAGCGCGATCGTCGCCGCGAAGAACGCGGTCGCGACGCCGATCGTCGCAACGAGCGCCGACGCTTCGGGCGCGTGCAGGAAGATGCCGTGCAGGCGCGCGACGAGATACACGCCGGCGGTGACCATCGTCGCCGCGTGGATCAGCGCCGATACCGGTGTCGGACCGGCCATCGCGTCCGGTAGCCAGACATGCAGCGGAATCTGTGCCGACTTGCCCGTCGCGCCGATGAACAGGAGCACGCCGACCAGGCTTGCGGACACTGCGACCGGCCCTGCGAGGAACGCGGCGTTGATCTGGTCCATCTGCAGCGTGCCGAGCGTGCGGTACAGCAGGAACATGCCGAGGAGGAAGCCGGCGTCGCCGACGCGGTTGGTGATGAACGCCTTCTTGCCCGCGGCCGCCTTCACGGGGTCCTCGAACCAGAACCCGATCAGCAGGTACGACGCAAGGCCGACGCCCTCCCAACCGACGAACAGCACCAGAAGCGAGCGCCCCAGCACCAGCATCAGCATGAAGAACAGGAACAGGTTGAGGTACGAGAAGTAGCGTGCGTAGCTCTTGTCCTCGTGCATGTAGCCGGTCGAATAGACGTGGATCAGCGAACCGACGCCGGTGACGATCAGCACCATCACCGCGGTCAGCCGGTCGAAGTACAGCGCGATTTCGAACGGCCGGTCCGCGAACTGCGCCCAGGTGAACACCGTTTGCGTCAGCGGCGCGCCGGTCGCCATCAGGTCGGCGGTCGCCTTGATGGCGAACAGGAAGGCGGCGATCGGCAAACCGCAGGCCACGACGCTGACGAGCCTCTTGCCTATGAAATTGCCCACCAGGCCGTTGATCAGGAAGCCGATCAGCGGCAGCAGCACGATGGGAAGCAGGAGCTTGGTCATGGCCTAGCCCTTCAGGTCGGCGTACGCGTCGAGGTCGAGCGTGCGCTTGCTCCGCACCAGCAGCAGCACGATCGGGATCGCGATCGCGATTTCCGCGGTGGCGACGACGAAGACCAGGAACACCAGCACCGCGCCCACCGCAGTTCCGGTCACGTGCGCGAAGGTCACGAGGCTCAGGTTGACTCCATTCAACATCAGCTCCATGCACATCAGCATCACCAGCACGTTGCGGCGGATGACCACGCCGGTGAGGCCGATCGCGAACAGCGCGACCGCCACGCCGATCAGCAGCTGTACCTTATCCATGAGACCTCCGGCTCACCTGGATCACCGCGATCGCGGCGACGATGGCCGCCAGCAGCAGTACCGAGGTCAGCTCGAACTCGAGCCAGTATTCGTTGACGAACGCCGCCGAGAACTGCGCCAGCGTGAAGCCCGCCCCGGCCGCGCCGCGGTGCGCCTCCGAACTGCTGTCCCAGACCAGTGCACCGAGGGCGACGATGAAAAGGCCGCAGCCGATCACGCCCGGCACCAGCAGCGCCGAGTAGCGCCGTCGCGCCGCCGAATCACGCGGGTCGAGCAGCATGATCACGTAAACAATGAACACCATCACCGCGCCGACGTAGATCAGCACCTGGAACGCCGCGATGAAGTGCACGCCGAGCAGGCCGTAGACCCCGCCGAGAAAGACCATCGTCGAGATCAGGGCAAGCGCGACGCGCATCGGCTCGCGCAGCACCAGCATCAGCGCGGCACCAAGAAGTGCGCACAGCGCGAACACGACGAGCAGCAGCGTTTCGAAATTGGCGAGCAGCGTGTTCATCAGTGGTGCCCCTCGGGCTGCGGCGCCTGCGCCGGGTAGTGCTTGGCGACGTCGCGCAGCGGCTGCCAGGTCAGCAACTCCTCACGGCCCAGCCACATCCGCTCCCGGTCCGCCGAGGGCAGGTGCGGAACGTCTTCGACCATGCGGATCGCATCTTCGGGGCACGCCTCGACGCACAGTCCGCAGAAGACGCAGCGTGAGTAGTCGATCTCGAAACGCGTCGGGTACTTCGGGTGCACCGGGTCGCGCGGATCGAAGCCGGCTTCGATCTCGATGACCTTCGCCGGGCAGACGGTCGCGCACATGTTGCAGGCCACACACTGCGCTCGCCCCGAACCGTCCTCGCGCTGGGTCAGCACATGCTTGCCGCGGTTGCCGCGCGCATAGTCCCATCGCTTCTCTTCCGGGTAATAGGTCGTCAGCGCGCCCTTCTTGCCCGTCATCCAGCGCAGCATGTTGCGGCTGAAGACACCGCCGGTGATCAGGAGGCCTCGCACGATCTCGAAGATGTACGCCTTCTCCCACCACGACATCTCGGGTTCGTTCCAGTATTTCTTGCGGACGTAGGTGCGTGCCATCTCAGCCCTTGAATTCAGCCCCTGAGCGCCCACAGCACGAACACCGTGAGCACGAAGTTGATCAGCGCGAGCGGCAGCATGAATTTCCACGCGAACCGCAGCACCTGGTCGTAGCGGAAGCGCGGCAGCGACCAGCGCACCAGGATCTGGAAGCTGCAGACGATGAAGACCTTGACGAGGAATACGATCAGCTGCGTCAGCACCACCACCGCATGCGGCAGCGCGACCGCATGGCCGCCCGGGAACTCGAATCCCGCGTCGGTCATGTACGGCAGGTTGTAGCCACCGAGGAACAGGGTCGTGAACAGCGCCCCGATGATCGCAATCTCGATGAACTCGGCGAACATGAAGAGGCCCATTTTCATCGCCGAATATTCGGTGAAGTAGCCGGCGATCAGCTCCGACTCGGCCTCAGGCAGGTCGAACGGGATACGCTTGTTCTCTGCAACCGCTGCCACCATGAACAGGATGGCGCCAAACGGCTGCAGGACGATGCCCCAGGCGGGCAAGCCGCCGAGCACGGTCCCGGACTGCTGCTGCACGATCGAGTTCAGATCGACGGTGCCGAAGATGACGATCAGCCCGAGCACCGTCAGGCCCATGATGACTTCGTACGAAATCATCTGGCTGCCGGCGCGCAGCGCGCCGAGCAGCGAAAACTTGTTCGAAGAGGACCAGCCGGCCAGCATCGCACCGATGATCGTCATGCCGCCGAACGCGAAGATCATCAGCAGCCCGGCGTCGAGCCGCGCGATCTGCATCGGGTAGCTCTTGTCGCCGAACCAGGACGCGAGCGGCGGAATCAGCTCGCCCGGGATCAGCACGCCGCCGAACGGGATCACCGCGAACACCAGCAGTACCGGCGTGAAGACGACCCACGGTGCCACGGCGTAGCAGTACCAGTCGTAGGACTTCGGCTTGAAGTCTTCCTTCAGGATCATCTTCAGGCCGTCGGCCATGCCGTGGAACAGCCCCCACCAGACGAGCTTGATCTGCGTGAACGGAATACGCAGATACGCGCGGTTCGCGCCGATGCGGTCCGACATGATCGCGGCCTGCTTGCGCTCGACCCATGTGAGGATGGTGCCGAAGCCCATCAGCACCGAAATCGCGTAGGTGATGAAAACGATGGCGATGACGAGGTCCTGGATCATGCGATGGCCTCGGCCTTGGCGGCCAGTTGCGCGAACAGCTGCTCCGCATGTGCGACGCTGTCCTTCTTGCGCACGATCGGCTCGAAGCGGCTGACGACCCCGGAGAAGTTGGTGTAGTGCCCGGCGCGCTCGGTCTGGATGCTGATCGGGATGAACACGTCGGCGTGGCCGTTTTCCGGCGCAAGGTAGGAGCCGAGCAGCACCGTCTTCGCGCCGCGCGGCAGTGTCCCGAAGTTCGCGCCCTCGCCCCACACCAGCACGAGGTCGGCGTCGGCAGGCAACTGCGCCTCGCCGAAGAGCGCCACGGCGGCGCGCGTATTCGGGTTCTTGTCAGCGCGGATCAGCAGGTCGTCCTCGACCCGCTCGCCGGGTTGCGGTTGCCAGTCCGCCTTGACCGCGCAGGTGAAGCGTCCACCGAGCGCCGCCTTGAACGCCGCCAACTCTTCGTTCGAACCCCAGCTCGAAACAAGTGCCGCCGGACGCCGGGCCTCGCCGATCAGCCTTCGCGCGGCGGAGATCGCGTCCGCGAGCGGCAGCGCCTGACCCTTCTGCATCGCCTGCTGCGCGCGCGGCCGCTCGAAGATCTGCGCGAGGTCGCGCCCCTTGTTGCAGATCCACGGGCCATTGACCGCGGGATTCTCGCGTGGCGTCACGCGGGCGATCGCGGTGTTCTCGCGCGGATCGAGCGCGTTGAACTTCCACTCGGCCTTGCGGTGCCAGAGGTCGATCGTGCAGCCCCGGCTGCACCCCGGGCAGACCGACGGCGTCGCCTTCAGGTACCACACGCGCGCCTTGTGCAGGAACTGCTTGGACAGCAGCGCACCCACCGGGCAGATGTCGATCACGTTATCCGAATACGGATCAGCCTCGAAGTCGCGGTTCTCGACCGGCCGCACCAGCGAGCCGTCACCGCGGTTCTGGATGCCGAGCGCGTGCGACTTCGACACCTCGCGCGTGAAGCGCACGCAGCGCGAGCAGACGATGCAGCGCTCGTTGTCGAGCACGATCCGGCTCGACAGATCGAAGTACTTGGTGGCGTGCACCTTGGGTACCGTCGAGATCGACGGCTGGCCATTGAGCTCGTAGTGGTAGTCCTGCAGCGTGCACTCGCCGGCCTTGTCGCAGATGCCGCAGTCGACCGGGTGATTCAGCAGGATGAACTGCAGCGTCTCGCGGCGGCGCTGGCGCACGGCCTCGGAATCGGTCAGCACCCGCATGCCCTCGGTCACGGGCATGTTGCAGGCAATCTCGACCCAGCCCCCTCCGCCACCCTCGCCCTCGACCTCGACGACGCAGATGCGGCAGTTGCCTGCGACCGACAGGTGCGGATGCCAGCAGAAGGTCGGTATGAAGAAGCCGTGGGCGGCGGCCGCCTGCATCACTGTCTGGCCTTTTTCGGCCTTGACCGGCTGCCCGTTGATGAAGAAGTCAGGCATGGGCGGTCTCCCGCGGCGCGCTGGCCGCCGGCGCATCGACCTCGAGGACGCCCCCGCACTTCGAGCGCCCATTGGCGATGTAGTACTCGAACTCGTCGCGGAACTTCGCGATGATGCCGACCGTCGCGAACCCGGCGGCGTCGCCCATGCCGCAGATCGTCGTGCCGTCGTTGGCCTTGGAGATGCGCACTAGTGCGTCGATATCCTCGGGCCGCCCCTTGCCGTCGACGATGCGGTCGATGATCCGGTGCAGCCAGCCCATGCCCTCGCGGCACGGCGTGCACTGACCGCACGACTCGTGGTGATAAAAGCGCAGCATCACCTGCAGCAGTCGCACCATGCAGGTTCCCTCGGCGATCACCACCATGCCGCCGGAGCCGACCTGTGAGCCCACGGCCTCCATTGCCTTGTGGTCGTAGGTAACCGTCGCGATGTCGGCGTCCGTCAGGACTTTGGTCGAGATCCCGCCGGGGATGATGCATTTGAGCTTGCGTCCGCCGAGCACGCCGCCGCAGTCTTCGTAGATGAACTTCGCGAGGGGCGTGCCGTATTCGACCTCGTAGACACCGGGCTTCGCAACATGGCCGGAGATCGACACCAGCTGCGTGCCGGGACTCTTCGCCGTGCCGAGCTTGCGGAATTCCTGCGCGCCCATTCGCACGATGATCTCGATGTTCGACAGACTCTCGACGTTGTTGATCACCGTCGGCCGCTGATAGAGTCCGCGCACTGTCAGCCTTGGCGGCCGGTTGCGCGGGTAGCCCTTCTTGCCCTCGATCGAGGTGATCAGCGCCGAGGCCTCGCCGCAGACGTATGAGCCGGCGCCGCGATAGACGACCAGGTCGCAGGAAAAGTCGGTGCCCAGAATGCGCTCGCCGAGCAGGCCCGCTTCATAGGCCTCGTCGACCGCGCCCTGCAGGCGGTGATACGGCAGGTCGAATTCGCCGCGGATGTAGACGAACGCGTTGCGCACCTGCAGCGCGTACGCCGCAATCGCCATCGACTCGACCAGCTGGTGCGGCGAGTTCTCCAGGATCCAGCGGTCCTTGAAGGTTCCGGGCTCGCCTTCGTCGGCGTTCGCGCAAAGATAATGCGGCTGGCCGTCGGCCAACTGGATGACAGACCACTTGCGGCCGACCGGAAACGCCGCGCCGCCGTGCCCAAGGATTCCGGATGCCGTCACTTCCTTGGTCACCTGCTCCGGCGTCATCGACGTCAGCACGCGCTTCAGCGTTTCGTAGCCGCCGCGCTGCCGCACCTCGGCCAGCAGATGCGACGTCGGCGTCACCGGGAACGTCATCAGGAGCTTGCGGCCGCTCATTTGAGTTCACCCAGCAGCTTGTCGAGCTTCTCCACGGTCATGTTCTCGTGGTAGGTCTCGTTGACGATCACGACCGGCGCCGTGCCGCAGGAGCCGAGGCATTCGACGTGATCGAGCGTGAAGCGTCCATCGGCGGTGGTCTCGCCGGGCTGGATTCCGAGCCGTCTTGCGAGGTGGTCGATCATTCGTTCCGCTCCGCGCATCGAGCAGGAGACGTTGCGGCACGCCTGCAGGTGCCAGCGCCCGATCGGGCCGCGCCGGTACTGCGTGTAGAAGGTCAGGACTTCCTCGATCTGGATGCGCGGAACACTCAGGTATTCGGTCAGCCAGTCGATGTCCTCATCGGCGACGTAGCCGCGCTCCTTCTGGATGCGGCGCAGGCACGGCAGCGTGAGCGACGACTCGAATCCGGCCGGATAGCGCTTCTTCAGCTTCTCGAACTCGGGCAGCAGGTGCCGCATGGAGGTCACGGGCGTGCTCATCGGTCGCACTCCCCGCCGATCATGTTGATCGAGCCGAAGGTCGGGATCAGGTCAGCCAGCTGGTAGCCGTCCAGCAACCGGTGCGCGCCACCCATGTGCACGAACGACGGCGAACGCACGTGCACCTTGTACGGCGTGCCGCTGCCATCGCTGACGAGAAAGAAGCCAAGCTCGCCGTTCGCGCCCTCGTGCGCGACGTAGATTTCGCCGGCGGGCACGACGGGACCGTCCATGATCAGCTTGAAGTGGTTGATCAGCGATTCGATCTCGGTGTAGACGAGATCCTTCGGCGGCAGCGTGCAGCGGCGGTCGTCGGCATTGATCGGGCCCTGCCCCTTGGTGTGCAGCAGGTCGACGCACTGCCGGATCATATGCACCGACTCGTCCATCTCGCGCATGCGCACGTAGTACCGGTCGTAGTTGTCGCCCTTGATGCCGACCGGCACTTCGAAGTCGAGCTCCGCATACGCGAGGTACGGCGTGTCCTTGCGCAGGTCACGCGGCGCGCCGGTCGAGCGCAGCATCGGGCCGGTGAAACCGTAGTGGATCGCCTCCGCGGTCGTCAGAACACCGACATCGCGCGTGCGGTCGATGAAGATGCGGTTGCGGTCCATCAGTCCGTGCACGCGGCCGATGAACTCCTCGTACTGGACGAGGATCTCCTCGAGCCGCTTGAGCCAGCCGTCCGGCAGGTCGCGCGCCAGTCCGCCGATGCGTCCGTAGGTGTACGTGACGCGCGCGCCGGTCAGGTCCGCGATGTGCTCGTAGACGTAATCGCGGATCATCACCAGGTACAGGAACGCCGTCATCGCGCCCAGTTCCATCAGCGAGGCCGCGATGCAGGTCAGGTGATCCGCGAGCCGCGAATACTCCGAGAGCAGCGTGCGCAGGTACTTCGCGCGCGGCGTGATCTCGACGCCCATCAGGCGCTCGACGGCGTCGCAGTAGGCGAAGTCGTTGATCAGTGCCGAGCAGTAGTTCAGGCGGTCCACATACGGGATCAGGTTGTGCCAGGTGTGGTCCTCGCACTCCTTTTCGAAGCCGCGGTGCAGGTAGCCGCAGTGCACGTCCGTCCGGAGAATCTTCTCCCCATCGAGCTCCGCGACAATCTGAATCGTGCCGTGCGTGGCCGGATGCGACGGGCCGATGTTGACGATGACCGTGTCGTCGCGCAGCGGCGTCGTGAACGCCGGGCGGATCGGGTTGGGGAGGTTCATGTCCATTGCGCTTATCCCGCCGTTCGGTCGCCCGGATCGAAGCCCTCTCGGTACGGCACGAGCGGCTGCTCCGCCAGCTTCGGGTAGTCCTTGCGCAGCGGATGGCCGACGAAGCCTTCGTACAGCAGGATCGGCCGCAGGTCCGCATTGCCTTCGAAACGGATGCCGTACATCTCGTGGCATTCGCGCTCGGCGTACGCTGCTGAGCCGTAGTACGGCGTCAGCGACCTGACGGTGGCGTCGACTTCGGTGACCTGCGTGCGCACCCGCACGCGCACCTTGTGCGCAGTCGAATAGAAGTGCCAGATGACGTCGAAGCGCGGGTCGCGCGTCGGCCAGTCGATCGCCGTGACATCGAGCAGCATGTCGAAGCGGCAGGGGCCCTTGAGCGTCTCAACGACATGAATGAGGGCGTGCGGTTCGATCGGCAGCACGAGCGTGCCGTGCGAAACCGTCGCGTCGGGCGCCACGCTGGCAAGCTGCGCCCGCACGGTGTCGAAGATCGCCGCGTTCATCAGAAGTCCTTGGTGATGATCGGGTGCTTCTGCCGGGCGATCTTGTCCTGCAGCTGCATGATCCCGTCGATGACGGTCTCGGGCCGCGGCGGACAGCCGGGGATGTAGACGTCGACCGGGATGATGCGGTCGATGCCGGCGAGGGCGGCGTAGTTCTGGTAGAAGCCGCCGCTGCTCGCGCAGACGCCGAATGCCATCACCCACTTGGGCTCGCACATCTGCTCGTAGACCTTGAGCAGGACCGGCGCCTGCTTGTGCGTGACCGTGCCCACGACCATCAGCAGGTCCGACTGACGCGGCGAAAACCGCGGCAGCGCGGCGCCGAACCGGTCGGTGTCGTACGGCGTCGAACTCACCGACATGAACTCCATCGCGCAGCAGGCGGTGACGAACGGATATGGGAACAGCGAGAACTTGCGGCCCCAGCCGCACAGCTCGTCCTTCTTGGTCGTCAGGTACTCGAATGCGGCGCTCTTGCCTCGCGCCGACGCCCGCGCCGGCACGATCGGGATGGGGGTTCGTGCGACGCTCACTCGGTCACTCCTTCCAGCAGCCGCGCGCGGTAGACATACAGCAGGATCAGCACGAGCAGCGCCATGAAGATGATGAAGGTCACCAGCATGGTCCCGGTCACCGGCTGAGCGCCGAGCGCCCAAATAAAAAGGAACACCGTTTCCAGGTCGAACAGGATGAACACGATCGCGACCGCGTAGTACTTGATCGGCACCGCCTTCACGTTGCGCGGATCGACCGGCGTGGCCCCGCACTCGAACGGTTCGAGCTTCACCTCGGTGTCGACCGGCTTCGGACCGAGCACGCGGTTCAGTACCAGCATCAACGCGACGAGCCCCAGGATCGCGATCATGTAGATCAGGAAGACGACATACGGGTTCATCGATCGGCTCCCGGGTCGGCGTTCATCGTCATGCGACGTAGCTCGGGTATTCCGGCTGGTACATCTGGCCGCGGATCGCCTCGGCCAGATCTGCCGGCCGCTCGACACCGGCGAGCCCGTCGCGGAAGGCAACCTCGGCCACTGCGGTAGCGACCGACAGCGAGGCCGAGCGGATCGAGCGCAGCGGCGGATACAGGCTGCCCTGCTCGAGATCTGCAGTCGTGACCGTCTCGGCCAGCGCCCGTGCCGCCGACATGAACATGTCGTCTGTCACCCGCGTCGCCGCGACCGCGACCGCGCCGAGCCCGACGCCCGGGAAGATGTAGGAGTTGTTGCCTTGCCGCGGCACGTACCGGCGACCGTTGTAGTTCACCTCGTCGAACGGACTGCCTGACGCGAACAACACTTTGCCGCCTGACCATTGGTAGGCCTGCTCGGCGGTGCACTCCGAGCGCGATGTGGGGTTCGACAGCGCGAAGACGATCGGACGCTCGTTCAGCTGCGTCATCGCCTCGATCACCTCGCGCGTGAAGGTGTTTGGCGTCGCGCCGACGCCGATGATCGCTGTGGGTTTCAGCGCCCTGACCGCGCCGAGGAAGTCGGCGACAGGCGCACGCGAATGCGCGTAGGGCTTCTTGTGCTCGGCAAGATCCTTGCGCTCGGCAACCACGAGGCCTTTCGAATCGACGAGCCAGCACCGGCGGCGCGCTTCGGCTTCCGGGAGTCCGTCGGCCCGCATCGCGGCCACGAGCAGGTCGGAAATGCCGGTTGCGGCTTCGCCCGCGCCGAGGCACAGGAACGTCTGCTCGCTCATCCTCTTCTTCGTCACGCGCAACGCCGAGAAGATCCCGGCGACTGTCACGCTCGCCGTACCCTGGATGTCGTCGTTGAACGAACAGATGCGGTTGCGATACCTCTGCAGCAGCCGGAAGGCGTTATGGTTGGCGAAGTCCTCGAACTGCACCAGGATGCCGGGGAATACCGCCTGCGTCGCTTCGATGAACTCCTCGACCAGTTCGTCGAATTCGGTACCGGCGGCGCGCTTGCGGCGCGTACCGACATAGAGCGGGTCGGACAGCAGCGCCTCGTTGTTGGTCCCCACGTCGAGCATCACCGGCAGGCAGCGACGCGGATGCACGCCCGCGCACGCTGTGTAGAGCGCCAGCTTGCCGATCGGAATGCCCATGCCGTTGGTGCCGAGGTCGCCAAGGCCAAGAATGCGCTCGCCGTCGGTGACGACGATGATCGCTGCTTCCTTGTATGGCCAGTTCGACAGCACCTGCTGGATCCGGCCGCGATCGGCGGCGCTGACGTAGAGCCCGCGCGGGCGCCGGTAGATGTGGCCGAACTGCTGACAGGCCAGGCCGACGGTTGGCGTGTAGATGATCGGCATCATCTCGTCCGGATTCTCGAGGATCACGCGGTAGAACAGCGTCTCGTTCCGGTCCTGCAGCGACTCGAGCATGATGTACTTCGACAGCGGCGTCTGCAGGCGGCGGAAGTTCTCGAGCACGCGGGTTAGCTGCTCCTCCTGCGTCGAGACGTGCGGCGGCAGCAGCCCACGCAGGCCCAGCATGTCGCGCTCGGCCGTCGAGAAGGCGGTGCCCTTGTTCAGCGTTGGATCGCGCAGCAGTGCCGTGCCCCTCGGGAACCATTCCGGAAGCGGCGGTGGCAATATGCGCTGGGTCCGTCGTTGCAGCATGACCTCGTCTCCCCCGGCTCCTCTTACGTCGTCTCGGGAACCATGTCGATCGCACCGCAGGGGCACTCCGCGGCGCACATGCCGCAGCCCTTGCAGTAGTCGTAGTTGAACTGGAAGCGCAGTCCCGGACCCAGCTTGATGACTGCGTTATCCGGGCACACGCCGTAGCAGTTGTCGCATTCGAAGCAGTTGCCGCACGACAGGCAGCGCCGCGCCTCGAACTGCGCATTGAACTCGGTCAGGCCCTTCTGCACCTCTTCGAACGTCGATGTGCGACGCGCGAGATCGAGCAGCGGCCGCACCGTCTTCGGTGCGTCGCTGTAGTACCAGGTGTTGAGCCGCTCGTACGTCGCTGCCGCGTGCTTCTCCGGCGCCGCGCCCTCGCGCCCGCGCAGCCAGGCGTCGATGTTGCGGGCCGCCTTCTTGCCGTGCCCGACCGCGACGGTGACCGTCCGCTCCGACGGCACCATGTCGCCGCCGGCGAAGATGCCGGCGTGCCCCGTCATCATGTTCGGCGCGACCTGCACGGTGCCGTCCTTGATCTTGAGGCCGGGGACGCCATCGAGCAGCGACAGGTCCACGTCCTGGCCGAGCGCCAGGACCAGCGAGTCGGCTTCCAGCGTCTCGACCTCGCCCGTCGGCTGCGGGAATCCCTTCTCGTCGAGCTTCATCTTCTCGACGGTCATCGTCCCGCCGTCCTCGACGTTGCGGATCGTCGACAGCCATTTGATCAGGACGCCCTCGGCCAACGCTTCTTCGACCTCGAAATCGTGCGCCGGCATCTTTTCGCGCGTGCGGCGATAGACGATGATCGGCTCGGCTCCCATGCGCTTGGCCGTGCGAGCGACGTCGAGCGCGGTGTTGCCGCCGCCGTAGACGACGACACGGCGGCCCAGCATCGGCTTGTCCTCGCCCTCCATGCTGCGCAGGACGGACACGGCATCGAGCATCCGCGCGGCCTCTCCTGCGGGGATGTAGGCGCGCTTGGCGATGTGCGCGCCGACCGCGAGGAACGCTGCATCGAAGCCGCCGGCGCGCATGTCATCGAGCACATTCGCGACCTTGCGGTCGAGCTGCAGTTCCACGCCCATGTCGAGGATCCGCCGCACCTCGGCGTCGAGCACGTCGCGCGGCAACCGGTACGTCGGGATCCCGAAGCGCATCATGCCGCCCGCCAGCGGGCCGGCTTCATAGATCGCCACCGCGTGACCGACGCGGCGCAGGTGATACGCGGCCGACAGGCCCGACGGCCCGGCGCCGACGACCAGCACGCGCTTGCCGGATTCCTGTTTCGGCGAGTCGAACTTCCAGTGGCGCTTCAGCGCCTCGTCCCCAAGGAATCGCTCGACCGAGTTGATGCCGACGGCCTCGTCGAGCTGAGCGCGGTTGCACGCAGTCTCGCACGGGTGATAGCAGACTCGGCCCATGATCGCGGGCAACGGGTTGTCCTGCACCAGCTGCCGCCACGCGGCCTGATAGTCGCCGCCTTCGGCGTGATACAGCCACTGCTGGATGTTCTCGCCGGCCGGGCAGGCGTTGTTGCACGGGGGCAGCCGGTCGACATAGACCGGACGCATCGTGCGCCACGAGCCCGTGCGGTTCGCTAGCGACGAACCCGGGTCGAGCGTGATGGCAAACGGCTTATCCACGCGCGTCCTCGGTGTCGAGCAGTCCGTAGTTGACGATGTTGCGGTCCGCGATTGCCTGGATCTGTCCCAGCCGTGCGTCGTCGCGCTTCGGGCTGAACAGGTGAGCGAAGCGCCTCTGCAGCTTCAGATAGTCGTCGACCGGGACGCGACGCCGGATCGGCGTGCGGCCGGTGACCTCGCCGTGCTCGGCTTCGTACAGCGGGAACAGGCCAGATTCGACCGCCGCGCGCGCGACGCGGATCGTATCGGCTGGTGCCGAACCCCAGCCGAGCGGACACGGCACGTGGATATGGACGTAGCGCGCGCCGCGGATCAGGATCGCGCGCGCCACCTTTTCCTCGAGGTCGCGCAGGTTGGCCACACTCGCCGTCGCCACGTACGGGATGTTGTGCGCCATGGCGATCACCGGCACGTTCTTGCCGCGACCCGACTCGGCGCCAGGGTGCGGCCCGACCGCCGGCGTCGTCGCAGTGCGCGCCGCCAGCGGCGTCGCGCTCGAGCGCTGCACGCCGGTGTTCATGTAGGCCTCGTTGTCGTAACAGATGTAGAGCACGTCATCGTTGCGCTCGAACATCCCCGACAGGCACCCGAAGCCGATGTCGGTCGTGCCGCCGTCTCCGCCCTGCGCGATCACGCGCACGTGCTCGCGCCCGCGCACCTTCAGCGCGGCGGCGACGCCCGAGGCGACCGCCGCGGCGTTGCCGAACAGCGAGTGCAGCCACGGAATCTGCCACGACGTCTCCGGATACGGCGTCGAAAAGACTTCGAGGCAGCCGGTCGCATTGACCGCGACCAGCTGGTTGTCGGTCGCGCGCATCGCGGCGTCCAGCGCATAGCGCGCGCCGAGCGCCTCGCCGCAGCCCTGGCAGGCGCGGTGCCCCGAGTTCAGCGAATTGGTGCGCTCCATGTTCGCCTGCACGCTGCGCTCGTCGGTGTCGAGCAGGCGGTTGCCGACCGTAAAAGTACCGGTCTGGTAGAACTTGACGGGCTGGCGCGGATCCATCAGCCGATTCCAGAAGCGACGGTGCCGAGCTGGCGCAGCACCGATTCGGCGGTCGGCCCGCTGCGACGCTGCAGGCGCTCGCGCACGAGTTCGCGTTCGACCACGGACGTGTTGAGGTCGAGGAAGGTCACCGCCTCGAGCTCGTCGCGTCCCGCCGCCTCGAAGAGCTTGTGCAAAGATGCGCGCGTGATATTGCGGCCGCCGAGGCCGGCGATCACCGTGTAACCCTTGAGCTGGATGCCCGACAGCGACTTGCGCACACCGTCGGACAGGATCCCGCCAAGCCCGACCGCCAGGCTCTTCTCGAGCACGACCACACGCTTCGCGTGGCCGATCGCCGCGCGGACCGCGTCAAGCGGGAACGGGCGGAACGCGGTGATCGCGACGGAGCCGATGCGCACGCCCTGCGCGCGCATCGCGTCGACGACTTCCTGCACCGTGCCGTTGACCGACCCCAGCGCGACCACGATCGTTTCGGCGTCCTCGCAGCGATAGCTGCGCAGCAGCCCGCCGGACTTGCGGCCAAATCGCAGTTCGAATTCCTCGGCGAGCTGTGGAATCAGCTCGAGCGCCTGCATCTGTTTGTGGTGCGCGAGATAGCGCACCTCCATGAAGGCTTCGGGCCCGACCATCGCGCCCATGCTGACCGGCTCCGCGGGGTCGAGCACCTGGCGCGGCTCGAACGGAATCAGGTAGCTGTCGACCTCGACCTGCGTCGGCATGTCGACCCGCTCGACCGCATGCGTCAGGATGAAGCCGTCCATGCAGACCATCACCGGCATCGACAGCGTCTCCGCCAGCCGGAATGCCTGGATGTGCAGATCGAGCGCTTCCTGGTTGGTCTCCGCGTGCAGCTGGATCCACCCGGAATCGCGCATCGACATGCTGTCCGAATGGTCATTCCAGATGTTGATCGGCGCACCGATCGCCCGGTTGCCGATCGTCATCACGATCGGCAGGCCGAGCCCCGCGGCGTTGTAGACCGCTTCCGCCATGAACAGCAGACCCTGGCTGCTGGTTGCCGTGTAGCTGCGGGCGCCGGCCGCGGACGCACCGATCGCCACCGACAACGCGGCGAACTCGGACTCGACGTTGATGAACTCGCAACCGCGGAGTTCGCCGGCCTTCACCAGCTCCGAGAGGCCTTCGACGATATGGGTCTGCGGCGTGATCGGATAGGCGCAGATCACTTCCGGTCGCGCCAGAGCGATCGCCTCAGCCACCGCGCGCGAGCCTTCGATCTGCCTAAGCATGGGAGGCCTCCTTGCGCGCGATGTCGAAGGCCTCGCAGGCGGCCGCGACGTTCGGCTCGGCGAGCCGCGCAGGGAACTTGTCCCGTATCGCCGCGATCACCGAGTCGAGCCCGATCACGCCGGTCAGCGCCGCGAATGCCGCGAGCAGCGGCATGTTGGGCACCGGCCGTCCGACGTGGCGCACAGCGAGCTCGGTCGCCGACAGCGCAAAGAGCCTGACGTCGGGCGTGCGTTCGAGCAGTGTCGAAAGACCCAGGTCTTCCAGGGGTCGCGAAGAGTTGACCAGCACGGTCCCGGAACGGCTCAGGCCCTGGAACAGGTCCACCTGATGCAGCAGTGTCGCGTCCTGGATAATCAGCGCGTCCGGCTCCATCACCGGTTCGCGCAGACGGATCGCGCGGTCGTCGATGCGGCAGAACGCCATCACCGGAGCGCCCATCCGTTCCGAGCCGAAGCTCGGAAACGCCTGCGCATGGCGCCCTTCGAGGAATGCCGCGACCGCCAGCACCTCCGCGCCTGACACTACGCCCTGGCCGCCCCGGCCATGGATGCGCACCTGCAGCATGTTTCCTGCCCCTGACCCATCGCCGTCGAGGTGCGGCGACCGAATGACGCGCATCGTGGCAGTCGGTCCACCGGAGCCCGTTGACGGCGATCAATCACATGGTGATCGCCCGTTGCGTCATACGGGCTGGCGCGCTTGACCCGTATCAATGCACTGGTGACAGTGGAGAGAAAAATGCTTCGAGACGCGCCGACGGCGCGCCCGAACCCCGGGGGACAGTCCATGAGTTCTTCCAGCGAAGCCTTGGCCGGCATCGGGACAGCGCCTTCCCGCAAGAAGAGCCGCTGGCCTGCCAAGCTCGATTTCGCCCAGAGCGCGAGCGGCCTGATCCTCGGGCTCTTCATGTGGGGCCACATGTTCTTCGTGTCGTCGATCCTGCTCGGCTATGACGCGATGTGGGTCATCACGAAGATGTTCGAGGGCTACTTTTTCTTCGGCACCGCGCATCCCGTGATCGTGTCGGGCGTCGTGGCCACGGTCTTCACTCTGTTCATCGTGCACGCGGCGCTGGCCGTGCGGAAGTTCCCGATCAACTTCGCGCAGGTGCGTGTGTACCGCTCGCACATGTCGATGATGCATCACGAGGACACCACGCTCTGGTGGTGGCAGGCGATGACCGGCTTTGCGATGTTCTTCCTCGCCTCGCCGCACCTGTACCAGATGATGATGCACCCCGCGCTGATCGGTCCCTTCGAGTCGTCGGACCGTGTCTGGAGCGGCCACTGGTGGCCGCTGTACCTGGTGCTGCTGTTCTGCGTCGAGCTGCACGGCGGCATCGGCCTGTATCGGCTCGCGGTCAAGTGGGGCTGGTTCGCCGGAGGCGATGCCAATGCGACCCGCAAGCGCCTGAAGTTGCTGAAGTGGGCGCTGTCGTTCTTCTTCATCGCCCTCGGCCTGCTGACGCTGGCCGCCTACATGAAGATCGGCTACGCGCATCGTGACAATCCCGGCGTGCGCTACGCGCCCGCGTGGCTGCAGACGCCACCGCAGTCGCCGCCGCCGACCTGGTGGCCGTCATGGCTCAAGGAGGGCCCGCGATGAAAGTCGTCTATACCGATGTGCTGGTGATCGGCGGCGGGCTCGCTGGCCTGCGGATGGCGATCGCCGCCAAGCGGCGCGGCCACGAAGCCATCATCCTCTCGCTGGTGCCGGCGAAGCGCTCGCACAGCAAGGCCGCGCAGGGCGGCATGCAGGCGAGCCTCGGCAACGTGATCAAGGGCCAGGGCGATAACGAGGACGTGCACTTCGAGGATACGGTGCGCGGCTCGGACTGGGGCGCCGACCAGGAGGTCGTGCGCATGTTCGTCAACACCGCACCCAAGGCCGTGCGCGAGCTCGCGGCGTGGGGCGTGCCGTGGAGCCGCGTGCGCAAAGGCGACCGCACGGTCGTGATCAACGGCCAGAAGGTGACGATCACCGAGCGCGACGAGGCGCACGGTCTGGTCGCGCAGCGCGACTTCGGCGGCACCAAGAAGTGGCGCACTTGCTATGCCGCAGACGGAACCGGCCACTCGATGCTGACCGCGGTTGCGGACCGCGCGATTGCAGAGTCGATCCCGGTGCACGAGCGAACCGAAGCGCTCGCGCTGATCCACGACGCCGGCCGCTGCTACGGCGCAGTCGTGCGCGACCTCGTGACCGGCGAACTGACGGCTTATGTCGCCAAGGCCACCGCGATCGCGACCGGCGGCGCTGGCCGGCTCTACCAGGTGACGACCAATGCCGTGATCTGCGAGGGCATCGGCCACGCGATCGCGCTCGAGACCGGCGTGGCTGCGCTCGGCAACATGGAGGCGGTGCAGTTCCACCCGACCGGCATCTTCCCGGCCGGGATCCTCGTGACCGAGGGTTGCCGCGGCGACGGCGGCCTGCTGAAGGACGCCGATGGCCACCGCTTCATGCCTGACTACGAGCCCGAGAAGAAAGAACTCGCGTCGCGCGACGTCGTCAGTCGCCGGATGGAAGAGCACATCAAGAAAGGCAAAGGCGTCAAGTCGCGTTTCGGCGAGCACATCTGGCTCGACATCACCCTGCTGGGCGAGAAACACATCCACACCAACCTGCGCGAGGTGTGGGACATCTGTCACTACTTCCTCGGCATCGATCCGACCAAGGAGATGATCGCGGTGCGGCCGGCGCAGCACTACACGATGGGCGGCGTGCGCACCAACTACACCGGGGAGAGCCCGACACTCAAGGGCTTGTTCGCGGCCGGCGAAGCGTCGTGCTGGGATATGCACGGATTCAACCGGCTCGGCGGCAACTCGGTCGCCGAGACCGTCGTGGCCGGCATGATCGTCGGCGAGTTCATCGCCGATTTCTGCGACAAGCCCGAAAATGACGCCAATATTCCGACCGGCGCCGTACGCGAGTTCTTGCAACGCGAGCAGGCCAAGATCGACCGCATCGTGCTCGGCTCCGGCACCGAGGATGCCGCTGCGATCAAGGCGCGCATGCAGGAGATCATGACCGGCAAGGTCGGCATCTTCCGCAGCGGCAAGGATCTGGAGGAGGCTGTAGCCGAGCTGGAACAGCTGCTGGCCCGAAGCAGCAACATCGGCCTGAAGTCCCGCTCGCCGGGGGTCAATCCCGAGCTGGTCACCGCCTACCGCACGCAGAAGATGGTCAAGCTTGCGCTGTGCGTGGCGTACGGCGCCTTTACGCGAACCGAAAGCCGCGGCGCGCACTTCCGCGAGGATTATCCGCGCCGCAACGACGCGCAGTGGCTGAAGCGCACGCTGGCGACCTGGGCCGATGGAGCCAGCCTCCCGACGCTCAATTACGAAGCGCTCGACGTCAAGCGCATGGAACTGCCGCCGGGCTGGCGCGGTTACGGTGCCAAGGATTACACGGACCACGCCGACACGCCGGCCCGCCAGGCCGAGGTCGACGCCCTCAAGCAGAAGATCCCGGATCGCTTCGAGCGCCAGCGCGCGCTGATGCCCTTCGAGCACCTGCTGCCCAGGCCGCTGCGTGGCAGGAACGAGCGCCTCGACGAGGCATTCGCAGCGCCGCCGCCGTCCGAGGACCAGGCCGCCGAAACCGGCTTCCTGTGGGAGAACGAATGAAACCGACCGTGATCAAACTCATGCCGGAAAACAAGACGGCGAGCGTCGGTTCGTCGGCAGTGACCACCGGCCAGAAGATCCGGCTGCATGTAATGCGGTACAACCCGGCCGATCCGGCCAGTGTGCCGCATCTGCAGACCTACGAGCTCGAGCAGACCGAAGGCATGACGCTGTTCATCGCGCTGTACGAGATCCGCGACAAGCTCGATCCGTCACTGCAGTTTGATTTCGTTTGCCGCGCCGGCATCTGCGGCAGCTGCGCGATGGTGATCAACGGACGCCCGGGACTCGCGTGCCGCACACTCACAAAGAACGTCGGTCCCGAAATCACGCTGGCACCGCTGCCGTTGTTCAGGCTGATCGGCGACCTGTCGGTCGACACCGGCTCCTGGATGCGGGCGATGAGCGATCGGCTCCAGACATGGGTCCACATGAAACAGGAGGAAATCGATCTGCGGCGTATCGAGGAACGGATGGATCCGGATCTGGCCGAGAAGATCTACGAACTCGACCGCTGCATCGAGTGCGGCTGCTGCGTAGCGGCCTGCGGCACCGCCCGCATGCGCGAAGACTTCATCGGCGCGGTCGGCATCAACAAGATTGCACGTTTCCGCCTCGATCCGCGCGACAAGCGGACCGATGCGGACTATTACGAAGTGATCGGCGACGACGATGGAGTCTTCGGCTGCATGTCGCTGCTGGGTTGCCATGACGTCTGCCCGAAGGATCTGCCGTTGCAGACGCAGATTGCTTTCATACGCAGGAAGATGGTTGCCGAAGGAATGAAGTAGCAGCGAGGGACTTGCGATCGACACCACCGCCCTGCGACGACCGCAAGGAGAGTCGCAATGGGTAAAACAGAAAGCCAGCTCACTCCCATGACACGCAAAGAGAAGGACTTCCTCGGCGAGAAGGAGATCCCCGACACCGCGTACTACGGCGTCCAGACGCTGCGCGGCAAGGAGAACTTCCACATCACCGGCATTCCGATGTCGCTGGAGCCGAACTTCATCAAGGCGTTCGGCTACGTCAAGAAGGCGGCGGCGCTCGCGAACCGTGACCTCAAGGTGCTGGACCCGAAGATTGCCGACGCCATCGCCAAGGCCTGCGACAAGCTGATCGCGGGAGAAATGCGCGAACAGTTCGTCACGGACTTCATCCAGGGCGGTGCGGGCACCTCGACCAACATGAACGCGAACGAGGTCATCGCCAACCTCGCGCTCGAGTCGCTTGGCCACAAGAAAGGCGAATACCAGTACGTCAACCCGAACGATCACGTCAACTTCGGACAGTCGACAAACGACATGTATCCGACGGCCTTTCGCCTGGCGCTGATCCTCCGCCTCGAGAGCTACATGAAGGCGCTGACGGCGCTGCAGGAGGCGTTCTTCGCCAAGGCCACGGAGTTCGACCGCGTGCTGAAGATGGGCCGCACGCACCTGCAGGATGCCGTGCCGATGTCGCTCGGTCAGGAATTCCACGGCTGGGGTACGACCATCGGCGAGGAAGTGCAGCGCATCGCCGAAGTGCGGCAGTTCCTGCACGAGATCAACCTCGGTGCGACCGCGATCGGCACGACGGTGACTGCGGCGCCGGGGTATCCGGAACTCGCGACTAAGTATCTTTCAGAGATCACCGGCAAGAAGTTCATCCTTGCCGGCGACCTGATCGAGGCCACGTCGGACACCGGTGCCTATGTACTGCTGTCGGGTGTGCTGAAGCGCACCTCGGCGAAGCTGACGAAGATCTGCAACGACATCCGGCTGCTCGCCAGCGGTCCGCGCTGCGGTTTCAACGAGATCAACTTGCCGCAGATGCAGCCCGGCTCGTCGATCATGCCCGGCAAGGTGAACCCCGTGATCCCGGAGGTCGTCAACCAGGTCGGCTTCCTGGTGATCGGCCTCGACCTGACGGTCACCCTTGCGGCCTCCGCCGGCCAGCTGCAGCTCAACGTGATGGAGCCGGTGATCACGTTCGCCCTCTTCACCTCGATCGCGACCATGGAGAACGCGGTCAACAGCCTGCGGGTGAACTGCATCAACGGCATCACGGCCAACGCCGACCGCACGCGCGACATGGTGCTCAATTCGCTGGGCATCGTCACGGTGCTGAAACCCTCGCTCGGCTACAAGCAATGTGCCGAGCTCGCGCGCGAAGGCTACGAAACCGGCAAGAGCCTGCACGACATCGTCGTGAAGGAGCGCAAGCTCCTGACGCAGGAGAAGTGGGATGAGGTCTTCTCGTTCGAGAACCTGATCAGCCCGAAGTTCGAACAGTGATCTGACGGGCCCACCGCGGGGGAACACCCCGCGGTGCGGGGAAGAAAATGACAATCTCTATCGTGTTGCAGTTCGTGGTCGTCCTGGCCGCGATCTGGATGGGTGCGCGCTACAGCGGCGTCGGCCTCGGCCTGTGGGGCGCGGTCGGCCTGCTGGTGCTCGTGGTGGCATTCGGAGTCAATCCGACTTCGCCGCCGATCGACGTGATGTTGATCATCCTGGCGGTCATCATGGCTGCCAGCGTGATGGATGCTGCGGGCGGCATCGATTTTCTGGTGAGCATCGCCGAGCGCATCATCCGCGCCAATCCGAAGTACGTGACCATCGTTGCGCCGCTGACGACGTGGAGCTTCACCTTCGTCTCGGGCACCGGGCACATCGTCT
>Ga0335084_10000827_pt1 | contig 27558 bp, 25 predicted proteins | sample Lox_Sample_44_FD_206721 | JGI IMG/M metagenome (GOLD analysis project Ga0335084, IMG submission 206721) | Soil microbial communities from Loxahatchee National Wildlife Refuge, Florida, United States - Lox_Sample_4.4 | ecosystem: Environmental > Terrestrial > Soil > Wetlands | place: USA... | reverse complement strand
CGTGCCAGTCCTTTTCTTCTTTCGTGCTCTCCGCCTTTTTCTCTCCGGAAATGACCAGTTGGTTGTCGTCAAGACTGACGTTGATATCTTTCTCGTCCACGCCAGGAAGTTCGGCGGTCACTTCGAAGGCATTATTTGTCTCCGCTACACTGATTGCCGGTGCGCCAGCCCCAATACCAGTAGACGACGGTTTCTGATCGAAAGCACGAAACACGTTTTCCATTTCGCGCCGCATGGCTAGGAACGGATCTCCCAGTTCCTGCCCGGGCCACAGTCTCGGAAGGTTCATCTGTTATCTCCATCAGTAAGAGAAACGATAGATGATCCTGTTCCTCCCGGCCGTGACGGCCTTGATCTAACTCAAAGGAACGGCAATTCGTCGCAAAGCAAAATCAGCGCCTGTCAAATGGCGCACGAGGCACGCAATGGTGCGTAAGTGAGGTTGACCTATTGAGTGACAGACGCCCCTCTGATTTGCAAATTGGGCATATCACCATTGGTCACGGCCAAATTCCGCCGCGAGCCTTTCGGCAGTTATTCAGTCAGCAAAGCACCAGCGGATAACCCCACATTCGCATCGTGGCCGGCCATGACCGCGCATGGGCTGAATGCCGTGGCGAGCTTGAAAGTCTTACATGGCGCCAGCTTCGGGCCGAGGCCGTTTGGCGCCACGACAACTTCGACGAAGTGCGGGAAATCGTGTTCAACGGCCTTAGCGTTTTGTCTGCCTTTGAAGTGGCTCATAGCTCCTCGCGTTCACGTGTTTGTAGCAGCAAGTGCGCAAGCGCCTTTTTCCCGTCTTTGGTCGCCGCTGCCATACTTTCAAAAAAGATTGGCGAGCGCTTTACCGGTCCAGGTTTACCGGCACAATTGATCTCCCATCGCCACGGCTTAGACGGTGTCCCTCGCCGCTTTAGGGCGACCGAATAATCAGCTGGTTTGAATTCGTCGCGCATAGAAGGAGATAGGTTTAATTTTTAAGTTGTGCCGGCATTACGATCATTACATTGATCTAAATCATTGCAGCGCCCCCTTATGAGGCGCACCGGTGCTGGCAAAATTGTTTGGAGGCACCTGCTGGATTCTCAAGGTCCGGGTTCGAAAGCGGGAGTCGATTCCATGATTACACGACGACAAGCAAGTGCCGGCATTGTCACGGCGGCCGTCCTCGCAGGTACATCTAGTGCTGGCGCAAAGGAGGGAGCGATTATGCAACTACCACCGCCGCGTACCGAAGGCGGCAAACCGTTTATCCAAGCGTTGAAATTAAGGCGTTCGATACGCGAATACTCTGATCGCGCGTTGTCGCAGCAGGTGCTATCCGACCTGCTGTGGGCCGCGTTTGGGATCAACCGTCCGTCCGGAGACCGCACGGCTCCTTATTGGCGCCACATCATGGTGATCGACGTCTATGCAGCGATGGCAGACGGCCTCTGGTACTACGAGCCTGGGCGTCATGTCTTGCAGCAGCACGGGCGCGCCGATATTCGCGCCGCAACTGGATTGCAGGACTTTGTGGCGACCGCGCCGCTGAACCTTATCTATGTAGCGCACGGAGAGCGGATGCAGGATATATCGTCGGAAGAGCGGCGTCTGTATGCTTCCGTCGATGCAGGCTTTATCGGCCAGAACGTTTATTTGTTTTGCGCTTCTGAAGGTCTTGCGACTGTTTTCCGTGGCGCTGTCGACACCAAGAAGCTCGCGCTTGCGATGCAACTTGACCGCATGCAATTTGTCACATTTGCCCAGACGGTCGGATATCCGAAAGCCTGACTTCGCTTTCGAGGTAGTGACAAGTAAATTTGCCCTAGCCAAAAATTGGCGGTCTGCTTATGGCCCAAAGATAGGGTAATCGGCCGGCATATTTGTGGATAGTTGAAGATTCAATCGGTCGAAGCAACACGTCTGCGATGCGCAAAGCTCTTGGCAGCACGGTTCCAATGAGAACGCCAATGATCTACTGAGACACTATTTTCCGAAAGGCGCCGACTTGTCGGGGTATTCGCGAGGTCATCCGGATAAAGCGGCGCGTCAGCAAAACAAGCGGCCACGTAAGACCTTAGGAGCACCCAGCCGCACGTGTTGCGTCGACCGGTTGACCCCGCAGCCAATAGCGGACATTGCAAGGTGTCAAAGCGGGCCGCCTTTGGTTCTGTTGCTGACATACGAAAATTTGGCCATGGTCCGGGAATCGCGTTGGCGGACCGGGTATCGTGGGCGAGAAAAGAATTCTGATTGGGCTGATTGGCGCGAACATTATGGGGTCGCTGTCGCCGGCCCTGTTCGCCGACGCCTTCGCGGCCGCCGGGATCGACGGCTTCTATCATCTAATGGACGTCGATCGCTTGCAGGAACGGCGGCTCGATAAACTTCTTGATGCAATGAAGATCGCCGGTTTCGCCGGCGCAAACATCACCTATCCCTTCAAGCAGGACATTCTGGCGCTTCTCGATGCCGTGGACCCGCAGGCCGCTCAGATCGGCGCGGTCAATACCGTCACGATTGCACCGGACGGCCGCACCACGGGGTATAACTTTGATCGAGTTGGCTTTCGCCGCAGCTTTGAAGAGAGCCTCGGGAGCAGCAGCGCGAAGAATGCGACAGTCGCGCAGGTCGGTGCCGGTGGCGCCGGACGCGCCGTTGCCTTTGCCTTGATGGATCTGGGCGTTGCGGTCCTTGTCATTCATGACCTTGACGGCGCACGCGCCAATGCCCTCAAGACCGATCTCAGCGCGCACTACGGCGCATCGCGCTGCCGCATCGCACGTGACCTCGAACGCAATATCGCGGCCGCCGACGGCATCGTCAATGCGACGCAGGTCGGCATGCGTGGCTTCCCCGGCAATCCGGTGCCTGTTTCTGCGCTCAAAGCAGAGCATTGGGCCGCTGACGTTATCTATACGCCGATCGAGACCGAGTTTATTCGAGCGGCGGCGGCGAAGGGCGCCCGCGTGATGAATGGCGGTGGGATGTGCGTGCACCAGGCTGTCGAAGCGTTCCGGCTTTTTACCGGCGTTGAGCCCAGTTCTGCGCGCCTGCATCGCACATTCGCCGCGGCCCTTGTTGCACGCGATAGGGCAATGGTTGAAAAAATCTGACCTGGGCGAACGACGCGGTCCCCTCAGATCATCTTGCGCATCGCGCGCACAGCCATGCCGCAGCCATTCGTATTTTTATTCGCCCAAAGCCGACATTGGTGACCCGCCGGATTCTTAGGTCGAAACGAGGCCGGTGGTTGCTCCGCCGAGGTGGGTTTCTCACGACATCGTCGTATTGTCGGTATCGACGCGCCCCGGAAGGTATCGATGCACCCTGGCCGGCTTCTGCCCCGCCATCACTTGCTCGCGAGAGCGTAGTAAGACAATCCGGTCGGCTTCATGAGCGACCAACTTTGAGTATTGGCGCTTCGGTCTGCTGGAACCTTGCACCCACCAGAAAACGCGGCCTTGTCATGGCGCACACCCAAAGCTGACTCTCAAGTGGCATATTGGGCGAACGCCACGGTGCCGGCGCGGGCGCGGTCGTCGGTCTTGACGTTGACGAGCGCGACCGAGCCGCGATCGACCTCCCGTTGAGCACGGTCTAAAGCTGGGCGGATTTCGTCGGGGTGTTCAACATACTCGCCGTAGCAGCCGAGCGTTTCGGCCATCTTATCGAAGCGCGTATAGCCAAGATTGCGACCGGGCTTGTTGCGCTCCGGGTCAGCAGTCCAGCCGCCGTTGAGGCTGACCACAACCAGGATCGAAATGTTGTGGCGCACAGCGGTGTCAAGCTCGAGCGCATTTAGGCCGAACGAGCCGTCGCCGTGCACTACAATAACCTGCTTGTCGGGTTTGGCGATCTTCGCGCCGATTCCGAACGGAAGTCCGACGCCCATAGTGCCGAACGGTCCGGAATTTAGGCGATGGGCGGGGCTAAAGGTCGGCATCGACTGACGCCCGAAGTTCAGGATTTCTTGACCGTCGACCACCAGGATGGCGTCGCGCTGCATGAAATTTTTGATCTCGTCGCACAATCGCAACGGATGGATCGGTATATCGTCCATCGGCTTGTTAGCGCCTGGCGCCTGCCGTTTCGCGGTCTCGCCCTCGGACAGCGTTCGACGCCACGCGGAGAAATGATCCGCATTAACGCGTTTGACGCTCGCATCGATGAGCTGGCGGAGCACCGCCTTGCAGTCGCCGACGATGCCGATGTCGATCCTGCGTGGCGCAGTAGCAATTTCATCCGCATCGATATCGATGCGAGCGATCTTGGCGTCAACGTTGAAGCGGGGCGGTGCGGCGTGGCCAATTATGTAGTTCATACGGGTGCCGACCACGATGATCAGATCGGCGGCGCGGAACGCCGACGAGCGCATCGTCAGATACGAATATTCATGATCGTCCGGCACGACGCCACGGCCCTGCGGCGTGGTATAGAATGGAATGCCGGTCTTTTCGACAAACTCCTGCAGTTCTGACCAGGCCTGCGACCAAATCACGCCGCTGCCGGACAGGATAATCGGCTGGCGCGCTTTGGCGATCGCGTCAACCAGCGCATCGACTTTGTTGGGATCGCCGAGCGGCCGCGCGTTTAACAGGGGTCGGCCAGAAAGGCTCCAGTCGACTTGTTCTTCGGGAATCTTGGCGTAGAGAATGTCGCCAGGAAAATCGAGGTAAACCGGGCCCGGCTTGCCGCTCATCGCTTTCTGGAACGCGACATTCACCTGCTCGGGGATGCGCTTGAGATTGTAGATGCGATCTGCCCATTTGGTACAGGGCTTCATAATGGCAAGCTGGTCAATCTCCTGGAAAACCTGGCGGCCGTTCTGGCCAATCGGGCTTGAGCCGCCGACTGCTACGACCGGGCAGCAATCGATCAGCGAATTGGCGATGCCGGTGGTGAGGTTGATCACCCCAGGACCACTCGCCGCCATGCATACGCTTGGCTTTTGCACCAACCGGCTGTAGGCCTGACCCATAAAGGCGGCAGATTGCTCGTGGCGCACATCGAGCGGACGTATTCCTTCCTTGATGCAGGAGGACTCGGCGAGCAGCATCGGCCCGCCCATGAGAAAAAACAGAATGTCGGTGCCTTCGTTCTTCAACGATTTGGCCAGAATCTCCGAGCCCGTGAGTTCCGCCATGTCTTGTTTCCTTAGATAATGTTGTCTTTGCCGAGTTGCTCGATCTGCCTCGCATCAAGACCAAGCCATTCGCCCAAAACTTCATTGGTGTGTTGTCCCAGCAGTGGCGCCGGCTTGATCTCTGGCGTGCGCCCACCAAAGCGCACGGGCCAGCCTGGCATCTTGAACGCGCCGGCGGTCGGATGCTCCATCGTCTGCATGATACCGCGCCGTTCGAAATCGGTCTCGTCGGTCAACTCCATCGTGTCGAAGACAGCTCCGGCCGGCACGCCGGCGCTGCCGAGCACGCGCATCGCCTCTCGTTTGCTGCGCCGGCGCGTCCAGGCGGCGATCATTTCGTCGATCTCGAGCTCGTTCTCTTGGCGCGCTACGCCAGTGTCGAAGCGCGGATCGCCGATCAGGTCCTCGCGTCCGATCACTTCTAGCAATCGCCGCCAATGCGCCGGATTGGTGCGGCTAGTATAGATATAGACGTAGTCGTTCGGTCCCCCGGGTTTGCACGGATAGATGCCACTCGGAACTGCGAAGCCGACAACCACCTTGGCACCGTTGCGCTTCGCTGCCACGCCGTGGGTCGCCTGGGTCGAGAGCGCCACTCGTATATATTGCAGCATGGCATCTTGCATGGCGATCTCGATGCGCTCGCCCTGGCCAGTACTGCGGCGTCGGTAAAGCGCCGCCAAAATGCTGATGGCAAGCAGCATACCGGTACCGGTATCGCCGAGCGTCACGCCAGGTTTGAGCGGCGGCCCGTCGCGCTCCCCTGTAATGCTCATGACGCCGCCGGTTGCCTGCGCGATCATGTCGAAGGCAAGGTTGTTCTCGTAGGGTCCGCCAGTGCCAAAGCCCTTTACCTGCGCGTAGACGATGCTCGGATTGACAGCGCGCACCGCTTCGTAGCCGAGCCCCAGGCGCTCAATTGCGCCCGGCGCGAAATTCTCCACCATTACGTCAGCGCGCTTTGCCATATTCTTGACGAGCTCGAGCCCGCGCTCGGATTTCAAATTGACGGTGACCGATTTCTTGTTGGCGTTGAACAACAGGAAATACCAGGAGTCCTGGCCTTGGCCGGAAGACCCGTGCGACAAGAAGCGACCCGCTTCCCCGCCTTGCGGGTTTTCCACCTTGACGACCTCGGCACCGAGCCAGGCAAGCGCCTCGGTGCAGGACGGGCCGGCCTCGAACTGGGTCAAGTCCAGAATACGGACGCCAGCGAGACAGTTTGGGAGCGCACCGTCGGTAGCCATTTTTCGTTCCTCCCATTAGGAGCGCGTTCAGCATAAGTGGAACGATTTGGGCCATTTCACATTTGAGCCCACAGCGTAACCGGCTACTTCGGGCGGCTCAAGCAGTGGCGGCCTTGCGCCACATACGATGATCCATCGCTTGGGTAACTCATCGAGAGTTGCTTGACGATTGCCAATTTGCACACTCCGGCATGCGTGACGACAAGAACCATCGATTCACCAGCCGCAGACAAGATGCCTTGCTGGCAACCCCCATTTATGATCCCAGTCTCCGGCCCGGGTATCACCGCTCTTGCGCATAACAGCCGCGCTCGATCTCCTCGATCAGCGAGCGAGCCTTCGGCCGCCATTTGAGTTCCGTGCGCGCGCGCCTAGCGCGAACGCGACTATTGGAGCCCATGGTATCGTTGGCCGGTCCGTCACCCCATTCGATTGCCGCCTCCTCCACGGTCATGCTTTGCGTGCGCCCGCCTTGCCCAAGCATGCGACTGATCGCTTCGCATACCTCGCGCATGGAATTCTCGCCGTTCTCGGCGTAGTAGAACGCGCCGGCAGGCGCCTTCTCGATTGCCAGCACGTACAATCCCATCAAGTCGTCAATGTGCACGTTGGCCCAGCGGTTCTCGCCCGGGCCAATGTGCTTCGCCACGCCGAATTTCTTCGCCGCCTTGATCAGCCACGGCACCTGGATGCTTTGCGAATTGAGGCCGTGCCCCAGCCCGTAGATCAGGCTAGGCGCAATCACGACCGAGCGTACGCCGTCGTCTGCCGCATTCCGCACCATTTCGTCGATTTCAACGCGCGACGCTCGCTGCGGCGTCGGTGTGAACGGCGTATCCTCATCGAACACTTTCTCGACTAGCTCACCGCGCGAACGCGTGCCGACGATGCTAGAACCGTCAGTGTGCAGAAAGATTTTGCCGGTGTCGGCAAGCGCCTTGAGCATGGCTGCGGCTGCCGCGCGATGGCCGGCATTAGCGGCGTTGACTGTTACGTCGGCGTCGTTTGCGGCCTTAGCCAGAAGCTCGGTGTCGTCGAGCGTGCCGCGCACCGGCCTGATACCGAGCTTCGCCAGTGCCGCGGCAGCCTCCTCCGAGCGCGCTAGGCCGCTCACTTCATGGCCCGCCGCCATCAGCGCAGCAGCAACCGATCCACCGATGTAGCCGCTTGCACCGGTAATGAAGATTTTCAACTGAGCCGGCTCCGTTCAATAACAACGCAAGACTGTTACTTTGGGACTTACGAGTGGTATGTTTACCAAGTGGGGAAGCGATTCTCCGCGAGCGCCTCTCCCTCAATATCCCTCGAATGTCGGCTATCGGCCCCTTAAGTGGACATCATCAGCTTGTCGTTCACTTTGTGTCACGCTTGCGCAAACGGCGAATAGGCTATCAACGACCAGCGGCCTCATTGCAAATTGCAATTGTTCAATTTCGTTCTATCTAACTTACGGCCGACTAAATTAAATTTTGTCCATCTCATTTCTTGGATTTAACAAGCGCACAAAGGTCAGGTTTGTTGACCGTTTTTGTCTAAATATAGCTGGCTCATTGGTGCCGGTCTTCGTGCGCCTAACCTCCTAACTTGAACAATATGTAGCCAGAGCGCTAGCCCGGCGACGTTACCGCGCGCTAAGCTGACAGCGTAAAAACACAATAAGTGGATGGGGTAATTCTCTTACCTGAACCCGCCTCATCCGACTGACAGAGGAGGAACGAACATGAGCGCGAAAAGATTTCCACGTGTCACGAGGCGTCGGTTTTTGAAGGACGCAGGCCTCACCCTTGCCGCCGCAGGCACTGCACCGGTGCTATCCGCGCCATTCGTGTCGCGCGTCTTGGCCGACAACAAATCGCTGTCAATTGTGCAATGGGCCCACTTCGTCCCAGAATACGATATCTGGTTCGACAAGTTCGCCAAGGACTGGGGCGAGAAGAACAAGATCGCGGTCACGGTCGACCACGTTCCCGTGCAAAACATTCCCGCACGCGCGGCTGCCGAAGCGTCCGCCGGATCGGGACACGATCTTTTCGGGTTCAACGGCTCCGGTGGCGCGCATCTCTACCGTAAGTTTTTTATCGACGTCGCCGATCTCGTGAAGGAGACGGAGAAAAAATACGGCAAGGTCTCTGTTATCGGCAAGCAGCTCGGCTACAACGCGGATGACGGAAGCTGGTCCGCCTTTCCCGATTTCTACATCAACTTCCCGGGCATGTATCAAAAGACCCTGTGGGGCGAGATCGGGATGCTGCCGGATACGTGGGACAACCTGCGGATCGGCGGCGCCAAGCTGAAAGCGAAAGGTCACCCGGTCGGCATCTCGCTCGGTCACAGCAATGACCCGAGCACGACGTGGCGCGGCCTGCTGTGGAGCTATGGCGCTTCCATTCAGGACGAGGCCGGCAAGAAAATCGTTCTCAACAGCAAGGAGGCGGTCGAGGCGACCAAGTACGCTGCCGCGCTCTACAAGGAAGCGATGACATCAGATGTGCTGTCGTGGAACGACTCGAGCAACAACCAGTACATCGTTTCAGGCGTCAGCTCGTACATCATCAACCCGATTTCGGCTTACCGAACGGCCCAGAAGGCCAACAAGAAGCTAGCCGACGACATCTTCGTCATCAAACCGCCGAAGGGCCCGGTGAAACAAATCATGGGCGCGGCGTCCGAGTTCTATGGCATCTGGAAGTTCGCCAAGAACAAGGAAGCGGCTATCGAGTTCCTTAGATATTACTCCCAGAACTGGCCGGAAGCCTTCAAGGCGAGCGAGGGCTACAACAATCCGTGCTTTGCGAATCTCGTGCCGAGGCCGATGCCGATCCTGTCAAGCGATCCGACATCGACCCCGCCCGACAAGCTGGCGATCCTGCAGGACTCGGACCAATGGTCTGCCATCCCGGGCTATCCGGGACCGGCGACGCCCGCGACCGACGAAATCTACTACGCATTTATCATCAACGACATGATGGCGAAGACGGCGACGGGTCAATTGAGCGCCGAAGATTCTGTCAAGTGGGCAACGCAGCAATGCGAGGCCATCCTCAAGAAGTGGGCCGGCAAGGCCTAAACGCTTATGCCCGTGCCCGGACCGCGCTCGCGCGCGGTTCGGGACAGCTGTTAGCTTAAGGGGGAAGGCACGAATGCGCCCGCCGATTGGTGGGACCGGCGAGGTGCATTCCCAGCGTCGAATTCTGGGAGGTTGAATGGCTGCGGTATTGACCAGGGATATCGTCAAAAAATTTGGTGAGGTTCCCGCCGTCAACGGCATTTCTCTTACGGTGCCGGACGGAGAGTTCATGGTGCTGCTCGGCCCATCGGGCTGCGGCAAGACCACGTTTTTGCGTATCATCTGCGGACTCGAGAAGCAGACGAGCGGCGACCTTTTGATCGGCGGCGCTGTCGTCAACGATATGCCACCACGCGCCCGTGGCGTGGCGATGATGTTCCAAAGCTACGGTCTCTATCCGCACTTCACGGTCCGCAATAACATCGCCTTTCCGCTGAAGACGCAGAATGTTCCCCGCGCCGAAATCGATAAAAAGGTCGCGTGGGCATCGCAGCTGCTTGGTATCGCGCATCTGCTCGACCGGCGACCGCGCCAGCTTTCCGGCGGCGAACGCCAGCGCGTTGCGCTCGCGCGCGCCCTGGTGCGCGAACCGACCGCGCTGCTGCTCGACGAGCCGCTCTCGAACCTCGACGCTAAATTGCGCGCCTCGGCGCGCCTTGAAATCAGGCAGTTTCAGCAGCGCGTCGGCATCACCACCATTTATGTGACGCACGACCAAGTCGAGGCGATGGGCATGGGTGACCGGATCGCCGTCATCGATCATGGCCAGGTGCGTCAAGTGGGAACTCCGACGGAAATCTATGACGACCCCGCAGACCGCTTTGTCGCTACCTTTGTCGGCACTCCGCCGATGAATATCGTGGCGCGCAATGGCGGCTATCTCGGTTTCCGTCCCGAGAATTTCCTGCCCAGGGAAATGATCGACGATGGCGCTCTCACCGAATTTTCATACCGCGTCGATCGGTCCGAATATCTCGGCTCCGAGCGTATCGTTTACGGAGTCGTCGAAGGCTTCGATCCGAACCAGGTGGTCACGGCGAAATTGCCGCCAGCGCACGTCGCCGACGAATGGATCCGGCCCGGCGAGTGGCATCCCTTCGCCGTCCGCAACAGCGCGCTGCGCAATTTCGACACAGACGGCAAAAGATCGAGCCGCCACTAGGATAGGTCATATCGATGGTCGCAATCGCTGAATCAGTTCCCAAGCCGGCCTCGCGTTTTCGGTTCGTCCTCGACCGGCGCGATGTGCTCGGCGCGCTTTTTGTGTCTCCGGCTATCCTCTACGTGCTCCTGCTGGTCGGCGTGCCGTTCCTGATGGCGGTGTATTACTCGGTTAGCGCCTACACGATCTACGATCCCTCATGGCGCTTCGTCGGCCTGTCGAATTTCGAACAGGTCATCGAAAACCCCTCGTTCCGGCAGACGCTTTACAACACCTTCATCTTCACATTTGGATCGCAGATCCTAGGCCTCATTCTCGGCAAATTTGGTGCGCTGCTGCTGTTGCGGCCGTTTCCCGGCCGCAAGTTCGTCAGGGCGTTGGTCATATTGCCTTGGGCGGTGCCAGTTGCGCTTGCCACGGTCGCCTGGCAGTGGATGTTCGATTCGCTCTACAGCGTCATCAACTGGACCTTGATCGCGCTCGGCTTCATCACCCGCGAACAGGCGCCAAACTGGCTTGGCAATCAGGATCTGGCGATGTTGTCGGTGATTGTGGTCAATGCCTGGCGTTTTTTCCCGTTTGCCATCGTGATTTTTTTGGCCGGCATCACCGCGGTTCCGCAGGACGTGCTCGACGCAGCGACGGTCGACGGCGCCGGATTCTGGCGTCGCAACTACCAGATCATCGTTCCGATGATCCTGCCAATCGTGGCCGTCGGCCTGATTTTCGGCATCGTGTTCACGTTCACGGACCTGTCGATCGTCTTCCTGATGACCATGGGCGGGCCGGTGGGCGCAACCTCGGTTCTGGGCTTCGCGGGTTTCCAAACCGGCATTGTTTCCGGCGACGTGTCGCACGGCGCCGCGATCTCCCTGTTCATGCTGCCGGTATTGCTCATCGTGGTTGTTGCGATGTTGCGCTTTATCCGGCGGCGGGAGATCTGACATGTCGCGCACGACAGTTGCCGCTACTGCCCTGCGGGAGACCTCGTTCTACGGAGCGGTCGCTTTCTTCTTCGTCCTCGCGGCGTTTCCGTTCTATTGGATGGTGATCACCTCATTCAAGGAGAACTCCGACCTCTACAACGTCACCAACATTCCGTTCTGGTTCAACGATCCGCCAACGCTCGAGCACTTCCGCTATCTGTTCGAGAAAACCCTGTTCGTGACCTGGCTGTTTAATTCCTTGATCATCGGTCTCTGCGTCACCGCCATCACCCTCGTCACCGCGCTGCCGGCGGCCTATAGCCTCGCACGCATGACCGGCCGAAACGGCGAGGCCTTGGGCATAGGCATCTTCCTGACCTACCTCGTGCCGCCGACGCTTCTATTCCTGCCATTGTCGCGGGTAATCGCCGAGCTGGGCCTGCAAAATTCGATGTGGTCGCTCGTGCTGGTCTATCCGACCTTCACGATCCCGTTCTGCACTTGGCTGCTCATGGGTTTCTTCAAGGCCATGCCGCCCGAAATCGAGGAGGCGGCGATCGTCGACGGCTGCAGCCTGTTCGGCGCCTTCATCAAGATGGCGATCCCGCTGTCGCTTCCTGGAATTCTGACGGTGGTGATCTTCACGTTTACCCTGACCTTGCAGGAATTCGTCTACGCTTTGACCTTCATATCCGCGTCTGACCAAAAGCCAATCACGCTTGGCGTGGCGACCGATCTCATCCGCGGCGACGTCTTCTACTGGGGCGAGATTATGGCCGGCGCCTTGATCGCCAGCATCCCGGTCGCGATCGCCTATAATTTGTTCCTTGACCGCTTCATCTCCGGCATCACCGGTGGAGCCGTCAAATAGGCGGATCGCCTCACACCGAACCGATGCGCCGGATGATAATCTTCCCGACTGCACGACATGGTCAAAAACTTGGAGAAGGAATATTTTGCGTCGGTTGCCCGCAAAATGGCGGAGGCTTTGATGAACAGCGGAATCTCAGAAAGCGCCGAGTTTCTCCACCTGGTCGCGGAGGGCATCCCAGAAGCTGCCGCCGCGGGTGCGGTCTGGATTGACCGTGCCTATCAACACCTGGCGCGCAATGGCATGGATGGTGCACGAGCGTATGCCCAGGCAACCGTGATATTGGTTTCCAACGGCTTTGATCTGGATGACAACGAGCCTGAGGCTGTCGTCGACTACGTTTTAGACATGAGCTTAAGGGCGCAACAGCACTTTGCCACGCTAGATCCGATAAACCCGGCGGCTTCCTATTATCTCCAGCGTCGGGCCGGCGATCAGAGAAAATCGTCTTAGAAGTTTTTTATCGAGGCCCGCTTGTTGAGAATCTAAATTAGAGTGAAAATAGGATATCAGAGCATCGCGCTGCCGAATGTCCGCTTTCGGTATGCCGGTTCAACCGGTCGACGCAACACTTTCTTGTCTTGAAGGAGAAAGACGGAGTGTATGCCGATACGTCGAGGGTTTTTCGAGGATTTCGCTGCGGCAGAAAAACCAGGGACTTTGGGATCGCAGGCGATGTGCGCAACGCCTTGGGATTCAAACCCCAGCAGAAAGAATGAGATAGAAAGTGTTGCGTCGACCGGTTGAACCGGCAGTGGTAAAGCAGACATGGGTCGGACATCCCGGAATGCCCGCTATCGCCGGGGGAATCGATGAAGCTGTACGTCACTTATACCTCACCATACGCTCGGCTGGCACGCATCCTTGTTATCGAAAAGACACTCGAGGATCGCATCGAGGTCATCGAGGCAAAAACACGCACCCCAGGTAGCGCTTACTATCAGATCAACCCCTCTGGCCGCGTGCCCTATCTTGTAGACGATGCCGGCGTTGGTATGGAGGACAGCCAGCTCATTTGCGCCTATCTCGACAGTCTCGACGGCAAGCCACGGTTTCATGACCCGCTACACGAACCCAATTGGACTTACCTTAGGCTGGAGTTCATGGCCCGCAGTATGTGCGACGGCATCTCGGTATGGACGCGTGAAATGGTTCGGCCCGTGGGCGAGCGTTCGCCCAGCGTGCTCGCCCATGAGGCAACTCGCAGCCAGCGCATGGCCAATGCTTTTGAGCGTCTTGTCGACGATCCGCCGCTGCGGGGGCCAACCCGGATGGCACATTTGATTCTGGCAGTGGCTCTTGAGAGAGCACGCTACTGCGGCCTGGATGATCTCATTAACGGTCGTCCGCGGCTCGCGAGCTGGGCGGCCGCCATTTCCGAACGCCCTTCAATGCAGAGGACGGCACCTCCGTAAGTCCGCTATTCGCCCCGCGCCGTCGAATATCCGCTGTCGAGTTGCGGGGTCAACCGGTGTAAAGCGGACATCGACCAACCGCTGCTACCAGTCTCAATCTATAAGTACACGCCCTAGTTCTTGCTGCGGTCCACCAATGCGCGCTGCTTGATCCACGGCATCATGTCGCGCAACTTGGCGCCGACCTGCTCGATCGGATGTTCCGCGAGCTTTGCACGCGTCGCCTTGAACGAGGTCTGATTGACCTTGTTCTCCAGCATCCAATCCTTGGTGAATCGCCCGGACTGGATATCCGCGAGCACACGCTTCATTTCGGCTTTCACCTCTGGCGTGATCACACGCGGACCGGAAACGTATTCGCCGTATTCGGCAGTGTTCGACACCGAATAGTTCATGTTGGCGATGCCGCCCTCATAAATAAGATCAACGATAAGCTTCACCTCGTGTACACACTCGAAATAGGCCATTTCCGGAGCGTACCCGGCCTCGACCAGCGTCTCGTAACCGGCCTTCATCAGCTCGACGAGACCGCCGCAAAGGACGGTTTGTTCGCCAAACAGGTCCGTCTCGCATTCTTCCTTGAATGTCGTCTCGATGATGCCGGCGCGGCCGCCGCCAATCGCCGACGCGTAAGACAGGCCGAGATCGTGCGCATTGCCTGAGGCATCCTTGTGGATCGCGACGAGGCACGGCACGCCAGCGCCACGCTGGTACTCCGAGCGCACGGTGTGACCGGGCCCCTTGGGAGCGATCATCAACACGTCGAGATCAACCCGCGGCTCAATCAGGTTGAAATGCACGTTGAGGCCGTGTGCGAACATCAGCGCCGCACCGTCCTTCATGTTCCTGGCGAGGTGGTCGCGATAGATGTCGCCCTGTAGCTCGTCGGGCGTCAGCATCATCATCACGTCAGCCCACTTGGCCGCGTCGGCGACCTCCATGACCTTGAACTTTTCAGCCTCGGCCTTTTTCACGCCGGCCGAGGTCTTGCGTAGCGCAACTGCGACCTCTTTTACGCCGCTATCGCGCAAATTGAGCGCATGGGCGTGGCCCTGGCTGCCATATCCAATGATGGCGACCTTCTTGCCTTTGATCAGGTTCAGGTCGGCATCGCGATCGTAGTAAACACGCATGATACTTGGTCCCTCGTTCGGCCAATGGTCGCCAGTTATTCGGAGAAAGCTCTCCCGCGGGTGCTTCTAGGTCGCCCCTACAGCCGGAGCAAGTCCCTCCGGCGTCTTCCGTTTACTTCCGGTCGCGCTGCCGCTTGATCTGTAGCCTGCCGGCATAGAGCAACGCGAAGCCAGCCAGCACACTACCGTATTTGATCACCTCGGGCAGATTGGAGCCCTGTTCGAAGCAATAAGGCCGGGCGTTGGCGACACCGATGCAGCGTGAATTCTCCTGAGAATAAGGCTTGATGAACACTCCCAGAATGATGAGCGGGATCGCCAGGATAGTCAGGCCCATCGCCTACATGCCTTCCGGCCCGCGCATGATCGCTGCGATGCCGGTGCGCGACACCTCAATGAGACCGAGCGGCAGCATCAGGCTGATGAACTGCTCGATCTTGTCGCTCGCACCGGTGATCTCGAACACGAAACTTTCGGTGGTCGCGTCGATCACCCGCGCCCGGAAAGCATCCGCCAGCCGGAGCGCCTCGACCCGGTTCTCGCCTTTGCCTTTGACTTTGACCATGGCGAGCTCCCGCTCGATGGCGTTGCCAGCGAGCGTCATATCCACCACGTGATGCACCGGTACCAGCCGATCGAGCTGGTTCTTGATCTGCTCGATCACCATCGGCGTGCCTGTGGTAACAATCGTGATCAGCGACAGATGCTGCCGGTGCTCCGTTTCCGACACGGTCAGCGACTCGATGTTATAGCCACGACCAGCGAAGAGACCGATGACACGGGCCAGCACGCCCGGCTCGTTGTCAACCAACACCGAGAGTGTATGGGTTTCCGCCTTTTGCGCCGTCGGCGCCGCAGGATAGTGGGTCGTCGAGGGAGCGTTCATCACACCATCACCTTGCCTTCTTCGGTGATGGCGTCTTCCGCGCTGACACCAGCGTCACCGAGCAGCATTTCATTGTGCGCACGCCCCGACGGGATCATCGGAAAACAGTTCTCCTTCGGGTCGACCACGCAGTCGAACAGCACAGGCTTGTCGACCGCGATCATTTCCTTGATCGCGCGATCGAGATCCGCCGGCTTCTGACAGCGGATACCGTGTGCGTGATAGGCCTCGGCCAGTTTGACAAAATCCGGCAGTGCTTCGCTGTAGCTCTCGGCATAGCGCCCGCCATGCAACAATTCCTGCCACTGCCGCACCATGCCCATATAATTGTTGTTCAGGATAAAGATCTTGATCGGCAGCCGATATTGCACCGCGGTCGAGAGCTCCTGCATGGTCATCAGTACCGAAGCCTCCCCGGCAATGTCGATCACCAATGACTTGGGATGCGCGAGCTGCACGCCGACCGAGGCCGGCAGGCCGTAGCCCATCGTCCCAAGGCCGCCCGATGTCATCCATCGGTTTGGCTCCTGGAATCCATAGAACTGCGCCGCCCACATCTGATGCTGGCCGACCTCGGTGGTGATGTAGACATCCTTGTCCTTGGTCAGCTCATAAAGGCGCTGGATAGCGTATTGCGGCTTGATCACCTCGCTCGATGAACGATACGCGAGCGACTTGCGCGAACGCCATTTGTCGATCTGCGCCCACCACGCTTGCAGGGACTTCTTGTCAGGATGAATCGCGCCGGTGCGCCACAAGCGGATCATGTCCTCAAGCGCATGCGCACAGTCGCCGACGATGGGCACATCCACTTTGACGTTCTTGTTGATCGATGACGGATCGATGTCGACGTGAATCTTCTTGGAACCTGGCGAGAACGCGTCGAGCCGGCCCGTGATGCGATCGTCGAAGCGCGCACCGATGCAAATCATCACATCGCAATCGTGCATTGCCATATTGGCTTCAAGCGTTCCGTGCATGCCGAGCATGCCGAGCCATTTCGGATCGGCAGACGGAAACGCGCCAAGCCCCATCAGCGTAGACGTGATCGGATAACCGGTGAGCTTGACAAACTCGCGCAACAGATCGCAGGCGGCCTTGCCGGAATTGACGATGCCGCCACCGGTGTAGAACAGCGGCCGCTTGGCATGCGCCATCAGGTCGACCGCCTGCTTGATCTTGTTCATGTCTCCTTTGAGCTTGGGCTTGTAGCCGGTGTGCGGGAAATCCTTCGGCTTGGAATAAACACCTTTGGCGAACTGGATGTCCTTCGGCACGTCGACGACCACCGGACCCGGCCGACCGCTCGATGCAATGTGGAAGGCTTCGTGCAGAACGCGCGGCAGGTCTTCAATGCGCTTGACCAGGTAGTTGTACTTCGTGCACGGCCGGGTGATGCCGACGGTGTCGCATTCCTGGAAGGCGTCATTGCCGATCAGGTGGGTCGGCACCTGACCGGTGATGCAGACGATGGGGATAGAATCGCAAAGCGCGTCGGTCAGCCCGGTGACGGCGTTGGTTGCGCCGGGGCCCGACGTGACCAGCACGCAGCCGACCTTGCCGGTCGAGCGCGCGTAGCCTTCCGCCGCGTGCACGGCCCCCTGCTCGTGGCGAACCAGGATGTGGCGCACCTGGTTTTGCGAGAAAATCGCGTCGTAGATCGGCAGCACCGCGCCGCCCGGATAGCCGAACACATGCTCGACATTCTGGTCGGCAAGCGCCTGGATCACCATTTCGGCGCCGGTCATTTCGCGTGTCATGTCACTCCCCTTCGTCGTCTCATCATCGCGGACGAAAATAAAAAAGGCCCGAAACGGGCCATGTCCGGACGCTCCCTGCGGCCCTTCGTCAGGACCACCCGAGCGCCCGAACCCACACTACAGAAATAATATTGCGCAACATGGCTCCTGCCTGAACTTTCATTGCGCGGGGTTTATAGAGGGGCCGAAAGGCTTGGTCAAGCGCAAAAACGCGCTATTTGAGCTCAGAAAACTGCTTTTTGAGCGCCGCCGCGGCCATTTCGGGGGTATCCCACGGCCAATCCTTCATCTGGTTGCGAAACCAGGTCAACTGGCGCTTGGCGTAGCGGCGTGTGTCCATAATCGCACCTGCTTCGGCTTCATTGAGCGAAATCTCGCCGTTGAGATAACGGATCAGCCACGGCACCCCATGCGCCTTCATCGCCGGCAGTGCCGGATCGAGCCGCCGATCGGCAAGCCGACGCACCTCTTCCAGCGCACCCGATTTCAGCATGGCGGCAAACCGCGTCTCAATGCGATGGACCAGTTCCTTGCGCTCACACGTGATGAAAGTTTTCGCCGCGTATTTTGGGTCAACGATCGGTGGCAGACCTTCGGTGTGCCAGTCCGAAAGTGTGCGGCCGGTTGTCAGCACAACTTCGAGCGCGCGCGAAATGCGCGAGCGGTCGTTGATTGTCACGCGTTGCGCGGTTGCCGGGTCGAACCGCGCGAGTTCTGCATGCAATGCCGGCGCGCCCTCGCGCTGCAGCCGGCTTCGGACGTCGGTTCGAATATCTGCGGGGATTGCCGGCACCGCGGCAAGTCCCGCCGTGAGCGCCTTAAAATAGAGGCCAGTTCCGCCCACCAAGATTGGCACGCAGCCCTGCGCGATTACTTCTTTGAGCACCTCTTTGACGTCCCGGCACCAGCGTCCTACCGAGTAATTCTCCGCTGCATCGACAAAACCATAAAGCCGGTGCGGTATCTGCTTTTCCTCCTCTGGAGTCGGACGGGCGGTGATGATACGCAGGTCGCGATACACCTGCATTGAATCAGCATTGATGATGACGCCGCCGAGCTGCTCCGCAAGCTCAAGTGCCAGCGCCGACTTGCCGCTCGCGGTCGGCCCTGCAATAAGCACCGCCCTGACCATTGTCATAGTGCCGCCTGGTTGCGGTCGTGATAGCACCTGCGGACCGAGAACTCACCCGGCGTTACGGAGGCAAACTTGACGCTCATTCGGCCCTTCCGCGCCTTGCGGCCTGCACCCGGACGCGCTGCCGAGGTGCTGGCGCCGCCCTACGATGTGCTCTCGAGCGCGGAGGCGCGCGAACGCGCCAAGGGCAAACCGTGGAGTTTTTTGCACATTTCCAAACCTGAGATCGACCTCGATCCAGCCACCGATCCGCACGACAAGGCCGTCTACGCCAAGGCCGCGGAGAACCTGAAGCGCATGGTCACTGACGGCGTTCTGATACGTGACCCCAAGCCTTGCTATTACATCTACCGGCTCACCTGGGGTGGGCACACGCAGACAGGCATCGCGGCGGCCGCATCGCTGGAAGACTATGCGACCAACCGTATCCGCAAGCACGAGCTGACGACGCCAGTCAAAGAAGATGACCGTGTCCGCCAAATTGAGGCCGTCAATGCCCAAACCGGCCCGGTGATGAGCGGCTATCCGAGCGCGCCAGCGATCGATGCCATGTTGGCGCGGGCAGCGGCCGGCAACCCCGAGATCGACGTTACCGCCGACGACGGCGTGCGCCACCAGCTCTGGAGGGTCAGCGACGACGCGACGATCAACAACCTCACCCTTGCCTTTGAGGCGCTGCCGGCAATCTACATCGCCGATGGCCATCACCGTTCAGCCGCAGCCGCGCGCGTCGCCGCTGCCCGTAAAGGAGACGGCTCGCACAGTTACTTCCTGTCGGTGATCTTCCCCGAGCATGAGATGACTATCCTCGACTACAATCGTGTCGTGAAAGATCTCAATGGCCGTAGCCCGGAGCAGTTACTGGCCGAGCTGCGCAAAAATTTTACGGTCGCTGCGTCCGATCAGCCTGTGCGGCCGGTGTCGTCAAATGAATTTGGGATGTATCTCGACGGTCGCTGGTACAAGCTTTCCATACGCCCCGATCTGGTCCCGAACGACCCGATCGGCCGGCTGCCGATCACCCTGCTTACACGGAACGTGATTGAGCCCCTGCTTGGCATCAAAGACCCGCGCACCGACAAGCGCATCGATTTCATCGGCGGTGCGCGCGGCCTGGAAGGACTTGAGAAGCGGGTCAAATCGGGTGAGATGGCGCTCGCTTTCGCGCTCTATCCCACCCAGATGCACGATTTGATGGCGGTGGCCGATGCCGGCGGCATCATGCCCCCGAAGTCTACATGGTTCGAGCCCAAGCTCGCCGACGGCATGGTCAATCACGTGCTCGACTAACGAACCGCCCGGCGCGAGCACGCGCCGGCCGCGGCATCACAAACTGCAGTTCTATTGCAGGCTTAATGCTACGAAGCTCGGGTCGCCATCCGGCGTCATCACGAGCAATACAGCTGCCTTCTTGCCGTCTTTCTTCAGTTTATCGATGCGCTGCTGAAGTTCGGTGGCGTTGGCCACCGGCTGCTGCTGGACTTCGGCGATAACCATGCCAGGAGCGAGCCGCTTCTCGGCCGCCGGTGAGTTGGCGTCGACGCCGGTAATGAGGACACCCTTTACCTTTTCCTTGATGTTGTGCTTTTTGCGCAGTTCATCAGTGAGATTGGCGAGGTCGAGGCCGAGTGCCTTTTTAACGACGGGTTTGGCATCCTGAGTCGTGTCCTGCTTGTTGCTGAGCGCGGCCTGCTTCTCGTCTTCCAGCCGGCCGAGTTTGACCGTCACTTTTTCTTCCTTGCCCTTGCGGACGACGATGACTTCAACATCTTTGCCAACTGGCGTGTCTGCGACGATCTTGGGCAGATCGCGCATCTCCTTGACGTCCTTGCCATCGAACCTGACGATGACATCACCCGGCTCTATACCAGCGGGCTTGGCGGGGCCCTTTTCGTCTATGCCCGCCACCAGCGCACCGCGCGCCGGCTTGACGCTGAGGCTCTCGGCGATTTCATCACTCACCTGTTGAATGCGGACTCCGAGCCAGCCACGACGCACTTCCTTGAACTCACGCAGCTGATCGATAACGGGCACAACTGTTTTCGACGGCACGGCGAAACCGATGCCGATTGAACCGCCGGACGGAGAAATGATCGCCGTGTTCACTCCGATCACTTCTCCATTGAGATTGAATAGCGGTCCGCCCGAATTGCCTCGATTGATGGCAGCGTCGGTCTGAATGTAGTTGTCATAAGGGCCTGACTGGATGTCGCGATTGCGCGCGGAAACGATGCCGGCCGTCACTGTTCCACCAAGACTGAATGGATTGCCGATTGCGATCACCCATTCGCCGAGCCGTAGTTTGTCGCTATCACCAAATTTCACTGCCTTGAGTTGTTTCGTCGGCTTCACCTTGAGCAGCGCAAGATCGGTCTTCTGGTCGCGACCGATGACTTCGGCCTTCAACGTACTGCCGTCGTTGAGAATAACGTTCACTTCGTCGGCATCGGCGATGACGTGATTGTTCGTCACAACCAGACCGGCGGCATCGATAATAAATCCGGAACCAAGTGAATTGACCCGACGCGGCATTGGCGCCTGGCTATCGCCGCCCGGGTTGTTTTGACCGGGCTGGCCATTCTGTCCGCGTCTATTCTTGAAGAACTCCTCAAAAAATTCCTCAAATGGAGAGCCGGGAGGCAATTGCGGCATGGCGCCGTTTCGCATGTCGACCGACTGCTTGGTCGACACGTTAACGACCGCGTCTATGACCTGCTCCGCCACATCCGCTATTCCTTCGGGGCCGCGCGCTGCAGCATGCGTGGTCAGGGCCGGCAAGGCGACGGTGGCCGCTAGGAAAACAGCCAAGCCGGCACGGACGACGGAGTTCGTCAAGCGGAAGAAGGGTGCGCCCATGGGCGTCAAGTCTCCTGGGAGTGAGATTTCAAAGAGAGTGGCCCCGACTTCGAGGCGATTCAAGGGCACTCCAAATCAATACCATGCGAGGCCCGGTTTCCCACGTCATACTCGAACTAGCCACACCAAAATCAGACCGATAACCGCCGATCCGATCCCGATCAGCCGCAGGGAGGCATCCGGGGTTTCCAGGACCGTGGTCATTGCCCTCTTCGCCGCTTCCGGAAACGCCGCGAAAATCAGCCCCTCGATGACAAAGACCAAACCGAGCGCGGCCAAGAAGTCCGACATACCGGTCCGCGTTCGCTAGCGGGACGGCGTTTGTGGGGCCGGCGGCGGCGGGTTTTCGCGCATTTTACCCGACGGGTCGGCGAAATAGCGGAAGAAGCTTGAGTCGGGTTTGAGCACCATCCGAGTGTCATTTTGCTTCAAGCCGTGCTCGTAGGCCTGCATCGAGCGGTAGAACGCAAAGAAGTCGGGATCCTGGTTAAAAGCTTCGGCAAAGATCTGGTTGCGGGTTGCATCGCCTTCACCGCGAATCTGCTCCGACTTCGAGGTCGCCTCTGCGACCAGCACCGTCACTTCACGATCGGCGCGTGAACGAATCTCCTGGGCGCGTTGCGCGCCTTGAGCACGGAATTCCGCAGCCTCGCGCTGCCGCTCGGTCTGCATTCGCTGATATACGGCCTGGCTGTTCTGTTCGGGCAGGTCGGCGCGCCGGATGCGGACATCGACCACCTGGACGCCATAGCTTGTCGCCTCGTGATCGACCAGTTCGCGAATGCGAGCCATCAGCTCGGCCCGCTGGTCGCGCACGACGTGGCTGAACGTCACCTCGCCCAGAACGCGGCGCAGCGCTGAATTGAGCAACACCGAAAGCTGCGAATTGGCTCCCGCGATTGAACCCAGCGTTTGATAGAAGCGCAGCGGATCCTGGATGCGATAACGCGCGAAGGCGTCCACGACGAGTCGCTTCTGGTCGGAAGCGATCACTTCCTGCGGCGGCGCTTCCAGATCAAGAATGCGCTTATCAATATACACAACCGAGTCGATGAACGGCGCCTTCACGTGCAGGCCCGGTTCGGTAATCGGCGACAACGGGCTGCCGAGCCGAAGCACCAACGCTTGCTGTGTTTGATACACGGTGAACAGTGACGAGTAGCCGACGATCAGCGCAGCAACCAAAACGACTGCAACGATGCCACCCAGGAAATTCAGCCTCATGGCCGACCTCCTGACTGTGGCTGACTGCGCGTTTGCGGCGGGCGCGTCAGCTCATTGAGCGGCAGATAAGGCACCACGCTGCTGCCGCCTCCACCGGAATCCAGAATGATCTTGTCCGTGCCGCCGAGCACGCGTTCCATCGTTTCGAGGTACATGCGCTCACGCGTAACGTTCGGCGCCTTCTTGTACTGCTCGTAAATTTTCAGGAAGCGAGATGTCTGACCCGTCGCTTCAGCGACCGTCTGCTGACGATAGGCTTCCGCAGCCTGTGTAATCTGCGCCACGCGTCCGCGCGCTTCGGGGACCACCCGGTTGGCATAGGTCTGCGCTTCATTGACCGCGCGCTCAAGATCGGCGCGCGCGGCCTGCACATCGCGGAAAGCATCAATGACCTGCGCCGGCGGATCGACCTTTTGCAGCTGTACCTGCTGCACGATGATGCCAGCGCCGTAGTGGTCGAGCGTTTTCTGCATCAGGTCCTGCACGGCCGTCTCAGTGGTCTGCCGCGCACCGGTGAGAATGGGCTGAATCTCCGAACGGCCAATCACCTCGCGCATGGCACTTTCCGCCACCGCCTTCACCGTGCCCTCCGGATTCTGGATGTTGAACAAAAAATCGCCGACGCCCGTCGGTTTCACTTTCCACAGCACCGAGAAGTCAACGTCGACGATATTCTCGTCGCCGGTAAGCATCAGGCTTTCCTCCGGCACGTCGCGGACGGTCGTGCCGCCGCGCCGGATATCGTCAACGACACGCATGCCAATGTCGATTTTGTTCACGCGCAGGGCCTTGGGCGTGAGCACGGTCTCAATCGGATACGGCAGATGATAGTTGAGCCCCGGCTGAACCTCGCGTACTTCCCTGCCGAAGCGCAAGACAACGCCCAATTCGTCGGGCTCAACCCGGAAAAATCCGGAAAATCCCCAGAGCGCAAGCGCGCCAAGGAGCAGGAGCGCGAAACCACGACCGCCAAGATTGCCGCCCGGCAGCACGCGCCGCAATTTATCCTGGCCGCGGCGCAGGATTTCTTCCAGATCCGGAGGAGTCGGCCCCGGCGATTGTGGCCCCGAGCCCCATGGCCCTTTGCCACCCGAGCCCCACGGCCCACCGCCGCCCTGATTGGTCCACGGCATTTGTGTCACTAGCTCCCGCGCCGGCTCTTTTGTCCGGCTGACCTTAGTTGGGAGGGGTTATAGGGGACGCCAAGCCCCGTTACAACGCGCTCTCATGCCGCGTTTTATTGGCATTTCAGCGCTTTACATATGTAACCAAGGTAAAATCGGCATCATCGTCCGGGCCGCTAAAGTGATCTTCACGCGATACTTCTTGCCATACCTCCGGATCAATTGGCGGAAACAGCGCATCGCCGTCCGGGGAAGCGTGCACATGGGTGATTTCGAGACGGTCGGCCATCGGCATGGTTGCGGCAAAAATATCGCCGCCACCAATCACCATTATTTCGTCGACTCCGCGCTTGGCCGCATCGGCACGGGCATAGCTGAGCGCAGCGTCGAGACTCGTGGCCAGTACCGCCCCGCGCGCAATCAGGCGGAGATCGCGTGTGAGCACGATGTTGGTGCGTTCCGGGAGAGACCTCCCGATGGATTCATGGGTCTTGCGACCCATGATCACCGGACGATTCAGCGTCACCTTCTTGAAGTGCTGCAGGTCGGACTTGAGGCGCCATGGCAGTTGCCCGTCACGCCCTATGACTGAATTGTCTCCAATTGCCGCGACCAGAACGATTTTCATAGTGCTGTCTCGCAGCCAAAAGCTTTCGAGCAGACCAAACTCAGGTGGACGTGTTTGCAGGTGCACATCGACATTGAGTAATCAAAAGAGAGACAGGAGAAAAGGCACGGCTTTGTTTTGGCGAACACACGCTCTCTTCTTAGGACGATTGTTCTGATATTTCCCTAACGGGACGACCACGCGACGCAGAAGGACGCACGAGAAAATTCGATTTGGCGGGCCTAAGTTCCACTTAAAATCGTCTTAGCGCGATGCATACAAACGGCGACAACAAGACTACCGCTTTTTGGCAGATGGCTATACGGCCACCGCGGCTTTTATGTGCGGATGCGATTCGTAATTCTCGATCGCGAAGTCCTCATATCGAAATGCGAATATGTCCTTCACTGCAGGATTGAGACGCATCACCGGCAAATGGCGGGGGGTCCGTGATAGTTGCAGTCGCGCCTGCTCGAGATGATTGAGATAGAGATGAGCATCGCCGAAGGTGTGGATGAAGTCGCCAGGTTTGTAGCCGGTCACCTGCGCCACCATCATCGTAAGAAGCGCATAAGACGCAATGTTGAACGGCACACCGAGAAAAATATCGGCCGAACGCTGATAGAGCTGGCATGAGAGCTTGCCTTCGGCGACGTAGAACTGGAATAAACAGTGGCACGGCGGTAGCGCCATCTTTTCGACGTCGGCCGGATTCCAGGCGGTGACGATCAGGCGGCGTGAATCGGGGTTGCGTTTGATCATCGCGATGACGTTGCCGATCTGGTCGATGGTCTTGCCGTCCTGCGCCGGCCATGAGCGCCATTGCTGGCCGTAGACAGGGCCCAGATCGCCGCGCTCGTCCGCCCACTCGTCCCAGATGCGCACGCCATGGTCCTGCAGGTATTTGACATTGGTATCCCCGGCCAGGAACCAGAGCAGCTCGTATATGATCGATTTCAGGTGCAGTTTCTTTGTCGTGAGCAGGGGAAAGCCCTCATCGAGCGCAAAGCGCATCTGATGGCCGAACACTGACAGTGTCCCGGTGCCGGTGCGGTCGTGCTTCTCCGCACCCCGGTTGAGGACAAGTTCCATCAGGTCCAGATATTGGCGCATCAGCGGCCTGTGAGTTCACGACTCAGAAAGATGCGGAAGCTTACCGCAGGCAGCAAGCGCTGGCAGGCGCTTTTCAATGGCCGAAATACCGGCCATTTTACGACAGCCCGAACCCAAGTCCCTGTTACATTGGATGTCACCTCGGGGGATAACCATGCACATCGACCACATTCTCGTCGCCCGCATTCTTTTCACCGTGATGACCGCCGGTTGGGCCATCCTTACGGTCGTCGCCGACTTCAACAAGACTCACGCCACCAATCCGGCGTGGACGCCACACGCACGGTTCCATGTGGTCTGGCAGATCTCGAGCTATGTCGGCTTTGGCCTGCTTGCATTCGGGCTTATCTGGTGGCCGGGGCCACTCGCTGTCGAGCGGCTATATCTCGTCGCGCTCATGGGCGCCATCGTTTACACTGCGTTCTTCGCCGCATTGATCGCCATGCCCATTTACGGCGGCGCCGCCTACGATACGAATGGATATCGGCCTTTCAAGGCGCCAATCCCGATCATTGCGACGAAATGGGATGCCAACATTACCGCTTTCTCGGTTCAGCTGGTGATCCTCTTAGCCGGATTGTTAGCCGTCAGCCGAGTCTTCGCTGGCTAAATGCCGGCTCAGGCGGCGGGCGAAAAAGCCCGCTCGCCCTCGCGCGTCTCGAAAAATATCACTCGACGAATACTTCCTCACGCCGCTTGCGGATCATCGGCAAGGCCGCAATCACAAGCAGTCCGGCAGCAATGGCGATCAGCCCGGCTGAAATCGGTCGAGTCAGGAACACACTGGCATCACCGCGCGCAATCAACATCGCACGGCGGAGGTTCTCCTCCATGAGTGGGCCGAGCACGAAGGCGAGGACTAAGGGTGCGGGCTCGAAGTCGTGCTTATTCAGCCAATAGCCGAACAAACCGAAGACCGCAGCAATGACGACGTCGGTCGGTGAGTTATTGATGGAGTAGATGCCGATGCAACAGAAGACGATGATCGAGGGATAGAGCAACCGATATGGCACGCGCAGCAGGGTAACCCACACACCGACGAGCGGCAGATTGATGACGACGAGCATCAAATTGCCGAGCCACATCGACGCGATCATGCCCCAGAATAATTCCGGCTGCTTGGTCATGACTTGCGGACCCGGCACGATACCGTGGATTGTCATGGCGCCAACCATCAGCGCCATTACCGCGTTGGGCGGAATGCCCAGCGTCAGCAGCGGAATGAATGATGTCTGCGCCGCTGCATTGTTGGCGCTTTCGGGTGCCGCCACGCCTTCGATGGCGCCGCGACCGAAACGCTCGGGATGCTTCGAAATGCGCTTTTCGAACGTGTAGGCCGCAAACGAAGCTACGACAGCACCACCACCAGGCAGAATCCCCAGGAGCGAGCCAAGGATAGTGCCGCGCGCAATCGCGCCGGACGAATCGATCAGGTCCTGCCGCGTCGGCATTAAGCCCTTGATCTTGCCCTTCACGATGTCACGGCTTTCCTGCGACATTTCAAGGTTACGAATGATCTCAGCAAACCCGAACAAGCCCATCGCAACGTTGGTGAACCCGATGCCGTCGGAGAGCTCGGCGATATCGAAGGTCATTCGACCCGCACCCGTTTCCAGATCGGAGCCAACCATTGATAGCAACAGGCCAGTGACGACCATGGCGATCGACTTGAGCACCGAGCCTTTCGCCAGTACCACCGCGAAGATCAAACCCAACAACATCAGCGAGAAATATTCCGCCGGGCCGAATAGCAGCGCGATCGACGTGAGCGGCACGCCAAGTGCGGCGACCAGCACGGTCGAGACGCAGCCGGCGAAAAACGAGCCGATGGCTGCGATTGAAAGCGCCGCACCGGCGCGGCCCTGGCGCGCCATCTGGTGGCCGTCGAGACACGTGATAACGGA
>Ga0335084_10000826_pt1 | contig 27561 bp, 26 predicted proteins | sample Lox_Sample_44_FD_206721 | JGI IMG/M metagenome (GOLD analysis project Ga0335084, IMG submission 206721) | Soil microbial communities from Loxahatchee National Wildlife Refuge, Florida, United States - Lox_Sample_4.4 | ecosystem: Environmental > Terrestrial > Soil > Wetlands | place: USA... | reverse complement strand
TCATCGTAAAGATAGCGGTCAAAGATAACCACATCGGCACGGGACCGAATGGCTTTTCTCACGACGAGGCTGAGCCACGCAGCATCGAGTGAATAAAGGAGGAAGCGGAAAGCGTTCATGTACCAGGTCTGGACATTCTTGTCGCGGCGATTTACCGGCTTGTCCGGGGTCCCAATGCCGGCGTCTCCCTTGAGCAGCGCGCTGCGCGAAAACTCGCGAAAGCGCCTCAGCACTGCGACGTCGTCCCAGAAGGCAAGCTGCTGGACCTGGAGGCCGGCAGCCCTCAAGTGAAGGTGAAGATTTTCGATCTGCGTACTTTTTCCGGCACCATCGATTCCAGAGAAGCTCACCAGCACGGGCCGCCGGTTTCCGGATGATTCAATCATGGAATGGGTTAATCATGGGCGCCTGTTTGGCAATCCAGTGCTATTGGCTGCCAGGCGGCTTGCTGGGAGTGCCTTTTGACAGGGCCATGACCAATCCCAGGGCGACGGCTGCCCCCGCGACGGCACCCACGCTGACCAAGATGGTACGTGCGCGCTTCTGCTTCGCGGGCGCCAGCGCCGCGCCCGCCGGCTTCGACGCTGCGAAGCCGGTGGTGGTCGCAATCTCTGCGGCAGCGGTGCCGACCGGTCTCTGGCTCCCGCCGGTTTGCGGTTGCGGAGGCGACTGTGCCGAACCGGATTGCGCTGTGGCGTTTTGCGCGTCCTGCGGTCGTCCGGCGCCGGGGCTGTCCGGCAAGGGCTCAGCGCTGGAGGGGCCGGCGGCTGGCGCTTGCGTCGAACCGGCTGCAGATTCTTGCGGACGCGATTGATCGGGGCTCGTCTGTTGCGGTCCGGGAAGCGCTGCCGCGCTGCTGGAGGCCATCACGGCCAGCACCAGCGAGCCGGCCACCAGGCGCGCGGCCATTCCGCGGAAGGTCTCCGGCGGCCGATTCGCCCACGCCCACACAAGCTGGTTCATGATTCTCATAAGTTTCTCCCACCCCGACCGAGGTTCCGCGCTGGTCCAAGCCGCATTTTTCATACTTCCCCTTTGGACAATATTCGGAGGACGGTCCGTGGCCGCGGGGCCAAGTGAGGAACAGGCTCGAACTCCACAGTTTCGGTGACGGGAGCAGCAATCGCGGCCCTTTTGCCGCTGTATCCAAACCAATGACGGCGGGAGGTGGGGCCAATCAGGTTCGCGTCCCGGATCGTGACCGTGACATTGCGGGACAGATTCATCAACCGCCCCCCTTCAACCACGGCGTGGGCCACGTCCAATCCCCTGCCCACGTGGGTATAGGGCAGCACCGAAGAGTCTTCAATGGCAGTACCGTAATCCACCAGGCAACGGCGTTCAAGATTGCTGAAGCGGGTGATCAGCGCTGCCGCCCGCACCCTGGTGCCCCGTCCAATATAGGCGGGAGCAACCATGCGCGCGGAGCGATGAACCCGGGCGCCGTCGTCGATCCAAATTCCCGGATTCACTTCGCGGCCGCGGGGCTGGATGGCACAGCGTCCCTGGAATGCGTCCACCACCAGGCGCCGGAAATCGCGGGCACCCTGCAGGCGGTTCACGTAGCCCCTGGTCAGATAGTCGGACGGCGGGTTTGCATCCGAGGGCAAGTCCAGATCCAATCTGCTGCCAATTGCGGGAGCGGAGTCCAGCACCCAAAAATCCAGAGGCCCGGAATTGTCGCACACCCGCGTCACAGCCGAGCCGGCCTCGCCGTGAAAACGAAGCAGGTCCGCGCAATCCACTTCCGCGTATGCGCCCAGCCGGATCAGCAGAACTTTCTCGAAGCCCTTCCGGGCTTGCTTCATGAGAACGTCGGGAACGAAACGCCGCCCAGCGGTAAGGGAGAATCCCACTTCGTGCACCACGGACACCGCATGGATGCCCGCATTGTGCAGTCGGGCGATGGTGTGTTCGACAATGGATTGTCCCAGTATTTCCAGAGCTGCAATGGGAGTGGCAGGCGGCTCCGTGCCGTCCACGGAGGGGGATTCGTCGTCCCCTGGGCTCAATAATGACCGGTTGCCAACTACCAGAATCGCGCTTGCAGCCACAGTTCCCCCTCGTAACGGCTTTGGATGACGCGAAAGGCGAATACGTTGGCTGCCGATTCGCCTGGCAGGAGCGGCATCCGGGCCGGTAACCAACCCGGGGCAGTACTCGCTACATCAAAGACTGGCGATTTTCTAACAGATTCATGCCCTCTGACCACCCTCGCACTGCCCAATACGTGGATATCCTGTCCCGTCTGATCTTCCCCGGGCAGCCGGATGACTCCCCGCCCTACCACGAGAATCCGGGCAATATCTATCCCCTGTTGCAACGGGTCTGTGACCTGAGCGCGGTGGAACTGGCTGACCTTCTGTGTCTGGCCGACGCTCATCATGTGACAGTGCGCGCTCTGGAAGCCCTGCGGAGGTCGGCCACCGCGTTTCCCGGCCATGATCGAATTCGGTCCTGGTGTGAAGGTACCCTGGCCCACGAGGATGCGCGCATCACTCATGCGGTGGAGAACCTTATCCCCATCTGTGCCGCCCTGGAGGCGGCGGGGGCGCAGGTGGCAGTGATAAAGACCCTCGACCACTGGCCGGACCTGGGTTCCGATCTTGACCTTTATACGGACGGCGACGAAAGCACCGTGCTCAGGGTCATGGCGCAAGAGTTTGATGCGCAACAGGAACCGCGCAGTTGGGGAGACCGCCTGGCCAACAAGTGGAATTTCAAGCTGCCAGATTTGCCCGAGCTGGTTGAAATCCACGTACGCTATCTGGGTCAGACCGGGGAGCAAAAAGCATTGGCTCGTCGCGTGCTCGCGCGCAGCGTGACCCGAACCGTCGGTGCTCATAGCTTTCGCGTGCCCGCGCCCGAGGAACGGGTCCTGATCTCGACCTTGCAGCGTATGTATCGCCACCTCTATTTTAGGCTGTGCGATATGGCGGATTTTGCGATTCTGCTCCATGACGGCGCGATCGACTTCTCCGAGCTTCGCCGCGCAGCAGAACTGGGCGGCATCTGGCCGGGCGTGGCCACGTTCCTGCAGTTGATCGCCGAATACGTGAATTCCTACGGCGGCCAGCTTGAGATACCGCGCGAGGTGCTCGCGGCAGTGCCTTCCCACCGTCTGCGGGTGCATCTGGGTGGCAAGTTTCTGCGTGTTTCCAAAGGGCCGGCAGCCAGTCTCTACGGTTCCCAATTGCTGAATGCCGGCCGGCATGCGGATTTCAGGGCCCTGTACCGGTTGCCTCTGTTGCCGCCGCTGGCTATCTCGGCGTTCGTCGCCTATCGCTTGACGGGAAATGACAAAGGGGTGTGGTAAAAACCCTGGCAGTTTCCTGGTTTCAGTCAAAACCCTGCAACAGCCTTTCCAGCTCTTCCTGAGGATCGTGGACCAGATACCGGACCAGGTTGGTTCCGTAGCGCGCCAGAGTGGTAACGTTAGTTTCGTACCAGCAGCATTCGCTCATGCGGCTGGACAGGCCGCAGTAGAAATGAAACCGAGTCAAAGCCTCCGGCGACGAAAGCAGAGCCGCTACCATGCGGTGGTTGCCATCTAAAAGCGTAAAGGCCCCACGCTGGTCGAGCCCGATCAGAAGTATGGCGCCCGCTTGCCAGCCCTGTTCCAATCGAGCGCGGAGCTGCTGAAGTTTCAGCAGGAAGGCTTCGTCGGCAAAGCCAGTGCATTCGCCTGAAGCGATGCGCTGCGCCACTTCGGTCAGGCCAAAATTACCCCGCGCCAGCCTGCGCCACTGGGCCCTGGGAAAGACCCGAATCCGCTCCAGATCCGCCCGCTCGATTTCCACCTCAAACCACTGTGTTCCCTGCGGAAGCTCTCTCCACAAGGCGCCGTGGCGCACGAACAGCAGTGCCCGCCGCACCGCATTTTCTACCACGTCTTGGAGATTGGGCGTGGTCACGATTCCGCCCAGACTCTCCTGATACTGGCTGAATTCAGGTTTGTGAAAGTCGGTCTTCAAAAACTCCGCCATGACTTCATGCTCTGAGACCCGTCGAATGGTTCTCAGTTGGCCGGAGTTGAGATTACCGGGCAAGGCTTCCGCGCCGGCAAGCAGGTTGAACACGAAGGGAACGGCCACCACCACCAATAGCACCAGCATCATGGCCAGTTGCACCCGGATGACCTGTTCGAGTGATGCGTGATACCGGTAAATGCCAGCGATCAGGAGGCCGCTGAACGCCAGTTGTACCCACGCTGTGTTGGCGATTTTATGCGACATCTCGTACGCAATGAACACAACGCTGAGCGAATAGACGCTGGTGGTAGCGGCGTAGAGCGCCAGCAAGTAGGCGAGATCGACGGCCGTTCCGAACCGGGCGCCAAATAGTGTGGTCCAGATCCACGCCGGAGCAAGCCAAAGCCCAAGAGTGATCGAACACCCGATGCCGAGGACCAGCAGCAGGGACGTCGCGAGCACGCCGCGGTCCCGCTTCGGGCTGCGGGTTCCCGCCGCGATGGGAAACATGCCACTCACCGCCGACCAGGATAGGACGTAGATCACCCGTCCGACCAGCGCTACCGCAGCGTAGAGGCCGGCCTCCGCGGGGGGGAAGAAATGCTTCACCAGCACGATGTCGAAATTGTTGATGAGTACGACGCCAACAAAGAAAGCGATGGCCTGCAATCCTTCCCGAAAAGCCACTGCGATTGGCTCGGGGTAGTATTCGACACGGGTCCACGGCGTTGGCATCGCCAGGAGATACGCCATCACCACAGCGGCCACATTGGCGGCGATCACGCCCGTGACGCTGTAGCCCAGAGCAATAGCAAGCAGAGATCCACTCAGCCGTACGATTCCCTCGGACACGACATTGAGCGCGAGATGGCGGAAGCTGCAGGAGCCCTGCAAATATCCCCGCCTGCTCCCGAGCGGAACATAAAAGGCCGCTCCGATGGCCATCAGGGTCACGGGAACCGGAGTGGGCAAGTTAAGGTAGCCTGCAATCAGGCTCCGGAACGACAGGAGAAACAACCCGGCAATGATGCCGCCGGCCCAGGCGCGCCCGTGAAGCCCGCGATAGGCGGTTCGCTTGGCCGGCAGCGATTCCTGCTGGGCCACGATTTTAGCCGAGACTATCTGAAAGGAAAGCGTGACCGCCGAGATCAAAACCAACAGGGTGCAGACGGCGCTGACATGACCGAAGCCACTCGGCCCCAGGGACCGCGCCACGGCTATGTTGTAAAGAAAGTTGATTGCGGTCACCGAGCCGGAGCCCGCAAGGAGCATGAAACTCCCCGAAAGTACCCTGGCTCGGAGTGTCCTGGATTCACTATTCGGGCTAGCGTTCAAACGATTGATCACTTGGGCTTCCGACCGCCTGACTGGGGACAATCTCCTGAAGCAGGTTCGTTCGTTGCCTTCGCCCGAGCGAGAACCAGCCCTGGCCGAAACCTTTCCCTTCGCGGGCCTTCAGATGCCGAAACCCGGAGTGGGGCTGCCCACTTGGGCCGGGCAAATTCCGGGTCCACAGCACACAACCTGGATAGGGCCAATTCCCCTCTAAAAGAGGTAGTCCACCTGATGGCACAGCATCCACTTAGGCTCTGGTATGCGCTCCTGCTGCTCTTCCTGGAGGGCTGCACCCAGCCCGTGCTGCACCGGGACCTGATCCAGAACGTCTCAGCAATGGCAGCGGAACGGAAGGTTCTGGCGGTTTACGAACCCTGGTTTGGGCATCCCAACCACATCTCCGTGGGCTATTCCTCGCAAGACCCGACGGTCGTTCGCAAGCAGATGGATGAGGCCAAGTCGATGGGAATTTCGGGCTTTGTGATTGACTGGTACGGAGACCGTGAGCCCTTCCTGGATCGCAGCTACGCCCTGATCCAATCGATTGCCCCGGAAAAGCAATTCAAGGTGGCCATGATGTATGACGAGACCCAAACCAGGAACGGTCAGGCGACGGATGACACGCTGGCTGCCTTTGACAAGTTCCATCGGACCTATCTCGCCCCCGACGCGCCCGGCCGTGACGCCTATCTGACTTACAACGGACGGCCCATGATCTTCATCTTCCCCAAGAGCGTGCAAACCGACTGGAACCGTGTGCGGGCCGAGACCGACCAATGGGACCCTGCGCCGCTACTCATTTACGAGTTCCGTTCTACCCCGTACGCCAGCGCGTTCGACGGTTTCTATGCCTGGGTGAATCCGGGGAGGAAGGGGTTCGCTTCCGATGGCAGCAACTGGGGAGGAGACTATCTACACCGCTACTATCAGACGATGCAGTCGAAATACCCGGACAAGATCGCCATAGGAGCGGCCTGGGCAGGCTTCGATGACAGCAAGGCGTCCTGGACCCTCAATCGTCATATCTCCCAGCGCTGTGGCCAGACATTCGCTGACACGCTGAAGATCTCGCATGAATACGCTCCCATGCCCTTCCTGCTGATCGCGACGTGGAATGACTATGAGGAGGGCACGGCGATTGAACGCGGTCTGAAAAAGTGCGCTCCCGGCAACAACTAATAGGGCTGGTGGTCAGTTCAGACAAACCTCAGCACCAGCGTCATGTGGAAGATCTTCAGTCCCTTCCGGCATGTTCCACGACGGCTCAGACTGCCGGAGATATTCTCTCCAGATCGCCGTTCTGTCCGTTGGACTTCACCGCCATGGGCCGTGCCGGTTGGGCGCGGTAGGCTGCTTCCTCGGCGGCGTACACCTTGGCAATGATGGAAAGCGGACGCTGCCTCACCTCGTCATAGACCCGGCCTATGTACTCTCCCATGATGCCCGTGGAAAAAAGCACCAGGCTGCCCACAAAAAAGACCGCGGCCGTCATGCCATACACCACGGGATTGAGCGGGCCCGCGGAGATCACGGCCGCGATCACCAGGACCAGTGACGCGAACAGGGCCAGCACCGCCAGGACGAAACTGAAGCGCAGAGGCTTGTAGCTGAAACTGGTGATCGCATCCATCGCATACTTTATGCGACTCACAAAGGAGAGCTTGCCTTCGCCTCCGACCCGGTCGTTGCGGTCGTAATACACGATCTCGGTGCGATAGCCCACCCAGGCACGCAAACCCGGCAGATAGCGGTTGCCCTCGCGCAGAGCATTGATCGCGTCCACGGCCTGCCGGTCCAACAATCCGAAAATGCCCGCGTTCAGGGGAATCGGGAAATCGGCGAGCGCACCCAGCACACGATAGAACAGCGGGAACAACAGGGCCAGCGCCTTGCGGCGCTCTTGCCGGCTGCGCCGGACCGCGGTCACCACTTTCGCTCCACGGCGCCAGGCCTCCACCAGTTCAGGAACAACTTCAGGAGGGTCCTGCAGGTCGCCATCCATCAAGACCACCGCATCTCCGCCGGCGGTCTGCAGGCCGGCAGAGATCGCTCCCATGTGCCCCCAGTTGCGCGAAAGGTCTACCACGACTACGTGCGTATCGTTAAGTTGCAGGCTGCGCAACAATTGCAGGGACAAGTCGGTCGAGCCGTCGTTTACATAAACCACTTCCCAGGTGTCGCGCAGCTTGCTCATCGCACGCAGCACAGCATCATGAAGCACAGGAATGATTTCCTCTTCGTTGTAAACCGGCACAACCACCGAGATCATGTGCAGCTCCTTTGGTTCGTTTTTCCCTGCTCCGGAAGCATGCTCGCTCCGCTTCTGCCCGCATCAATCAGGCTGGGCCTGAAAGACACGTACTTTCCAACGCACTTCGGTTGGAGTCAGAACTGCGACGTAGCGCGCGCGAACATGCTGTGGGGCAAGCACCTGATCGTGATCCACGATCTGCATGTTGTATTCCACCGTGTCCAGCAATTGAACCGACAATCCCTCAGGCGAGTAGAAAACAATTTTGAGATGGTGCGAAAGGTCGCGATAGTTCGTCCTGATGCCTAACTCCTGCTGCTCACGAACGGCCTCGGCCAGCTTCTCTTTTGCCAGTCCCAGGTAAAACGCGTCCAGCAGATCGGCGCGGTTATCCTGCAGCGCTGCACTCATGCTCTTCCACGACTGCAGGTAGTCACGCACCACCGCCGTCCTGGTCTGATCTTCGAGGGACCGCGGGCCCACGGCGTCGGCCTCCACGCGGACCGTGGGCTGGGCAAAACCGGAGAGCAACAGGCCGCCCACAATCGCCCAAGCCAGCGGGAACAGCTTCCCAGGCCGGCGCATGAATAGCGGGATGGAAGTCTTCATCGCTGCTCTCCCACCCGGATTTCATTTCCCAACACAACGCCGGTGGCCACGGAGATGACGGACCCGTCTCGAGCCGGCAGTTCGGTGCTCGCCACATCCCGTTTCAAGGGCACGTCCACGGTGGCTTCGCTGCGACCGTTGTAGGACTGGGTGAAGGTGACGATGGTTCCGTCCGACACCGCATTGCCGCTGCAATCGCGTACCGGCGCGGTTTCCAAAATCATGCGCTGCCCCGACCGCTGGCCGCTCATTTTCAGATTGCAGGGATCACCCGGGACCTGCTGCACTACTCGTTTTTCCGCGACGCTGCCGACACTCACCTGGAACTGCGCTGCTCCGGCCTTGGGCGCGGAGTTCATCTTGGCCCAGGCCACCCCATTGTGAGTCGTCACACTCCGGGTCTGGGTACCGCCCGCGCTATCCGAGAGTTGAAACGACACCGGCATGGGCTCCAGTACCAGGTTCCGGAAAACGTCAAATACGTAGGCCACGCCGCTGATTCCGTCTGGCCGGCTGACCGGAAGGCGCGAAGGTTTGGCCAGAAAATTCACCGATGCGGGCTGACGGGCGGCCACCACATCAAACTCTGCTTTGTCCGTGGTGCCCTGGCTCACCAGCAGCGCCAGGTAGTGTCCCGCATTGTGCAGATCTCCAGGCTCAATTGCGACGGACTCTCCCGGCTCCACATTGCGTCGCAATACCTGCGCTGGACTCACAATGTACAAGACGCCCTTGGCGGCAGCGTGGGTGGGAATGGACAAGGCGCTTCCCGCTTCAACCACCTTGGGAACCTGCAAGCCTTCGCCATCAGCCGCGGCGAGTTGCATACCGCTCGCCATGATCACGACCGGCAGCATCACCCGCGCGAATGTGATTCTGCGCTTCATTGGAACCGGCCCACGCTGAAGGTGCTGGTCACCACCCGATAGTTGTTGATCTTGTCCGCCAGGTCTGCGGGATAGGGTAATGAAAAGGCGACCGGCGTCTGGGGCAGCAACGCCCGGTTGGCATATCCGTCCGAGACCCAGATGATCTGGCCGCGGCTGTCGTAAAACGTGCCCAGGATATGGGCGATATTGACCACCTGGCCGCTCTGATTCACCAGTTGCCCGCTCAATGAAGTCGTCGGCAAGGGATTCAGTTTCTGATCTTCGATTCCGATTACGGGGTCAGCCGAGGCCGCCACCAGCGTCGAGGACGGTTCAATGCGGACATTGTCCACCTGGGACAGGCGGACTTTGGGAAAGTCGACGCGGAACGGCGTGACCTGCTTGGGCAGGAGCACATGCGAGATATTCGCAAAACTGTCTTCGGTGGCGAGGGCCGAGCCATCCTTGGCCAGCAGTGTGGCCTTGACGGTCACAAATGCGGGAACCACATCTTCGTTGAGCAGCTCGCCCAGTATGATGGTGCCCCCGCCGCGGTCCACGGGATGCATGGCCACGACGCGGACGTGCGGCGACTCCACATCCTGAGCACCCCAGTCATCCTCGGCGCCGCGGTAGATCACATCCCAGCGCAGATAGTTGACCGGAATCACCTGCGGCGGCACCTTGGGCTCCCGCTTGATCGGCCATTCCACCTGCCAACGGTCGCCTTCTTTTACGACCCGCAGCTCGCGCAGGTCGTGAAACGTTCCGACCACGCTCGACCAGTTCAGGTTGGCACGGAATTTGGCCTCGTCCGCGGTGGCGTGCAGCGGACTCAGGTCAAAACTCTCCAGGCTGGCGTAGCTGCGCAGACTGGTATAGCTGCCGGTCAGATCGCGGATAAAATCGGCTTCCTGAAACTCGGACTTGTTGGCCAGCATGGCATAGGCCGCATGCCAGTGTCTCCGGCGGATCTCTTGCAGCAGGTTCTGGGCTGCGCCGCGAGGCGATGTCGAACTACTCATCAGGTGGGGAGTGGCCATCGCGATCGCAGTCTGGATCGGCCACAACGTGCCGATCGTGATCAGTATCGCGGTCACCACGACGATGGTCAGAGCCAAAAGCCGTCCAGACTTCACGAGAGTGTCCTCCCCAGAACCAGGTCTTCGGCCGCGGCGGGTTGTCTCACTCTCTCCGGCACGGCTCCGGGCTGGTATCGCTTTCGCTCATCTGGAATCAACAGAAGCAGCGTGGCCAGAATGCTGCTGCCGATGGGCAGGATTCCCCACATCAGTCCCTGCCACGGTGGCGGCATTTGCGGTGCGTTGACCGGAGTGGCGGGCGGGACGTCATCCTTGCCCCACACGCTGACCGTGCGATCCTCGAGAGTGTCCACTTTGCGCCAGCCGGCAAAGACCATGAGCGGCTCGTAGTACGGGTCGCGTACAAAGACCCATTTCAGTCCATAGCGGTCGGCGTGATGAAGCATCGCAGACAACGCATCGAAACCCGACTTGCCGAAGTATTTGGAGGCGTTGAGCGAACCGGCGCCGTGCTCGGTCAGTTCGGGCAACATGCGGCCGGAGTTCCATTCGCCATCCACGCTGCCGGCGTCGGTCAACACCGCCAGTCGCGCGATTTTGTTTCCGAATCCAAGAGCCATGTAGCGGTAGCGGTCATGGCCATCGCGATTGAGCCAGGCGGCCACGCTGTCCACCTTGAGTTCCACTGCGTCCGAGGGTTTATAGCTTGACCACGCCACGGCCAGGGCACAACTGGCGGCCGCCGCCAGGGTCAATCCCACTACGGCCCGCATGCGGAAGCGGTCGATCAATTCCTTGGCCAGCAGGCCCACGAAGGGCAAAGCCAGCAAGGTTGCCCAGTAGCTGAACCGCTCCATCGTGATTACTTCAAAGGCGCGTCCCAGAAGCACTCTGCCCACCGGCGTCGTCCCGCCCAATCCCAGCAGGAAGGCCAGCCAAAAACCCAGCAACAGCGGGCGCAGCCGGGGAGTCGAGGAACCACGCAGCAGGATGAACGGGAGGGCCAGAATCAGCGCTCCGTAAGGCACAACGAAAAAGTTAACGGCCCACTCCGGGCTCAAAATGTAACTGGCCCGGCTGGCATGCGGGATGGGGACCTGGGTCACGGGATATTTGATCAGCGCGATCCAGAACGGAAGAAGCACGACGCCAATCGTGAGTGCGACAAACAACATCGCGCTAACCGCCCGCAGGATGAAGCCTGAAGTCGATACTTGTTCGTCTTCCTTCCCATCGCGCCACGCCAGCGCCAACACGGGGAGCGCGAAGAGCAAAGATCCGAAGATCAACGTAGCGTGATGTGCGGCGGCGGCCGCGACCGCGAGTGTCGAACCCTTGACGAAAGAGCGCCAACCGCCGCGCCTGGCCCACTGGTACAGATAGGGCATCGCGTTCAGGTACAGTGGTGCGGCAAACGTGGTGGACAACTGCCCCGCGGAGTACACCAGAAAAGACTCTGCCCCAAGAAAGACACTGGCCAGCGCAGCCAGAGAAGCTGCTCGCGGATCAACCCAGAGCCGCGCGAAGCGGTAAACACCGAGAGTCAAAAGCAGAATGGCGAACAGCTGCACCACCATGTATGCCATATCCAGCCCGGTGACATAAGAAACCAGGGCGAGCCATTGCTGAGGCAGCGGCGGGTACGTGGTCTGGGAGAAGCCGGCATACCATTTCGGGTTCCAGGGATCGAACCAGTGATGTACGTAGTGAGACCCGAAAAAGATGTGGAAGTTCGCGTCGTACGACTTCAACGGAAGCTTCATCAGGAGCAGCGGCGCGTGAATGGCAAACGCCGCCAGAAAGATGAAGATGGTCGGTATCGGCCGCGGAGCGGATACGCCGGTCTCAGCCCTAGCCACAGTTTTCCTCCCGAACGGCGCTTCGATTCCCCGCGGCTGGGTGGGGTTGCTTAAGAGACGCTCGGGCTTCGACAAATCGTTGTCCCCATCAGCCAACACTTCAGCCCCCTCCGGAATCAAAGCGGGGTCGTAAATCAGTGACCGGAGCGGTGGCATTTTGAGTTCGCGGATGGGTCGCCTGAAGAGGCTGTCTTTGTGCTGGCTCGTGCTCGCTCTTAGTTCGTCACTGCGAGCCCAGACGTATAAGGTGTCTCCCGATTCTCCGCCTCCCCCCCCAGCCCAAAAGGCAGGGAAAAAGGGCGAGAAAAAGGCCGACAAGCAGAAAGCCCCATCTTCTCAGAAATCAATGGGATGGGGGTCAAACATCCAGAATGCCCGCCTGGCCCGGGCGGCCGAAATGGCCCTGAAGGAGGGCAAGTACGCGGCCGCGCTGGACTACGCCCAGCGCGCCACCCAGGGAGCGCCGAACGATCCCAAGCTGTGGTTCCTTCTCGGCTACGTGGCGCGGTTGGCGGGCAAGACACAACTTTCCATCGATTCCTATAACCAGGGTCTACACCTGAATCCTTCCTCGCTGGACGGCCAGTCCGGACTGGCCCAGGCATACGGACGTGCCGGACGGTTCGACGAGGCGAAGGGAATTTTGAACCAGGTTCTGGCCTCGGATCCCAAGCGAACCAGTGACCTGGTAATCCTCGGCGAGTTACTGATGCAGGCGGGCCAGTACCAGGAAGGCCTGAGCAACCTGCGCCGGGCGGAACAGGGACAGCCGGCGGCCCGCCTGGAGTTGCTGATCGCCATGTGTTACCGGCACCTGAACCAGGCGGAAGAGTCACTCCACTACCTGGAATTGGCGAAGCAGCGCGCCCCCAACGACCCCGAGGTGAAGCGATCACTGGCAGGCTACTACCGGGAGACAGGAAATTATCCCGCTGCCATTGAGGCCTTGAAATCGATTGCGGGCAGGAGTCCCACGATTAAAGCGGAACTCGCCTACACCTACCAGCTCTCGGGCCAAAAAGATGAAGCGGCGAAGCTCTACACCCAGGCCGCCAACGCCGCGCCGAAAAATCTCGCGTTGCAACTTTCCGCGTCCCAGGCCCAAATGACCATCGGCGGGCTTGAGCTGGCTGAAAAATATCTCAACCGCGCGGCTGCCGTCGAACCGGACAACTACCGGGTGCACGCCATCTGCGGGCAAATAGCGCGTCTGCGGGAGAACCTGCTCGACGCCGCCCGCGAATACAGCGCCGCGCTGGATCGCTTGCCTCAGGCTCCCCCTGAAGGACCACGTTACGCTATTCAGCTGCACATGAACCTGATGGAAATCTACAAAGGTTTGCATGACGACGCGGCTTCGCATCACCACCTGGAAATTGCTCAGTCCGAAATCAGCACCATGAATGAACAGGGACGTTCCCGGCCGGAATTCCTGCGCCTGCGCGCTCTGATCCGCATGAACTCCGGCGACCTCAAAGGCGCGGGCCAGGACGTGGACGAAGCTCTGGCGATCGACGGCAAAGACCCAAACACGTTGCAGCTCGATGGGGACCTGCTGGCCAAACTCGGCCGGCGTGACGAAGCCATCGCGGCATACCGGAAAATTCTCGAGGGCGACCCGACAAATCGCTTCGCTCTCACTTCCGTGGGTTATGTGTCTCGCGAAGCCGGGCACGATCAGGAAGCGGAGAAATACTTTCAGCGCCTGGCCGCGGCTTATCCCCGCCTGTACGTACCCTACCTCGCGCTGGGCGATCTGTACGCCACGCGGCGGAATTTTGCGAAGGCCGAGGCCCACTATCGCAAGGCTTTCGAACGTGCTCCGCACAATTCACGGATCGTTGCCGGAGGTATGAATGCCGCCATTGAAGCCCATCAGTTGCCGCTCGCGGCGCAGTGGCTGAACCGCGCATCGGCGGAAATGCAGCAGGATGCCCAGGTCATGCGCGAGAAAGAGCGCTATCTGCGCGGGGTCGGCGACTATAAACAATCAGCCGAAGTGGGCCGCGAGGCGATCAAGAAACTTCCTGCTGATCGCGACGTCGTTGTCTATCTGGGCTATGACCTGCTTCACCTGGAGCTCTATGACGAACTGGGAGAACTCACCGCGCGCTGCCGCGACTCGCTCCCGAAAGAGCCTGACATTCCGCTGCTGGCGGGCTATGTCCACAAACATTCAGGACAGCTTGAGCAGGCGCGGGAAGATTTCACACGCGCGCTGGCCCTCGATTCCACCATGGTCACAGGGTACGTAAACCGTGGATATGTCTTGAAGGAACTTCACCAACCCGAAGCCGCGGCGGCGGATTTCGAGTCGGCGCTCCGTCTGGACGCCAAAAACAGCGAGGCCCACCTGGGGTTGGCGTATGCCAGCCTCGACCTGCATCACTCCCAGGTAGCGCTGCGGCAGGTGCAAATGGCGCAAGATCTGATGGGAGATTCGCTGCCCATCCATCTGATTCGGGCAACGGCCTATGGCGATCTGGGACTGCTGAATCACGCGGTGAGCGAATACCGGGCAGCGTTGAAGCTCGCGCCCAACCAGACCGGGCTTCACCTGGCGCTGGCCGACAGCCTGTTCGGTTTGCATCACTACCAGCAAGCGATCGACGAACTGCAGGTGGCGGAAAAACTGGCTCCCGGCAATGGCGCTACCTACGCCCTGATGGCCCGGGCCTATGCGCATCTCGGCGACCGGAACCAGACCCTGCGCTATGTGGACATGGCTGAGAAAACGGGGCAGAGCGACGTGCTGGTTTCTACCGGCGAGGCCCTCAGCATCATCGGCGAGCGGGACAGCGCCATGCAGCGTTTTGAAAGAGCATTGGTGGCCCCAGGCAGCAATCGGCTGGATGTGCGTCTGGCTATCGGCAAGCTCATGGCCCAGGATGGCGAATGGGAAGACGCGCGGCGCCAGGTAGCACTGGGACTGATGGAAGTCCGTGGAGGCCAGACGCCTCCGCCCTCGGGTCGGCAATGGTTGCGGGCCGCGGATGTATTTCTGGCCATGCATGAATTCGAACTGGCCCAGACTTTCTTTGAGCGCGCCCTGGCAGGGGGAGCGCCGGAAAGCTCGGCGCGAATCGGGTTGGCCAATACTTATCTGGCACGCGGCGATACCCCGCGGGCGGAAGCCCAGCTCACCCAGATCAATCGTGCGAATAACAGCGAGGAAGAGCAGTCCTACGATTACCTGCTGGCCAAGGCCAATGTTTATCGCCAGCAGCATCATGAGACCCAAGCGCTCACCGCCTTCGCGCAAGCCGCCGACGCTGCAGGGGAAGATGATGCCGCGCAAAGGGAGATGCTTGAGGTCGGAGGAACGGAAGGGCTGAGAATTACTCCTAAAGTCAGTTTCCAATCGAACTTTTCCATTGCTCCGATCTTTGAAGACACGACGATCTACGCACTGGACGCCAAGCTAGGCGTTGGCAGCACCGCCGCCAATCAGTCCCTGCTGCCGCTTCCCCGCTCGTCGCTGGAGACGCAGTGGACCGGTGCCTATCGTCTGCACCTCAACAACCTGCCCGACGCCACGGGCTTCTTCCAGATCCGCAACAGCCGCGGCGAGATATCGCTGCCCAGCATCGACCGGATCGTCAACCGCGATACCACTGATTACTCCTTCAACTTCGGACTGAATCCCACGTTTCACCTGGGCGACAACATATTCACTTTCAATACCGGCGTGCAGGAAACGGTCAGGCGTGATGCGCAAGACCCGGTGGACATGAACCAGAATCTCTTTCGCCAGTTCGTGTATATGTCCACCAGTTCGTTTTTCAACCTGGTCGCGGTCAATGGCTTTGCGGTGCGCGAATCCGGGCCTTTTACGGAACGTGACCTTAGCTCGCGGGACTTGGGGGCGCAGCTGAATTTCCGCGTCGGCCGGCCCTGGGGAAAGACCGCTCTGCTGACCGGATACGGGGTTCGCGACCTGCAATTCTCGCCCAAGATACGTGAGTTTTTCTTCACCTCGTCGTATGTGGGAGTGGAGCGCAAGGTCACTGACAATTTCACCGTCAAGGTGCTGGCCGAACATCTGCGGGCGTGGCGCGTCGAGGGCAACCAGTTTGCGATTGCGCAGGCGCTACGTCCGGCGGCGAGGCTGGAGTATTCACCTACCCGCAATTGGAGCGTCGAGGGATCGGTTGCCTATTCCCGCAACATGGGCTTCCACGTTTATGACGCACTGCAGAGCTCGTTCGCGGTTTCCTACGGCATGCCGGTCGGACGCGCCTTCAAAGAGGGTGGGAATGAAATTTTACTGCGCTATCCCATTCGTTTCTCCGTGGGCATGCAGCAGGAGAGCTTTTTCGAATTCACGGGAGGGAAAAACCAGCAGTTCAGGCCCTTCATACGCCTCACATTATTTTGATTTTGAAACGACGTTTTTGAGACCGGTCCCCCATGAGAATCTGTTTGGTTGCGACTTTTCCCCCGAGCGGCCGTCAGTTGAACGAATACGCCTTTCACATTGCTCGTGAACTCCAGCGCAATCCGACCATCGACTTGACCATTTTGGCGGATGAACTGACCGACTATCAATTTGCCACCGACCAGGACGGCGAACCGCTCAGCTCCAAACCGCAGGCCGAGCTCCCGGGCTTCAACGTAGTTCGCTGCTGGAAATTCAACGATCTGGCGACCCCGGTCCGTCTTCTGAGGACGATAAGGAAACTGAAACCGGACGTGGTCTGGTTCAACCTGGTCTTCTCTACCTTCGCTACCCAGGAACGTCCGGTGGCCGCCTTTGCAGGTCTGTGGTCGCCGGCACTGGCTCGAGCGCTCGGCTTCCGCACTCATGTCACGCTCCACCACATCATCGAGCACGTCGATTTTGCCAGCGCCGGCGTCCGGCAGGAAAGATTATTTCGCCTGGGCAGCGATATGGCTACCCGTGCTCTATTGATGGCCCACTCCGTTTCGGTGTTGCTTTCCGGCTACCAGCGGACTTTGATCGAGAAGTACGCGGCGCAGAATGTTCTGCTGAGTACGCACGGTGTTTTCGAACCCCGCCCGATTCCTCCCGACTTCTCGCTGCGCGGCAATCCCGATCAGCGCATTCTGGCCATCGGACACTGGGGAACTTACAAGCGGCTGGAGACCCTGATGGAAGCCTTCCCCCTGGTCTTGCGGGAGGTGCCGGAAGCCCGCTTGATCGTTGCCGGAGCCAACCACCACACCAAACCGGGCTATTGGGAGTCGATCCGGGAGCAGCAACGGGGAAACCCGCGCATCGAGTTCCGCGGTTATGTAGCTGAAGACGATATTCCAGACCTGTATCGAACCACCAGTATTGTGGTCATGCCCTACGATTCGGCCACCGGATCCAGCGGTCCCGCCCATCAGGCTTGCGAGTACGGAGTGCCCATCGTGAGCGCTGACGTGGCCGATTTTCGCCGCATGGCGGCCGACGAAGATATGGCCATCAGCTTTTATCAGGCCGGCAACCCGGCCGATCTCGCGGACAAGCTGGTTGCGATACTGCAGTCTCCCGAACAACAGCGACAACTCGCCCACCACAATTTTTCCGCCGCCATGCGGATGACCATGCCTAGCGTGGTTCGCCACTATCTGCGCTGGTTCGAGCTGTCCCGGCACCGCCAGACCATGAGCGGCTTCGTTAAATTCCCGCGGCTACAATCCCGACGTCGTCTTCACAACACGGCCAGCATACGGCAATCTTCCAGGCCCTCGTGGAGTTGGACTCTGCATCCCGAGGCGGTGGTGGAGAGCGGGTCATCCCAGAATCCGACAGAAGGCGCGCCCGTCGCCGGGGATCATGACCTCACGGACAACCCGAATTCCGACACTGAGTAAAAAAAGTGTGTGGGCTGGACACTCCTGTCCGACGCTTTTGAGGTGATCTTTGTCGGTTGTCGGTTGTCGGTTGTCGGTTGTCGGTTGTCGGTCCTCAGTTCTCAGACTACTTCGGCGGTATCGACGAGTCATCCTTGGGCTGGGTCGTGTTCGGCTCGTCCACCGGCTTGCCGTCGCGGCGCTTGAGTTCGATGGGACCAGTCTCCCGGCGCCGCGCCGCGCTCAGCTCCCCAATCTTGACCCCCACGCTCTGGTCGCTGTCGTCGGCGACCTGGAATAATTTCAGGCCTTCGGCTGACTGCCGCGTGGCCAGGCCGACACGCGACTTGGCATTCTGCGCCAGCCGGGCTTTCTCGTAAAACACTTGCGCGGTTTCCAGGTCGCCATCCATTTCTGCCAGATATCCGAGGTTGTTGAGCGTGAAAGCGCTGTTGGGATCAAGTTGGTAGGCTTGCAGGAAATCCTTGCCGGCGGTTTGCCGGTCGTTACGGTTCAGGGCGGCCACGCCATGCAGATTAAGCAGACCCGCCTGCTCTTCCGGGCCGCCTGCAGTTTGCATTCGCTGGCTCAGGCGTTTCGCGGTCTCTGAAGCCAGCTCGCTGATCGGCTTGCCCCGCCAGGCCCCGCTCTGCGAGACAATCACTCTTTCCTCAGAGTGCAAATCGGCGGCTGCCGTGTAATATTTCAGGGCTCCTTCGAAGTCTCCCTCTGCCTCTTTTGCCACTCCCAGATTGTTCAGGGTAAAGGGATTTTTCTGGTCCAGGCTGAGGGCGTGCCGCAAGACCAGCTCAGCCTCCGGGGCGCGCCCTTCAGACAGAAGGCGCACTGCGGCCACGTTCGAACGGTTGACTTCCATGGGGACATCATGAGCGTTGCTCACGGCACTCAAGAACGATTGCCCTTCCATATGCGGTGAACTGGCCTTGTCAACCACTGCCTCGGTTCCCATCTGCGATGCCAGGGTATAGAAATGCCGGGCCTGCTGCGCCTGGCCTTCAAGTTCGGAAACGTAGCCCATGTTGTTGAGAGTAAAAGGATCGTCAGGATCGAAGAGGTACGCCTTGTAAAACAGCGATTTCGCCTTTTCCAGGTTGTTCTTGCGTATTGCCTCAACTCCCTCCCGGTTGAGGCGCTGGACCGGGGTCAGCTTGCTGCGCTTGGGTAGGGTAATCTTCAAATCGGCGGCCTGGGCGGGTGAGACCGCCCAAAGCGCTCCTACGCACAGGACAATCAGCCATCCCTTACAAGCCATAGGGAACCTTTCCGCTTGGATCTTTCAGTGAGTACCGGGCTTTCGCCGCTATTAGGATGCTGCAGAACCGGAGGTGTTGTTTCCCTCGAAAAATTAATGCCCCTGAAGCTACCCGCCGCCCCGGGCATGCATCGAAACGTAGCTGGTCGGACGGCGGGTTTCAGAGCGAATATGAGGCGACTTTTTGCGCTGTTTTTGCTTACCGGACTTGCCTGTGCGCAGGGACCTTCGGCCCCGTCCTCCATGGCGGTCATCGGGCCGAGCCGGGATACCTCAGTTCCAGCCAAGCCTCCCCAGGACAGTGACCGCATGTGGCTCGATCTGCTACCGCAGCCTCGGGGCCAAACCACGCTGGTCGGAGGCACAGTTCGGCTTCTCGACCACGTTCGCGACCAGGTCACAGTGCGCGTCTTTGGCGGGCGCGACATGGTCGTCCTATTTGACGATCGGACCCACTTTTTTCGCGACGGCCTGGCGGCCTCTTCGGGCGACCTGCAAATCGGCACCCGAGTTTACCTGGATACGGCAATGGCGGGGTCCGGGATATTCGCGCGCAGTGTCCGGATTCTGACCCGAAGTGCGAATGGACAGAGCAACGGTCAATTGCAGAGTTATGACGCCGCCAGTGGCGATCTGGTCTTGCGCGACATGCTGTCCCCCGAGCCCGCGAATTTTCGCCTGGCTGCGGACGCGACCCTCCTGCGCGACGGTAAACCAGCCTCGCCCGCTGACCTGCGCGCGGGCTCACTGGTCAGTCTCAAGTTCAGCCCGTCGGTAGAAGGGCCGGGAGTGGTGCGGGAAATCACGATCCTGGCGGGGCCGGGAGGGACGTTCGTGTTCGCCGGCCGGATCTCGCATCTTGACCTGCACCTTGGACTGCTGGTGCTGGTGGATCCGCAAGACTCGAAAAGCTATGACATCCACTTCGACCCGGAGATGAGTGGACTCGAGGACCGCCTTCACGAAGGTGGCAACATCACCGTGACTACAACCTTCGATGGCGGTCAATACACGGCAAACTCAATCGTAGTTAACGCACCTCCGGCAAATACGCAGTAGCCGGCGTCAGGCCGGCTGCCGGGAGGCAATGTCGCCCTCCGTCGCACGACAAGCTGCTAAGAGCAAACTGGGCCGCGCCTTCGGGCTGGCAGGGCGCCGACTCTACACCAGCAACACCCTCAGGCCGAGGATGCCTGACCACGAAAGAGTAAGCATTTGCAATAAAGTGTACAGTTTACGGCCAACCGCATTCCGGTGACGAACATCGAACCGCTGTCACAGAAGGCCTCGGGGCGGGCTAGAATGAAAATGCTCAAGCAGATGCCGACGAAAAAGACGGGTGACTTGATGGCCACCAGGCCTCTATCACCGTCGGGCCGAGTCACTCGTGGCAACCAGCGGCCCCTGCCTTCATTCTTTATCATCGGGCCTCCCCGGACGGGGACCAGTTGGCTGCATGAAGTCCTAAGCAGGCACACCCTCTTGCCCTCTCCGACCAAGGAGACGCGTTTCTTCGATCTCCATTTTGACCGCGGATTTGACTGGTACGGCGCCCATTTCCCCACCTCGACCGCGGATCGGCTAGTGGGCGAAGTTGCGCCGACGTACTTTGCCTCGGCCCAGGCGCGGCAGCGGATAGCGGAGACCATCCCCGACGCGAAGGTGGTTTGCATCTTTCGGAATCCTGTCGAGCGGGTGGTCTCCCTGTACCGGCTGAAGCGGGCGTACGGCATGATTCCGTGGAGCTTTGAGGAAGCGATCGTCCGCGACTCCGAGATCATGGAATCCAGTAAGTACGTCGCCAACCTCAAAGCCTGGCTGCGTACTTTCAGCGCGGATCAGGTCCTGGCCACGGTTTACGACGATCTGCGGGACGAGCCGCAATCCTATCTCGACTCTGTGGCAGACTTTATTGGCATTCCACGATTCGAGCTTGCCCCTTCGCAGATCGGGCGCGTCTTCACCTCCGAGACCATGACCCACCCGCGAAATTACTATCGGACACGTAGCGCCACCGCCATGGCGGAGTGGCTAAAGCTACGGCAGCTCGATACCGTGGTCGCGGCGGTCAAGAAGTCGCCGCTCGTGAAGTTTGTCCTGGGCGGAGGTCCACCCTTCGCGAAGTTGCCGGCAGATCTCTCGCACAAGCTCTATGAACATTTTCGGCCAGAAGTGGAGGAACTTGAAGCCTTGCTCAATCGTGACTTTTCGGCATGGAAGTTAGCCTCGCTGCAGACTTCCCAATCCCGCTGAGTCCCGCTGGTCCCGGAGAACTGGCAGCTACCGGTTGCCAGAAGATATGCGGAAGATGCTTTTGCAGCGGACTGCGTACGCTGAAGTACAGTATCTGGTGTATTGTGAATTCCGGCTGATGCAGTAGCCTGAAGCCCGAGACGGTGATGGCCCCAAGAATTCTTGTCGTTGATGACACGCAGGCCATTCGGCGCTCCGTCCGCCTTCGTATCCAGAGAGAAACCGATTGGGTAATATGCGGCGAGGCCGAAAACGGCAGAGAGGCCATTGAGAGGGTTAAAGAACTCCAGCCCGATGTGGTCCTCCTGGACCTTTCCATGCCGGTGATGAACGGACTCGACGCTGCCCGCCACATCAAAGCGTTCGCGCCCAACATTCACATCCTCATGTTCACTCTGCACACCTATCCTCAGCTTTTGGATGAGGCCCGGAAGGTGGGTATTGAGAAGGTGCTCTCCAAGGTCGGCACGGCCGACTCTGATCTTCTGCATGCCCTCCGCGCCGTGTTGGCCAGTTAGTGCGCTTCTTCCTTTTGTGATTGGTGGGACGACCACGATTCCAGTTCGGTCCTGAGAACACTCAGACTTTTGATGGCATCCGTCATGGCCTGGCTCTCCTCAGGGGTGCCGCCATGGTTCATGGCGAATTCATGCTTTCTATTCTGGATCGCAGCCAAGGCGGCCTGAATGCGCTCTTCCATTCTCGACCAGTCGGTCTCAAGCAGTGCATCCTTGTACACTTCATGCCATTTGTATGTCGACATGTGAACCTCGCAATTTGAACGGATCGGCCTTCTGGTTTCCCGGCCGGCTCAGGGACCCGGGCTGTCGGACTTCCACACATAGAGGTTCTCTTCGTCGGCTACGGTCTCGATGACCAATCCCTCTCCCGTGGCCGCGCGGTGGACCGCTGATCGGAGGTTCGCCAGTCCGATCCCACCCACATCCGCGAGCGGTATTTTCATCGCCGATCCCGAGTGCAACGTCTTCAACTCGCGAAGAATGCCTTCGACTAGATCGTGGTGCTTTCCCCGTCTGCCCTTCTTAAGGCCGGCAACGTCCACTCGCCGGTACTTCAGAACCGGAGATGCGGCTTTGCTCTTGGATCCGTCGCTCATCAGATCGTCCTTTCTATTACGATACGATATCTTTTGTTATACGACAACTATACGTATATTATTCTCGAACTGTACTGTCAAGTTTTTTTGCAATATGACAATTGGCCGCTCGGGCGTTTACAGCTTCGATAGACGAACTCCGTATTCTCACCTTTCTTTAGTGGCAAGGCTATGCTGAGAGTGGAGCAACCCGGATGATGGAGGCCGACACATGGTGAAACCCACGAGGGGCGCCCCGCTAGGGCGGCGACGGCGGAGGAGTCTGCGGGCACTCTTGCCCAACGTAGTAATCGTAACTGACCCCAGCACCTTGGCCCGGCTAAGAGCCGAGGCCGCAAGGCAGAAACGAATAGCCGATGGCAAGACCGCCAGAAACGGGTTTGGGTCTTAACGCCGGCAGGAAAGGTCTCCCTGATCACACCGAAATTCTTCCGACAAAATCTGACGTTGGCACAAAAGAGGAAAAGGGGCCCAACTACCCAGCCCCTCTTCTTCACCGCGCGCCCGGCAGGACGCGTTTATTTCACATGAATGGTTTTGCCGTCGGGGTCGAGCGTACCGTTGATGCGAACCTTCTTGCCTTCGTGCGGCTTGACCAAATCCTGACGGTCAACGTCAAACGAAGTCCCGCTGGCGTCCTGCAACACGTACTTATCCCCGGCCTTCACGATGGTACCGGCGAAAGTCTGGACCTGCGCCTGCTGTGACTGGGCCTGGGAATCGGGTGCCGTCTGCTGGGCCGGTGGCTGCGATGGTGGGTTGGGCGATTGTGGATCCGCCTGCTGTGCGTTGAGTTGAAGTCCGGACAGACCCAGGCCGAGCAGCAGGCCCAGTGAACATAGTGAGTATGTGCGTTTTGTCATAGAGTTCTCCCGAGAGATTTTGTGTTCCTAACATAAGGGAAGCATGTCGTGTGCCAAATCCCGGTCTCCGCTCTATCCTGGCGACAATAACTGGGCGCTGCATTCTCATCGAGTTACCCGCGCGCAATATCGCGCGCACATTTCACCTACCCGAAGCTGAGACCAGACCTAAGGAACTCCCGTAGGGATTAAGCCTTCAACCGGGGAGCGAGTCGAGCAAACTTTTCCCGGTAGGAAAAACCTTCACGCCGCCGCACCGCCCTCGATCTAATCAAATCTCGGTAATCCACTGTATTGCGATCGGAACGTGCACAGGGCACACTCGTGAAATCCCCGACCCTGGAGTTGGCTATGCCTCACCTGACCTTGCAGGAAGTCATCGACCGCATAAACAGGAACTATCCTCCCGCCCAACAGTCGCGGCCCGCCGAGGACCGAGGCGATGACCAGCCACACCGTCCTGAGTTTTACGTTCCGCGCATAACTCGACGCTTACTCGGCCTGATGTTTGGCGCGTATACGTCCTAACCTCGCATTCTTTCAATCCGGTCGTATTAGACAAGGGCAGCAGCACGAGCAGCAAAAAACTTCTGAGTTAGCGAAACCACAGTGTTGGAGCCTGATGGCATCCAACGCACGGAATCAAATTTTGTGGGTTGGAGCATTTATGGCAAGCCAAGAATTGAAGGATCTCTATATCGACGAACTGAAGGACCTTTACAATGCGGAAAATCAACTGGTGAAGGCGCTCCCCAAACTAGCCAAGGCCAGTTCTTCGAGCGAATTGCGAGCCGGCTTCGAGGAACACTTTGAACAGACCAAGGGACACGTCGAGCGTCTCGAGCAGATATTCGAAATGCTCGGTGAAAGTCCAAAGGGCAAGAAATGTGCAGGCATGGAGGGTTTGGTTGAGGAAGGCTCCGAACTGATGAAGGAGGACCTTGAAGGCGCAGTTATGGATGCCGCCCTCATCGGTGCTGCACAGCGGGTCGAACACTACGAAATCGCCGCCTACGGTACGGCGCGCGCTTTTGCCGAGCTCCTGGGAGAAAGCGACCACGTTTCTTTGCTGGAAGCAACTCTGTCCGAAGAAAAGGAAACGGACGCCAAACTCACTGAGCTGGCGGGAGAAATCAACCAGGAGGCACTCGGCGGAGATCGCATGCAACCGGATCGCGACGTGGCAGCGGGGAAAAAGCGCGTCAAGCGAATTGCCTAACGGCACCCCACACCCCTCGGATCGTCCAGCCCGCGGCCGAAATAACCGCCGCGGGTCGGACTCCTTTGTTTTTCTGGTTCTTAGTCGGAGGACATTTCAAGATGGCAACAGGGAAATCAGAAAAGTGCGCGCACACCCCGTGCCTTTGCGTTCCCGCAAAGGGCGAGAGATATTGCAGCGAACTGTGCAAAGAAGCGGGACCCGACGAAACGGAAATTGCCTGCGATTGCGGCTATCCGGCCTGCGCCCAGTAGGGAGCCGAACTCAAAATATGTGCCCTGGGCTGGCCCGCTGGTTGCTCAACCGCGCCTGGAAAGCTCGTTCCCGTTGGAAGATTCCTTAGGCCTGGTGGCGCTGGGATCCGCTTCGATGGTGACGTCAACCTGGGCGCCGAGTTTTAGCGCCACCTGATTGCCATTTTCATCCTGTAAAGCGTTCTCCACCCGAATCTCCCGATAAAGCTGATCCGCACCTTCGACCCCGATCTGCGCCTTCTCCGGTTCGCTGGGGTGCACCGAGGGGATGATTCTTTCCACGGTGCCAGGAAGTGTGACCGATGGCTTCTCAAGCTCTTGGTTGTGCGTCGGTTTAGTCAAGCCGCCCCATTTCTTGCAAATGAAAGTAGAGTTTTCCAAACCCCCAAATTTCTACCTCGGACTCAACGACCTTTTTGCGATCCTCTTGGATGCCAGTTGCTCCGATCCGGGTTTACAAGGACCTGTGCGGAACGCACCCTGCTGCACCCAATACAGTATCGACTGTATTGACGCCGTACAGCCCGTCCATGGATAAAAGAAATGATCTTTAGTCAGTGATTCTGAATGAGGTCGCCGATTGGACCGACGACCGGGGCCAAGTGCTCTCGCTGCGGAGCCTGATCAACGCAACCGCTGCGAGTCAAATACGACAAAAAATGGAGCCACGCTGATGAATCGCCTTCGCATTCTGGTTGCTGACGATCACGAGATCGTGCGTCGCGGACTGGTTTCTCTGATCAAGGGACACGCCGATTGGGAAGTCTGCGCTGAAGCCGACAACGGCCGGCAAGCGGTTGAGAAAGCCAAAGAATCGGGCCCGGACATCGTCATCCTCGATATAGGAATGCCCGTGCTCAACGGTCTCGAGGCCACGCGCCAGATCTTGCGGGAAAGCCCTGCCACCCGGATCCTGATCCTTACCATCACGGACACTGATCAGGCAGTGCAGGCTGTGCTGGACGCGGGCGCTCGCGGCTTTCTTTTGAAATCGGATGCGGCGCGAGACCTGGTCACGGCCGTGGAGGCTCTGCAACACAACAAGACATTTTTTACCGCCCGTGTGGCGGAGCTGGTGCTCTCCGGCTTCCTCAACAAGAGCTCGCGGTCCTCGAAGGGGGAACCAAGCCTGCCCGGTCTTACGCCTCGTGAGCGCGAAGTCGTGCAGCTGCTGGCGGAGGGCAAGTCCACCAAGGAAGTCGCCTGTCATCTCAACTTGAGTGTAAAAACCGCTGAGACCCACCGCAGCAACATCATGCGCAAGCTTGGACTGCACTCAGTCAGCGAGTTGGTACTATACGCAGTGCGGAACAGCATCGTACAGGTCGCCGTCGGCCCCGCCTCCACACGCGTTGCCACGACCGCAACCGGCGGCACCGGGCTTACGCCTTCGACGCCCTAAGACGGAAGCGCACGGCCTCCAGCCGTGCGACAAGATTCGAAGAAAGCAAGCGGCTTCAGCCTCCCTGCCGATTTCCATTCTCCAAGACTTGTTGTGGGGAAGAATCCGAACGCGGACTTGAATCGAAGAGGCAAACGGCCTGGTCACGCACCGATCCTGCTAGAGTATTGATCGTCAGTCGCGGAAGCGCATGCAGTCCGGTGACTGCCACGGTCTTCAAAACCGTCGGGCGGCGGGTCATCCCGTCGCCGGTGTGTTCGACTCGCACACGCTTCCGCCAAGACAAAGGGCTTAGCTTAGCTTAGCTTAGCTTAGCTTAGCTTAGCTTAGCTTGCCTTCCCTGCCGTTGACGGCCGACTCTTCCAACTATTTCCTCGCTCACCAGGTCACCATAAGATGGATGGCCACGTTTGCCCACTCGTCTCTGAGAGACTGCACCATGTACCGTCATGCTATTGCTCGAGCTGTAGAATTGGGTTGCCCGGACTCCGCCTGACTGGTGGGTGAAGGAAATGACCGCCAATGACGACCTCGATCGGTTTCGGACCGGCGCAGCGAAGTATGCGGCCTACCTGGAGACGCCCGAGGGCCGGCTGCGCCTTGATCTTGCCTTTGCCAACTTGCAGGAGTTTCTGCCACAGGCCACGCGGGTTTTGCGCGCTCTGGATGTGGGGTGCGGTACAGGCGCCATCGCGGTGCGCCTGGCGAAACTTGGCCTTCACATTACGTTATTGGATTCCTCCCTGCCGATGCTGGAATTCGCGGAACGTGCCGCGCAGGAAGCAGGAGTGACGGAGAGGATTGTACTGGAGCACGGCGACGCCGCCCAATTGGCAAAGTTGTTCGACACCGGATCGTTCGATCTGATTCTTTGCCACAATATTCTGGAATATGTTGAAGACCCGTGTGCGGTGTTGCGCAGTACGGCCCGCATGTTGCGACATCCGTCCGGCATGCTCTCGGTTTTGGTGCGTAACCAGGCAGGGGAGGTATTGAAGGCTGCTCTATTAGGAGCAGACTTGGCTGCGGCGGAGCGAGACCTCACTGCCGAGTGGGGAGACGAGTCTCTGTACGGGGGCAAGGTGCGGCTATTTGCGGCAGAGAACCTGCAAGCGATGCTGAGGGCAGCGTTTCTCGCGGTAACTGCCGAGCGTGGTGTACGGGTCGTGTCGGATTACTTGCCGTCAGAGATTTCACGAAACGATGAGTACGAGCGGATTTTTGCGCTGGAGCGCAAGCTGGGCAGGCGGCCCGTGTTTGCCGCAGTCGCCCGCTACACGCATTGCCTGGCACATGGCACAGGCCCGGTCATGAAGGAAGAGGCATGAACAACATCACCGCTCACTCTTCGCCGTCCGGATCTCGCGTGATGACACCTGATGCCGGTATTGCGCTCGGACTCGGGCTCACCAACGAATGTAATCTCGCCTGTGCCTTCTGC
>Ga0335084_10000825_pt1 | contig 27561 bp, 28 predicted proteins | sample Lox_Sample_44_FD_206721 | JGI IMG/M metagenome (GOLD analysis project Ga0335084, IMG submission 206721) | Soil microbial communities from Loxahatchee National Wildlife Refuge, Florida, United States - Lox_Sample_4.4 | ecosystem: Environmental > Terrestrial > Soil > Wetlands | place: USA... | reverse complement strand
CCATGGGTTTCTCGGTGGCCGACGGCCCCGAGATCGAGAACGACTGGTACAACTTCACGGCGCTGCGCATGTTCCGCGACCATCCTTCGCGAAGCATGCAGGACACGTTTTACGTGGCGGGCACCGAGAATGTGCTGCGCACGCAGACTTCACCGGTGCAGATCCGCTACATGGAAGCGCACAAGCCGCCGATCCGCATCATCTGTCCCGGCCGCGTGTACCGCAACGACCACGACGCCACGCATTCGCCGATGTTCCACCAGGTCGAGGGCCTGTGGGTCGACGAGGGCATCAGCCTCGCCGACCTGAAGGGCACCGTGACGCAGTTCTGCCGCGCGTTCTTCGAGCGCGACGACATCGGCATCCGCTTCAGGCCCTCGTACTTCCCGTTCGTCGAGCCGGGCGTCGAGATCGACATGGAGTGGTCGCGCAAGGACGGCGAGGTGAGCTACCTCGAGATCGCCGGCGCGGGCGTGGTGCACCCGGACGTGCTGCACAACGGCGGCATCGACCCGCAGCGCTACTCCGGCTTCGCCTTCGGCATGGGCCTCGACCGCCTCGCGATGCTCAAGTACGGCGTGAACGACCTGCGCCTGTTCTTCGAGAACGACATGGGCTTCCTCGCCCAATTCCGATGAAGATCTCGCTCGCCTGGCTGAAGGAGCTCGTCGCCACGGACCTCTCGCCCGAGGCGCTCGCTCGCGCGCTCACCATGGGCGGCCTCGAGGTGGAAGAGATCGAGCGCGTTGCGCCCGGGTTCACCGGCATCGTGGTGGCGCACGTGAAGAGCGTGGCGCCGCACCCGAACGCCGACAAGCTGCGCGTGACCGAGGTCGACGCGGGCACGGGAGAGACGCTGCAGATCGTGTGCGGCGCGCCCAACGTCGCCGCGGGGCAGAAGGTGCCGTGCGCGCTCGTCGGCGCGAAGCTGCCGGGCCTCGAGATCAAGCGCGCGAAGCTGCGCGGCGTGGAGTCGGCCGGCATGCTTTGCTCGGCGCGGGAGCTCGGGCTCTCGGACGACCACGCGGGGTTGCTGGTCCTCGACGGCGATGCGCCCGTCGGCCGCGACGTTCGCGAGGTCCTCGCGCTCGACGACGTCTATTTCACCCTCAAGCTCACGCCCAATCGCGGCGATTGCCAGTCCATGTTCGGCGTGGCACGCGACGTGGCGGCGATCACGGGCGCGCGCCTCACGCTGCCGCCGGCGCCGGCCGGTTTCTCCGAGCGCATCGCCGAGAAGCGCGCCGTCGCGATCTCCGAGCCGAAGGCGTGCGGGCGCTATTTCGGCCGCGTGATCCGCGGCATCGACGCCGCGGCGAAGACCCCGCAGTGGATGGTGCGGCGCATCGAGCGCTCCGGGCTGCGCGCCATCAGCCCGCTGGTGGACATCACCAACTACGTGATGCTCGAGCGCGGCCAGCCGATGCACGCGTTCGACAACGCCAAGCTCTCGGGCACGATCGACGTGCGCTTCATGAAGCCGGGCGAGACGGTCAAGCTGCTGAACGACCAGGTGGTCGAGTACCGGCCCGATCTGCTCGCCATCACCGATGCGAAGGGCCCCGTGGGCCTGGGTGGCGTGATGGGGGGCCATGAGTCCATGGTGGGAGCGTCGACGACCGAGGTGTTCTTCGAGGCCGCCTTCTTCCACCCCGAGGCGATCCAGGGCAAGGCGCGCGAGCTGCAGCTCACGAGCGATGCGGCGCACCGCTTCGAGCGCGGCGTCGATCCGGAAGGTGCCGCGGCCGCGTTGGCGCGCGCCACGGCGCTCACGCTCGAGATCTGCGGCGGCGAAGCGGGGCCGGTCACGCACGCGCAAGGCACGCCTCCCGCGAGGAGCGCGGTGACCGTGCGGCCGGCACGCGTGCGCGAGCTGCTGGGCTACGGCGTGGATCCGTCCGAAATGCGCGCGATCCTGGAGCGACTGGGCTGCAGCCCGCAGCCGAAGGGTGATGCGCTCGTGGCGACCGCGCCTTCCTGGCGCTTCGACCTCGCCATCGAGGAGGACTACGTCGAGGAAGTCGCGCGCATCCACGGCTACGACCACGTGCCCGCGATCGCGCCGCGCTCGAGCGTGCCGATGCTGCGCATGCACGAGGGCGAGCGCGACCGCTTCGACCTGCGCCACGCGATGGCGGCGCGCGGCTACCAGGAAGTCATCAGCTACAGCTTCGTCTCCGGGATCTGGGAGCACGACTTCGCCGGCAACGACGCGCCGGTGCGCCTCGCCAACCCGATCTCCTCGCAGATGGGCGTGATGAGGACCACGTTGCTGGGCGGCCTGGTGCAGGCGCTGCGGGCGAACCTGAACCGCGGCGAGGATCGCGTGCGCGTGTTCGAGATCGGGCGCTGCTTCGAGGGCTCCGCCGCGGACATCGCGGTGCAGCCCGAGCGCATCGCGGCGCTCGCGCTGGGCTCGCGCCTGCCCGAGCAGTGGGCGGAGAAGTCCGCCGGGGTGGATTTCTACGATGCCAAGGGCGACCTGGAGGCCCTGGCCGCAACGACAACCCTGGAATTCACCGCCGGCTCCCATCCGGCCTGCCATCCGGGCCGCTGCGCGGTCGTGGCGGCCGCCGGCCGGCCTGTCGGGGTGGTGGGCGAGCTCCATCCGCGCCTGCAACAGGCCTACGAGCTGCCCTCGGCAGCCGTCTTCTTTGAGGTCCTGGCGCAGCCCCTCCTGGAGGGCCTGGTGCCCCGTTTCCGGGGCCTTTCCCGCATGCCGGTGGTGCGCCGGGACCTGGCCCTGCTGGTGGCCGAAACGGTGCCCGTGGGCGAGCTCCTGGGGGCCGTCCGGGGCCGGGTTCCGGCCTTCGTTCGGGCTGTCGAAGTGTTCGATCAGTACCGCGGGAAGGGGGTCGAGCCCGGCAAAAAAAGCCTTGCCCTACGGATAGTTATGCAGGATACTGACAGGACTTTGACAGATTCAGAGGTGGAGGGAGTTGTCGCCTCCATTCGCGAGCAGCTGATCCAACAATTCCAAGCAAAGCCGCGCACGTGAAAGACAAAGTCACCCTCACCAAGGCCGAGCTGGCGGACCTCATGTTCGAGAAAGTCGGCCTGAACAAGCGCGAGGCCAAGGACATGGTCGAGTCCTTCTTCGAGGAGATCCGCATTGCCCTCGAGCGGGGGGAAATGGTCAAGCTTTCCGGTTTCGGCAATTTCCAGCTCCGCAAGAAGCCCCAACGCCCGGGCCGCAATCCCAAGACCGGGGAGGAAATCCCCATCACCGCGCGCCGCGTGGTGACCTTCCATGCCAGCCAGAAACTGAAGAGCCTCGTCGAGAAGTCCTTCAATGGCCACGGAGAACCCGGCGACGACTGACCTTCCGGCCATTCCCGCCAAGCGCTACTTCACCATCGGGGAAGTGAGCGAGTTGTGCGGAGTGAAGCCGCACGTCCTGCGCTACTGGGAGCAGGAATTCACGCAGTTGAAGCCCCTGAAGCGCCGCGGCAACCGCCGCTACTACCAGCACCACGAAGTGCTGCTGATCCGCCGTATCCGCGAGCTGCTCTACGAGCACGGCTTCACCATCAACGGCGCGCGCAACCGCCTCGAGGAGCCCCCGGCTTCCCTCTCGGGCCCGCGCGGCGACGGCCAGAAGACCATGACGGTCCCGCAGCCCCTCTCGCCCTCGAACATCCGCAAGGAGCTGAAGAGCATCCTCAAGATGTTGGAGCGGTGATGTCGTCCCGGACGCCGCGATCGCGGCGATGGTCCGGGATCCCGTCCCACGGTATAATTTCAGGCTCGGTCGGGGCGTAGCGCAGCCTGGTAGCGCACCTGCATGGGGTGCAGGGGGTCGGAAGTTCGAATCTTCTCGCCCCGACCAATACTCACATCACTCCAGAGGGTCCTCGTCCTGCCAATCGGCGTGCAATCCGGACCACCTTTCGGCGGGCCCATCTGACCGGGGCCTGAAGCTCTTCAACTTCGATGCGATCGGCATAAGCACGCAGCGCCGCCACCTTGCCCGCGGCGGCGCACGCGCAAGGCCATGTCGCTCCTCGCCAACACCGGCCAGAGCATCTGCGACATCGCGCTCCACGTGGGCTGCTCGTGCCAGAGCCATCTCACGACGTTGTTCCCTGGTGCTGGTGCTGGCGCTGGCGGCGCCGGTGCTGCAGATCGCCGGCTCGAGATTCGCGACCGGGCATCTGCCCGGCGACGAGATTTCCTGAAGCTGTCACAGGAATCTCCAAGACGTTCGCGCGCGAGCTTCCTAGCATTCGTCTTCATCGATTCCGGTCCGGGAGGCCACCTTGGCAACGACGATCCACCTGAACGACCAGACGATCACGGTGGACGTCCCGCCCGAGACCCCGCTGCTGTGGGTGCTGCGCGACTACCTCGGCATGACCGGCACCAAGTTCGGCTGCGGCGCGACGCTTTGCCGCGCTTGCACCGTGCACGTGGACGGCGAGCCCACATTTTCCTGCGTGCTGCCCGTGTCGGCGGTGGAGGGACGCAAGGTGACCACCATCGAAGCCGTGTCGGGAGCGATCGCCGAGGCGGTGCAGGGCGCGTGGGACAAGATCCAGGTCCCGCAATGCGGATATTGCCAATCCGGCCAGGTGATGGCCGCCGTGGCGCTGCTCGCGAAGAATCCCCAGCCCAGCGACGCGGAGATCGACGACGCGATGCAGGGCAACCTGTGCCGCTGCGGGACGTATCAACGCATTCGCCGCGCGATCCACGAGGCCGCGAAGCAGATCGAGGCGTGGAAGTGAGCCGCGCGGCGGTCGTATCGCGCCGGGATTTCCTCAAGGTTTCGGCGCTCGCCGGCGGCGGGCTCATGCTCGGCTGCTGCATGGGATTGGCGCGGCAGGCGAGCGCAGCCAATGGCGACTTCGAGCCCAACGCCTGGATCACGTTGCGCCCGGACGGCTCGGTCACGCTCGTCTGCGCCCGCAGCGAGATGGGCCAGGACGTGTACACGTCGCTCGCCATGCTGCTCGCCGAGGAAATGGGCGTCGATCCGATGCGCGTGCGCATCGACCAGGCGCCGGTCGATCCGATCTACCTCAACAAGCTGATGGGAGCGCAGATCACCGGCGGCAGCACCAGCATGCGCGATGCGTGGGAACCGCTGCGGCGCGCGGGCGCCGCGGCGCGGATCATGCTCCTGGGCGCCGCGGCGGCGCAGTGGAAAGTGCCGGCCTCGGAGTGCCGCGCGGAAATGGGGCAGGTGATCCATGGCGAGGCGAAGCTCGCCTACGGTGCTCTCGCCGCGGATGCGGCGCGCCAGCCCGTTCCCAAGGACGTGTCGCTCAAGTCCACGAAGTCCTTCCAGGTAATCGGCAAGCACCTGCCGCGCCTGGACGGACACGACAAGGCGCGTGGCCGCACCATCTTCGGCATCGACGTGAAGCAGCCCGGTATGGTGTACGCGGCCCTCGCCATGTGCCCCGTGATCGGCGGCGAGGTCGTGTCGTTCGACAAGGGCGCCGCCGAGACGCGTCCCGGCGTGCTCAAGGTAGTCGACATCGGCGAGGGCGTGGCCGTTGTCGCGGACCACTACTGGACCGCGCGATCGGCGTTGTCGGACCTCAAGATCCAGTGGGACGAAGGGCCCGCGGCGAAGATCGATACGGCTTCCATCTACGCCACCCTCGAGGCGGCGAGCAGCAGGCCGGGTGCGGTCGCCAAGCATGCCGGCGACGCGGCAGCGGTGTTTGCGCGCAGCACGCCCGTCGAGGCGCGCTACACCTCGCAGATGCTCGCGCACGCGACACTCGAGCCGCAGAACTGCATGGCGAGGGTCTCGGCGCAGGGCGTGGACGTGTGGGCGAGCACGCAGTATCCGCAGGGCGCGCAGGGTGCGGCCGCAGCCGCGGCGGGCGTTGCGCCCGCGCAGGTTCGCATCCATTCGCAGTTCATCGGCGGCGGCTTCGGGCGGCGCCTCGATGTCGACCTCATCACGCAATCGGTCCTGATCGCCAAGGCGATGCCGGGCAGGCCCGTGAAGCTCATCTGGACGCGCGAGGACGACACGACCCACGACTTCTATCGCCCGCCGTGCCTTTCCCTGCTGCGCGCCACGCTCGACAACGGCCGCATCGCCGCGTTCGACTACAAGATGATCTCGCCCTCGATCACCAATCGCCTCTTTCCCGGCGCGGTGAAGGAGGACCGGCTCGATGGCTACATGACCGAGGGGCTGACCAACTTCACCTACGACATTCCCAACTTCGAACTGCGCACGGTGATCCAGGAAGTCGGCTATCGCGTGGGCTATTGGCGCTCGGTGAGCAACGCGCTCAACGCCTTCGCGATCGAGAGTTTCCTCGACGAGCTGGCGCACGAAAGCGGCAAGGATCCGGTGGCGTTCCGGCTTGCGATGCTGCAGAAACTGCCGCGGCAACGCGCTGTGCTGGAACGCGCCTCACGCAATGCCGGGTATGCCGGCGGGCCTGCGAACGGGCGCGCCTGCGGCGTCGCCTCCATCGAGTGCTACGACACGCACATGGCGCTCGTGGCCGAGGTTACCGGGACAGCCGACGCGCTGAAGCTCGAGAAGCTCACCTACGCGGTGGACTGCGGCATTGCCGTGCATCCGGACCAGGTGATCGCGCAGATCGAAGGCGGTGCCGTGACCGGCCTCATCAACACGATCCGCAGCAAGGTGACGATTGCGGGCGGGCGCGTGGAGCAGGCCAACTTCAACGCGTTCACGATCCCGCGCATGCCGGAAGTCCCGCCCATCGAGGTCGTCCTGATGGGCCACGGGGCGACGCCGGGCGGGATGGGCGAGGCCGGCGTGCCGCTGGTGGCGCCGGCGATCGCCAACGCAGTGTTCGCGCTAACCGGCAAGCGGATCCGCGCGCTGCCGCTCGAGGATGCCGGCGTCCATTTTGTTTGAACACGCGAGTGGAAGCGCGAAGGCTCGAAATCTCCGGGTAGCGTTGTCCAGATCGCCGCCAGGGGGCGGACCCTATATCGTCCACGCATAGACCGGCCACATATATCTATTTGACCGCATAGGATCCCAAAACTACAGTGTCGTGGAGCACTGGCGTGAAACGACCCCTGCCCCCGGCGGGCCCCTTAATTCCACAAGGCGGTGAAATGATGAATCGACTTACAGCATCCTGTCTTGCGCTTGCGCTTTGTTGCGCCGGCCACGCAGTGGCTCAACAACCCACTCTTTACGTGGCTGGTCCCGGGGGCACCATGCAAAGGCTCTTTCAGGAGAAGATCATTCCCTCCTTCGAGGCCGACCACAAAGTCAAGATCACCTACGTTTCCGGAATATCCAGCGAGATTGTCGCCAAGCTGCAGGCCCAGCGTGGCAAGCAGGAGTTGAACGTGGTCATCGTCGATGACGGTCCGATGTATCAGGCCATCCAGTATGGCTACTGCGAATCGCTTACGAGCGCCCCCGTCTATTCCGATGTCTACGAGGTGGCTCGTTTCGGCGGCAAGGCGATCGGCGTCGGCTTGAACGCCACGGGGATTGCATACAACAAGGCCGCATTCGCGAAAAACGGATGGGCACCGCCAAGGTCCTGGAACGATCTGGCTGACCCAAAGTACAACCAGCGCTTCACGACATCGTCGTTGTCCGGCACTTACGGCGTGCACGCCTTGGTCATGTATGCGCGCGTGAACGGGGGCGGCGAAAGGAATATCGAGCCCGGCTTTGACTTCATCGGCAAGAAGCTGGCCCCCAATGTGCTGAGCTGGTCCTCGTCTCCCGCGAAGCTCGCCGAGATGTTCCAGAATCGCGACGTCGATGTCGCGATATGGGGAAGCAGTCGCGTATACGCCCTGAAGAAGACAGGATTTCCCATCGAGTTCGTATACCCGACGGAAGGCGCTGCCGCGCTGGTCCTGGCGGCCTGCCCGGTTGTTCAGAACAGTGCGCCCGAACAGTCTCAGGCCTTCGTGCAGCATCTCCTGTCGCCGCAGGTGCAGCAGTGGCTCGCTACCGAGGGCTTTGGACCCACCAACAGCAAGACCCGGCTCACGGGTGACGTTGCCGAGAATGTGCCTTACGGGGCGGATTTCACGAAGAAGCTCGTCAAGGTCGATTGGGACGTCGTGAATCAGAAGCGCGCCGAGTGGACGAATCGCTGGAACCGCACCATCGAGCGTTGAGCCGTTGATCGCCGCTTTCTTCCATCAAGGAGGGGGCGCAGGCCCCTGAACGCCCCATGACCTTCTTGTCGATCCGAGCGTTGTCCAAGACGTACGGCGGGGACCAGAAGGTCGTGCGCGAGTTGAACCTGGATGTCGAACGCGGCGAATTCGTCTCCTTGCTGGGTCCGTCGGGATGCGGCAAGACGACGACGCTGCAAATGGTTGCGGGGTTCACGGCCCCTACGTCGGGCCGCGTCTATCTGAACGACAAGGACATTACCGACACACGTCCGGAAAAGCGGGACATGGGCGTTGTGTTTCAGAGCTACGCATTGTTCCCTCATATGACCGTCGCCGAAAACATCGGCTTCGGCCTGGAGATGCGCAAGCTCGCCCGGCCCCTCGCAGCCAGCCGCATCGAGGAAGCCCTCGAGATGGTCAGGCTTGATGGCTTGGGCAAGCGATATCCCCGCGAATTGTCGGGGGGCCAACGCCAACGCGTTGCGATCGCCCGGGCGCTGGCCATACGTCCCCAGGTGCTGTTGATGGACGAGCCCATGTCGAATCTCGATGCCAAGCTGCGTGGCGAAATGCATGTCGAGCTGCGCGGCCTCCAGCGGCAACTGGGCATCACGACCATCCTCGTGACGCACGATCAAGTCGAAGCCATGACGATGAGCGACCGCATTGCCGTGATGAGCGAAGGAGGGATCGCGCAGCTCGGCACGCCCTTCGAGGTGTACGACCGGCCGGCCTCGGGTTTCGCGTCGAGCTTCCTGGGGCAAACCAATGTCATAGCGGCACGAGTCACCGAAACGCGCCAGCACTGCGCGATCGTCCAGGCGGGTTCCTGCACCATGCGCATCCCGCTTGCGGGAGGCACGATGAGCGGGGAGGTTTGCGTGTACATCCGGCCTGAACGCCTGCGTCTGGCCGCTGCCGGTGAAGGCAACGTGGCGGGCAAGGTGAAGACCCGGTTGTTCCTGGGCAACTTCTGGCTCTACGAAATCGAAAGCGATCTCGGCAGGCTACGGCTGACTTCCGCGAACATGGGGGATCGCCTCCCCGAGGAAGGCGAGGACATCGGCCTCACCTGGCGCGACGACGACTTGCGCGCCATTCCAAGCGAGCCTGGCCATGGCTGAGATTTCGTCACGCCGCTCTGGCGCGCCCTGGGCCCTGGCAACACCTGCCCTGCTCCTGTTTGCGGGCATCCTGCTCGTGCCGCTGGCGCTGACGGTCGTGCTTTCATTCAATGCGTTCGACGGCATGCGCGGCCTTCAGCCCGGTTACACGTTCGCCAACTACCGGGAGGTGCTTACCGACGGCTATTACCATGAGATATTCATCCGAACCGGCCTCATGGCGTTGGGCGTAACCGCGCTGTGCGTGCTGCTGGGCGTGCCCGAAACGCTCATCCTCTCGCGCATGCAGGCACCCTGGCGGGGATTGTTTCTCGTCGTCATTCTGGGCCCGCTTCTCATCTCGGTCGTCGTGCGCACGCTCGGCTGGTCCATCTTGCTGGGCAATCGAGGCATGGTCAACGATGCCCTGCAGGGCCTGGGCATCACTCATGAACCCATACGGTTCCTGTTTTCGATGCTGGGCGTCGTGATCGCCCTGACGCACGTGCTCCTGCCTTTCATGATCATTTCGGTATGGAGCGCGCTGCAAAAGCTCGATCCGCAGGTGGAACACGCAGGCCGGTCCCTGGGGGCGTCGCCTGCAACCTCGTTCTTCCGCGTCGTATTTCCTCAGCTGATGCCTGGAGTGCTCTCCGGAAGCATCATCGTGTTCGCACTTGCCGCGTCGGCCTTTGCGACGCCCTCGATCATCGGAGGACGCCGGGTGAAGGTGGTTGCCACCGCCACCTACGATGAATTCCTCAACTCCTTGAACTGGCCATTGGGCGCCACTCTCGCGATATTGCTCCTCCTGGCCAACATTCTCATTGTCGTCGGCAGCAATCGCATGATCGAGCGTCGCTTCAAGCAGGTGTTTGCAGCATGAGAAGCGAGACCGGAAGGAATGGCCCGCTGGCCTTGCTCTATCACACGGCCTTCATGCTCTTCATCGTCGCGCCCTTGGCCGTGGTGGCGTTGGTTTCCTTCACCAGCAAGGACTACATTGCGCTGCCATTTGATGGTGCTTCGCTGCGGTGGTTCAAGGCCATCCTGAAGACTCCGGACATCGTCAGCGCATTCTGGCTGTCCGTATGGCTTGCGCTTGGCTCCGCCACGATCGCGGCGGCCCTGGCGGTACCCAGTGCGGTCGCCATTGCCCGCTACAGGTTTCGCGGCCGCGACACGCTCATGGCGTTCCTGATGTCTCCCCTGATGATTCCACACATCGTCATGGGCGTGGCCTTCCTGCGATTCTTCTCCATCACGGGGTTGAGCGGCTCATTCGGTGCCTTGATGCTCACCCACGCGGTCATTGTGATGCCCTATGCGTTGAGATTGACTCTCGCGGCGCTGATAGGCATGGAGAAGGAAGCGGAGATGGCGGCGATGTCGTTGGGCGCCACCCGCCTGACCACCTTCAGGCGGGTGCTCTTGCCGCTCATCATGCCTGGCGTGGCGGGCGGCTGGATGCTCGCCTTCATACAGAGCTTCGATGAGGTCACCATGACGATCTTTGTCGCGACACCGGGTACGACGACGCTGCCCGTCGCCATCTACAACCGCATTACGCAGATCACCGACCCGCTGGTGGCGTCGATCTCGACGGTGATGATCTTCGGCGCATTGATCCTCATGGTTCTTCTGGATCGCGTGGTCGGGCTCGACCGGGTGTTGATCGGCAAGAAGTAGAGCCCTTTTCCATCTTGAGCCATGCGAGTCAGCAGGCCGCGGCCTGTGAAGGAGGTCGCTCGTCCCAAGATTGCGCGAGCACCCCGTTGCAGATAAGGAGAACCTATGCAAGCAAGAGAATTAATAGTCATCGGCGGCGGCTTGGTCGGAGCCGCGATCGCATTTGGAGCTGCCCGTGCCGGCGCGCCCGTGACCTTGCTGGACCAGGGAGACATCGCGCATCGGGCGTCACGCGGGAACTTTGGTCTTGTGTGGGTGCAAAGCAAGGGCCACAAGGTGCCGCGCTACGCACGTTGGAGTCGCGACGCCGTCACGTTCTGGCCTGCATTCGCCAAGGATCTGCTCGAGCTCACCGGCGTTGACGTCGCGCTCGAGCAGCGTGGGGGCTTCTGGATTGGCTTCAATGACGCTGAGATGCAAGCGCGTGGCGCCATGTTGGCGGCGATCGATGGCGCCGTGGGCGTCCCCTATGAAATGCTCGATCACGCTGCACTCAGGGAGCGCCTTCCTGCAATAGGGCCGACGGTCGCGGGAGGCAGTTTTTGCCCGCTGGACGGCCATGCCAATCCGCTCTTGCTCTTGCACGCCCTTCATGCGGGCTTGAAAGCCCTGGGCGCGCGAGTGGTCTCGAGCATCGATGTCACCCAGGTGACTTGTCTGGAGAAAACCTCCGGCTTTGAGGTGAGGGGCCGGGACGGCAAGACCTGGCACGCTCCACGCGTCGTCCTTGCCGCCGGGCTCGGCAACAAGGAGCTGGCACCTCAAGTCGGATTGCATGCGCCTGCGTTGCCCAACAGGGGGCAGGTGCTCATTACCGAGAGGCTCAGACCCTTCCTGTCCTACCCGACAAACAAGGCGCGACAGACGAATGAGGGAAGCGTCCAGTTGGGCTATTCCGTCGAGGACGTGGGATTGGATGACGGCACCACCGTCGATGCAATCGAATGGATCGCCCGGCGGGCGATGGCCACGTTTCCCGTTCTCTCCAGCGCGCGTTTGGTTCGCGCCTGGGGCGCTTTGCGCGTACTGACGCCGGACGGTTTGCCGATCTACCAGGAATCAGCGGCGTTTCCGGGTGCTTTTGTCGCCACCAGCCACAGCGGTGTATCGCTGGCGGGTGCGCATGCCCGGATCATCGGGCCCTGGTTCGCCGGCCTGGGTGCCGCGCCCGATTCCTTCGACGTCTTCGCAGGAGAGCGTTTCCTGGATCCCAACCGGAGCTTTTCAAATGCACACTAAGACGCTTTCACCGGTCGCTGCATTGTTCAGATCGGACGACGTGCCTGCCTCGGGCAGCGTCACGCTCCGATTCGATGGACGTCCGATCACGGCGCCCGCGGGCATCAGCGTGGCCGCCGCGTTGCTGCTGAACGGAGTGGGACCGTTCCGCACCACTCCCGTGAGGTCGGCTCCGCGCGCACCCTATTGCATGATGGGCGTCTGTTTCGACTGCCTGGTCGAGGTGGATGGCAACGCCAGCCGCCAAGCCTGCTTGACGGTGGTTCGCGATGGGATGGAGGTCAGACGTCAGGAAGGTGCGTCCTCCCTGCCCCTGCCCACGCAAGGGGAAGGTCATGGACGCTGATATCGTCGATCTCATCATCGTAGGCGCGGGCCCCGCGGGACTGGCGGCAGCGTGCGAGGCGCGCAAATGGGGACTTGGCGTTACCCTGCTCGACGAGCAAGGTGCAACAGGCGGACAGATCTATCGCGCCGTCGATGCCGCCAGCGCCAAGCGACGCTCGGTACTCGGGGAGGACTACGCCGCCGGTGCCGAGCTCACGGCCGCGTTTGCCGGGAGCGGCGCTCGGCACATCGCCGGTGCGGCGGTGTGGAATGTAGGCCGCGACTTGAAGGTGAACTACGTGCAAGGCGGCGCGAATCGGGTCCTGCAAGCCCGTCAAATCGTGCTCGCCAGCGGCGCGATGGAACGGCCGTTTCCCATACCGGGCTGGACGCTGCCCGGCGTGATGGGCGCCGGTGCGGCCCAGATTCTCTACAAGAGTGCCGGTGCCTTGCCGACAGACCCTGTCGTGTTGGCGGGATGCGGCCCGCTGCTCTATCTCCTGGCCAGCCAATACCTGCACGCCGGGGCCAGGCTGAAGGCAGTTGTTCATACCACACAGCGCAGGGACTATGTGAGGGCATCGTCGCATCTCGCAGGGGCGCTGCTTGGATGGCGCGATTTGCGCAAAGGCATCCGCATGCTGGGCGAGCTACGCCGGAATGGCGTGCCTGTCTATGCAGGTGCGGAAGGGTTTTCGATCGAAGGCGCGGATCGTGCCGAAGCCTTTTGCTTCACCTACAAGGGATCGCGCAAGCGCATCGAATCGTCCTTGGTCCTCCTTCATCAAGGCGTGGTGCCGAACACGCAGCTGAGCTGGTCGCTCCGGGCCAAGCATCGCTGGAACGATGCGCAACTGTGCTGGGAACCCGAGACCGACGAGTACGGGCAGATCGAAGCCAGCGGCATTTATGTCGCCGGCGACAGCCGCGGGATCGTGGGTGCCAAGGCCTCGGCCTCGCAGGGGCGGCTTGCTGCCCTGGCGATTGCAACCAAGCTCGACCGTCCAGGCCGCGATCAACGATTGGCCCGCGAAAGCGAAGTGCGCGATGAGTTGCGCAACCAGCTTCACATCCGGCCTTTCCTCGACGCACTCTATCGCCCACCGGCGGCGCATCGCATGCCGCCGGAGGACTCGGTCATCGTCTGTCGCTGCGAGGAGGTCACCGCGGGTCAGATTCGAAAGTATGTCGAGCTCGGCTGCCAGGGCCCCAATCAAACCAAGGCGTTCGGACGCTGTGGAATGGGACCGTGCCAGGGACGACTCTGCGGCTTGACGGTTACGGAGCTCATCGCCGGTGCGCGCGGCGTGCCCCATGACGACGTGGGCTACTACCGCATTCGTCCCCCCATCAAGCCGGTGACGATAGGCGAGCTGGCCGGTCTTGTGTGAACACTTCTCCAACCAGGGAACAGGAACCTCGGATGAACGACATCATTCGCATTGCCACCGACAAGCGTCGCAGCCGCGCCGTGGTCTACAACGGCATGGTCTTCATAGGCGGCCAAACTGCCGACGACCGCAGCCAGGACATTCGTGGCCAGACACAACAGACCCTGGCCAAGATCGAGAAATTTCTCGCCGATGCCGGCACGGACAAGAGCCGGCTGCTGACCGCACAGATCTGGATCAAGGACCTCGAGAAAGACTTCGCCGGAATGAATGAAGTCTGGGACGCATGGACGGCGCCTGGCGCAGCCTCCACCCGCGCCACCGCTCAGTGCGAGATGGGCGCTCCCGACATACTTGTGGAGATCATCGTCACCGCGGCAGTCGGAAAGGCGAAAGGGTAGGCCCGGTGCATGGCTGTTAGCGTTTTCGACCTCTTCAAGATCGGCATCGGTCCTTCCAGCTCCCACACCGTCGGACCCATGCGCGCCGCGCGCATGTTTGCGCACAGGCTGGAGGGTGAGCGCAGGATTGCAGCCACGACGCGCGTTCTGTGCGAGCTGTACGGATCCCTTGGCGCGACCGGCAGGGGCCACGGAACCGGCACCGCGGTGCTCCTCGGTCTCTCCGGGCTCGAACCCGATACGGTCGAGCCGGATGCGATTCCCGCCATGCTCGAGAGTATCCGCGCCAAGCGCGAGATCAAGCTCCTGGGCGCGGGTAACATCGCCTTCAACGAAGAGACCGATGTCCTGTACCACGCCACGAAGGCCCTTGCCTTTCACTCGAACGGGATGACGTTCTCGGCATTCGATGCCACTGGCGCGCTACTGGGAATGCACACGTACTATTCGGTGGGCGGTGGTTTCGTTGTGAGCGAAGAGGCGGCCGAGGACGGGGCACGGCACGGGAAGATCGCGCCTGACACCACAGTCCTGCCGTACCCGTTTCATAGTGCCGACGCGCTGCTGGCGATCGCGTGCGCGAACCAGTGCAGCATCGCCGACATCATGAGGGCTAACGAACGGCACTGGCGCACTGACGCGCAGATCGACGCGGGATTGCTTCGCATATGGAACGTCATGCAGGACTGCGTCGAGCGCGGATGCCGCGCGGAGGGCGTGTTGCCCGGGCCTTTCAAGGTTCGCCGGCGTGCCTCGGCGCTCCGCCGCGTGCTGCAAGCGGGTCCAGGAGACGGTGCTCCGCCCGACCCGCTGAGCGTGATGGACTGGGTCAACCTTTACGCGCTCTCCGTGAATGAAGAGAACGCCTCGGGAGGACGGGTCGTCACCGCACCCACTAACGGGGCCGCCGGCATCATTCCCGCGGTCCTCCACTACTACTCACGCTTCGTGAACAAGTCGAGCGATGCGGGCGTGATCGATTTCCTGCTCACCGCCGGCGCCATCGGCCTGCTCTACAAGGAAAACGCCTCTATCTCGGGCGCCGAAGTGGGTTGCCAGGGCGAAGTTGGCGTCGCATGCTCCATGGCATCCGCCGCCCTGTGCGCCGTACTCGGAGGCACCCCCGAACAAGTCGAGAACGCGGCTGAAATCGGCATGGAGCATCACCTGGGGCTCACGTGCGATCCGGTCGGGGGACTGGTCCAGATCCCCTGCATAGAGCGCAACGCGATCGCGTCGGTCAAGGCCATAAACGCCGCACGCATGGCGCTGCACGGCGACGGCTCGCATCATGTGAGCCTCGACAAGGTGATCAAGACCATGCGCGAAACCGGCGCCGACATGATGATCAAGTACAAGGAGACCTCCCGCGGGGGACTCGCGGTCAACATCGTGGAGTGCTGAAAAATCAGCGATTGCCTGTGGCGGTTCGCGGATTTAGCATGCAAGCATGAACCTCTCACAGGTCGAAGCCTTTCGCGCGGTAGTGCTGTCCGGTTCTACCACCGCAGCGGCGCGCGTCCTGCATACTTCGCAGCCCAATGTCAGCCGCTTGATTTCTCAACTCGAGAAGGCGATCGGGCTTCGGCTCTTTCAGCGATCCCCGGGTAAGTTGACCCCGACTGAGGAAGGGCTTGCCTTTTTCAGCGAGGTTCACCGCAGTTTCGTGGGCTTGGAGCAGCTGGACGAGACCGCCGAAAAGATTCGGCGTTTCGGGGCAGGCCCTCTCAGGATAGCGGCCGTTCCCACCATCGCCCTGGGAATGTTGCCGCGCGCGATAAAGCGGTTTGCCAGGGAGCATCCTGAAATCGGCCTATCCATACACACGGGCCACTCGACGGTCATCTCCCATTGGGTCGACTCGCACTTCTGCGATTTGGGTATCGTGTCGCAGTTGTCGCCCCAGAACTATTCGTCGGAGCCCGACGTCCTCTTTCGGATCAACAGTGTGTGCCTGATGCCCAAGGGGCATCGATTGGCGAAGAAGGAGCGCTTGACGCCCGCTGATCTTGAGGGTGAGAGCTTCATCTCATTTCCCAGGCACGATGGGCTGCGCAGCCGCGTCGACCGGGTTTTCGATGAGGCTGGCGTAAAGCGAAAGCTGAACATCGAGACTCCCTATAGCTCGATCACGTGTTCACTGGTCGCTCTCGGCATGGGTGTATGCATCGTCAATCCTCTTGCGGCCCGGGACTTTCGGAATGCGGCGGTGGTGGCTCGTCCTTTCGATCCGGCAGTGCCCAGTGAAGCAATGCTGATTGTCTCCAAGGGGCGGCCGGTGAGCGGGATCGTCGAAAGATTTTCGGCGGTGATGCGGGAAGTTGCACGCGAAGAGTGCGAGGTGCTGCGCATTGAATGACGAAGGCCCGGCGCGCGTTCGCGGCGCGCCGGGGGTCACGCGGGGCTGCTACCAGGCGGGATACCTGGGCGGGATGTACTCGTACGGATAGAGGTAATCCGGGTCGAACCATTCGTCGTCGCGCAGGTCGCTGGCGGCGCGCCGATAGACGATTCCGCCCAGATCGCGCATGCGCTCGTTGATCTGGAAGATCGAATCCTCGCTCACATCGGCGAGGACGGCCGATTGGCCGGCGTCGATGACGAACCTCGACTCATACCCTGCCTGGTCGCGAGTGTCGGCCCGGACCAGGTCCGTGGTGACGCCGACCACCCCACCCGTCGCGGCACCGATCGCCGCTCCACCGGCGGCGCCGACCGCCGCGCCCGCCGGTCCCGCCAGCGCGCCCAGCAGCGCGCCGATGCCTACGCCGACGGCGGTCGCAACGGCGGGGTGCGTCTCCTTGGTATCGACCTCGTACCGGCCCCAGTCGTCGCGGTGAACCACCGCGGTGCCGTGCACCGTGATGTCCCCGGCGTTGTCCATTTGCCAGAGGGCGTGCAGGCCTTCGTAGGCCCTGCCCTCGTTGTCGAATACGACAGCGATGTAGTTGTGCATGGAGCTCTCCTATTTGCCGGTCTTGGGTTTGGCGGAACGCTTCGAGGCGACGGCCTTGCTCGTCTCCTGGACGGAGGCACGCGCGTCGGCGAGCGTCTTCCTTACCGCGGACTCGAACTTGTGGCCGGTTGCCTTCAGGCCCTCGGCGGCATCCTTCTGCACCGCTTCGAGGCTCTTGATGGCCTCCGCAAGGTGCTTCTTCGCGGCCTCGTTCTGCGCCTCGATCGAGCTCTTGGCCGAGTCGGCGACCGCCTTGGCCTTCTTCTCCACGATCTCCAGGTCGATCTTCATCGCCCCGCCGCGCTTGGCCGCAGCGTCGCTGATCGCGCTGTGGAGCTCCTGCGCGCTGGCTCGAACTTTGTCGAGCGCGTCCTTGACTTTCATGTCCATTGCCATTGCCTTCCTTGTCGTTGAGTGATGGAACAAACCCCCGATTGCCGCTAGTTCATGTTCATCGCGACGCCGTCGAGGGAGACGTTGAAGTCGAGACCCAGCGTGTGGGCGTGCATCATGATGACCACGCCGTTCTGGTTCTTCAGGGCGGAGCCGGCGGCGCCGCCGCCGATCGTGATGCCGGCCGACGCGGCCGTGTAGTTGCCGTCGAAGTCCGCGAGGTTGTTCAGGTGATACACGTCGCCGCTCGCCCGGATGCTCTCGGCGCCGAACGAGTTGACGCTGAGGCCCCGCACTTTCACGGGATACGATCTTCCCTTGTAGGAGAGGATCGCCGTGCCCCAGGAATAGCCGAGGCCTGCGGCCACGCTGCCCCCGGAGAACTCGATGGTGGCGTCGGGAAACTCGGTCTTGGCGCTGGCCATCAGGGGTGCAGCCACGAGGCTCGCGGCGAGGACGCCGGCTGAAATGATTCGATGCAAGTGCATGTCGATGACTCCTTCAGGTGGGTTGGAAGCGAGCTCGAGCGTTGCCCGAGTGCACATGCAATCTGCGTTCGCGCCGTCACGCATCGGTTCCCGGCTCGCGGAATCGGGTCACAGCGGTGACTGTCGGGGGGCGGCCCCACGGCGACGCGCCGCGGTGGCAGTTGTGACGCTCGCGCGGCGGCCCGTGGCCTCTCGGCGATCAGGGGCGCCCAAGCTCGCGGGTGTGCAAGCCAACGCTATTCAAGGAGAGCCAACGTGGCGGACCTGATCGTGGTCGGTTTCAAGAAGGATATGTACCGGGCATCGCGTGTCCTCGGCGAATTGCAGGACCTGAACGACGACTGGGTGGTGGACCTCGACGATGCCGTTGCGGTCTACCGCGACCGCAGCGGAAGGCTGCGCGTCGACCAGAGCTACCAGCCGACCACCGGCGAAGGCGCCGCGTGGGGCGGGTTGCTGGGCATGCTCCTCGGCGCGATTCTCGCGATTCCTTTCACCGCGGGGGCGAGCGCCGCCGCCGCGTCGAGCGCCGTGGCGGCTGCCGCCCTGGGCGGGACTGCGCTGGGCGCCGGAGCCGGAGCCATCGACGCGTCGACCTGGAAGACCGAGTTCGGCATTCCCACCGACTTCGTGAAGCAGGTCGCGACGATGATCCAGCCTGGGGATTCGGCCATCTACGCAGTGCTGCGCGTGGGCACTCCCGGCATCGTGGCCGAACGGCTGCGCGGCTACGGAGGAACGATCCTCACCACAACGTTGAACCGTGAGCAGCAGCGCAAGGTGGAGAAGGTCCTCAACCCATAGCGGACGCCGGGCCCGTCATTCCGGCGGGCAGGCGCCCCATCTAAAGGAGAAATGTATGAGCAGCAGCATGCTTGGGTATCTGGGTCGCAACTGGGGCTGGATCGTGTTGCGTGGCGTGGTTGCCGTGTTGTTCGGCGTGCTGGCCTTCGTGTGGCCGGGCATGACGCTGGCGGCATTGGTCATTGTCTGGGGCGCGTATGCGCTGGCCGACGGCGTGCTGGCGTTGATTTCCGCCTGGCAGGTTCGCGACCAGGGAGGAAGCCCGTTCTGGTCGCTGGTGCTCCTCGGCCTGTTCGGCATCGGCGCCGGCGTGGTGACGTTCATGTGGCCCGCGATGACCGCGATCACCTTGCTGATGCTCATCGCGGCTTGGGCCGTGGTGACGGGCATCCTCGAGATCGTCGCCGCGATTCGCCTGCGCAAGGAGATCGAGGGTGAATGGCGCCTCGGCCTGTCGGGCGTCCTTTCGGTGATCTTCGGCGTGATCATGTTCGCCGCCCCCGGCGCCGGCGCGCTCGCGCTGATCTGGGTGATCGCCGCCTATGCGATCGTCTTCGGTGCGCTGGTCATCGGGTTGGGCGTGCAACTCAAGCAGTACGCGCCGTCGCATCACGCGGCGCGGGCGTGAGTCGCGGCCGTCCATGGACAGGCTGCTCGTCGCGGTGTTCGACAGCGAATCGAAGGCCTATGAGGGCTCCAGGATCCTTAGGCAGCTGGGCGAGCAGGGCAGTCTGGGGCTGCACGCGATGGCCATGGTCGCGAGATGGAACGAGGCGGAGAATCCGCCGGTCGGCGTGCGCCCGCGCGGCGGCCGCCGGCCGGCGCTTCTCATCCGCGCGAAGTACTTCGACCGGATGGTGCAATGGGACAAGCCGAAGCGGGTCTTGATCCCGGTTGCGGTGGGACTGTCTTCCGGCATGGCGGCGGACCTGAACAACGCCAGGATCGGCGATGAATTCATCGACGACGTGACGACCGCCCTGGTGCGCGGAAGGGCTGCGGTCGTCGCCGAGGTCGACGAACGCTGGACGGCGCCCGTGGACATCGGCTTGGAAGCGGTCGGCGGCACCGTGTACCGGCGAACGCTGCCGGTGAAGCTCCACGAAAGGATCAGGGCCGCCGCGCGTGACCTCGGCGATTGGCTGCGCGGGTGATGGCGCATGGCCGACGCGGGGACTGATGCCCCATTCTGGAGCCGCGACGCCGCGGAGCTGAGCGCGTCCCTGGGCTCGGGCGCCGGGGGCTTGTCGTCCGCCAAGGCCGCGGAGCAGCTTCGCCAGGTCGGCTCCAACAGCATCGAGGAAGCGAGCGAGCAGAGCGCCCTCGGCCTGCTGCTGAAGCAATTCGAAAGCCCCCTCGTGCTCATCCTCGTGTTCGGCGCGCTGATCTCGCTGATCCTGAAGGAGTGGACGGACGCCGGCATCATTCTTGCGATCGTGCTCGGCAGCTCGCTGCTGAGCTTCTACCAGGAGTACCAGGCATCGGCGGCGGTCGAGGAGCTCAAGCACCGCCTGGCATTGACATGCCGCGTGGTACGCGACGGCACGGAGCAAACCGTGCCGGCGGACACCATCGTGCCCGGCGATGTCGTCTTGCTATCGGCAGGCAACCTCGTTCCCGCCGATGGACTCGTGATGGAGGCCACGGATTTCCTGGTCAACCAGGCCAGCCTGACCGGCGAATCCTTCCCCGTCGAGAAGCGGCCGGGGATCGTCGCGCCGCAGACGCCGGTCGCGGGGCGCACCAACGCGGTCTACCTGGGGGCCTCGGTCCAGAGCGGAACCGCGAAGGTCCTCGTGGTCCAGACGGGGAGCCGGACCGCTTTCGGGGCCATCGTTGCCCAGCTCCGGGCGCGACCGCCCGAGACGGAGTTCGAGCGCGGCATTCGCCAGTTCGGCTATCTCCTGCTCCGGGTGATGATCGTCATCGTCCTGTTCGTGCTGGCGGTAAACCTGTATTTCGAGCGGCCGTGGGTCGAGTCGCTGCTGTTCGCGGTGGCGCTCGCCGTCGGCCTGTCGCCGGAGCTGCTGCCCGCCATCATCAGCGTGACGCTCGCCTCGGGCGCACGCGCAATGGCCAAGCAGGGCGTCATCGTCCGCCGCCTGAATGCGATCGAGAACTTCGGCAGCATGGACATCTTCTGCACGGACAAGACCGGCACGCTGACCGAGGGCGTCATCGTTCTCCAGGACGCCGCCGACGCGGATGGCCGGACGTCGACGCAGGTGAGGCAACTCGCCTTTCTCAACGCGGCCTTCGAGACCGGCATCGACAACCCGCTCGATGCCGCCCTGGTGGCCCTGGGCAAGAGTGCCGGACTGACGACGACCGGTTACAGCAAGATCGACGAGATTCCCTACAGCTTTCAAAGCAAGATGCTGACGATTGTCGTGGCGGCGGACGCCGATGCCTCGCAGCACCTCATCGTCACCAAGGGCGCTTTCGCGAATGTGCTCGCCATCTGTACGTCGGTGGACCAGGGCGGCGCGAATGTTCCCCTCGCGCCGCAGCTGCGCGAGGGGCTCGAAGCGTTCTACCAGGCCAAGGGTGACGCGGGATTCCGGGTCCTGGCCGTGGCGACACGCAGGGTCGCGGCGAAGGAGCGCTACGGCCGCGACGATGTGGCCGGGATGGGGTTCGCCGGATTCCTGGTCTTCATCGATCCGCCCAAGGCGGATGCGCAGCAGACGCTTCGCGATCTCGCCGCGCTCGGCATCAGCGTCAAGGTCGTGAGCGGCGACAATCGCCACGTCACGGCTCACCTGGCGCAAGCCGTGGGGCTCGATCCGAAATCGATCATTGCCGGCGACGAGCTGGCCAAGCTCAGCGACGAGGCGCTCGGGCAGGTCGCGCCGCGCACCGATCTTTTCGTCGAGGTCGATCCCCAGCAGAAGGAGCGCATTGTCCGCGCCTTGCAGAAGAGCGGACATGCCGTCGGGTACCTCGGCGACGGCATCAACGATGCGCCGGCGCTGCATGCGGCCGATGTCGGCATCTCCGTCGACCAGGCCGTGGACGTCGCCCGCGAAAGCGCCGACATCATCCTCCTGAAACCCGACCTGGACGTCCTGCGCCACGGCGTTGAGGACGGCAGGCGCACCTTCGCCAACACGCTCAAGTACATCAACATCACGACCAGCGCGAGTTTCGGCAACATGGTCAGCATGGGGCTGGCGACCCCGCTGTTGCCGTTCCTCCCGATGACCGCCAAGCAGATCCTGCTCGAGAATTTCCTCTCGGACCTGCCGTCGGTCACGATCTCGACCGACAACGTCGATCCCGAGACCGTGAAGAGCCCCGAACGCTGGCAGATCAAGGACGTGAAGCGCTTCATGATCGTCTTCGGGCTGATCAGCTCCGTCTTCGACGTGCTGACGTTCGCGATCCTGCTGCTTGTCTTTCATGCCGAGGCAGCGGTTTTCCAGACGACGTGGTTCGTGATTTCACTGCTGACCGAGCTCGCCGTCGTTCTGGTGCTTCGAACGCGCGGGCCTGCGATCCGCAGCAAGCCGAGCGCCATGCTCTTGTGGTCCAGCATCGCCGTAAGTGTCGTCGCCTTTGCCGCCCCCTACCTCGGGCCCATTTCCACTGCATTCGGCTTCGTGCCGCTGTCGGCTCTCCAGATGGGGACCGTTCTCCTCATCGTCGCCGGGTACGTCGTGGCGACGGAAGGGGCAAAGGCATGGTTCTACAAGGCTCCAGGCACGAACGAGCCCGTTGCCGCCGCCGCATGACCTCGGGCCGGACCCGCGCCGGTCACGGCTGTGATGCTTCCCGTCATCGCCGTGACCCGCCGGCCATCGGCGCGTGGCGAAATCGAATCCATCACGTCGAGGAGAATCATCGTGGCGGAGCTGATCGTGGTCGGGTTCAAGAAGGACATGTACCGGGCCTCGGAAGTCCTCAACACGTTGCGGGACTTGAACGATGACTGGGCGGTCGACCTGCGGGACGCCGTTGCCGTCTATCGCGATTACCGCGGCAAGCTGCGGGTCGACCAGAGCTACGAGATGACCAAGGCCGAAGGCGCGGCCTGGGGCGGCTTGCTGGGCCTGTTGCTCGGGTCGCTGGTCGCGATTCCGTTCAGCGCGGGCGCCAGCGCGGCGGCCGCGGGTGCCGCCACGGCGAGCGTCCTCGGAGGCACCGCGATGGGGGCGGCAGCAGGCGCCATCGACGCGTCGATGTGGAGGGAGGAATTCGGAGTTTCCGACGATTTCGTCGCGCGGGTCGGGAAGATGATCCGCCCCGGCGACTCGGCGATCTACGCCGTCCTGCGCGTGGGCGATCCGAAGGCCGTGGACGAGCGCTTCAGCGGTTACGGCGGCACGGTCCTGCGCACGACGCTCGGCCCAAGGCAGCGGGACAAGGTGCAGAGAGTTCTCAAGGGCGCATCAACCTAAACAAGGAGTGAAACCATGAATCGCAGTGTCATCGGGAAAGCGGTCTTGTTCGCCATCTGCGGCATCCTGCCCATGGGCGCGATGTCCCAAGGCACCAACCCTCCGGTTGCCGGGGGGGTCACGCTGGCCGTCGCGCAGCTCGACGTGATCGCCAATGGGTGGCGCGCGTCCAAGCTGATGCACGCGAGCGTCTACAACGAGTCCGGCCAGAAGATCGGCAGCATTCGCGACTTGATCGTCGCCCCGGACGGGTCGATCTCCGTGGCGATCGTCGACGTGGGTGGGTTCCTGGGCATGGGCAAGCACCACGTCGCAGTCCCGGTCCAGTCGTTCACGCAGGTCACGCCGCCCAAGATCGTCCTGCCCGGCGCCACGAAGGATTCGCTGAAGGCGATGCCGGAGTTCAAGTTCAGCTAGCCCGCGCTGCCGCGTCCTCGACCCACGCCGACACTTCGTCGAGCAGCCCGGTGACCGCGCGATCGAACGCGGCCACCGCGGCTGGGGCGTCGTCGGCGGCGGTCGGCGCGCTTCGCGCGAAGCGGCGCTGAGCGACGATCGCACGCTGCGCGCGGTCGACCAGCTCCACCGAAACCTCGATTCGCACGCTGCCGGGGCTCAGGCTGGCGTCGTGGTAGAACTCCTCGAGCCGGACGTTCAACACGAGGTCGCCCTTGGCGCCGGCGGTGGTCGCCGCCACCGCGCGGAATGCGCCGCGCGCATCGAGACGCCGGGTGAGGAGCTGGGTGAACCTGCTTCCGGGGCGCTCGGTCCAGGCCGCGAATTGATAGTAGGCGCGCTGGACGGGCACGCGGCTGAATACGAGCGCCTGCGTGTCGTAGAACGGGCTGACCGACGCTTCCGCGACGAGCAGGACGCGATCGATGCGCGGCGCATGCGATGACACACCGGCCGATCCCAGGTCGTCGAGCACGTAGTATTCGTACGCGGGTGGGTTTCCCAATGACGGGCAACCCGAAAGCAACGCGGCGGCAACGAGGGCGGCGATGCGCTTCATGGCAGCTTCTCCCCGGGGCCGAGCTGCGCGGGGCCGGGGCCCAGGATCGCCGCGCGCGGATCCTTCAGCCGGTCCGCAGCCCGGGCGAGGATCTCCGCAGTCGCGCGCAGCTGCAGTGCCGTGGCGCCGATTTCGAGCGCGCCGCTGTCGGTGATGCCGTCGACCTTGCCCGTGAGCGCGGCCGTCTCGCGCTCGAGGTTCCGTGCGGCGTTCGAGAGATCGCGCAGCGTGACCTCCGCCTGGCTCGCCACGGGCTGCGCGCTCGCCGCCACGCGGTCCACGGCCGCGGCGATATCGCGGCTCGCCGTGCCGAGATCGGCGCTGCCTTTCGCCAATGCGTCCGCCGCGGCGTCGAGCTTGCCCATGCGTTGCGAGAGCGCGGCGGAAAGCTCGCGCATGTTGGCTAGCGTCGCGGCGAAGGCCTCGCGGTTCTCCTTGTTCAGCAGCTGGTCGAGGCTGTCAAGGGCGCCGGCCCCGGCGAGGGCGAGCCGGTCGATCGCCGCCGTGAGCTCGCGCGAGTCCCCTTCGGCGATCACCGGGAACCTCTCGCCGCCGGGGACCTTCGTGAGCTCGGGGCCCGGCGTGCCGGACGTCACGAGATTCACGCTGGCCAGCCCCGTAAGGACGTTGCGGCTGATGGTCGCCACCGTGTTCTCGCTCACCGGCGCCCTGCGGTCTATGCGAATGGTGGCATCGACGCGGTTGATGTTGTCGCGCGAGATCGAGTAGTCATCGATTCGGCCGACCTTGATGCCTCGCATGTTGACGTCTCCGCCGACCTGCAGCCCGTCGAGCGAGGCGTGGTCGAAATGGATCGTGTAGTACCGAAAGTCGGAGCGCCGCCCGCTGTTCTGGAGCCAGACCAGCGACACGGCGACGGCGAACACCAGAGCGAGCAGCATCCCACCCACCAATGTGTACCGCGCTTCAGGTTCCATGGTTCCCCCCCGCTTCGCCGTGGTACGTGCGCGAGGCGAAATAGGATCGTACCCACGGATCGTCGAGCTGCATGACATCCTTGAGCGACCCGCAGCCGATCACCTTGCCGCCGGCGAGCACGATCACGCGGTCGACGATGCCGAACAGCGTGTCCAGGTCGTGGGTGACGAGCAGGATCGTGAGGCCCAGGTCGTCGCAAAGAAACCTCACCAAGGCGTCGAACGCCCGCGCGGTGACCGGGTCGAGCCCCGAGGTCGGCTCGTCGAGGAACAGCACCTCGGGCTCGAGCGCGAGCGCGCGAGCCACCGCCGCGCGCTTGCGCATGCCGCCCGAGAGCTCGCTCGGCATTTTCGCGGCGGCATCAATCGGCAGGCCGGCGAGCGTGATGCGCAACCCCACGAGCGGCCACAGCAGGTCGGCCGGGACCGCGGCGTGCTCGATGAGCGGCGTGGCGACGTTCTGGGCCACGGTGAGCGAGGAGAAGAGCGCTCCGTCCTGGAACATCATGCCGAAGCGCTGGCGCAACTTCCCGAGCTCGCCGGCCGACGCCGTCCACACGTCGGTGCCGAACAGGCGCACGGTCCCGGCGGTCGGCTTGAGCAACCCGATGATCTCGTGCAACAGCACCGACTTGCCGCTGCCGCTGCCGCCGATCATCGCCGCGACCTGGCCGCGCGCCACGCTGAACGTCGCGCCATCGTGCACCGTCTGCGCGCCGAAGCGGGTCACGATCGAATCGACCTCGATGACCGGCGCGGCAGCGTTCATATGTCGACCTCGTTGAAGAACACCGCGAAGAACGCGTCGAGGAGGATCACGGCGACGATGCCCTGCACCACGGTGGAGGTCGTGTTGATGCCGATGGAGCGGGTATCGCGGCTCGCGTTCATCCCCATGTAGCAGCCGATGACGGCGATGAAGAGCGCGAACACAGGCGCCTTCCCCAGTCCCACGACGACATGTCTCACCGGCAGCGCGGTGTGCAGGCGCGTGATGAAGGTGGTGGGCGTGACATCGAGCATGGGGCCGGCCACGGCCATCGCGCCGCCGATGCTGGCGACGTCGCCGACGAACACGAGCAGCGGGAGCGCCACGGCCAGCGCGATCAGGCGCGGCATCACGAGCACCTGCATCGGGGCGAGGCCGAGCGCGCGCATCGCGTCGATCTCCTCGGTGAGGAGCATCGTGCCGAGCTGCGCGGTGAACGCGGCCCCCGACCTGCCGGCGATGATCACCGCGACGATGATCGGCGAGAGCTCGCGGCAGGTCCCGATCCCGACGCCGTCCACGATGTAGATGTTGGCGCCGTATTTCTCGCTCTGCAGCCCGAGCAGATAGGCGAACACCACGCCGATCAGGAACGTGACGAGCACGACGACCGGTATCGCGTCGAGGCAGACCTGCTCGAGTTGCGCGGTGAGCTCCTTCACCCTCAGCGTGCGTGGGTGCAACGCGAGCTGGCCCAGCTCGCATGCGGACTCGCCGAGGAACGCGAGCTCGCCCGCGAGCAGGTCGCGCAGCGCGAAAGCCCGCGCGCCGAGCGCGGCCAGGACGCCGCGTTTCTGCTGCACGGGCTGGATGTCGCCCTGGTCCATGCGCGCACGCACCACGTCGACCACCTGCGCATGGGTTTGCCTGAAGTTGGCGAGCTCGCCGACGCTGGCTCCGGCGGCGGCCACGCGGCGAAGGAGCACCAACGTCGCGGCCGTGTCGAGGCTATCGAGGGCTGCGCCGTCGAGGGTGAAGCGGGAAGCCGGAAGCTTCTCGGCGGCGAGCGCAGCGTCTATCGGGCCCAGGTCGGCGAGCTGCCACGCCCCGTACAGGAAGAGCGTGGGGGCCTGCCCGTCCCGCTCCACGCGGCAATAGCGCTGCGCTGTATCCATCGTCGGAGACGATGACCCCGGTCAGTAGACCGACTCCACCGGGACGCTGAAGACGTATCCCGCGCCGCGCTCGGTGACGATGTAGCGGGGATTCGCCGGATCGGCCTCGAGCTTGCGCCGCAGCCGCATGACCTGCGTATTGACCGACCGGTTGTAGACGTCATCGCTGTGCAGGCGCGACATGTCCAGCAGCTGGTCGCGCGACAGGATGCGATTCGGCGCTCCGAGCAGGACGACGAGGAGGCTGAACTCGCCGTTGCTGAGCGGCACCGCCTTCCCCCCGGGGGATATCAGCCGGCGCGTGTTGAGCTTGAGCTCCCAGCCGTCGAAGCGGTAGGCGCGGATGCCCTCCGGCCGGCCCTGGCGCACCTCGGCGCGGCGGCGGCGCAGCACCGCGCGGATCCGCGCGAGCAGCTCGCGCGGGCTGAACGGC
>Ga0335084_10000824_pt1 | contig 27583 bp, 20 predicted proteins | sample Lox_Sample_44_FD_206721 | JGI IMG/M metagenome (GOLD analysis project Ga0335084, IMG submission 206721) | Soil microbial communities from Loxahatchee National Wildlife Refuge, Florida, United States - Lox_Sample_4.4 | ecosystem: Environmental > Terrestrial > Soil > Wetlands | place: USA... | reverse complement strand
CTCGTTGGCGGACATCCAGGCCTTCTGACTTTCCGGGTAGCGGTCCACCCATCGCTGCATCATGCCGAGCTCGAGATAGTAAAGCAGATCCTTGTTTTTGCCCTTGTTGTCCCTGTCCAGCTGCTTGATGGCCTCGTCCACCTTCCCGACCGCGGCCAGATTGGTGGTCTGGTTGAGCTCTTTGTCATAGCTGCGGAAGGCCGCACAACCGGTCAGACACAGCGCCAGGCACAGGATCGGGAGCGCAAAGTGGCAACCCATCGCGGCGAATACAGCCCGGGGGTGCCGATCATGCACCCAGCTGCTCCGCGAGATGGTTGAAGTCGTCCGCGACCACGTCGAACCCTTTATCGTGCGGCAGGCTGTATCCTGAAGGGTGTCCAAACTCCCGCGGCCGCCGCACGAAAGCGGTGCGCAGCCCCTGGGCTCGCGCCGCCGCCAAGTCGTCCTCGTGCGCGGCGACCATGAGCGTCTCCTCGGGACGGGCCCCGAGCAGGGCGCATGCGCTCAGGTACGTCTGCGGGTCGGGTTTGTAGCGTTTGAACAGCTCGGCAGACAGGATGCAGTCCCACGGCAGGCCTGCATGCTTCGCCATCTCGGTCAGAAGCGAAATGTTTCCGTTGGATAGCGTCGCGATGATGAACTTGCTCTTGAGGCGCTTCAGCCCGCGTACGGCGTCGGGCCAGGGCCGCAGCCGGTGCCAGGCTCGATTCAGCGCGTCGATCTCCGCTTCGGCCAGGCCGTGAATCCCGAATCTGGGGAGGAGTTCGTCCAATATGAGCCGGTGCAGCTGGTCGATGTTCATCCACGCCAGCTCACCGCGCCGCACCCGCTCCATGGCGGGTCTGTATCCGGCGCGCCAGGCGTCCGCGAACTTGGCCCAGTCGACCTCCAGCCCGCGGTTTGCCGTCAATGCCCGGCCCTCGCGGACGAGGCTGGCGCGCCAGTCTACGACCGTGCCGAAGACATCGAACAGCAGCGCGCGTATTGCGTTCAACGCCACAAACGAGAGGAGGAGGACAGGGTGCGAGAGAAATTATACGGCTGCGCCGGCAGCGGGCAATTCGGCGCCGCCGGGCGCAGCCCTGCGAGCATACAGCTCCGGCTCCTCAAGGGTCGGGGAGTCCGGTGTGCAGGACGGAGGCGGTCTTTGCGTTACGGGGTCGTAGCGGCCACCGGGTGACGCTCAGTGGATCACCACTCCCCACGGCCTTTCCCCCACGGGGATGTCGGTGATCTTCTGGTTGCTCTGGGTGTCGATGACCGACACCGCGTCCGATCGGCCGGCTGCGACATACAGCTTCTTGCCGTCGGGGGTGATGGCCATGTTCCAGGGGCGCTTGCCGACCGGGATCGTGGCGATGATCTCGTCGCTTCCGGTGTCGATCACCGACACAGTCGCATCCTTGCCGTTGGAGATGTAAACGCGCTTGCCGTCGGGCCGCACGGCGACCCCGTTGGAGAAATTTCCGCCCTTGATGTTTTTCAGTACTGTTTGCTTGGCTACGTCGATCACGTAGATCGTGCTATCCAGCTCACACGCCACGTAGGCCTTGCTGCTGTCCGGGAGAAAGCCGATGCCGCGCGGGCGGCGCCCCACCGGGACACTTGCGACTTCCTTGCGCTGCGCGAGATCGATGATGTCGACCTGTGTCGCCTCTTCGGCGCTGGTGTAAATCCACTTGCCGTCGGGGCTGAACACGGCGTGCTCGGGATTCTTCCCTTCGACCTTGATGTTGGCGACGCGCTGCTTCGTCCCCGTATCGATGAGCGCGATCGAGTTGCTCAGCTCCACCGCTGCCCCCACCAGACGGCCGTCGGGGGACATGGCGACGCCTTCCGGGGACTCGCCGAGGTCGATGCTGTCGACCACTGCCTGCTTGTCGAGATCCACGATCAGCAGGGCATTGTTGGGCTGGTCGCTGACGTAGAGCGTATTGCCGGCCTTGCCGGTGGCGATTCCACGCGGCTTCTTGCCGGCCTTGATGGTCCTGACGACTGTGTCGTTCTGTGTATCGATCACCGAGACCGTGCCGCTCTCTTCGTTGGGCACATAAGCGAACGGCGCAGCGCAAACGGTTTGGCAGGCGAGCGTAAAGGCTGCGGCCGGCAAGAAAAGGATGCGGATCTTCACTGACGGTCTCCTTGTTTTTGGACGCCCGGCATTGTAACCGCATGGGCGCTTGCAATCGCGGTCCATGCGTTAGAGCGCTAACCAGCCGAGTGAGTTCGCCCGGGCTGCGGATCCTCGCTCTAATATGCGCGCAGCGCCGCCGTGAGAGCAGGAGTAATGCAGTCGGACCGGCGCGCTCAGTCGTTGTCTTGGGAGCGCGCGGGCTTCGCGGGCCTGGCGAAATCGTAGCGCACCCCGACCCAGATACCGAAAGGTGCGCCCGGCGAGCTGAACATGGAAGCTTGCGCGCCGGCGAGGTTGTAGCTGAAGTTGGGGCCGGTGAAGAAGTTCTCGCCCAGAACGCCGGCGGTCTGATACCTGGTGTTGAACAGGTTGTTGATGCGCCCGAATACCTGCAGCTGATCGGTGATGTAGTAGCGAGCGTCCAGATTGAAGATGGTATACCCGGGGATCGGTCCGTTGACGTCCTGGTTGTTGTTGTCGCCCTGGGCGTACTGGCTGCTGGCGTACACCAGTGTGCCGCCGATGGACAGCTTGGGCGTCGCCTGCCAGTCGGCGCGCAGCTTGAAGTTGTTGCGCGGGATCCCCGGGATGTGGTCGCCCGGCTGCACCTGAATGTCGCCCGCTGCATTGGCTGTTGAGTTGTTCGGGCTCTGGATGGTGAAAGCCGATTGGTACGTGGCGTCCACGAAACCATAGGCCGCCTGCAGTTTCACCGGACCGAGCTGCTGCTGCAGACCCAGCTCCAGGCCCTGCCGGCGCGTCTGCGGGATATTGGTAAAGTAACCGACGGCGCCGCTGGCACTGGCGCTCACGAACTGGATGTCGTCGTAGAGATTTGCGTGGTAGACGGCCGCGCTCCAGGCGGTCTTGGGGCCGAGAGCGCCGCGTCCGCCCAGCTCTAGTGTCTTGGCGACTACCGCCTGCAGCGGCGGATCGGCAAGGAACGCGTTAGGCAACGGGCAGGGCGCGTTGGGATCTGCGCACGTCAGTTCGACGGCAGTCGGCGCGCGCATGCCCTCGTTGTAGCTGATATATGTGTTGACCGCTTTACTCGGGTTATAGTTCAGCCCAATTGCCGGGTTGAAGCGCTGATAGGTGTTGGTCCCATTGACGCCGGGCTTGTTGCCGAGCTCGTCGGTGGTGTCGATGGTAGCGATGTTGTAGCGGCCGGCCAGGGTGAGCAACAGCTTTTCGGTGAAGGCGAACGTGTCGGTGAAGAAAAGGCCCGTGTAGGCTGTGGTGCTGCTCACATCAGTGGTGAGCACGTACGGGCTGACTCCCACCACTTGACGCGTCGAGTCGAAGACGGCGTCCTGCGTGCTTTGCTTGAAGCTCGTGCTGCCGTAATCGTAGCTTGCGCCCAGCGTCAGACTGTTCTTGTGCGTTGCCAGCGGCTTGAGCAGTGTGAACTGGATGGCGCCTCCCAGTCCGTTGGTGTCGATCACGCTTTGATCGTTGGAAGCGGGGCAGAGTGTGGCAGGGCTCGTGCCGTCGCACGCGGTGCCGCTGTTGCTGCCGTCGAAGTCGTCGCTGATGTTGCTGCTCGTGTTGGTGCTGTTGAGCTGGCGCCAGTAAACGTTGCCGCCGAGAATCTTGTCGTCGGCGAGCACTTTGCTCAACTGCAAGGTGATGGCATTCAAGTTATTGTTCGTGATGTCCGGCCAGGTATAGGCCAGCCTATCGTTGGCCGAGTACATGGCCGTCGGTATGGTCTGGGTTCCCCAGAGATTGTTGTTGGCGAAGGTGTAGCTCAGGTCCGCGTCGAAGTCCGCGGTCTGATAACCGACTTTGCCGAACAACTGCCGGATGGTGCTGGGCGAATAATCGCGCCAACCCTGACTGCTGAAGTAGTTGCCGTAGACGTAGTAGTCGAAGTTGTCTTTGACGCCGCCGTATTCGGCGCTGCCGTTGTAGGTATCCCAGGAGCCGCCAAGAAGCGTTGCCGCCCCGCCGGGGTAGTTGCGGCCGCTCTTCGTGTTGACGGACAGCGAGCCCCCGAGCGTGTTGAGACCGAACACCGGGTTGGATCCCGGGATGAGTACCATGGAGGAGATGGCGCCCTGGGGGATCAGGTCCCAATTGACGACGTCGCCGAACGGATCGTTGATGCGGACGCCGTCTTGGAACACCGACAGTCCCTGTGGCACGCCGAGCAGCGGCGACGCGGTGAAGCCGCGGAAATTCACATCCGGCTGGAACGGGTTGCCCTGCGCCTCGTTGACGCTGACGCTGCCGATGTTGCGGTCGAGATAGTCGGGCACGCTGACCGATTCCTGTTTCTGCATTTCGGCGCCGGTGACCGCCTGGACGTTGGCCGGCACCTCGCTGATCGGGGTTCCAATGCCGGGCAGCGGGGTCGTGCCCACGACCTCCACGGTCGGTGTCTCCAGCTGAGCGGCCGGGTTGGCCTCAGGTTTGGCTTCCTGGCTTAGGGCGGGCAGCGCTGAGCAGCCGGCCGCAAGCAATGCGGCGGCGATCTGGGTTTTCATGTTTCTGGTCTCCTCCCCCGTCCCGCGCGCTTCCCCGAATTCGGCGGGTGCCAAGGACTTGAAGGCCGGCGTCGCGAAGACGATGTGGGTGCGTCACGGAATCTAGGCGAACGGCCTAATCCGAGGACAGGGAAGAATTCCCGCCATGCTTAGGAGTTTTTCCCTGGTTACAGGGAAGCACTCCCGGGGTTCAGCGGGAAATCGGCTCGCCAGCGGCTATATCGGGGAGCCCGGAGCCGATGGTCGCTTGAGCAGCGGGAACGGTCAGATTGTGCTGCCCGCAAAAGGGAAGTTCCCGCAGCAGGCCGGGCCATCGCTCGATCCAACCCGAATCATGTGCGACGCCCGCTACCCAGACTACGCGCACACAGGGGTTGTGAGGACCCAGGCGCTCTGCGTATGCCCCCGCTACGGCAGCGGGGACGACGCGGTCCGCGGAACCTACGAAATGGATCTGCGGCAGGGCTGCAAGCGCAGGAGCGACAGTCATCGGATTCAGCGAACCGGGCATGGCGCTGACATGATGGTATTGGTTTACTGCTTCCGGATCGAGGTTCCCCGCTATGCTGCGCAGGCTCGCCACGTCGTGGCGAAGTTCGAGCCCGGCGTGGTGAAGGTTCCACCCCCGGCAGCGAAGCTCGCCGAGGTGTTTTGCGAAGTGTCGCCGAACTCATGCAGCCAGATCGCGCGCACCTCGATGACAGTGTCGAGGCTGCCTTCGCTTACCGTGAACAGCCCCTTCGCGCCGAGCCCGGAGCGCAGCGAATAGGTGTTGCTGCTCCCCACGCTCAGCGCCGCGCCGCTGGTGCTGGTCTCGGTGTACGAATCCTGGTTCAGTCCGTTGTATGTGAGCGATGCGACCGGAACCACCTGCGTGCTGCCGAAGTGTATCGGGTAGCCACCCTCGACGCTGGCCATCAATTGCCAGCCGCCGTAGCTCCCGGTGGCAAGGTCGTTGATGCTGCCCACCACCACCTGGCGCTGCGTGTCGAACTGCTGCCAGGCGATGCTGAGGGATCCGTCGACGTACCAGTTGGGCGCGGTGTACGAGCCGTACGCCGTAGCAAGATAAGTGTTGATGCTGGTGGTATCGCCGACGTCCAGGCCGTCGCCGGTGACGCTGCTCTGCGCGTAGCTGAAAGCGCCGCCCAGACGCAACGCCTCGTTGCTTCCCACCTGCGTGTCGGCGCCTAGGGCCAAGCCCCCGGTGCTGACGGAATAGCCGCCGGAGCCGTTGCTGTCGGCGTCCTGATTGCCGTAGAAGCCAAAGCCCTCGATCCAAACCGCCTTGCCCTGCAGCGAGTCGCCGGTCGAGACGCCGCTCAGTCCGGTCCCTGCGACGCGGGTAGCTTCGAGCCGGCTGTTCACCAGTGACACCACGCGATCGCCCACCACGCGTGCGGCCTGCATGCGTGCAGTACTCACATCGGGCCGCAGGTTCTCCGCTGCCTGGCGCACTTGATTGTCGGTGGGCAGCGATTGCAGCGTGCTTGTCAGCTGCAGCAGCTTGGGGTCCGAGCCGGTGTAGCTCAGCAGCGTATTCACCGCGCCGGCTCCGCCAGAGGATATTCCCGGTATGCTGGTCGCATTGTGGGCGGTGGCGCCGATCACCAGATCGTTGTTGCCGTTGTCCTGGATCTCCCATGAGACCAGTGCGCTGCTCTGGACGCCGGGTAACGTGTCGAAGACCTTGCCACCGTTGCTGTTGTGGCCGATGAGATACCAGTCTCCTGTGTGCACTGCGCCGCTCGCGATCGGGACCACCGTTGCGGTGGGATCTGCCGAGCCGGTCGCGCCCACCACAAGCTGCCCCGCGTTGGTCGAGGGCGTGTTGGGTGATGCCCCGCCGGGACCCGACAGCGTGGTCTTCAGCACCGATCCGGCAGTGAGCCCCACAGCCCCGCCCACGGTGAGCTTCGCAGTGGAAAGCTGAATGGTGCCACTGTTGGTGACATTTCCTTGAATGGTCCCCGCGCCGCCCAGAGTGGCGCCGGCGTCCACCAGGATGTTGGCCTGCAGTGTGCTGTCCACGATGAGCGTGCTGCCCGCCATGACTTCGGCGCCGGCGGAGAACTCCTGGACAGTCCCGGAAGCCAGAGTCCAGGTTCCCGGACCAGTCGGGCTGGGCGATTGCTGGTCATCGTCGCCGTCATCGTCGTCGTCGCCGCCGACACTGGGTGCCTGCCCGCCGACCTGCAGGGTCGAAAACTTGGAGACGTTGTGCAGCACACCCGATCCGAGCAGAAACAGGCCGTTGCTGCCGGCGCCGGTGGTCGCTTTGATGTCGCCGCTGAATCCTGGCCCCGCCAAGATCACGGTGTTGGTGGCTCCCGCGACGTCTTGGATGGTGATGTTGCCTGTGAGCGTGCCCAGGTTGGTCAGGGAGAATTCGCGCTTACCGATGGCGGTGCCGATGCCATTTTGGTCGACCAGGATATTCCCGGTGATCTCGCCCTCGTTGGTCAACACGTGCTTGCCGGAGCCGAGGTAGATGTTTCCGACGATAGTTCCCTCGTTCTCGATCTCGCTGTCGCGCACGCCCGCCTGGTTGTTCAGGTTGAGACCGGTGAGGCCCTGTTGCGTCGCCCAGTAGCGCAGCGCGTTGGCGTCGACGATGACGATGTCTCCCTGGATGATCCCGCCGGCGGTATTGGTGAGTTCGAATTCCCCAGGCTCGTCGTCTCCGGCACCGTGAGCCGCAATGGCAATGCCGCCGCTGTTGTTGCGGATCACGCCCGAATTGACGATGCTGACTTCACCGGCCCGCCCGTAGATCGCGCTCACGTACGGCCCCGTGGCCTCTATCACGCCGCCCGCGTGGTTGATCACCGCCAACTGCTCGGCATCATCGTCGCTGTCGACCGCTGCGGCGATGCCGAGAGCCCCGGTGGTCATGGTTGGCAGGAAGGTCCCCTGCAGCGCACCGGCGGTGCTCACCGACACAGTGATCGAGCCCCGTGTGACAGAGATGGTGCCGTAATTTTGCAGGGTGAGCCCGGGAACGTCTTCGCCGCCGAGGGCCTCGCCGGCATACACGCCGCGAGCGTTGCCGACGCCGTCGTGCTGTGCCGTGATCGAGCCGTTGTTGATTATCTGTACGTTGGAGAACGGCTCGGAGGTGGCGGTCGAGATGGCTCCGAAGATCGAGCGCGTGTTCTTGGCCGTCGCGGCGCTGATGTCGCCTGCTTCGAGCGTCACGCTCACTGAACCGTTGTTCGTGAACACGGTGTCGCTGCCGTTCAGGCTTACCCCGTAGTTGTTGGTCTGCGAGCCACCCACATTCTGGATGGTGCCGCTGTTGTTGAGTGAGCTGGCGGCGTTGATCTGCGCGGCCACGCTCGGATTGGCAGCGGTATTCGCCTGCAGCGTTGTCCCGTCCAGGACGTTCACCGTGAGCCCGGTGTCACTCGCGACGAAGCCGGAAGCAACCGTTCCCGAACAAGTGACGATGGACCCGGATGCGGTGCAGTCCGCAAGCGCCGGAGGGGCCCAGGCGCCGATCCCGGCTGCCGGAAAGATGGCCGCGAGCGCGCGACAGACGGCTCGCTGCTTGAGCGCGGAGCGCAATTTCATGATTCCCCCTGTTGCGGTCAAAATGTCGTGCGGCGTTGCGGCGCTGTGCTGGGCTCGGCAGGTCGCGTTGCATGGCGTCAAGACGTGTGCTACTGGCGCCTGGGCCTGTTCGTCGCAGGCCAATGCTCGGTTGGTTCTTCTACTCGCTGGTTCCCTTCTTAGCGCCGAAAGCGTAGGAGATGCCGACCCAGATCCCGATGGGAGCGCCCGGAGTGTAGAAGGTGGCGTTCTGCCAGCCGCTCGAGTTGTAGTTGAAGCCGTTCGCGGTCTGTATGCCACCTGCGCCGGCGACGAAGGGATTGGTGCCGAGAGACCCCGCTGGGTAGTACTTCCGATTGAAAACGTTGTCGATCTCGGCGAACACAGCGAGGCCGTTTTCGAACGCGTAGCGCGTGCGCAGGTTCACCACGGCGAAGCCGGGAGCGGTCCCGTCGTTCACGTTCGGTAACCCATTGCTCGCGCTTACCCCGCCGGGCTGGTCGAGGTTGTTCTCGTTCCCGCGCACGTACTGCCAGGATTGCGCAAAAAGCAAACCTCCGATGGACCAGCCTCGCGTGAGCTGGTAGTTGACATTGAGCTTGAAGATGTTCTGCGGCAAGCCGGGTATGTGGTCGCCGGGGCTGACGGTGTACACGCCGTTTGCATCGGCGCTGCTATTCGCGCTGTTGACCAGTTGCGAGGTGCTCTGGAACGTGGCGTCGAGGTAGGTATAGCTCGACTGCCAGGAGAAACGCCCAAGCTGTCCCGAAAACCCCAGCTCCAGTCCTTGCCGGCGGGTCTTGCCGAAGCTGTTGAAGTAGCCCTGTTGAGGGTTGATAGGCGAACTCACGAACTGGATGTCATTGGTCGTGTCGGTGCGGAACAGCGCCATGTTCCACGCCATCTGGCCGCGCCAGGTTCCGCGCGCGCCTATCTCCCCCGTGCGCGCGATCACCTCGGGGAGGAACGGGTCGCCGGTCAGAGCGCTGGGGATGGTGCAGGGCGCGTTGGGATTGGCGCAGCCCAACTCGATTGGGGACGGAACCCGGCTGCCCTGGCTCCAGTTGATGAATGTGGTGAGGTTGGGCTTCGCGTTCCACGTCAATCCGGCCGCCGGGTTGAACTGCGAATAGGTGAAGGTCTCGTTCGTCGTCTGAAAGTCGTTGGTCCCGTCGTAGTCCGCTAGCTCCTCCGCGTTCACGTTGTGGGTCAGGTTGCTGGTCACGCGGGTGTAGTTGTAGCGCCCGGAGACCGTCAGGTGCAGGGTGGGCTTGATGGACCAAGTGTCGGTGAAGAAGGCGCTGGCGGTTGAGTATTGCCCCGAAATCGAATTGGCGGGCACCTGACCGTTGAACAGAGTCGGAAACGGCGTGGGCGGCAGCTGTGCGACCCTCTGATCGTCGAGCACCCCGAGCTCCACGGTCTGACTGTAGTCCACTTTGCTGTAGTCGTAGGTGACCCCCAAGGTGACGCGATTGGTTGTGCTCAGGTGCGTGTACTGCAGCGCCAATCCAGTGCTTTCTTGGTTGGTGTTAGTGTTGTTGAACACCCCGGTGGGCGCGAAGCCCTCCGTCGGGCTGAAGGGCGTGCCGGTAACCGGGTTGAAAGCGGTCGGGCTCGCGCCGTCGAAGTCGGTGTCCGAGAAATCGTCGAACACGTCGCCGTTGGTCGTGTTCGTGCGATTTTTCCGCCAATAGATCGCGCCGCCGAGCTGGTTCTTCTCGTCCAGCCAGTGCGTCCCCGCCAGATTGAGCAGGATCATCTCGTTCTGCGTCTGGTCTGGGACGGTGAACACCGAGTCGTAGTTCTGCTGCAGCAGGTTGACCGGCGTTCCGCCGTTGCCGGTCATATCCGACTTGGCGTACGCGAGCGAAAAGTCGAGGTCCGTGTGCTCTTGGCGCAAGCTGCCCTTGGCGAAGAGCTGGCCCACCTTCGTGGGCGACAAATCGCGCCAGCCGTTCTCCTGGAAGTAGTTGGCATTGATGTATCCGCCGAGTCGGCCGTCGTTCCCGCCCAGCTCAGCCCAGGTGTTCCACCTGCCCCAGGACCCACCAGAGGCCTCGACGTAGGCGCCCGGATCGAGGAAGCCGTCCTTGGTCCGCAGCGCGATGGCCCCACCCAGCGTGTTGAGGCCATATAGCGGGTTCGATCCGGGGATGACATCGACCCGCGAAATTGCGTTCATCGGAATCAGGTCCCAGCTCACGACGTCGCCGAACGGCTGGTTCATGCGGACGTTGTCCAGGTAGACCGAAAGGCCTTGCGGCGTCCCCAGCAGCGGCGATGCAGTGAAGCCTCGGTAATTCACGTCGGGCTGAAACGGGTTGCCCTGAAAGTTGCTGGTGCTGACCGAACCGACGCTTTCCTCAAGCAGCGAATTGACGTTGATTGGCTTGAGCTGATCGATGAGCTTTTCGTTCACGGTCTGTACATTGCCCGGGACCATTTCCTTGCTCAGGCCCAGCCCGGGGACGGGTGAGGTTCCAATTACTTCCACTACCGGGGTCTGTGCCGCCCCGGCCTCCGGCGTCGAGGTCTGCGGTGTCTGGGTCTGTTGTGCATAGCTAGGCAGGGCGACACAGCTCAGCCCCGCCAGGCATGCGGCGCGCATGGTTCTAGTTGCCATAGTCATGTCTCGTTGTTGTGGTTTGAGCCGCGTTGCATCAGACTCCCACTGACGCAACGTCCTCCCACTGATCTCCGGCAGCGCAATGCCACGTAGACCGGAGTCAAGCGACAATCTAGGCTGGGGTGTGCCGCTCGACGGAGGGAATTGCTACCGGATCTACCTGGGAAAAATTCCCGTCAGCCGTTTACGACGACGAGCGGTCGGTCAGACTGGGATCGGATAGGACACTGGCATCGACGTTGAAGCACGCGGGTTCGCTCGGCGCGCTGCGGGAGCGCGGTCGGAAGCGACAGGGTAAACCGCCGGCCGTTGCGTGACGCCAGGGCGTTAGCGCGTGTCGGGACGCGGATCGGGTACGAACCCGTCGCGGTTTGGCATGTGCACGGCAGGCAGCGACGCAGCATCCATGACCGCATCCACCTGCACGATCTCATTGAGGTACAACAAGTAGGCGACTAGCGCGTAGACCTCTTCGTCGCGCAAAGATTGCGGCGCATTGAACGGCATGGCTCGCCGCACGTAGTCGAATAACGTGGTGGCATAGGGCCAGAAGCTGCCGATGGTCTTGACCGGCTCGCCCGAAGCAAGAGTGCCGCGTCCGCCCGTAAGGCGATCCTGCGGCTTGCCCTCACCATTGCGGCCGTGGCAGACCGCGCAACGCTCGGCATAGATCTGCGCACCGGCGGACACCGAGCCGCGCCCGGGTGGAAGATCCGCGCCATCGGGGGTGACGTCGATATCCCAGGCGCGCAGGAGCGCTGGGGAGGGCGGCGTACCGATGCCCAATCCGTCTGCACGTGCCGTTATGCTGAAGGCCAGCAGCAGAAGGCACAGGCTACGCGTGGACATTTTCCACTCTGCCGTCGGCGCCGATGCGCCAGCTCTGCACGCCGTTATAGTGGTAGTAGGAGTCGACGCCGCGCGCCGCGAGCAGGGCACTGCGAGACGGCTGCACGTAGCCGGTATCATCCACGGCGCGACTCTGAAGAACGGCCGGTGCGCAGTCCCACTGCCAGGGCAGCCGAAACGCAGTGAGACACTTGGGCAGAACCGGCTCCTGCAGGCGCGCCTCGCGCCAGTTTTGGCCCCCGTCCACTGACACGTCCACCCGCCGGATTCGACCGCGCCCGCTCCAGGCGTAACCGTCGATCTCGACGAATCCCGATCGCGGCAGCGCTTGCCCACCGGACGGCCGCACGATCACCGATTTGGCTTCCATGACGAACGTGAACTGGCGGGCGGTGCCATCAGGCATCAGGTCGGTATATTTCGAAGTCTCTTCGCGGGTCATGAATGGCGCATCGCCGAGCTTGAGCCGCCTCAGCCATTTCACGCTCATGTTGCCTTCGAAGCCTGGCAGGAACAGTCGCAACGGATAGCCTTGCTCAGGCCGTAGCATCTCACCGTTCTGCCCGTAAACCAACAGCGCGTCATCCAGCGCTTTGTCTATCGGGATGCTGCGGGTCATCGCCGCGGCGTCAGCGCCTTCGGCCAGCAGCCACTTGGCGCGTGGATCGATCCCGGCCTCTTGCAGCACCAAGGCGAGCGGAACGCCAGTCCATTCGCAGCAGGAAAGCAGCCCGTGCGTCACTTGCACGGTGTTCCCCTTTCCTTTCCACTCACCGGCGCTGTTCCCCGAGCACTCCAGGAAGTGGATGCGCGAGACGGAAGGGAAGCGCATCAGGTCGTCCATGGTGAAGGTCAGCGCCCTCCCGACCAGCCCATGCACGAGTAGCCGATGTTCCTGAGGCGGGATATCGGGCACGCCACCGTGATGGCGTTCGAACACCAAGCCGCTGGGCGTGATGATTCCATGCAAGCTATGCAGCGGCGTGAGGCTGGCGGCGGTAGTGGTGTTGATGCGTCCCGGGATCGGGATGCGTACGACGGCGGCTTCGTGCGGAGAGGGCTCACCATAGGGTGGGCTGAGAATCGGCCGGCCCTGTTCTTTCATCCACGGCGGCACGAAGTCCGGGGGAGCAGTATCGGCGTCGGCCGCAGTCGCCCGTCCCGCCAGTGGAACAATGCTCGCGGCTGCCAGGCCTGCGGTGCGTCGGAAAAACGCGCGCCGACCGCGTAGCGCCGGTTGTAAGGGTTTCGTGAAGTTGCTCATGCCTGTGCTCCCAAAATCCGGGCTGCGCGATAGATAAGGCTGGGTCACGGCGCGCGGTTAACATCGCCGATGGAAGGTTCGATGCTACGCTTACGCGTGGGGCAGTTTACGCGCCCTCGCGCGCGGCTGAGGGGTTACCGCTGATCTTCGGAATTGGTGCGTCCCGACGCCGCGAGCGAGCGCACGATGCCGATGACGGCGAGGACCAGTGCGCACAGATACGCGAACAGCAAGGGTACCAACAAGGGGGTGCCGATCAAGTCGAGGAGGCGGTTCGGGAACATGGCTAGGGAGCGTTAAGGGCGTGCCGCGGGGTGGCACTGGAGGATCCTCTCCAGCCATGCAAGATTGGTCCGGTGGCGCCCGGAGCGCGAGGGAGACCGTCACAGAATGGCCAGGAATTTCACCCGACCAGCTCAGCCCGAGTCACTACCCCGATCCGGATCTCGCACGGGTCAGGGAAAAACTCCCTTGTCACGTCGGGAAGCCTTCGGTATAGATGCTCTATCGGGCTTCTTCGGGTCACTTCGAGGGAGCGTTTTCGTCTCTGTCATGCGATGTCAATCATGAATACACAGCTGTCCCTGCCTGTCGCGCCCGACTCGCCCGAGCATCGGCACCAGGTTTCGCGCGACCTGGTCGTCGTCGTTGTGGTTACCGTCGGCATGTTCCTGTTCTCCTCCGCGCTCGAGCTGAGGGAGTGGCTGACCGAGCTGACGCGGCCGCTCGAGTACTACCAGTTGGACGAGCTGCCGCTAACGTTTGCGGCGCTCGCGCTGTCTCTCGCCTGGTTCGCATGGCGCCGGTGGCAGCAGTCGGAGCGGGAGCTGCGGCTGCGCGTCGCGGCTCAGCGCGCGCTGGTGGAACGCGAGTCGCAGTTGGCCGAGACCTTGGCCGAGAACCGGCTGCTGTCGCAGAAGTACTTGCTGGTGCAGGAGGAGGAGCGGCGCAACCTGGCGCGCGAGATGCACGACGAGCTGGGGCAATGCCTCAACGCCATCAAGCTTGATGCGGTTTCGATCTGCGAGCTGTCGAGGGGTGTACAACCGGAGATCGAAAGGAGCGCCAGCTCAATCGTGGAAATCTCGAATCACGTGTACGACGTCGTTCGCAGCATGATGCAGCGACTGCGTCCCGCCGCTCTGGATGCGCTAGGGCTGCGCGACGCCGTGGGTGATCTGATTGATCAATGGCGCCGGCGCAACCCGAGCATCACTTGCGGCTTCGAAGCGGAAGGCGACCTCTCCGGGCTCGGGGAACTGACCAATATCACCGTCTATCGGCTGGTGCAGGAATGCCTTACCAACGTCGCGAAGCATTCGGGCGCCACGCACGTCTACATAGGCGTGGCACGCACTTGCGTGTCAGAGGTGCGCGTGACGGTGCGCGACAATGGGCGCGGCATGGACTTGCACGCCAAGCGCTCGGGCCTGGGGCTGGTGGGCCTGCGCGAACGGGTGGAGGCGCTGCAAGGGCGGGTGGAGTTGAGCGGTGCGGTGGGTGCCGGCATGCACGTCACGGCGCGGCTGCCCGTTTGACGGATAGGGGATAAGCAAATGACGGGCGTGAGGGTGATCTTGATCGACGACCACTCGGTGGTGCGCGAAGGCTACCGCCGTCTGCTGGAGCGGACCCCGGACATCGAGGTGATCGCCGAGGGTGCCAGCGGCGAAGAAGCCTACCGGCTGTTCTCCGAGCAACGCCCCGACGTCGTGGTGATGGACATCAATCTGCCAGGCATGAGCGGGATCGAGGCGACGCGCCGCATACTGGCACGCGATCCGGAAGCGCGGGTACTGGTATTTAGCATGCACGAGGACGCGCTGTTCGGTTCGCGTGCGCTGCAAGCGGGTGCGCGCGGTTACGTCACCAAAGCCAGCGCTCCGGAGGTGCTCGTGGAGGCGGTGCGTGCGGTCGCGCAAGGCCGCATGTTCTTGAGCCACGACATGGCGCAGCGTTTGGCTCTTCAGGCTGTGCCAGGCCAGGAGCTACCGCTAGATGCGTTGTCGCCGCGCGAGTTCGAGGTATTCAGGCTTCTGGCCGAAGGCAAGGCGGTGAGTGAGATTGCTCGCATTCTGTCGCTTAGCCAGAAGACCATCGCTAACTATCAGTCGGCCATCAAGCAAAAGCTCGAGGCCAACACCTCCGCGCAGATCGTTTGGATTGCGCTCAAGCGCGGGTTGGTGGGAGGTAACGCTGAGTAGCGTACACATCTTTGAGTCACGCGACGTGGCCTAGCTGGGACCCGCTCACAGGGCAAGCGACGAGATCAGTGACGGTACCGGGGAAAAACTCCCAACCGTCTAGCGGAACGGATCACTGTCGCGGTCACGCAGACTTGAGTAAGCTGCGCTGGGCTCTTGGAGTCGCCGTGACAGCGAAGCCCTGAGTTTCCAGAAGTTGAGTTTCTAAAATCCTCTCCGTCGAGGCCGGACTTTGTCCGGCCTCTTTTTTCCGGTGCGAAACTGTGTCGGCGCGCAGTGTTTCTGGCCGCAATCTCGCTCGGTAGCACGCTCGTCGGCGGCTTTCGGAACGTCTGTCGGCTCGTCCCGATTGCCGGGAAGAACTCCCAAGGCAGCGCGGATCGCAACAGGAAATTCTCCCTTTACCGTTGCGTGCACAACGCCAGATACTTCACGGCCTGTCGCCATGCACATCGTCGCAGTCAGCACGGTATGAGGGATGCTGCGCGCGGATTTCGACGCGGCGGTGCGTGGCCAGGACGAGTCGTGAAAGTTTCTCACTAACAATGACGTACTCAAGGAGGAGCCGTGTTCAAAAGAACGTGCATGATGCTCGCAGCGGTGGCTGCCTGCGCTTCAATATCTCAACCCGCTTCAGCCGTGGACGTGAAACTCGAAATGGTGGCGGAGGGGTTGACACATCCGTTGACCATGGTTTCGCCACCCGGGGATGATCGCAAATTCATCGTCGAGCAGTCCGGCACCATCAAGATTATCGGGACGGACGGCAAGCTTCTGGGTGATGACTTCCTCAATATCAAACACAAGCTGCCGCCGCTCAAGTGGGAGTTCGACGAGGAGGGGTTGCTCGGGCTCGCGTTCCCGCCGGATTTCAAGCAGAGCGGAAAGTTCTACATAGCCTACACTGCGCAGTTGCGTGGTGACGCCGACATGGGCAAGCAGCTCTGGTACGCCCATACCAACGTCGTGGCGGAGATGCGAGTGTCGAAGACGGATCCTAACAAGGCCGATCAGCTTTACGAGCGCATCCTCACCTTTATCGATTGGCCGCAGTTTAACCACAACGGCCACTGGATCGGGTTCGGTCCCGACGGCTATCTGTACATCTCCAGCGGCGACGGCGGGTACGCGAATGATTGGGGCATCGGGCACAACGTGACGCTGGGGAATGGACAGGATACGTCCGACCTGCACGGCAAGATGCTGCGCATCGATGTGAACGGGGATCCGTATACCGTCCCGAGTGATAACCCGTTTGTCGGCAACAGCAACTACGCTCCCGAGATTTGGGCCACCGGATTCCGCAACCCGTGGCGCTGCTCGTTCGACATGGGCGGCAGCCATGAGCTGATCTGCGCCGACGTCGGTCAGAACAGCTATGAGGAAGTGGATGTCGTTACCAAAGGCGGGAACTACGGCTGGCGCGTGAAGGAAGGGATGCACTGCTTCGACTACGTTCATCCCAACACATTCACGTCCTCTTGCAACGACGCTGGGATGACCGACCCCGTCATCGAGTACAAGAACTGCAGCAATCCGGATTTCGCCGCCAAGGGAGACTGCGAAGGCACGTCCATCACGGGCGGGTACGTCTACCGCGGGCCGAACAAGGCGTGGCAGGGCGTCTACTTCTTTGGCGATTGGAGCAAGTCTTTCCAGGTTGCCAAAGGGGTGCTGTTCGCGGCCAAGCGCTCGGGCAACAAGTGGACGAAAGAGAACGTCAAGGTAACCAACATGCCGAACTTCAACGACTACGTCCTAGGATTCGGCCAGGACAACCAGGGCAATGTGTATGTCATGGCTACCAGGGCCCGGGGACCAAACGGAGAACAGGATAAGATCTACAAGATCGTTCCGTAGCGCGACAGATATCTAGTCATTTGGGGGCAGCAGGGCCAGCCGCTCGCGGCTGGCCCTGCTCTGTGTGAGCTTCAGGGGGCCGGGGCGCGGCGCTGTGCCGTTGTCCCGGTCCTCTCTAGTTTTAGGGACTACGCAATAACGTGAACGCGAATCTGCGGAAGATGATCGCGGTGTCGGTTGCGGCTCTCACCTGCTCGGCCTGGGGGCAAGAGACTGCGGAGCAGGAGCCGTTTCCGAAGGAGTTGCTCGGTAACCCCGAGTACATTGAGATCGGGAAGGAGGTCTTCGGCAAGATCTGTCAATACTGTCACGGTAAGACTGTCTACCCCGGCAAAGCGCCGAAGCTCAACCCCGTGCGCTATACCCCGGAATTCGTTTTCGGCCGTGTCACCAATGGTTTTCGAGCAATGCCGTCCTTCAAAGAAACTTTTTCAGAGAAGGAGCGACAAGGGGTTACCGTGTATGTCCTGAGCCAGGAGTTCTCTAACCATCCTTGACAGCATCCCATCCGCTGCCGGGGTGCATGGGCGATCCCCGGTGCCTAAGCAACGCATTTGCTCGGGAGCGTTCGCTGGCGGATGGCCAACGGGCTCGAGCGCAGACGTCTATCCTGCAGCGGGCAAGACCTTTCCCCACGAGCGTGGGCGAAGCAACGGGAGGACCGAGTGGGACAGGTGGTAGCGCAGGTGCAAGCGCCGGGGGCTGGGGGGGCGCGTGTCCGAGATCCTCGCGCCAAGTCCCGGCACATCGAGGTGTGCCTAGACGACGACGTTGAATACCACAAGACCACCGGCTTCGAGACTTTCGAGCTCGTAAACCAGGCCTTGCCCGAGGTTTCGCTAGAGCATGTCGATCTGTCCACGTGTCTGGTAGGGAAGCCCATCGGCGCACCGTTCATGATCGCTCCGATGACCGGTGGTACGGAGCAGGGTTATGCGATCAACTGCCGGTTGGCGCGCGCCGCTCAGCGCTGGGACCTGCCCATGAGCGTTGGCAGTCAGCGCGTGGCACTCGAAGATCCCGAACGTGCAACTTTGTTCGCGGTGCGCGAGGAAGCACCCGACATCGTGCTATTCGCGAACTTTGGCGCAGCGCAGCTGGTGCGCGGCTGGGGGCCGACACAGGCTCGACGCGCGCTCGACATGGTGCGCGCCGACGCGCTCTTCATTCATCTCAATCCCATCCAAGAAGCAATCCAGGGCGGCGACCAGGACTTTCGAGGCTTGGCGACCAAGCTCTCAGCGCTGTGCCGGGAACTCGCTGCAGAGGGAGTGCCCGTATTTGCGCGAGAGATCTGCTTCGGACTGAGTATCGATGCGGCGCGCATGTTGATCGACTGTGGTGTGGCGGGCATAGACTGCGCTGGCGCTGGCGGCACATCCTGGGCCAGGGTCGAGGCGTTGTGCGCCAAGACGGAGCGGCGCCGCAAGCTGGGGTTGCGCTTTGGCGAATGGGGTATTCCCACTAGCCAATCTATCCTAAACGTGCGCGCAATCTCGAATACGATCCCGCTGATTGCGACCGGTGGCCTCCGCAATGGCATCGACCTGGCGCTCGCGCTCGCGTTAGGCGCGGACATCGGTGCGATGGCGCGGCCCTTTCTGCTCAAAGCTGTTGAGGGTGATGACGCACTCGATGCTTTTATCTCAGAAACGCTCGACGAGTTGCGCGTTTGCATGTTTGGGACCGGAGCACCCGGTGTTGCAGCTCTGCGCGGACGAGCCGAACCTATACATCATGAAAGACAAAACCACAAATGCTTCGGCGGTGATTGAGCCAGCCGCATTTAGCGCGGTGTACCACCAGCGCTTTGCGGTGCAGTACGACTACCCGGTGCACTTCACCCACGACCTGTTCTCGCGCGACAACCCAGTGTTCGTCGAGGCGGTGTCGCGCAAGGAGCCCACCAAGCGCCACCGCTTCCTGGCCTTCATCGACGCCGACGTGGCCGCCAGCTGGCCGGGGCTGGCCCACGACATCTGCGCCTACGCCGAGCACCACGGCGAGCGGCTGCAGCTGCTGGCCCACCCCGAGACCATCGTCGGCGGGGAGCAGGTCAAGCACGACCCCGAGCTGGTCACCCGGCTGCAGCGGCGGTTGCTCGAGCTGGGCGTGGATCGCCACGCCTACGTCGTGGCCATCGGCGGGGGCGCCTTCTTGGACATGGCCGGGTTTGTGGCCGCCACCGTGCACCGGGGGGTACGCCATGTGCGGGTACCGACCACCGTGCTGGCGCAGAACGACTCCGGGGTAGGCGTCAAAAACGGGATCAACGCCTTTGGGGTCAAGAACTTCGTGGGCAGCTTCGCGCCGCCGTTTGCCGTGCTCAATGACGCCAACTTCCTGCGCACCCTGCACCCGCGCGACCGCGTGGCCGGGATCGCCGAGGCGGTGAAAGTGTCCTTGATCCGCGATCGTGTCTTCTTCGAGTGGCTGGAGAGCCAGGCGCAGGCGCTGCACAGCAGCGCGCCCGAGGCCATGGGGCGCATGATCCGCCGTTGCGCCGAGTTGCACATGCGCCAGATTGCCCATGGGGGGGACCCGTTCGAGACCGGCAGTGCGCGCCCTCTGGACTACGGGCACTGGTCGGCGCACAAGCTGGAGGCGCTGACCGCCCATGAACTTCGGCACGGAGAGGCGGTGGCCATAGGCATTGCGCTGGACAGCCGCTACTCGGTGCAGATTGGCATGCTGGCAGCGGGGCAGGAGGAGCGCATCTTCGACTTGCTCAAAGCGCTCGGCTTCTTTCTCTGGCATCCGGCGTTGGAAACGCGCGATGGCGAGGGGCGTTGGCTGCTACAGCGCGGGCTGGAAGAGTTTCGAGAGCACTTGGGTGGAGAGCTCACCATCACGCTGCTGCGCGAGATCGGCCGCGGTGAAGAAGTGCGCGTCATGGACGAGGCCGAGATCCTGCGCGCCATCGCGTGGTTACGCTACAAGGAGACAGGTCGATAGAACTGACGCATGGCGACGCGGTGAACTGGGTGTAGCTGCGCTGTACTGATGCCTTGGTTCCGCGCTCAATGGCGCGGGTTCGGTCAATCCTTCTTCTTCAGGCTGCGCACGTAGGCGATGATCTTGAGCATTTCGTCCTGGCTGATGCGCTTGCTGAACGGCTGCATTGCACCCGCCGCACCGCCGTAGATCACCTCGAACATTCCGATGTCGCCCGACACGCGGTCGTAGGTAAAGCTGTCTCCGACCAGGCTGGGCCCGATGCGTCCGGTGCCGTCCGGCATGTGGCAGCCCTGACACCACGTACGGTAAAGGTCCTTGCCTTCAGCTAGAGCCTTTGCATCGCTGGCATAGGGGTTTCGACCCGTGCCATGGAATGCTTTGACCGCGTCGGTTAGAGTCTCTCCGGGCTTGGACCGCACGTCCAACGGGCTGTCGTCGAAGGCACTCCGAAATTCGATGGAAGTTTGCGTAGACAGGCCGCAGGGGACAATCGCCATCGCGCATATACCCGCGACGGCGATTCGCAGTCTGGAGAAAGCTTGCACCGCTTGAACGTGCGCGCGACGCTCGTGCCACAACCGGCAGGAGCGTCGCGCGAGTGAAAGCGAACTATCGCGAACGCGTCTTAGCTGTATCCGCACCAGCCGGGACATCGCTAGCCCCGACCACCCGCCACAAGGCCCCCGCCGGATTCGAAGTTGCGCCCTTGTCATCGGTGTAGAAGCAGTAGCAGTTGACTGCCAGCACCGATCCGTCCTGGTCGTTGTTGCCCCCTGTGAACTGCAGAGCAGTGTGCAACAGCTCCTGCATTTGCCACTTCTTCCCGCCTTTGTCCCAGGCCACGCCCCAGACTCTTCCCGAACACCAGTCGCCCGCGATGAACACGCCGTCCATGTTCGCGTAGTTGGCAACCCCGAGGCCAGTCACCGAGCAGCCCCAGCCGTCCTTCAGTTTCGTTGCGCCCGGGTATGGCTCCTGATGCGGATATTCAGCGACCGGTAGTACGCCGACGATGGGGCAACTGTCGTTCGGACCGAGCGTCGGGTGACAATGGGACGCCTGGTTGTGCTTCCAGCCGTAGTTCTCTCCACCCTTGCTTGAGCGCGGCTGCCAGTCGATCTCTTCCCAATGGTTCTGGCCCACGTCGCCGATCCACAGATCTCCTGTCTTGGGATCAAAGGAGAACTGCCACGGATTGCGCAGGCCGTAGGCCCAGATCTCGGATCGCGCGCCGATCTTGATCTTGGAGAAGCCTTCTTCGGTGATACCGAACAGGCTCATCATCCGTTCCTTGGAGGCGGCGAGGAATGGATTGTCGTGCGGAATGGTGTAAGCCGGGTTCTCTTCCTTCGTGTCCACGTTAACGCGCAGCATCTTTCCCCACAACGTAGTCAGGGTCTGACCCGCGTCGAGGGGATCGCCCTCCCAGCCAGCATCGCCCTTGCCAACATACAGATAGCCGTCCGGGCCAAAGGCGATCTTGCCGCCGTAGTGGTTGTAGTAAGGCTGTGGGATGTTGAGGATCACCTTCGCCGTCTTGTTGAATTGTTCGGTGCTCACCTGATTCGGGCTCACTGGATCGACGGTGAAACGTACGATCAGGTTGGCGCCGTTGAATGGAACCGAGGCGAACGAGACGAACACGTAGCCGTTGCTCTTGAACTTCGGGTGAAACGCGATCGCCCACAGCCCCTGCTCGACGAAAACGGTCTGCACCTCTGTCCCGAGCGGGTTGGTCTTGGTCAGATCGAGGAACGGCTCCGCCAACACGTTGCCGTCCTTTGACACGACTTTGACACGCCCCACGCGTTCTACCACGAACAGCCGCCCCGTCCCGTCGAAGGCGGATGCGACGCCCACCGGATCGTTGAAGCCGTCGGCGATCTTGACCAGAGCGATCTTCGGATTCCCCGGCAGCGTTCCTCCGGGCCGGGCTACTTGGTCTGGCGATTTGGGAATGACTTGACCAGCGGCCGGCTGCGCGAGTGCCGCCAGTCCCGCCGAGGCAACCAACGCCACTATTAATCTATACATGCCTCCTCCTTTGTATGATGCATTGCAGTTGAGCAGTGCTCTGCTCGTGGGCTATCCAAGAGCTGGCTGAGCTGTTGATTCGATCGCCACATTGATGACTTCTCGCAGCGCCGAGTCGGACAATCTGCGCAGTTGCATGAAGCGACGCTGAATCCGCGCAGCACCGATGCGACACGCGCACGATAGGTTCAGCGGCTGCGCTGCGACAGGGAAAACCTCACGCGGACACCAGGGTGAACGCCCGTGCGACTTGTAGGAAAAAGACCAACGACAGTCGCACCGGCAAGCCTCAATGTGCACCAGGGCTCGGCTGTCCAACTCCGTCGCCGTCAACATGGCGCAGCGACACGATGGCCGCGATGACCGTCCACATGTCCTCCTCCGACAATGTCCCCGTCCACGCCGGCATGAGTTTGCCACTGCGCTTGCGGCCGAACTTGATCGTGGCGATCATGGAATCGGTCGAGAGGTCCGGACGGTTGCGCAACGGGGGCCCCTTGTATCCGCGCCCGGCGCTACCATGACAGTAGCCGCCGCAGGTGCTGTTGAGCGTTTCCATGCCTTTCTCGATGACGCGCGGATCGCGCAGATCTACGCCAGCGCTCTTCGCCGGTGGCGGGATGTCGGGGTCGCTATCGGCTCCACTGCCGGCAAACGGGAGCGCGAGCGCGACCACCAGCATTAGAAGGCCCAGCGGAAGTTTGCTCATCGAAGGATGAGACGAAAGGGGCGTTCGCCCCCTTCGTCCAAGTTTGCGGCTAGCGCGCGACCTTGAATGCGAACAGCGCCGCTCCAGAGGGGAATTCGGCTAACTCGGGATAGATCTGCGAAGTCACCGCCTGTAGCGCCGACCCGAGACCGCTGGGCACCAGGATGTACTGCTCGCCGCCGGCCATGTAGCTGATGATGCCCCCGCGCGAGCCTGAGCCCATGTTGAACTTCCACAGCTCCTTGCCACTGTCGGCGCTGTAGGCGTACACATAGCCCTTCATGTCACCGCTGAAGACCAGCCCGCCCTTGGTGGACAGGATGGTAGAGATGCGCGGATATTTGTCGGTCACCGACCACTTTTTCTTGCCGCTAAGCGGATCCCAGGCGTCGATGGCGCCGTAGGCCTGGTCACCGGGAGGATGAACCCATTGCAGGTCAGCCCCAGCGTACCACGCAGGAATGGGTTTCATCTTGGGCCGTTCCGGCCGTACCTTGGCCTGCTCGCACATTTCCTGCCGCGAATTGAACCAGATTCCAGTGTCGGGATTGTAAGAGCCCGCGTTCCAGCTTCGCCCACCGCCCATCGACGGGCAGAACACATTGTTCGCCAGGGTGATGGGGGATTGGCGACCGATCAGCTCCCCGGTCTTGGGGTCGACGGTCTGGACGAAACTGACATGCTTGTTGATCGTCCACACATTCTCAATCTTGCCGTTGGTGCGGTCGTAGATGTAGACGAACCCGCTCTTGGCCTGATGCAGCATTAGCTTCTTGCCGCCCTGATTGATGAGCACGAACTCACCCAGCGTGGAGTCGAAGTCCCAATCGTCGTGCGGGTGCTCCTGGAAGTACCACGCCAGCTCGCCGCTATCGGGGCGCAGCGCTACCACTGAGGAGCTGTATAGGTTGTCGCCCGGTCGCGCCCCGACCCCGGGGGCACGCAGATACCCCTTCGGACCGTCCAGCGGCGGTGCCCAGTCGAACCACGGCGAGGGATTGGAGGTGCCGTAGTAGATCAGATCGAGCTCGGGATCGTAGCTGCCGACGTGCCACGCGCCCACGCCCGCGTACTTCGCGCTCGACTCGCCGAAGTCGGTCATGCCCCAGTGCTCCTCGCCCTCCAGGACCGGATCGAAATACCAGACCTTTTGGCCGGACTTTTGATCCACGCCGAAGATGCCGCCGCCGCGAGCGGGAATACCGCCCTGCGTCGAGCCGTAAATGACCTTGTCCTTTACCGCCAGCGGCGGTGAGGTGAACATGCAGCCGCACTCCATCGTGTCGACCAGCTGCGTCTCCCACACCGGTTTGCCGGTTTTCTGATCCAGCGCGATGGCGCGCCCGTCGATCGTGCCGATGAAGACCTTTCCGTTGGCTACGGCGACGCCGCGCGCGGTGGGTGCAGTGGGAAGCTGCTCTACGCCGTCTTTGATCTTCGGATAGTAGTGCCAGATCTCGTCTCCGGTCCGGCCGTCGATGGCGAAAATGCGGTTGAAGTTAGCCGTGTAGTAGATGATTCCGTCGAGGGCCACGGGGGTGGACTGCAACCCCTGCGTAATCTCGCCCGGCTGGTGCGCCCAGGCCACGTTCAGCCTGTGCACATTGCTCTTGTTGATCTGGTCCAGGGGACTGTAGCGGTGAGCATCATAGGTGCGATGGTAGCTTGGCCAATCTCCCGCTACCGCGTTTTGGATGGTCTTGACTTCAGCTGCGATGCCGGTGCCAGAGAAACAGAAGGCGAGGACGACGACAGCCTCGCTGGCGGCTGTGAGCCTGCGCATGAGGATCTCCTCCAGTTTTGGTTATGAATGCAGACGGCCGGCTCCATGGGACGCAACCGAACCTAAGGCCGGTCTGCGAGGGCAAAGTAGACTGCACTGCTCGAATCCGACAGGGAATGAATCCCAATGAAGCCGGGATCGGTTCTCGGAGCGGACCCGGAAGCTTGACTTCCCGCTCGGCGCGGACCAACCCCGGGGCAGGGTAATGCCACTCAATGCCCAGGCAATCTATAAGAAGCGTGCGGTGGATGCAGTCGGGAGCGAATCCCGGGCTGTGGGGGTAAAGCTCAGAGGCGTACCGATTCGCGCTTCGGTTATCGTCGCCGGGTCGTTGCGGTTCGGTGTCTGCTTCTGGCGCTGTCGCTTTCAACGACAATCTTTCATTGTTTCACTAGGAACTCCCAAACTTGTCCGGGCCTCACAAGGCCCGGTTTTTTTTGGTGTCAGCCGCAGCGCAAGCGCGATAGCCCCAGCGGCGTTTCGAAGTGCGGGCGGACTCCGCCACGTCCGCTCCTGCTCTGCGCAGGCCGTGACTTCGTCGAGCGCTGGTTGGTCGTGATACACGCGGCGCCGGATCTCGAGGACCTCGGCCCGCTCCTCGGAAGACTTCCAATCGGACTCGATGATGATGCGGTCCTCCGGCAATCCTTCTTTGAAGTACCGCAAGAACTGCTGTGTGTACACAATGCGTGCGCGGCACGAGAGCACGGGCGTTTTGGGCCATGCCATCCGCTCCTGAGCTTCCACAACAGCCGGCTCCGGAGCCTTGGCAGTCTTGTTGGCGCAAAAAGCCAGGCATATCAGAGGCAACGCGACAGTGATGCACGTCGCAAGAGGGGCAGTGATCTTCCGCATTCGGATCCCCTAAGAATATTCGCTGCCACCGTGATGGTGGCGGAGCTATTGCTGTAGGGGTCTAACCTACCGCTTCCTCAGGTGCATTCCACCGAGGAGTTCCCGAGACGATGGTGATGTCTTCCCGAAGTCCGCGATGCGAGAAGCACCGGCGCGGTGGCTTTAGGCCGAGGCCTCGTCGAGCAATTCCACCCAGTGACGGACGGACAGCTCAGTTCCAGTCTGGATGTGCGCGAGACATCCGATGTTGGCGGTGGCAATGACTTGCGGTGCGCCGGACTCCAGTGCTGTGATCTTGTTCGCCAGAAGTTTGCCGGACAGCTTGGGCTGCAGGATGGAATACGTGCCGGCCGAGCCGCAGCACAGGTGCGCGTCGGGCACCGCGGTGAGCTGACAGCCGGCTGCGCCCAGGAGCTCCTCGACGATACCCCGTATCTGCTGGCCGTGCTGCAAAGTGCAGGGCGAGTGGAACGCGACGCGCGTGGTTCGTGACTCGCGATTCGTGGTTCGTGCAGAGCGGTCGAGCAAAGGCTGGAGCGGCCCACGCTGGGCGGAGAGAATTTCGGTTGCGTCCTTGGTGAGCTCCGAGATTTTCTTGGCTCTTGCACTGTAGGCAGGGTCGTGCGCCAGCAGTTCGCCATACTCCTTCACCATGACGCCACAGCCGCTCGCGGTCATGACGATGGCCTCCACACCCTCTTCGACGTATGGCCACCAGGCATCGACGTTGCGCCGCATGATGTCGAGCGCGTGGTCGTGCGCGTTGAGGTGGAAGGTCACGGCGCCGCAGCAGACGACCTTCGGCGCCGACACGAGCGAGACGCCGATGCGATCGAGCACGCGCGCCATCGCGACATTGATGGTGGGCGCGATGCTGGGCTGGACGCAGCCTTGTAGCACGAGCATGCGGCGGCCATGGCGCGGTGCGGGCCACTGCGCTGCTGCGCGCCGCGGCGGAACCTTTCGCGCAAGCCCTTTGGGAAGCAAGGGCCGGGTCAGCTGTCCCAGGCGCAGCAGCGGCTGGAACAGGGTGGGCTTCGAGATCACCGTGTCCAGCGTGGAGCGCCACAGCTTCTCGGTTACGCTGCGGCCGACCTGCTTCTCCACGACTGCACGGCCGATATCCACCAGCCTCCCGTATCTGACTCCGGAAGGGCACGTCGTCTCGCAAGAGCGGCACGTCAGGCAACGGTCCAGGTGAAGCTGTGTCTTTGCCGAGACCTTGCCCCCTTCGAATAACTCTTTCATCAGATAGATGCGCCCGCGCGGACCATCCAGCTCGTCACCGAGCAGCTGGTAGGTGGGGCAGGTGGCCGTGCAAAACCCGCAGTGAACGCAGGCGCGCAGGATGGCGTTGGCTTCTTTGCCCTCGGGCGTATCGCGGATGAAGTCGGCCAGGTTGGTCTTCATTTCGTTTCAGAAGTCCGGGTGCAAGCGGTGCGGGCCGAAGATGCCATTGGGATCGAGCGCCGCTTTGAGTCGCCTGTGCACCTCGAGCACGGACGGCTCGAGATGCATGATCGGCGCACCGGTGCCGACGCGGAAGCGGGTGGCGTGCCCCCCCGCCCTGCGCGCCGTTTCGAACATCTGCTGCGCCGGCGCATCGCCGGCGACCCAGCGCAGGCTGCCGTTCCATTCGATGACCTGCTTGCCGGGCAACGCGAGCGGAGGAGTCGTGGACTTGATCGACAGCCGCCAAAGCGGGCCACGAAAAGCATCCAGAGTCTGCTCGCGCACCGCGCGCCAAAAGGCCTGTCCTTCGGGCACCAACTCGCCGCCGATCCCGTTGCGGGCTGCGGCGACGCCGAGCCGGCTTCCGGATAACCGGACGGTGAGGGCGCCGGCGGCGTGACAGGTGGCGGAAATGGGCAGGGGCTGGGTGGCCCAGCGGTTCATCGTTTCGATCGCCTTGGCTTCATCCATCAGGAAGCGCAGCGTGCTTTCCTCCTCTGGCTGCGGCAGGACTTTGAGCGACACCTCGAGTATGACACCCAGCGTGCCAAAGGAGCCTGTCATCAGGCGCGAGAGATCGAAACCAGCGACGTTCTTCATGACCTGCCCGCCAAAGCGCAAATCCTCGCCCGCGCTGTTCAGCACCCGAATTCCAAGTACGAAGTCGCGCACCGAGCCGGCATAGGCGCGGCGTGGCCCGGAGAAGCCGGCCGCGACACAACCCCCTAGCGTTGCCTGGGGACCGAAGTACGGTGGCTCGCACGCGAGCATCTGTCCCGCCGCAGCCAACGCATCTTCGATCTCTGCC
>Ga0335084_10000823_pt1 | contig 27628 bp, 28 predicted proteins | sample Lox_Sample_44_FD_206721 | JGI IMG/M metagenome (GOLD analysis project Ga0335084, IMG submission 206721) | Soil microbial communities from Loxahatchee National Wildlife Refuge, Florida, United States - Lox_Sample_4.4 | ecosystem: Environmental > Terrestrial > Soil > Wetlands | place: USA... | reverse complement strand
CGGCCCGTTTCTTCATGCTGGAGCATTACTACTCCACCCGCGAGACCGTCTGCTACCGGTCGGTCGAGGACGACGTCTACGGAAACTGGCTCATGGCCTCCACCAAGGGCGAAGCGCCGATCGACCGGCCGGTCCCGGTCTCCATCGACCTGTGCCACGAGCTGGAGCGGATGCAGGATGCCTTCGTGCGAGAATGGCTTTTCTTCGAAGGCGAGTCCGGATACGAGGAGCAGGCGGCGGAACTGCGGCAGCGCAAGCTGCCGGTCCTCGCCCTGAACATCCGCCCTTGCAAGCTGGGCAAGCTCGTCATGGACGGGCCCGTATGGACCTATGGCTCGCCCGGCGCGGACGCGCACATCGTCCGCTTCCTCTCGAAGCGCTGGCCGCTCGACTACGCACCGGACTGAACGAAGCACCGACACGGAGAACCACCATGCCACTGAAGCCCGAACAACTGCAGGAACTCAAGGGGGCGCTGACGAAGCGCCGCGAATTTCTCGAGGTGGAAGCGCACGCCGATGCGGCGAAGGCACGCGAGGATGTCTACTCGCAGTCGACGGGGCCCGTCGCGGATACGGGTGACGAAGCCACCGCCGATCTCATCTCGGACGTCGAGAACGCCGAGCTTTCCCGCGATCTGCAGGAGCTGCGCGAGATCGACTCGGCCCTGGCCCGCATAAGCGAGGGCCGCTACGGGACGTGCATCGATTGCGGCGGCGAGATCGGGCTGGCGCGGTTGCGCAGCGAGCCGACAGCGAAACGCTGTATCGCCTGCCAGAGCGCTTACGAAAAGAAGTTTCTCCAGCCCGGCAAACCCACGCTTTGAGGATTGGCGGGCCGGCCGTAGAGGCGTGCTCGAACTCGACGGATCCTATGGAGAGGGCGGCGGCCAGGTCGTGCGCACCGCCGCGGCGCTCTCGGCGATCACCGGTCGCCCGGTCGCCGTCCGCAACGTCCGCGCCAATCGGGACAAGCCCGGGCTTGCCCCGCAGCACGTCGCGGCGGTGCGGGCGGTCGCCGCGCTCGCGGGCGCTAGCGTCGAAGGCGTGCAGCTTCGGTCGCAGTTCTTCACCCTCAGGCCGCGCGCGCTGGAGGGTGGCAGTTTTCGTTTCGACGTAGGCACGGCCGGGAGTGTGACACTGCTCCTGCAAGCCTTGCTTCCGGTGATGATCGCGAGCGGCAAGCCGTGCGACGCGGACATCATCGGCGGAACCGACGTGCGCATGGCGCCGCCGCTCGACTACTTTCGCGAGGTCCTGCTGGAGCTCCTCTCGCGGATGGGTGCGCGAGTCCGGCTCGAGGTCCGGAGACGCGGCTACTATCCGCGCGGCGGCGGGGAAGTGCGGGTCTCCGTATCGCCTTCCGCGCTCCGGCCCGCCGCGTTCGACGCGCCCGGCGCATTGCGGAGCCTGTCGGGGCTTGCGCACGTCGCGAACCTGCCCGAGCACATCGCCATGCGCATGCGCGCCTCCGCCCTCGACCGGCTTGCATCGCTGCGAGGCGTGACGCCGGACATCGCATGCCGCGTGCTCGGCCCGGATGAGGCGATCGGCCCGGGCGGCGCGATCGTCGCCTGGGCGCATGCCGAGAGCACGGTCCTCGGTGCCGGACGGACCGCTGAGCGCGGCGTAGGGGCCGAGGCGCTCGGCGAGGCGGCCGGGACGGAGCTCGCCGCGGATCTCGCCGCGGGGGCCGCGGTCGACCTGCACGCCGCCGACCAGCTGCTGGTCTACTTCGCCCTCGCCCGGGGTGGTGCGCTGACAACGCGCGCCGTGAGCTTGCACGCCCGCACCTGCATCTGGCTCATCGAGAAGTTCCTGCCGGTGCGCTTCGAAGTCTCCCAGGCCGGTGCGCTGTCCCGGATCGTCCTCGCCGCGCCGTGATCCCCATCCAGGACCTGCTCAACCGCATCCGCTGGGACCCGGAGTTCTCGAAATCCGAGTTTGCAGTCGGTTACGACGACCATGTCGCGAAGAGGATCGTCAAGGTGCCGTTCCGCCGCATCCACTTTGCTTCTGGCGAGCACTTCTCCTTCGACGCGGTGGAAGACGACGGCACGTTGCACACAGTGCCCTTGCATCGCGTGCGCGAGGTGTGGCGGGACGGCGAGCTGATCTGGCGCCGCGGGCCGCCGCCTTCGACCGGCTAGCTCGAGCCGCGAAACGCGAGCTCCAGCTCGGCACGCAGCTCGCCTTCGCGCCCCGCGTAGCGCGGGGAGAAGTGGAAAGGCTCGACGGCGCGCGCGCCGGCGGCGCGCGCGATCTCTCCCGCCTGGCGCGCCGTCAGGTGGCACTTCCGTTGCGCCTGATCGACATCCTCCTGGAGGAAGACCGACTCGATGAAAAGCAGATCGGCGTCTTTCGCCAGGGAGACGATGCGCTGCGCGTTCTGCACGCTGAACGCGGCGTCGGTCACATAGCACAGCTTCTCCCCCGGAACGACTTGCAGCGCCCGCGCCTTCAGTTCACCGAGGGCAAGAACGCGTTCCGTCCGCTCGCCCTTCTCTTTCCACGAGGCCCGGACCGGCGCGTCGTCGGGCGCACCTTCGAGCACCGCTTCCTTGAGGTCCCGGATCCAGGGTCCGACCGGAAGGCCCATCTCGTCGAGGCGATTCTTCCAGATGTTGACGTGCGCCTTCTCTTCGACGGCGAAGGCGAGGCAGGGGGTTCGATGCTCGAGAAACGCGGTGCGAACCCGGAACCCGGGTTCGTCGACCAGGATGCCGTCCTCGACATGCGCCTCCTCGAGCGTTTCGCGCTCGAAGCGGCGCCGGCAGCGGAACAGCGCCGAAATGAGCCTGCCGTCCGCGTGCAGTTCCGACCCGAGCACCGAAAAATCGCCCGGGTAGGATTCGGCGAGGTTCCAGGTGTAGGCGGCGAGCTTGTGCGCGACCTGGTCGACGAATCCCGGCGGGCCGAACAGGCGCACCGCGACATCGCGCCCCAGGCTCACGCGCAGCAGCGCGTCGAAGCCCATGAAATGATCCATGTGCGTGTGCGAGACGAACACATGCGAGAGACGCAGCAGCTTGCGCGGCGCGAGCATGCCGATGTCGCCGATGTCGAAGAGCAGCGCGCGCTTCTCGTTGCGGAAATCCACGTACAGGCCCGGGTCGCCGAACGCCGGGTTTACGAGCTGCGGCATGAGCATCGGACGCATTCGGGCAGCGCCGGCAGGTGAACGCGGGAGCCTCAGGGACCGGCCGGGAGCAGGGTGGGGATCCAGTCGCCGATGAGCTCGGCGACGGCCACCACGACCAGGGCCACGAACAGATGCTTGGCCACTTCGGGAACCGGCTGCACGCCGCGCTGCCGGGCGATCATCCAGCTGAGCAGACCCAGGAGGAACAGTCCCCAGGCGAGCGCCGCCACGACCGCGACGCGGATCGACAGCGCCAGCACGAGTAGAACGAAGCTCAACGACACCAGCAGCCTCGACACGAAGTTCGAGGTGGTCGCGAGAAACGCCTCTTTCCCCGGGAGGCGCTCGGACTCCTGATAGATATGGATGCTCAGGGAGTCGGTGAGATTGTCGGCCAGCGCGACGATCAGGAGGCTGCTGACGATCACCGACTTCGGCGCGCCCGCCGCACCGAGACCGACGACGAGAGCCACGCAGGCGACGATGCCGGCGGTACCCCCGAAGCTGAACCGGTTGATCCGAATTTTCGACCCGGAATCCATCGCCCACACTTTGACAGCCGGCTGCGCCATCCGTGTTGACATGCATCAACGCGCGGACGGCGCCCCGATTCTTGATTTGGATCAAGGGTCGCCGCGCATGGTCGCGCAACATGGTGGAGTTCTTTCGAAGGTCGACGGCGAAGTTAGAGCGGCTTTCCCCGAAGACGGATTCTCATGCCCGAAGTAAGCGACCGCCCGCGCACCGAGCCGGCGAACGAGGCGCTCTCCGCGACACTGCTTGCCGTCATCGCCGAGCTCCTCCGGGAATCGGAACAGGGCGGGCGCGCGAGGGCGGTGCGCCTGGACAGCTCGCTCGAGCGCGACCTCGGCATCGACAGCCTCGCCCGCGTGGAACTGATCATGCGCATCGAGCGCGCCTTCGACCTGCGGCTGCCGGAGCATCTGCTCGGCACGGCGGAAACGCCGCGCGACCTGCTCCGGGCGGTGCGGGCAGGAGGCGCGCGCGCATCGGAGCCGGGCGCGCAGGCCGCGACGCCGATCGTGCAGGCCGCGCTCGGAAGCGAACAGCTCCCCGATGAGGCCGCGACGCTCCTCGACGTCCTCGACTGGCACGTCGCTGCGCATCCCGCGCGCGTGCACGTCGTGCTGCTCGCCGAGGGCGAGCGCGGCGAGCCGATGAGCTACGCCGAGCTTCGCGGCGAGGCTGGACGCCTTGCGGCGGGATTCGCCGATCTCGGCGTCGGGGCGGGTGACACCGTCGCCATCATGCTTCCGACCTGCCGCGAGTTTTTCGGCGTGTTCTTCGCCGTTGTGATCGCCGGGGCCGTGCCCGTGCCCATCTATCCTCCGGCGCGCGCGTCGGACATCGCGGAGCATCTGCGCCGCCAATCCGGCATATTGAACAACTGCCTGGCGAAGCTGCTGGTCACGTTTCCGGAGGCGGAGCGCTTTGCCGCCTTGTTGCGCGACCAGGTTCCCACATTGCGAAGCTGCGTGACCGTATCGCAGCTCGCCAGGCCCGAGGCCCCGGGGCCGCGACCGCGGCGCAGCGAGGATCTCGCCCTGCTGCAATATACCTCCGGGAGCACCGGCAATCCGAAGGGCGTGATGCTGAGCCACGCGAATCTGCTCGCCAATATCCGCGCGATGGGGCAAGCCGTCGCCGCCGATTCGCACGACGTGTTCGTGAGCTGGCTGCCGCTCTACCACGACATGGGCCTCATCGGCGCATGGCTCGGAAGCCTGTATTTCGCGTTTCCGCTGGTCGTCATGCCGCCGGCGTCGTTCCTGACGAGGCCTTCGCGCTGGCTGTGGGCGATTCACCGCTATCGCGGCACGCTCACGTCGGCGCCCAACTTCGCGTACGAGCTGTGCGCCGCGCGCGTGGACGAACGCGATCTCGCAGGCCTCGACCTGAGCTCCCTCCGCATCGCATTCAACGGCGCGGAACCGGTGAGTCCCGATACCCTGGCGCGCTTCGCCGGGCGCTTCGCGGCGCACGGCTTCGCGCCTTCCGCGCTCGCACCGGTGTACGGGCTCGCAGAGTGCGCGGTCGGCCTCGCCTTTCCGCCGCTCGGGCGCGGGCCGCTCGTCGATCGCGTCGAGCGGCGCCCGCTCATGCTCGAGGGCGTCGCCTCATCCGCGCGTGCCGACGACGCCGACGCCCTGCCCTTCGCCGCTTGCGGAGTGCCTCTGCCGCGGCACCCGATCCGCGTCGTCGACGGGAACGGGCGCGAGCTGCCCGAGCGCCGCGAGGGGCGCATCGAGTTTCGCGGCCCGTCCGCGACCGCCGGCTATTTCCGCAATGCCGAAGCGACGCGGTCCCTGTTCGACGGCGACTGGCTCGATACGGGAGACCTGGGCTACATCGCCGGCGGCGAGATCTTTCCGACCAGCCGCGCCAAGGACCTCATCATCCGCGGCGGTCAGCACGTGCATCCCTACGAGCTCGAGGCGGCCGCGGGAAATCTCGAGGGCATCCGCAAGGGCTGCGTCGCCGTGTTCGGCGTCGCCGACCCGGTCTTGGGGACCGAAAAGGTCGTGGTGCTCGCCGAGACCCGGTTCACCGACCGCGAGCGGCTGGAGAGACTGCGCGAGGCGCTCGCCGAGCTCGCGCTGAAGCTTCTCGGCGCGCCTGCGGACGACATCGTGCTCGCCCCGCCGCACACGGTGTTGAAGACCTCGAGCGGCAAGATACGGCGCGCCGCGAGCCGGGACGCCTACGAGCGCGGCCTGGTCAGCGCCGGGCGGCTCGAAGCATGGCGGCAGCGGGCCGGTTTCCTCTGGAGCATGGTGCGCGCGCGTCTGCGGCGCGCCGGGCGCACCGCCGCCGAAAGGCTCTACGCCGCCTGGCTCTGGGCGCTGTTCTCCGCTTTTGCGCTCGGCACCTTCCCCGCCCTGCTGCTGCCGGGCAGCGCCCGGCGCCGGCGCGCCGTTCGCCTTCTCCTCCGCGCGCTTCTGCGTGTCTCGGGACTGCCCGTCCTGGTGCGCGGGCTCGAGAACTTTCCCGGAGAGCCGCTCATGGTCGTCGCCAACCATTCGAGTTATTTCGATGCTTTTCTGCTGTTCGCGACTTTGCCCGACGGTCTCTGTTTCGTGGCCAAGCGCGAGCTGGCCGAATACCCCGTCGTCGGCTGGCTGCTCCGCGCCTACGGTGTCCGCTTCGTCGAGCGCGGCGACACCGAGCGCAGCGTGCGCGATTCCCGCGAGCTGTCGCACCTCGCGGAGCGCGGCGAATCGCTGGTGTTCTTCCCCGAAGGCACGTTCACGCGCGCGCCGGGCCTGCTGCCGTTCCACCTGGGCGCATTCGTCGCCGCTGCCGCCGCCGGCATACCGGTGTTGCCGGTCGCGGTCCGCGGAACGCGCTCGGTCCTGAGGGACGGAGACTGGCTCCCGCGGCGGGGCGTGATCCAGATCCTCGCGGGCCCGCTGCTGCGGCCGCAAGGACAGGCGTGGAGCGCGGCGGTCGCCCTCAGGAACCTCGCGCGCGCGGAAATCCTGGCGCACTGCGGAGAACCGGATCTGGCGGCGGGATCGTGAGCATCATGGGGAACCCACACGTCACGCTGTTCCTGTGCGGCGACGTGATGACCGGCCGCGGCATCGATCAGATCCTTCCGCATCCGGTCGAGCCGCAGCTCTTCGAGCCGTACATGCGATCGGCGATCGGCTATGTGAAGCTCGCCGAAGAAGCGGCGGGGCCGCTGCCGAAGCCGGTCGACTTCTCCTATGTCTGGGGCGATGCGCTTGCCGAGCTGGATCGCGTGCGGCCGGATGCGCGCATCATCAACCTCGAAACCGCGGTGACCACGTCGGACGATGCGTGGCCGCGCAAAGGGATCCACTACCGCATGCATCCGGCGAACGTCCCCTGCCTCGCGGCCGCGAAGATCGATTGCTGCGTGCTCGCCAACAATCACGCGCTCGACTGGGGTATTCGCGGACTCGAAGAGACGCTCGACACGCTGCGTGCGGCCGGCGTGCGCACGGCCGGCGCCGGCCGCGATGCAGCCGAGGCGGCTGCGCCGGCGGTCATCGATCTCGCGGAAGATCGCCGCGTGCTGGTGTTCGCTTTCGGCATGGAGAGCGCGGGGATGCCTTCGGACTGGGCGGCGACCCGGCAGCGGCCGGGACTGCGCATGCTCCCCGATCTTTCGCCGAAAACCGCGGACGGTATCGCCGCCGAGATCGCGGCGGTCAGACGGGCGGGCGACATCGCGGTCGTCTCGATCCATTGGGGCGGCAACTGGGGCTACGATGTCTCCAACCCCGAGCGCGAGTTCGCGCACCGGCTGATCGGCGCCGGCGCCGCCGACGTCGTGCACGGCCACTCCTCGCACCATCCCAAGGCGATCGAGATCCACCGCGACAGACCGATCCTCTACGGTTGCGGAGACTTTCTCAACGACTACGAAGGCATCTCGGGGCACGAGCCGTTTCGCCCGGAACTGGCTCTGATGTACTTCCCGACGTTCGACGCGGCGAGCGGCAGGCTCGTGCGCCTGTCGCTGACCCCCACGCGTATCGCCCGGTTCCGAGCCGTGCGGGCGACGGAGGAGGAAGGGTCCTGGCTCGCTGCGATGCTCGAGCGCGAAGGCCGCCGCTTCGGCACGCGGGTCGAGCGCGAAGCGCAAAGTCGCCTCATCGTCGCCGGATACTGAGAGGAGCTTGATCTGGATCAACCGGGCGCCATTCCGCCTTGCTAAGGTAGTACCTAGTGAATCGATTTTTACGCAGGAGGCAATCATGTATACCGGAAATGTCATTGAAGCGAAGAACAAGCTTACCGCGGATCTCAACACCGTCATCGAGGACACCGAGCTGCTCCTCCAGGCGACCGCGAACCAGGCCAACGAGAAGGTCGTGGCCGCCCGTGCGCGCGTCCAGGAGACCATCAAGGCCGTGAAGCAGAAAATCGACGCCACTCAGGAGGTGGCGGTGGAAAGGGCGAAGGCCACGGCGGTTGCGACCGACGAGTACGTCCACGCGCATCCCTGGCCGATGATCGGCTTCGCCGCCGCCGCCGGCGCGCTGGTCGGCCTGCTCATCACCCGCCGCTGAAGGCGGGCGCAGTTCTGCCATTCCGCAGGCTCAAGCCTTCGGATAGCCGACGGTCTGCGCGAGGATGATCTTCTCCTCGGGCGTGAGGGACATCAGTTTCCCGAGCGCCCCGCGGTCGACCATCCCGCGCACGACCACGGCGAGCCCTTCCGACGCGCAGAAGAGGTAGACGTTCTGCGCGACAAAACCGGCGTCCGGGCCGGAATACCAGGCTTTGTCCTCCGGCGTCGCCTCGGTCATCCGCGTCAGGTCGGCGACGTAGACGAGGTTCAGGGGCGCCTCCCCGACGAAAGCCTGCATCCCCGTTTTCGCGCGGACGTCCTGCGCGAGGACCAGCTTCAGAACGTGGTCCCGCGGCTCGTACAGGTAGAGCCCCTTCGCGGTCGCGGCGTACACATCGATCTCTTCCCAGTCGTGCGCCGAGGGCGCCGTGCGGCCGCCCGTTTTCGGCCGGTTGATGCCGAACGCGGCCCACAGAAGGCTGGAGAGCACCTCCGGCGGCAGCTCCCGGCCGCTGAATTCGCGCGCGCTGTGCCGGTCCTTCAGCGCCTGCAGCAGCGGCTTGCCGCCGCTCGTTTGCGGCGGCGGGAGCTTGATGGTCTGTCCCGTCGACGAACGCGCGGCTTTCGATCCTGACACTGGGCTTCCACGCTCCATGATTGCCGCCCCTGTTGAGTTCGCGGACTATGGATTCTCTTCCACACCCGTCCGGCGGTCTTGATGTACGTCAACCGCGCTGCCCGGCAGCCGCACGAGAATGAGGCGATGGACCCCGTGCACCGGCCGGCCGTCGAGCTCTCCGTTCTTACGCGTCGATTCAAGTCCCTGACCGCGGTGGACCACCTGAGCTTCGAGGTGCGGCCGAAATCCATTTTCGGCTTGCTCGGCTCGAACGGGGCGGGAAAGACCACGGTCATCAAGATGCTGACGACGCTCCTGCCGCCCACCTCGGGAACCGCTTCGGTGGCGGGCTTCGACATCGTGCGGGAGCCGGATGAAGTCCGCCGGCATATCGGATATGTTTCCCAGATGCTTTCCTCGGACGGGGAGCTCACCGGCTACGAGAACCTGCTGATCTCGGCGAAGCTGTACGGGCTTTCGGGAGCCGAGCGCAGGACGCGCATCGGGCAGGCGCTCGAATTCATGGATCTCGCCGGCGCGGCCGACCGCCTCGTCGGCCACTATTCGGGAGGCATGATCCGGCGTCTCGAGATCGCGCAATGCATGCTGCACCGGCCGGCGGTGCTGTTCCTGGACGAGCCGACCATCGGGCTCGACCCGGTGGCCCGCCACGGGGTGTGGCGGCACATCGAGCAGGTGCGCGACGAATTCGGCACCACGGTGTTCATGACCACCCACGACATGGATGAGGCCGACCACCTGTGCGAGACGGTGGCGTTCATGCATCGCGGGAAGCTCGCCGGTCTGGGAACGCCGGGAGAGCTGAAGGCGAAGGCCGGCCCGGAGGCAACGCTCGACGACGTCTTCATCGAGTTGACGGGAAACGCACCCGGGGAAGCCGGCTCGTACCGCGAGGTGGAGCAGGTCCGCCGCACGGCGGCGCGCCTCGAATAGCGCCGTGGATTTCGCGCTCTTCTTGCGCCAGACGCTCGCCGTCGCCGAGGCCGATATCCGGAAGCTGCGCCACGATCCCTGGGAGCTCGCTTCGCGGATGGTGCAGCCGATGTTGTGGCTGCTCATCTTCGGCGAAGTATTCGCGCATTCGCGGGCCATTCCGACCGGGAGCCTCGGCTATCTCGATTTCATGGCGCCGGGAATTCTCGCGCAGAGCGTGCTGTTCGTGGCGATCTTCTATGGCGTATCCATCATCTGGGAGCGCGATCTGGGCGTGCTGCAGAAGTTTCTCGTGAGCCCGGCGGCGCGTCCGGCGCTGGTGCTCGGCCGCGCGCTCGCTTCGGGCGTCCGGGGCCTTTCCCAGGCGCTGATCGTGTTCCTGCTCGCATTCCTGCTCGGCGTGAAGTTGCGCCTCGGCGTACTGCCGATCGCCGGCGTGATCGCGACGATCCTCCTCGGCTCGGCCATTTTCTGCACGTTTTCACTCATCGTCGCCTGCATGGTGAAGACGCGCGAGCGCTTCATGGGCATCGGGCAGATCATGACCATGCCGCTCTTCTTCGCGAGCAATGCGATCTATCCGATCGCGATGATGCCCGACTGGCTTCGCTCCATCGCGGCATTCAATCCCCTCACCTACCAGGTGGACGCGCTCCGCGCGTTCATGATCGAAGGGGCGCACAGCGACTACGGGCTGGGGATCGATTTTGCGGTCCAGCTCGCGGTTCTCGCATTGTTGACGGCGCTCGCAACGAACCGCTATCCGACGATCGCGCAGTGAGCCGCCAAGGTCCGGACCTAGCACCGTCGAGCAGCGCGCCGAGCCGGCGCGTCGCTCAGCGCAGGATCCAGCGTATCAGCCTTCTCGCGTCTTCCTCGCCGATCTCGACACGGTTCGTCGGCATCACTACGGCGCTCGTCTTGCCCGCCCAATGCCGGTCCTCCGGCCTGACCCCGCGGATGACGATCGCAACGAGCTTGTCTTCCGCATCGGGCCGGCCCCGATATTTTTTCGCAATCTCGCTCCAGGCGGGAGCCGGGGGCAGAACGGCGTCGTCCCTCGCCCTCGCCGGACGCGCGGAATGGCAGAGCATGCATCCGCTGTCGGTTGCGAGGCGATTCATCTCATCATCGAAAGGGTCGGCGACGGCGGCCGCGCTTGCCAGGGCGAGAACTGATGCCACGCCGATCAACAGTTCGGATTTCATGGGTCCCTTCAGGAAGGATAACCGACCGTCTGCGCGAAGGCGACGAACTGTCCGTCTCCGAGCTTCATGGCGCGTCTGAGCTTCTCGTAGTCGACCGCTCCGCGGAATACCGTGGCGAGACCCTCCGAGGCACAGTAGAGGTAGACGTTCTGGCCGGCGAACGCGGCGTCCACCGATCCGTACAAGCGGCGATCCTCGGGCGAGACGTCCTTCATGCGCTCGCCGTGCACCACATACACGAGGTTGAGCGGCGCGGTCGCGACGAAGTCCTGCATGCCGGTCTGCGGCCGGATGTCGGCGCCGAGATGCGGGCGAAGCGCATGCTGCTTCGGGTCGTAGAGCCAGACGCCGTCGGCCATCGCGGCGTAGACGTCGATCACCATGATGTGGCGCCAGTAGGGCGCCGTGCGGTCGCCGCTCGGGCGGTTCACGCCGTACGCGGCCCACAGCAGATCCGAAAGCGTCTGCGCGGAAAGCGGGCGCTGCGAGTACTCCCGGGTGGAGCGGCGCAGCTGCAATGCCTGCATGAGCGGCTTGCCCGCCTCCTTGCGGGGGGCGGGAAGTACCCTGGCCTCCTGCGCCAGGGCCCCGGCAGGCAGCGCCGCCATCGCGCCGGCCGCGAGGAGCGCGGCGTTGACTTGTCTTCTCGTGACGTGGTCTTCCATGTCTTGCTCCTCAACGCAGGGTTTCCAGGTAGTTCAGCAGGTCCTCGAGCTCCTTCGTGTTCTCCACGCGCAGCGGCATGATCGTTCCCGGGACCGCGCGTCCCGGATCGGAGAGATAGCTCCGCAGCGAGCTCCGGTTCCATACGATCCCCGACTCCGCCAGCGCGCGGGAATGCACGCCGGTGGTCCCGGTGCCCGCCTTCCTGCCGACGATGCCGGCGAGGCTCGGGCCGAGCGTCGCCGTCGACGGCGGCGCGTTTTCATGGCAGCTCACGCAGCGGCTCTCGAAGATCTTCCGGCCGGCGCCCGCCGGATCGTCGGCGGCGAAGGCCGGGGCGAGCGCCACCGCCAGAGGGAGCGCTCGCACCAGCCGCTGGAGGCGGCTCATTTCATTCTCCGGTCGCGCCGAGCACGGCACGCCGCACCAGTGCCTCGAAAATCGGCAGCTTGTAGGCGTTTTGGCTGAGCGGCGACGCACCCGCGAGCGCGGCGTGCGCCGCTTGGCGAGCGACATCGTCGGCGATCCGCTTCCCGACAAGCGCGTCCTCGGCCGCCTTCGCCCGGTGCGGAACCGGCGCCGCGGCGCCGAGCACCACGGATGCGCGTCGGCACACGCCGTCTTTTTCCATTTCGAGGACAACCGCGACGTCGGCCACGGGCCAGTCGAAGGAATCCAGTTCTCCCTGCCGCAGATGCGCCGAGCGCGCGCCGTGACCGGGCGGCGGCAGCAGCACGGCCGTCAGGATCTCGCCCGGCTTGAGATCGTTCTCGCGCCCGATGTCCCGCTCGGGCGGCACGAAGAACTTCTCCAGCGCGACGACGCGCTTCCTTCCCTTCGCACCCGCCAATTCGACTCCGGCACCGAACGCGACCAGCGCGGTCGCGGAAGTCGAGGGATGCACGATCGCGCAGCCGTTCTGCCCGAAGATGGCGTGATAGGCGTTCTCGCCGGCGAACGCGAAGCAGGTCTGGCCGCCCTTTCGCGCACAGTGATGCGCGGCCGAGCGAAAATACCAGCAGCGCGGCCGCTGCAGCAGATTCCCGCCGATCGTGGCCATGTTGCGGAGCTGCGGGCTCGCGGAGTTCCCCGCGGCCTGGGCAAGGGCGCGATAGCGTGCGCGGATCGCCGGATGCGCCGCGAGCTGCGCGAGCGTGACCGTCGCGCCGACGCGCATGCTTCCGTCCCTCTCCTCGACGAGGCGCCCGAGCTCGGGAACGGCGCGCAGGTTCACCACGCGTCTCGGCGTGAGCAGTCCTTCCTTCATCAGATCGAGCAGGTCGACGCCGCCGGCCTTGAGGACGACGGCGTCGGTTCGCGGGCTGCCGTTCTTGGACTGCATCGCGTCCGCGACCGTGGCGTTCCCCGAGCCGGCCGCGTCAGCGACGCCGCGCGCGCGCGCCCATTGGAAGCGCTTCATGCGCTTGCCCTGACGGCCGGGATCCGTCCGAGCGCGGCGAGGATCGTCGCCGGGGTCATCGGCAGCTGGCGCACGCGCACGCCGATCGCGTTGTAGACGGCGTTGGCGATCGCGGGCGCGGTGGCGATGTTCGCGGGCTCGGCGATTCCGTAGGCGTCGGTCGCGCTCATACCCTGATAGTTCTCGAGCAGGATCACATCGATCGCCGGCGTCTCGCGCGAGCGCGCGATCTTGTAGTGCTCCAGGTCGGCGTTGAGCACGTGTCCGGTGTTCCGGTCGATCACGCGGTTCTCGTAGAGCGCGTAGGAGACACCCATGAGGATGCCGCCGTGCACCTGGCTCTCGGTCTGCTTCGGGTTCATCGGTCGGCCGCAGTCCTGCGCGGCGACCACGCGCTCCACGCGCACGATGCCGGTCTCGACGTCCACCGCCACTTCCGCGAACTGCACGCCGCCCAGGGGTTCCCTGGCCTGGGCCATCTCGCCGAACTTGCGCGCGAAGCCGCCGTAATCGTCCGAGCGGCTCGCGACCGCGCTGATGCGCTCGGCGGGAAGCCGCGAAGCCGCCTCGCGGAAGCTCAGGCTGCGCGCGCCGTCCGCGGTCGTGATGCGTCCGCCGCGTGCGACCAGGCTTTCAGGCGCCGCGCCGAGCGCCGGCGCCGCGGTCCGCATCAGCTCGCGCAGCGCGCGGTACGCTGCATTGCGCGCGGGCGGCGTGATCGAGGCGGTCGTCAGGCTGCCGTACGAGGGCGGTCCGGCCGGAAAGTTCGTGTCGCCGATGTGAATCGCGACGTCCTCCGGCCGCAAGCCCAGCTCCTCGGCGACGACCTGCGCGAGCACGGTGCCGATGCCGCTGCCGATGTCCTGCACGCCGGAGAACAGCTCCACCGAGCCGTCGCGCAGGATGCACACCTCGCACGCGGCGTGTGTATTGATGTTCGCGCTCCAGTAGGATTGCGCCACGCCGACGCCGCGCTTGACGGGTCCCGTATCGGCGCCGGGCGCGTGCCGGGCACTCCAGCCGAAACGCGCCGCGCCGAGGCGCCGTTCCTCCCGGTGCACGGGACTGGGATCGATCCTGTCCCGCAGCGCGAGCGGATCGACACCGAGCTTCTCGGCCAGCTCGTCGATCGCCTGCTCGAGCGCGAAAGCGCCGGGAACGTTGCCCGGCGCGCGCATCGCGCATCCGGGGCCGGCGTTGATGAAAACGTCGGACTGCGAGATCGAGAAGTTCTCGCAGGCATACAGGCCCTGCGCGAAGAATCCGACACCGGCGCCCAGGCCCACGCCCGCCGTGCCATAGGTGTCGAGCGCGATCGCCGTGAGCGCGCCGTCCTTCTTCGCCCCGACGCGCAGCTTCTGGACGGTCGCCGGACGATTGCCGCTGTCCAGGTGCTCTTCGCTCCTGTCGAGGGCGATGCGCACGGGCGCGCCCGCCTGCCGCGAGAGCATCACCGCGGCGCGCATGTAGTTTCCGGCACTCGACTTCGAGCCGAATCCCCCGCCCATCGCGTCGACCACGACGCGCACGCGGCTCAACGGGAGCCCGAAGATCTGCGCGAGCTCGGCGCGCACGCCCGCCGTGTACTGCGTGGACGCGTATACCGTAAGCCCGTCCGAGCGCCAGTCGGCGACGACCGCGTGAGTCTCCATGCAGCAGTGCGTCTGCACCTGCGTGCGGTATTCGCCTGCGACGGTGACGTCGGCTTGCGCGAATCCGGCGTTCGCGTCGCCGCGAGAGCCGGCCGTGTTCGGTCCGCGCACGTTGCCGCGCTGTTCGATCGGCGCACCGCCCGCGATGGCGCCCGCGTAGCCCTCGCCGTGCACGGGACGCTCGAACACGACCGGTGCGCCGCTTCTGCGCGCGCTTTCGAGATCGACGACGAACGGAAGCGGCCGGTACTCCGCCTTGATGAGGCGCAGCGCCGCCTCGGCGGCGGCCGGCGTGGCGGCCGCGACGCCCGCAACGACATCGCCTACGTACAGCACGCGCCGCGCGGCGCTTCCGGACGCCTTCTCGTCCGCCGCTTCGACGGCGCGGCCCGCGGTTTCATTGACCGGCAGCACGGCGCGCACGCCGGGATGCCTTCCCGCGGCGCTCAAGTCGAGCGAGGCAAGACGCGCATGCGGATGCGGCGAGCGCAGCAGCCGCCCGTGGAGCATGCCCGGCAGCTTCACGTCGACGGTGAAGCGCGCGGCGCCCGTCACCTTCGCGCGTCCATTGATGCGATGCACGGATTTTCCAATCCAGGCGAGCTGCGCGTTGGGGGCGAGCGGCGGCGCTTCGTCCGCGCTCACCCGGCGCTCGATTTCGCCGAGCGTCCCGGGAACCATCCCGACCTTGTGCTTCTGCGTGCGGGTGCCGTCGTCCGCCATTTTCAACCCTTCGCCGCCTTTGCCGCTTCGAGCACCGCATCGAGCACGTGCGGCGTCGTGCCGCAGCGGCAAAGATGCCCTGCGATCGCCGCCTTGACGTCTTCACGGCTGGGATCGGGATTCCTCTCCAGGAGTGCAGCGCAGCTCATCACCATTCCCGGCGTGCAGAAGCCGCACTGAACCGCATCGTGCGCGATGAACGCGGACTGTACCGGGTGAAGGCGCCCGCCGCCCGCGAGGCCCTCGATGGTCACGACCTCGCGCTCGCCGACGTCGAGCGCGAGCGTCATGCAGGAGAGAACCGGCTCGCGATCGAGCCACACCGTGCAGGCGGAGCAGGCGCCGCGGTCGCAGCCGATTTTCGTGCCGGTCAGATCGAGCGGCCCGCGCAGGACTTCCGCGAGAGTCATCTGCGGCTCGACGCTCACGCTCCGCCTTGCGCCGTTCACGTGAAGAAGAATCTCGACCTGGCCGGAGTCCGCGGCCGCCGCTCCCGGACCGCGCTCGGCAGCCGCGCTCTGGTCGAGCATGGCGACGCCGGTGATGACTGCGCCCGTGCCCTTCAGAAATTCCCGGCGAGTGACTCCGTCCGCCATGACGCTTCCCGATGTCCGATTCCGCCGCGATCCTTCAACGCTATGCCCACGCCCGCGGCGCACCTTGACCTGGATCAATAGCGGGCTTGTCGCCGGGGCCGCACCAACCGGTTCAGCGCGACATCAGGACCGGCGCGGTCATGGACTCGAGCAGCGACCGCGTCGCGCCCCCGAGCACGAGCTCGCGGATCCTGGAGTGCCCGTAGGCGCCCATCACGATGAGATCGACCGTCAGGTCGGCGGCGCGGGAGAGGATCTGCGACCCGATATCCAGCCCCGGACTGCCGTAGCGCGACACCGCGGCCTTCACGCCGTGGCGCGCGAGGTACAGGGCGGCGTCCGCGCCCGGTTCCTCGCCGTGGTCGCCGGGGCTCCCGGCGTGGAACACGACAACATTGACGCGCTCGGCGCGCGCGAGCAGCGGCAAGGCGTCCGACATGGCCCGCGACGCTTCGGCGGACGCGTTCCAGGCGACCAGCACTCTCTTGCCGGCATCGGGATAGTGGCCGGCGTAGGGAACGACCAGTACGGGACGGCCGCATGACACGACCAGCTCGTCGACGAATTCCGGGGCGATGCCGGTTTCGCGCTCGGCATCGCGGTCCCGCTGGCCGATGATCACCAGATCGGAATAGCGCGCGCTCAGCTGTACCGCGCCCAGCGCATCCCCATGAGAGACGCGCCACTCCGCCTTCACGCTGCCGTACCTCGCCGCGGCGGCGCGGAATTTCGCCTCGGCCGCGGCGGCCGCCTCGGCCCGCTGGCGTTCCTGCGCGGCAACCAGCAGGGCGACGGTATCGGCGCGGACATACGAGGGCGTCCTCATCGCGCTCAGCGCGAACAGGCCGACCAGATGCGCGTCGTAGCGGTCGGCGAGCGCCAGCGCGAGCTCAAGGCGCTCCGTGCTGCGCGCGCCGGCGTCGAGGTGAACGAGAATCGTCTTGTAGTCCATGTGTCTTCTCCTGTTTCGAAATCGGTTCCGGGGTTCCAGCCGCCTCAGCCTTTCACGCAGACCACCGGCCGCAGGAAGGCGACGCGGCGCGCGAGCCCCGCGCCTTCGGTCGCCTCGGCGACGCGGTCCACGTCCTTGTAGGCGCCCGGGGCTTCCTCGGCGACGCCGCGCATCGAGCGCGTGCGGATCAGGATACCGCGCTCGCGCAGCGAATCGACCAGCTGCCGGCCCTGCCATTGCCTGAGCGCCTGGTGCCGGCTCATGGCGCGTCCCGCGCCGTGGCTCGCAGAGCTCCAGGCGCGCGCCTCGCTCGAGCCCACGCCGGCGAGCACGTACGAGCCGGTGCCCATGCTGCCGCCGATGATCACCGGCTGGCCGGCCTCGCGGTAGCGCTTCGGGATGTCGGGATGGCCCGGCGCGAACGCCCGCGTCGCGCCCTTGCGGTGCACCCACAGCAGGCGCTCCCTGCCGTTCGCCTCGTGGCGCTCCGGCTTGCAGGTGTTGTGCGAGACGTCGAACAGCGTTTCGACGCGCACGTCCGGGAAGAAATGCGCGAGAGTCCGCCGCGCGAGATGCGCGAGGATCTGGCGGTTCGCAAGCGCGCAGTTGATCGCCGCGTTCATGGCGCCGATGTACTGCTCGCCCTCGGGCGAGCGGACCGGCGCGCAGGCGAGCTCGCGGTCCGGGAGCGCGATCCCGAGCCGGCCGGCCGCCTTGGCGAGGCTGACGAGGAAATCGGTGCCGATCTGGTGACCGAGGCCGCGCGATCCGCAGTGGATCGAAACGACGACCTGCCCGGTGCGGAGCCCGTAGGCTTCCGCCGCCGCCGCGTCGTGGATGCGCTCGACGACCTGCACCTCGAGGTAGTGGTTGCCCGAGCCGAGCGTGCCCATCTCCCCGCGCTGGCGCTTCTTCGCCAGCTGCGAAACGTTCTGCGGCTTCGCGCCCTCGACGCGGCCGCGCTCCTCCACGTATTCGAGCTCCGCTTCCTCGCCGTAGCCGTGGCGCACCGCCCAGCGTGCGCCGTCCTTGAGGACGGAATCCAGCTCTCCGATCGAGAGCTGCAGGCTGCCTTCGACTCCGACCCCGGCGGGAATGTCGCGATACAGGCTGTCGGCGAGCCTAGACGCCAGCGGCGCGACTTCCTCCGCCGCGAGGCTCGTTCGCAGGCAGCGTATGCCGCAGGAGATGTCGAAGCCCACGCCGCCCGCGGAGATGATGCCGCCTCGCTCGGGATCGAACGCCGCCACGCCGCCGATCGGAAAGCCGTAGCCCCAGTGAGCGTCGGGCATGGCGAGCGCCGGGCCGACGAGGCCGGGAAGGCGGGCGACGTTGGTGATCTGCTCGAGCACCTTGTCGTCCATGGTGCGCAGCAGCTCGGCGTCGCCGTAGAGAACCGCCTCGGCGCGCTCGGCGCCCGGGTCGCGCTTCACGCGCCAGGCCCAGGGGCCGGTCTGCTCCAGTCGCTCGAGATCCATTCGCTTCCCCTAGACGTCGATCACGCAGCGGGCTTCCCAGCCCGCTCCGTCCGCCTGCCTCACCGAGAGCATGGTGAGCGTCGCGCCCTTCACTTCCGTGCCCCGCTCCGAACTCTCGCGCCAGGGCTCGCCCCAGGCGCGGCCGCTCCAGCGCGGGCCTTCGCGCGCGAGCGCGAAGCGGCGGAACACCGCGCCCCGCTCCCTCGCCGCGCCGAGCAGGGCGTTGAGCCACTGGACCAGCGCCAGCTCGACATCGTCCTCGGTGAAGGACACCGACACCTCCTGCGATTCCCGCAGCAGCGATTGCGGATCGGCCATGACGGCGAACATCGCTTCGGCGGCGGACTCGAACGCCCTCTCCAGCGTCGCGCCCCTGCCGATGATACCGATATCGGCGTCGTGCTCGAAATAGGAAAAGCTTTTCAGGCAGGCCCTTTCTCGCGCTGCCCGCCGGACTGCGCGACCGGCAGCAGCCGGCGCAGCTCGGCAAGCGAAAGCGCGTTGAGCACGTCCTTCCTCTCCAGCCATCCCCGCCTTGCCTGACCGATGCCGTATTTCAGGTTGTCGAACTCGAGCGCGCTGTGCGCGTCGGAATTGATGCTGACCAGCACGCCCTCGTCCTTCGCCATGCGGCAGTGCGTATCGAGGAGATCCAGGCGCTCCGGATGCGCGTTCAATTCGAGGTGGCGCCCGCGTGCGGCGGCCTTGCGCACGATCCTTAGCATGTCCACGTCGTAGGGCTCGCGCGCGTCGATCAGCCGGCCCAGCGGGTGCGCGAGCAGGGCGACGAGCGGATGGTCGAGGGCGCGCAGGATGCGCTCGGTCTGGCGCTCGCGCGAGAGATTGAACTTGCTGTGCACGGCCGCGATCACGATGTCCAGCCCGCCGAGCACGGAGTCGGGCAGATCGAGCGTCCCGTCCTCCAGCACGTCGACCTCGATGCCCTTCAGCAGCGTGATGCCCGGAACCTCGGTCGCCTCGATCTCGCTCCATTGCCGCCGCAGACGTTCCGGGTCGAGCCCGCGCGCCATGGCGAGCCGCCGCGAATGATCGGTGATGGCGAGATACGCAAGCCCGTGCTCCCGCGCGGCGAGCGCCATCTCGCGGATCGTGTTCCGGCCGTCGCTCCACTTGCTGTGGGCGTGCAGGTCGCCCCGGAGGTCGCCGAGCTCGACCAGCTTGGGCAGGCGCCCTGAGCGCGCCGCCTCGATCTCGCCGTGCTCCTCGCGCAGCTCGGGCTCGATGTAGGGCAGGCCCACGGCTTCGAACACCGATTCCTCGGTGTCGCCGGCGACGCGCTTCGCGCTCCGGAAGACGCCGTACTCGTTGAGCTTCATGCCGCGCGCCTGGGCGAGCTGCCTGACGGCGATGTTGTGTGCCTTCGAGCCGGTCAGGTAGTGCAGCGCGGCGCCGTAGCTCTCCCGCGGAACGACGCGCAGGTCGGCCTGGATGCCCGAGGCGAGCAGCACGCTCGATCGCGTCTCGCCGTGGGACAGCACGTCCTTCACCTCGCCGTAGCGCACGAAGCGCTCCATGACATCGCTGAAGGCGTCGGCCGTCGCGAGAATGTCGATGTCGCCGACCGTCTCGCGCATGCGGCGCAGGCTGCCCGCCACGACGACCTTGCCGACACCGGCGGACTCGCGCAGGTACGCGGCGAGCGCCTCGGCGTACTGCGCCGCGACGGCCAGCTTGAAGCGCCGCGCCTTCGAAAGCCGCGCCTCGACCGACTCCAGCAGGTTCAGCTCGGACTTCTCGCCGAAGCCCGGGAGCTCGCGGATCCGGCCGTCGCGCGCCGCGCGCTGGAGCTGCTCCAGGGTCTGCACGCCGAGCTCGCGGTAAAGCGCCCTGACGCGCTTCGGTCCCAGCCCCGGGACGCGCAGCAGCTCGGTGATCGCGGGCGGCATTTTCCTGCGCAGGCGCTCGAGCATCTCGCAACGGCCGGTCGTCGCGAGCTCGCCGAGCTTGCCCGCCAGGTCCTCGCCGATTCCCGGAAGCTTGGGCAGCGCCTCGCCACCGCGGATCTTCGCCGCGACATCGAGCTTCAGCTCGCCCACCACCCGGGCAGCGTTGCGATAGGCCCGCACGCGAAACGGGTTCGCGTCGCCGATCTCGAGCCGGTCGGCGATCTCCTCGAAAGCGCGCGCGATATCGGCGTTGTGGACCGCCCCCGCCTTCGTTGCTGAAACCTCGCCAGCCGGTCTGCCCATCGCCAAGCCTCCAATATGGATAATGGCCGACTCGCCGACCGGTCGGTTGACATGGGTCAATCCGCGGCGGGCCGAAGCTCTTTACCCTTTGAAAATGCTGATCGGCGTACCCAGGGAAATCAAGGTCCACGAATACCGGGTTGGCCTGACCCCGGAGAGCGCGCGCGAGCTGGTCGCGCGAGGGCACCGCGTCCTGGTGGAGAAGAGCGCCGGGGAGGGGATCGGCGCGAGCGACGGAGACTACAAGGCGGCCGGCGCGGACATCGCCTCGACTCCGGACGAAGTCTTCGCCGCGGCCGAGCTGATCGTCAAGGTGAAGGAGCCTCTGGCCGCAGAACGCGCCCGGCTTCGCCCCGGGCAGGCCTTGTTCACCTATCTCCACCTCGCGCCCGACCCGGATCAGGTGCGCGATCTGCTCCGCAGCGGCGCGATCGCGATCGCCTACGAGACCGTGACCTCTCCGGCGCGCGGCCTGCCGCTGCTCGCTCCCATGTCCGAGGTGGCCGGGCGCATGGCGGTCCAGGTGGCGGCGCACTATCTCGAGCGGCCGAGCGGCGGGCGCGGGGTGCTGATGTCGGGCGCTTCCGGCATCGCCCCGGCCCGCGTCGTCGTGCTCGGCGCGGGCGTCGTCGGCTCGAACGCGGCGCGCATCGCGGCGGGAATCGGCGCCGAGGTGGTGATGCTCAGCCGGTCGGCCGGCCCGCTCCAGAAAATGCAAGCCGAGCTGGGTCCGCGCCTGCGCGCCTTCGTCCTCGGTCCGGCGGACCTCGGTCGGGAGCTCCGCGAAGCCGACGCGGTGATCGGGTCCGCCATGGTGCCGGGAGGGCTTGCGCCCAAGCTGGTGACGCGCGCGATGCTCGCGACGATGAGGAAGGGCGCGGTGCTCGTCGACGTGTCGATCGACCAGGGAGGCTGCTTCGAGACGTCGCGGCCGACGACGCACGCCGACCCCGTGTTCGCGGTCGACGGCATCCTCCACTACTGCGTCGCCAACATGCCGGGCGCCGTGCCGCGCACTTCCACCTATGCGCTCAACCGCGCGACGCTGCCGTTCGTGCTGGAGCTCGCGCAGCGTGGTGTCGTGGACGCGTTGCACGCGAACGCCGGCCTGCGCGACGGGCTCAACATCTGCCGCGGCAAGGTGACGCGCAAGGAAGTCGCCGAGGCGCTCGGCTACCCTTACACGGAAGCGCGCGAGGCCCTCGCTACTTGACGAGGTAGCCCATCCATCTCCAGTAGGTCGCGCCGAGCAGCAGCACCAGCGCGTAGCCGGCCAGCGTGAGCACCAGGCCGGTCTTCACGAAGTCCTTGACGGTGAACGCCCCGGTTCCGTAGGCGACCATGTTCTGCGGCGCATTCACCGGGAGAATGAAGCCGAAGCTCACCACGAACTGCAGGATCATGGTCATGCCGATGAGGTTCAGTCCGGGCGTCTTGATCGCCTGCAGCACGCCGATCATGATCGGGATCATCGCCGAGGCGAGCGCGGTCGCGCTGGCGAAGCCCAGGTGCACGACGATGAGGAACAGGGACATCAGCGCGATGATCGCGAACGCCGACGAGTCGGCGAGTCCCAGGTTCCTGACGATGATGTCGGCGAGCCAGCCGGCGGCCTTGGTCTGCAGCAGTGCCGTGCCGAGCGAGATGCCGATGCCGAAGAGCACGAGCGTGCCCCAGGGAATCCTCGGCTGCGCCTGCTTCCAGCCCATCACGCCGATCCACGGCAGGAACAGGATGCCGATCGCCGCGACCGTGGTCGTCGAGGTGTCGAAACGATGCAGGATGCCCTCCGTCGCCCAGAGGACCAGGAGCGAGAGCGACACGGCGAGCAGCCTCCATTCGGCGGCGCTCGTCGGCCCGAGCTGCGCCAGCGCCCTGCGGATCGCCTCCTCGCCGCCCGCGACCTCGTCCATTTCGGGCGGCATCATCCTCACCATGACGATGTAGAGCACGATCGACATGAGGATCGCCCAGGGCGCGGCGGCGATCAGCCATTCCGGATAGGTGATCGTCCCCTTGAGCGTCTTCTCGATGAAGCCGATGGCCACCATGTTCTGCGCGGCGGCCGTCTTGATGCCGACGTTCCAGATCGAGGCGGCTTGCGCCGTCGTGATGATGAGCAGCCCGGCGAAGCGCGACTGCCTGTCGACGCCGAAGGCGAGGATGATGCCCATCATGATCGGAACGAGGCAGGCGACCCGGGCGGTCGTCGAAGGCACCAGAAAAGCGAGCACGATGCCGACGATGATCGCCCCCACCACGACGCGGTGCGTCTTCGCGCCGACCTTGGAGAGCACGAACAGCGCGATGCGCTTGTCCAGTCCGGTCACGGTCATCGCCGCCGACAGGAAGGTCGCCGCGGCGACGAGCGCGAGCGCGGTGTTGGCGAAGCCGCTCATCGCGAGGCCGAGCGCGGCGCTCGTACCGAGCGCCTGTTCGGGCCTGGCGACGTTGGGCGCGAGCCCGAGCAGGAATGCCATCAGGGCAGCGATCAGGACCGCGCTGATGGCGTAGTCCACCGCCTCGGTCATCCACAGGATCACCGAGAACAGCAGCATCCCCAGCATGTACTGGCCGGCGGGCGGCAGGCCCTGGGGAGTCGGCAGGGCGCAGACGACCACCAATGCGGCGAGCGCCGCGAGCAGGCCCCAGGGTTTGACCTCGGAAACGCCCGATGTCGCCGGCGACGGAGCCGTGGCGGACACGATGCCTGCCGCGACCTAGCGCACGACCAGGACCGGCACGCTCACGCGCGACAGCACCGCCTGCGTTTCGCTTCCCAGCAACAGCCGCGACAGACCGCGGCGACCGTGCGAGGCCATGACGATCAGGTCGCACCTGCGCCTGCGCGCGATATCGACGATCGCGTCGTGCGGCGAGCCGCTGATGGCCCAGGCGCGGCTTGCCGGCACCTTGGCCGCCTTCGCCTTCTTCTCGGCGGCGGCGAGGACCCGGCCGGCCCTGCGCGCCGACATCTTCGCGAACCTCTCCTTGGGAATGGTCGGCATCGTCATCCCTTCCGCGTATACGGGCATCTGGTAGGGCGCCACCACATGGAACAGGAGCAGCTTGCCGTTGCCCGTCTTCGCGAGCATGGCTGCCTCTTTCAAGGCCTTGTCCGACAGCCGCGAGCCGTCGACGGGTACGAGGATGTTTGCATACATGGTCTTCTCCTTTTGGCCGGACCTGAAGCCAGAATAGCTGCTCTGCGCCCCGCCCGCTTGATTCAGGTCAAATCCGGCGAACGGGATCAGGGAAGGAGCACCGCGGCGCCAGTCAGCGCGCCGTCGCGCAGGTCGCGAAGCGCCGCATTCGCCTCGGCCAGCGGATAGCGGCGGACCTCGGTTCGCACGCCCGCGAGCGGGGCGAGGCGCATGAACTCCTCGCCGTCGCGGCGCGTGAGGTTGGCGACCGATTTCAGGCTGCGCTCGCCCCACAGCAGCGCGTATGGGAACGACGGGATGTCGCTCATGTGGATGCCGGCGCAGACGACGCTGCCGCCCTTTCGCGTCGCCGCGAGCGCGAGCGGCACCAGCGCCCCCACCGGCGCGAACAAGAGCGCGGCGTCGAGCGGCTCCGGCGCCGTCTCGGTCGAGTCTCCCGCCCAGCGGCAGCCGAGCTTGCGCGCGAAACCCTGGGCGGCGGCGTCCCCCGGGCGGGTGAAGGCGTAGAGCTCGCGCCCCTGGAAGACCGCGACCTGCGCCACGATGTGCGCGGCGGCGCCGAATCCGTAGATGCCGACGCGGCGCGCCTCCCCCGCCATCGCCAGCGCGCGGTAGCCGATCAGTCCGGCGCACAGCAGCGGCGCCGCCTCCGCATCTCCGAACGCGGGCGGCAAAGCGAAGCAGAAGCGCTCGTCCGCAAGCGCGTAATCGGCGTAGCCGCCGTCGCGGTGAAAGCCGGTGAAGCGCGCCGCGTCGCAGAGGTTCTCCCTTCCGGCGCGGCAATGCGCGCAGCTGCCGCAGCTCCAGCCGAGCCAGGGAACGCCGACGCGCTCGCCCTCCGCGAACCGTTCCGCGCCCTGCCCCCTGCCGACCACCGTGCCGACGATCTCGTGCCCGGGCACGATCGGCATGCGGCCGCCTTCCAGTTCGCCGTCGACGATATGCAGGTCGGTGCGGCAGACGCCGCAGGCGCTCACCTCGAGCAGGATCTCGCCGCGCCCCGGTACCGGCGGCGCGACCTCGTCCAGCTCGAGCCCGCGGTGCGGCGCGTGAAGACGCATGGCTCGCATCATTGCCCCCGAAACACCGGATAGTCCGTGTAGCCGTGCTCCCCGCCTCCGTAGAAGGTCGAGCGGTCCGGCGGGTTCAGGGGCGCGCCCGCACGGAACCGCTCCACCAGGTCGGGGTTGGCGAGGTAGAGCACGCCGAAGGACGCCAGGTCCGCATGCCCGCTTTCGAGCGCGGCAGCGGCGCGCTCGCGGTCGTAGCCGCCGTTGGCGATGTAGGTTCCGGCGTAGCGCCGGCGGAACGCCGCCCAATCGAAACCTTCGCGCGGACTTTCGTCGACGTGGAGGAACGCGAGCCTGCGCCCACCGAGCATCCGCGCGATTTCGCCGAAGCTGCGCTGCGGCTCGGAATCGCGGATGTCGTTGTAGGGATTGGCCGGCGAAAGCCTGACCCCGATGCGGCCGCGATCCCACACCGACTCGACCGCGTCGAGTATCTCGAGCAGGAATCGCGCTCGGTTCACGACCGGTCCGCCGTAGGCGTCCGCGCGCCGGTTCGAGCCGTCGCGGAGGAACGAGTCGATGAGGTAGCCGTTCGCCGCATGCACCTCGACTCCGTCGAAGCCCGCCTCCTTCGCGTTCTTCGCGGCGTTCGCGAACTGCGCGACCACGGCGGGAATCTCCTCCGCGGCGAGCGCGCGCGGCGCGGCGAAGCCTTGCGCCGCGATGGCCGAGGGCGCAACCGGCTGCGCGCCGCCCGGCTGCAGCGAAGCGAGCGAAATCCTTCCGGCGTGCCACAACTGCAGGAAGATTCTTCCGCCTTTCGCATGCACGGCGCGCGTCACCAGGCGCCAACCGGCAATGTGGTTCTCGTCGTAGATCCCGGGCGCGGCGCGGCTCGCCCTGCCCTGGGGCGAGACCGGCGAGGCCTCGGTGACGATGAGGCCGGCGCCGGACCGCTGCTCGTAGTACTTCGCCGTGAGCGCATGCGCTGCCTCGCCGGCATCGGCGCGATTGCGGCTCATCGGCGCCATGACGATGCGATTGGCGAGGCGAAGACCGCCGATCTCGACGGGCGAGAACAGGTCGGACATCAGCCGGTGGGGACGGCTGCGCCGATCGCGAGCAGCGCGCAATACGCGAGCAGCAATCGCCCGGCCATGGGCGTGACCGGCACGAGCTGCTCGTAGCGGTCCCGGGTCAGGACCGCCCGGGCGGTGGCGAACGCGTACGGCGCCGTCAGCAAGGGCAGCAGGATCCAGGTGCTGAAGCCGAATCCGAGCCGGAACCAGAGCGGCGCGAGATAGGCGAGCGCGAGCAGCGCGAGGAACTCGGCTCGGCTCCATTCCTTGCCGAAGCGCACCGCCACCGTGCGCTTGCCCTTCACCGCGTCGAACTCGCGGTCGCGGATGTCGTCGACGATGAGGATGTTGGTGGTGAGCGCGCCCACGGGAAGGCTCAGCGCCAGCGCGACCGACGGCAGCGCCTGCGCCTGAACATAGTACGCACCCAGGACCGAGACGATGCCGAAGAAGACGAAGAACAGCGGGTCGGCGAGCCCCAGCTTGCCGATCGGGCAGGGTCCGGCCGAGTAGGCCCAGCTCGCGACGATGCTCGCCAGGCCGATCCACAGCACCAGGGGTCCGGCGACCCACAGGAGAAAACCGCCCGCGAGCAGCGCGATCGCGTAGCACGCGGCGATCGCCGCCTTCAGCTGCGCAAGGGAAAGGGTGCCGGCACGCAGCGCCTCGACCAGCTCGGGGTGCTCCCGGTCCTCGGGCTGGCGCACCAGGTTCTCGTAGTTGTCCGTCAGCACGCCGCCGAGCTGGATCAGCCAGCCGGCGAGAAGCGCGGCGAGCGCGGGCGCCGCCGAAAAGACATGACCGTGAACCGCGAGGCCGCAGGCGACCAGCACCGGCGCCGCCGCCGTCGGCAGGGTATGCCCGGGGTAGAGCAGCTTCCTCCGCCATACTTCGCCCCGGGTCCAGGTTTGGGCTTGCGCCACGACGCGATGCTCCTCGTTCACTAAGAACTTTCTTTGATCCAGATCAAAACGCCGGGTGCCCGTATATCATATTAGGGACGGGCTTTCCCTGAAAGAACCAACCCCAGCGAGGTACGGATGAGAAAGCTGATCGGTATGGCTGTGATCGCCGGGTGCTTCGCGCTCGCCGCGACGGCGCAGGCGCAGTCGGGTGCGGAGCTGGCCAAGTCCAAGGGCTGTCTCAACTGTCACGCGATCAACCAGAAGAAGATGGGGGCGTCGTTCAACGAGATCGCGACGAAGAACAAGGGCAACAGCAACGCCGAGGCGCAATTGATCGCCATGCTCAAGAACGCCAAGGGACATCCGAAGGTCGCGCTGTCCGATGCCGAAGCGAAGGCATTGATCCAGTACGTGCTCAAACAATAGTCTCCTATCGAGGTGCCTCCATGGTCCCAACACGCAAGCTTCTCGGGCTGCTGCTTCTTTCGGGCGCGCTGCTTCCCCTGGGGGTACTCGCTCAATCGAAGGCGGCATCCAAGCCGGCCGCCTTTCCGAAGGGCTGCGTCGATTGTCACGGCTCGGAGCCGAAATTCCCCGTTCGCGGCGCCCGCAGCCAGTATCTGACCTCGGTGCACCGCACCGGCGGCCACGCCTCCTACTCGAACAGCGAAGGCTGCCAGCGATGCCACACCAATGAGGGCTTCATCGAGTTCGTGAAGAAGGGCGCGGTCGACCCGAAGGCGATCGTCGCCAATCCTTCCGAAATCGGCTGCTTCACCTGTCACGCTC
>Ga0335084_10000822_pt1 | contig 27667 bp, 23 predicted proteins | sample Lox_Sample_44_FD_206721 | JGI IMG/M metagenome (GOLD analysis project Ga0335084, IMG submission 206721) | Soil microbial communities from Loxahatchee National Wildlife Refuge, Florida, United States - Lox_Sample_4.4 | ecosystem: Environmental > Terrestrial > Soil > Wetlands | place: USA... | reverse complement strand
TTGTGTACCTCGCGCAGGGCGCTCGCGGCCTGGGCGAGCAGCGAAAGGGCCTGCCGTGCGCTCAGGCCCTGGCGGATGACTTCGACCAGGCTGCCGTTGGGGAAGTACTCCATCGCGATATACGCATGGCGATCGCTGAAGCCGCGGTCGTAGATCTTGACCACGTTCGGGTGATCGATCGAGGAGATGATGTCGAATTCCTGCACGAAGCGCTGCAGCAGGATCTCGTCCAGTCCGGCCTTGGCGTCGAGGATCTTGAGGACGACCTGCTGCTGGTCGCTTTCCCGCTCGGCAAGGTAGACGACCGAGGAACCGCCGCGTCCGATCTTGGAGAGCACCCGGTAGCCATGGACCGAGAGCAGCTTGTCGCCGAGGTCGCCGGTCATGATGCTCAGGGTGATGCCCAGCGCCGCCTTCGCCGCCTCGGCGGCGATTCTCGCGTTCTCCGCGAGCGCCTGGCGCATCTCCTCGGGGATGTTCACCGAGACGTCGTCGGTGTCTCCGGCCGCGATGCCGATGACTTCGTACGCCTGGACGGGCGCGCTGCGCCCGCGCAGCAGCACCTCCTGGTGCGCGCCCACGGCGATCACCGAGCGCGCCAGATTGAACGTGGCGTCGCTGGCGACAACCGCCCAGCCCAGCTGCTTGGTCTGCCCTTCCAGCCGGGAGGCGATATTCACGGTGTCGCCGACCACCGTGAGCTCGCCCCGGCCCGGCGCTCCGACGTGGCACAGCAGGACTTCGCCGGTGTGTATGCCGACGCCGATGGAGAATTCGGGCAGGCTCTGGGAGGCGTGGCGCTGCGCGATCCACTTGCGGAAATCGAGCGCGGCGAGTTGCATGGCGAGGCCGGCGCGCACCGCGCGGTGGGCGTGATCCCCGCCTTTCTCGTTCGGGAGCCCCTCGAACAGCGCCATGACTCCGTCCCCGATGAACTTCATCACCACCCCGCGGTAGCGGATGACGGGCGCGCACGCGGCCGCGAGATAGGCGTTGAGCAGCTCCGCGATCTCGTCGCTGGTGAGCCGCTCCGAATAGGTGGTGAAGTTGCGGATGTCCGAGAAGAGGACGGTGGCGTTGGTGATCTTCCCGGTCAGGCTGGCCGCGTCGGCTTCCTCGAGGGCTGCGCTGCCGTCCCCTCCCGAGATCTTCTCGCGGAATTTCTGCGTCAGGCGGTCCTGCTGCGGGACGAGCCGGGCGGCGAGCGCCTGGGTCAGCGTCTCGAATTTCTTCAGGCGGCTGTTCACCGCTTCCAGAAGCTCGTTGCGCGTGAACGGCTTCGGGAGATAGTCGTCGGCGCCGAGATTCATGCCGCGGCGCATGCTGGAGCGGTCGTCGAGCGCCGTGAGGAAGATGAACGGAATCTCGGCGAAGCGAGGTTCGGCGCGCAAGGCCTCCAGCACGGCGAACCCGTCCATTTCCGGCATCATCACGTCGCACAGGATCAGGTCCGGCGGATCGCTGCGGGCGAGATCGAGTCCGACTCGGCCGTTCTCGGCCCCGACGGCCGCGTAGCGTTCGACCTTGAGCATCAGCATGATGTTGTTGCGGATGCTGGGCTCGTCCTCGATGACGAGGACTTTCTTCGGCGCCACGGCGTTCATCAGGCCGCCCTCGCGGTCTGGCCCGCCGGTTGCAGCGGAAGCACGATCCTGAACCGCGTTCCGGCGCCGACCGTGCTCTCCAGGCTGATCTGGCCGCCGTGGAGCTCCACCGCCTTCTTGACGATGGCCAGCCCCAGGCCCGTACCCGGGCGGTTCTCGACGTTGGACGCGCGGTGGAAGCTCTCGAACATCCGCGGCTGGTCCTCGGGCGGGATGCCGATTCCCCGGTCCTGGATCTCGATCGCAGCCTTGTCGTCGCGGCGCTCGAGCGAAAAGGTCACCTCGCTGCCCGGCGGCGAGTACTTCACCGCGTTCGACAACAGATTGTTCAGGATATGGCGCAGCAGGCGTTCATCCATCATCGCCTCGAGGCGATCGAAGCGATCGTCCAGCGTGATGACGTGCTCCTTGCCTTGCGCGATGCGAAACTCGGAAACGACCCGGCTGCAAAGCTCGCGCAGATTCGTGGGGCCGAGGTTCAGCTTGAGCACGCCCGACTCGGCGCGTCCCAGCGTGAGGACGTCGTCGATCATCTCGCTCATGCGCTTGGCGCTGCTCTGAATGGTTTGCAGGAGGTTGCGCTTCTCGTCCTGGCCCAGGCTGTCGGAGTAGTGCTCGAGCAGCTCAGCCGAGGAGAGCATCGTGGCAAGGGGCGTGCGGAACTCGTGCGAAGCCGTGGAAACGAATTTCGATTTCATCTCCGACAGCTCCTTCTCGCGCTGCACGGCGACCAGCAGCTCGGCCTCTGCACGCTTGCGGTCGTCGATGTCGACGTTGACGCCGGTCATGCGCCTGGCCTTGCCGTCCGCGTCGCGCTCGACCACCCTGCCGCGGGAGAGACTCCACACCCAACCCCCGGCGAGGGTCTTGACGCGGTGCTCGGCCATGTACTCGGTTTCTCCTCCATTGAGGCATCGGTCCAGGGCCTGCTTCACTTTCGGAAGGTCATCCGGATGAAGCATCTGCGCCAATTCGTCCAGCGTGAGGGCGGTGGTTTCCCTGCCCACCCTCAGGATGATCGCCCAGTTGCCGCCGAGGAGGACGTCGCGCCGGCGAACGTCCCAGTCCCAGGTGAGGATGTTGGCCGCCTGCAGAGCCAGATCGAGGCGCTCCTTCGCTTCCTTGACCTGCTCGAGCAGGCGTTCGTTCTCGCTGCCGAAGCGAAGCGTCTCGGTCAGCGCGCGACTCGAGGACAGGTAGAGCGCCAGCAGCACCGCGGCGAATACCAGGATCAGGATCCCGGCCGAGGTGTTGAAGGACCCGCCTTGCGAGAACAGCAGGCCGATCATGGGCGCGAAGATCGGCACGATCAGGCAGGCGAAGGCCTTGGGACTGGGGGCGAGCGCGGGGGGCAGGCCCATCGCGACGCTGCCGATGAGGAACGGGACGAGGACCTCGTGAAGCTGGGCCTTCGCGGGATAAAGCAGCATGACCGTCAGGCCCCAGGCCGCACCCACCGCGGCGCTGGTCAGGCAGAAGATCCCCTCCCAGCGCTGCGCGCCTTCCGGGCCGGGCTGACGCAGGCGATAGGCGCGATTGAGGGCGATGCGTACCAGACTCGCCAACACCAGCCAGATGAGCCAGGCGGCGAGGAGCGCGTCGCTGATATAACCCCACAAGGCGAAGCCGGCGATCGCGGAGACGATGAATATCGCGGGCACATCGCTCCCCGCCAGCCGGTAGAGCAGCGAGACGCGCTGGGGCAGGAATTCGGCCGATGACAGGGCGGTGATGGAGGGTCGCGATGGGGCCACGTTTTCTGTCGGATGGGCGAATTGCAAACCATCAATTCTGGCACGGTTTGGCAGGCGATGGCGCGCCGCCGGTGAGCGGTCCGCGTCCGGTTGCGTGAAGTTTGGTGGGGCCGGTGAAATAACGATATACTTCCCGGGTTCCAGAGCGGGACCGGTGTGAGCCGGTCCCGCTCTGCACATCTGGCCCCCAAATGAGTCTTCCGCCGTGCCCGTCACCCCGCCCGCCCTGCTCGTATTAGCCGACGGAACGGTCTTTCGCGGCAGATCTGCCGGCGCGGCGGGCCTCGCCGCCGGGGAAGTCGTTTTCAACACGGCGATCACCGGATACCAGGAGATTCTCAGCGACCCCTCCTATTGCCGCCAGATCGTCACCCTGACGCACCCGCACATCGGCAACACCGGCACCAACGACGAGGACATGGAGTCGGCGAAGGTATTTGCCGCGGGGCTGGTGGTCCGGGATGTCCCAGCGAGGATGTCCAGCTGGCGCGCCCAACGCAGTCTGCCGGATTTTCTTGCAGGGAACGGTGTGCCTGCGATCGTCGGCATCGACACGCGCCGGCTCACCCGGATCCTGCGCGAGAAGGGCGCCCAGAATGGCGCGCTGCTCGCGGGTTCCGACGACGTGGAGCGGGCGCTGGCGGCTGCGCGGGCCTTTCCCGGGTTGGCTGGGATGGATCTCGCCAAGGTAGTCAGCACCACGAGACCCTACGAGTGGTCGGAAGGGCGCTGGCGCCTGGGCGAGGGATTCCGCAAGGCCGGCTCCGCGCGTTTCCATGTGGTTGCCTACGACTACGGCGTGAAGCGCAACATCCTGCGCCTGCTGGTCGAGCGCGGCTGCCGGGTGACGGTGCTTCCCGCGCAGGCGAGCTCGGCCGAGGCGCTCGCGCTCAGGCCCGACGGCGTGTTCCTGTCCAACGGGCCCGGCGACCCCGAGCCCTGCGACTACGCCATCCGCGCCATCCGCGAAATCATGGATGCGGGCCTTCCGACGTTCGGAATCTGCCTCGGCCATCAGCTCATGGGGCTCGCCTCGGGAGCGAGGACCGTGAAGATGAAGTTCGGCCATCACGGCGCCAATCACCCGGTGAAGGACCTCGACACCGGCACGGTGGTGATCACCAGCCAGAATCACGGCTTCGCGGTCGATCCGGCCACGCTCCCCGCGAACCTGAGACCGACCCACGTTTCGCTGTTCGACGGCAGCCTGCAGGGCCTGGCGCGCACCGACCGGCCGGCGTTCTGCTTCCAGGGACACCCCGAGGCGAGCCCCGGTCCGCACGACATCGGCTACCTGTTCGACCGCTTCGCCAAGCTGATGGAGGAGCGCGCTCGTGCCTAAGCGCAGCGACATCAGGAGCGTCCTCATCATCGGCGCGGGACCGATCGTCATCGGCCAGGCCTGCGAGTTCGACTACTCCGGGGCGCAGGCATGCAAGGCGCTGCGCGAGGAAGGCTACAAGGTGATCCTCGTCAATTCCAATCCGGCGACCATCATGACCGACCCGGAGATGGCCGACGTCACCTACATCGAGCCGCTGAACTGGCAGATGCTCGAGACCATCATCGCGCGCGAGCGCCCCGATGCGCTGCTTCCGACCATGGGGGGGCAGACCGGCCTGAATTGCGCGCTCGACCTCGCGAGGAACGGCGTGCTGGAGAAGTACCGCGTCGAGATGATCGGGGCCTCGAGCGATGCGATCGACAAGGCCGAGGACCGCGAGAAGTTCAAGCAGGCGATGGCGCGGATCGGGCTCGCCTGCCCGAGGTCGACGCTCGCGCACTCCATGGAGGAGGCGCTGAGGATCCAGCAGGACACCGGCTTTCCCGCCGTGATCCGCCCCTCGTTCACGCTCGGGGGCTCCGGCGGCGGCATCGCCTACAACCGCGAGGAATTCGTCGCGATCTGCGAGCGGGGGCTGGACGCGTCGCCGACGCACGAGCTGCTGATCGAGGAGTCGGTGATCGGCTGGAAGGAATTCGAGATGGAGGTGGTGCGCGACCGCAAGGACAACTGCATCATCGTGTGCTCGATCGAGAACCTGGACCCGATGGGCGTGCACACGGGCGACTCGATCACCGTGGCTCCCGCCCAGACGCTCACCGACAAGGAATACCAGATCATGCGCGACGCGTCGATCGCGGTGCTGCGGGAGATCGGCGTCGATACCGGCGGCTCGAACGTGCAGTTCGCGGTGAATCCTGCGGACGGCCGCATGCTCGTCATCGAGATGAATCCGAGGGTGTCGCGCTCCTCCGCGCTCGCGTCCAAGGCGACGGGATTCCCGATAGCCAAGGTGGCGGCGAAGCTCGCGGTCGGCTATACGCTCGACGAGCTGAAGAACGAGATCACCGGAGGCGCGACGCCCGCGTCCTTCGAGCCCTCGATCGACTACATCGTCACCAAGGTGCCGCGCTTCGCCTTCGAGAAATTTCCTCAGGCGAACGACCGGCTGACGACGCAGATGAAGTCGGTGGGCGAGGTCATGGCGATAGGCCGCACCTTCCAGGAGTCGTTCCAGAAGGCCCTGCGCGGCCTGGAAGTCGGCGTCGACGGGCTCAACCAAAAGACCACGGACCGCGAGAAGCTCAAGAAGGAGCTCGGCGAGCCGGGGCCGGAGCGCATCTGGTACGTGGGCGACGCCTTCGAGAACGGGTTCACGCTGGAGGAGGTGCACCAGCTCACCCGCATCGACCCCTGGTTCCTCGCGCAGATCAAGGAGATCGTCGACCTCGAAATGGAGCTCGACGACAAACGGCTCGAGGAGATCGACGCGGATACCCTGCGCGTACTCAAGCGCAGGGGCTTCTCCGACAGGCGGCTCGCATACCTGTTCAACGCGAGCGAGGCGCAGGTGCGCGCGGCCCGGCACCGCTTCGGCATCCGACCGGTGTACAAGCGCGTCGATACCTGCGCCGCCGAATTCGCGACGCGCACCGCCTACATGTATTCCACCTACGAGGAGGAGTGCGAGGCGCTGCCCACCGACCGCAAGAAGGTGATCGTGCTCGGCGGCGGGCCGAACCGCATCGGCCAGGGGATCGAGTTCGACTACTGCTGCGTGCACGCGGCGCTGGCGCTGCGCGAGGACGGTTTCGAGACCATCATGGTCAACTGCAATCCCGAAACGGTCTCGACCGACTACGACACCTCCGACCGGCTCTACTTCGAGCCGCTCACCCTCGAGGACGTCCTCGAGATAGTCGACAAGGAAAAGCCCTACGGCGTGATCGTGCAGTTCGGCGGGCAGACCCCCCTGAAGCTCGCACGCGACCTCGAAGCGAACGGTGTCCCCATCATCGGCACGACGCCGGACATGATCGACATGGCCGAGGATCGCGAGCGCTTCCAGCAGCTGATCGACCGCCTGGGGCTGAAGCAGCCGCCGAACCGCTCTGCGCGCACCGAAGCCGACGCGCTGATTCTGGCGGGGCAGATCGGCTATCCGCTGGTGGTGCGTCCGAGCTACGTGCTGGGAGGGCGCGCGATGGAGATCGTGCACGAGCAGAAGGACCTGGAGCGCTATATGCGCGAGGCGGTCAAGGTGTCGAACGACTCGCCGGTGCTGCTGGACCGGTTCCTGAGCGATGCCACCGAGGTGGACGTCGACGCCGTCAGCGACGGCAAGCACGTGACCATCGGCGGGGTCATGGAGCACATCGAGCAGGCCGGGGTGCACTCGGGCGATTCGGCGTGCTCCCTGCCGCCGCATTCCCTCACCTCCCAGATCGAGCGCGAGCTGCGCCGGCAGACGGTGGAGCTCGCGCACGGCCTCGGGGTCGTGGGCCTGATGAACGTGCAGTTCGCGATCCAGAAGGGCGTCATCTACGTCCTCGAGGTGAACCCGCGGGCCTCGCGCACCGTGCCCTTCGTGGGCAAGGCGACCGGCGTGCCTCTCGCCAAGATCGCGGCCCGCTGCATGGTCGGCCGGACGCTCGATCAGCAGGGAGCGCGCACCGAGGTCGTCCCGGGGTATTTCTCGGTGAAGGAAGCAGTCTTTCCGTTCGTGAAATTCCCCGGCGTGGACACCATTCTCGGGCCCGAGATGAAGTCGACCGGCGAGGTGATGGGTGTGGGGAAGACTTTCGGCGAGGCTTTCGTGAAATCGCAGCTCGCCGCCAGCGCCAAGCTGCCCGAAGCCGGCACCGCCTTCATCAGCGTGCGCGACGGCGACAAGCTGGCCGTGGTGCCGGTCGCACGTGACCTGCTGGGCCTGGGATTCCGGCTGATCGCGACGCGCGGCACGGCCAGCGTCCTGTCCGCGCACGGAATCGCGGTGACCGTGGTGAACAAGGTCGCCGAAGGCCGGCCGCACATCGTCGACATGATCAAGAACGGTGAGGTGAGCCTCATCGTTAACACGGTCGAGGAAGGGCGCAAGGCGGTGTCGGACTCGCGCTCCATCCGGACCAGCGCGGTGCAGCGGCGCGTCACCTACTACACCACCGTGGCCGGCGCCCGCGCCGCCTGCGAGGGCATGCGGCACATGAAGGCCCTGGTTCCGTATCCCCTGCAGGGACTGCACGCCGGCATGCGCTCGCGCGGGCCTATTGCAAAATGGCTGGAAAAGTGGTCCCATTGAAGCGCACTTCGCGACCCTCTTTCCGCCTTGAATAACCGATGCCGCTGCCTGGCGCCCAAGGCGCCGGGACGCCTATTTTCGAGATGAGCACGATACCGCTGACGACGACCGGAGCGGAACTGTTGCGGCAGGAGCTCCAGCGGCTGAAGACCGTCGAACGCCCCAATGCGATCACGGCTATAGCGGAAGCGCGCACCCACGGCGACCTGTCGGAGAACGCCGAGTACGACGCGGCCAAGGAGCGCCAGAGCTTCATCGAGGGCCGAATCAAGGAGATCGAGTCGAAGCTCGCCAACGCGCAGGTCATCGACCCGAAGCTGCTCGATGCCGAGGGGCGTTGCGTGTTCGGCGCGACCGTCGAGCTGGAGGAAATGAAGGGCGGCGAGGCGGTGACCTACCAGATCGTCGGCGACGACGAGGCGGACATCAAGAAAGGGAAGATTTCCGTCAGCTCGCCGATCGCGCGCGCGATCATCGGCAAGTACGCGGGCGATCAGGTCGAGGTCCAGACCCCGGGAGGGCTGAGGAAGTACGAGGTGCTGGAGGTCAGGTACGAGTAGCTTGTCGGACCGCGCGAGCCTTCGCGGGATCGGAGGACTCGGGCGTCTCGCGAAACAACACCAGGATCTTCCCGATGTGCTGGACCGCCTGCGCTCCGGTCTGCCTGCAGATCTCCTCGAATATCGCCTCGCGCATGGCGCGGTCGGCGCCGCCGACGCGGACTTTGATCAGCTCGTGGCTCTTGAGGCTGCGGTCGATCTCCTCGAGCACCCGCGTGGACAGGCCCGAGCCGCCGATCAGGACCACCGGGTCGAGCTGGTGCGCGCGGGCCTTCAGCTCGCGGCGGCGGGCGGGTGACAGGCCGCTCATCGAGGGGCTATCTCGGCCCTGGAAATGCGATCGGTTCGAGCTCGTATATGCCGCCGGCCGCCATCGCGGACAGGTACAGGCGTCCGTCCTTGACGACGTAGGTGCGGACATCGCCAAGCTGCTTCACGACCTGGTCGAACAGCGACCCGGGCGGGCAATAGGCGCGGGTGATCGCGAGCGGGCCGATCTGAAGGAGCCCCGGCTCGGGCGACTTCCAGGTGCCGCTGCCGCGGTTGCAGTCGATGCGCGCGCTAAGCGCGCCGCCGGTGCCGAAAGCGAAGGTGTATTTCGACTTGTCGTCCGGCGTCAAGGTTCTGCCGTCGCCGACCTGGAACCTGACGAGCTGCCAACTGGTCCCGACGAGCGCGGGGTATTGGGCCTGCGCGTGCACGCAGGCCGTGAGCAGGAACGTAGCGAGGATCAGTTCACGCGATAATCGCATCGGAGGAAGTCTAAGCAATGGCTCGCAGCAAATCCAGCAACGCGTGGCTGAAGCGCCACGTCAACGATCCCTATGTGCGCAAGGCGGCAGCGCAGGGCTACCGCGCGCGCTCGGCTTACAAGCTGCTCGAGATCGTGAGAAGCGACGGGCTCGCGCGGCCGGGCGATTGCGTGGTCGATCTCGGCGCTGCCCCCGGGAGCTGGTCGCAGGTGCTCGCCGAGCGCGTGGGAAAGGCCGGGAGGGTCGTCGCGGTCGATCTGCTGGAGGTCGCTCCGATCCCGGGAGTCACGGTTATTCAAGGAGATTTTCGGGAAGAAGCAGTGCTCAGGGCGCTGGAGGGCGCGCTTGGGGGGCGAAAAACCGACCTTGTAGTCTCCGACCTCGCCCCCAACATCAGCGGGGTGCGCTCCGCCGACCAGGCCCGGAGCATCCATCTAGGTGAGTTGGCCCTCGATTTTGCCAAGAGCCATTTGAATTCACGCGGTGCCTTGCTGGTCAAAGCGTTTCAGGGTGCCGGCTATCCGGAGTTGCTGGCGGCGATGAGGCGGGCTTTCGTGTCGGTCGCCTCGCGCAAGCCGGGCGCTTCGCGAGGCGAGTCGAAGGAGATGTATCTGCTGGGCAAGGGCTTGAAGAACGGCACTGTCCCTTGAGCCCGCTTGGGCATAGAATGGCTGTCAGATCGCAGGGAGCAGGAAAGGAAGGAATTTGAATAACTTGTTCAAGAATCTAGTCATTTGGCTCGTCATCGGGCTCGTCCTGATGACCGTGTTCAATCAGTTCAACACGCGCCAACAGACCCAGTCGGTCATGGATTACTCGCAGTTCATGGAGGAGGTCAAGGCCGGCCGTATCGCCGAGGTGGTCATCGAGGGGCGCGACCTCAAGGCGAAGACCACCGACGGCAAGCCCGTCAACAGCTACTCGCCCGGAGACATCTGGCTGGTCTCCGACCTGCTCAAGTACGGCGTCAAGATCAAGGCGAAGCGCGAGGAAGAGCCGTCGCTCCTCATGAACATCTTCGTTTCCTGGTTCCCGATGCTGCTCCTGATCGGCGTGTGGATCTTCTTCATGCGCCAGATGCAGGGCGGCGGGCGCGGCGGCGCGTTTTCGTTCGGCAAGTCGCGCGCGCGGATGATCGACGAGTCGAACAACAGCATTACCTTCGCGGACGTCGCCGGATGCGAGGAAGCGAAGGAGGAAGTCGGCGAGCTGGTCGACTTCCTGCGCGATCCCGCGAAGTTCCAGAAGCTCGGCGGGCGCATCCCGAAAGGCGTGCTGATGGTCGGCAACCCCGGCACCGGCAAGACGCTCCTCGCGCGCGCCATCGCGGGCGAGGCCAAGGTGCCCTTCTTCTCGATCTCCGGATCGGACTTCGTCGAGATGTTCGTCGGCGTGGGCGCGGCGCGCGTTCGCGACATGTTCGACCAGGCCAAGAAGCACGCGCCGTGCATCGTGTTCATCGACGAAATCGACGCGGTCGGCCGCCAGCGCGGAGCGGGCCTGGGCGGCGGAAACGACGAGCGTGAGCAGACGCTCAACCAGCTGCTGGTCGAGCTCGACGGCTTCGAGGGTACCACCGGCGTCATCGTGATCGCCGCGACCAACCGGCCCGACGTGCTCGACCCGGCGCTGCTGCGCCCCGGGCGCTTCGACCGGCAGGTGGTGGTGCCGCTTCCCGACATCCGCGGCCGCGAGCAGATCCTTCTCGTGCACATGCGCAAGGTTCCGGTCGCGCCCGACGTCAAGGCGGATATTCTCGCGCGCGGCACGCCGGGATTCTCCGGCGCGGACCTGTCCAACCTGGTGAACGAAGCGGCCCTGTTCGCGGCGCGCAAGAACAAGCGCCTGGTCGACATGGAGGACTTCGAGCGCGCCAAGGACAAGATCTACATGGGCGCCGAGCGCAAGTCGATGGTGCAGACCAAGGAAGAGCTGCGCAATACCGCCTTCCACGAGTCGGGCCATGCGGTGGTGGCGAAGCTCGTGCCCAAGGCCGATCCGGTGCACAAGGTGACCATCATTCCGCGCGGCCGGGCGCTGGGTGTCACCTGGCAGCTTCCGGAGGCCGACCGCTACACCAAGGACAAGGTGCAGATGCTGTCCGAGATCGCCATCCTCTTTGGCGGGCGCATCGCCGAGGAGATCTTCATGAATCAGATGACGACGGGCGCGTCCAACGACTTCGAGCGCGCCACGCGCATGGCGCGCGACATGGTCACGCGCTTCGGCATGTCGGAGAAACTCGGGCCGATGGTGTACGGCGAGAACGAGGGAGAGGTATTCCTCGGCCGCTCGATCACCACGCACAAGAACGTTTCCGAGGAAACGATGCGGCTCGTAGACGCGGAGATCCGCAGGATCATCGACGAGCAATACGGGCTCGCGCGCCGCCTGATCGAGGAGAATCGCGACAAGGTCGAGGCCATGGCGCACGCGCTGCTCGAATGGGAAACGCTCGACGCCGACCAGCTGAACGACATCATGGCAGGCAAGCCGCCGCGTGCGCCCAAGCCCGCCCAGGCGCCGCAGCAACCGCCCCAGGCGGGCACGCCGGGCGCGCCCGAGCCGGCTCCCGCCGCCTAGCCATCCGCGAGCGCCAGTCCACGCTCCACTGCGGCCGCTTCCGGCTCGATTTCGCGCGCCCGCTCGTCATGGGCGTGGTCAACGTCACGCCCGACTCCTTTTCCGACGGCGGGCGCTTTCTCGATCCCAAGGCCGCGCTCGAGCACGCGAACGCACTGATAGCGGAGGGCGCCGACCTGCTGGACATCGGTGCCGAATCGAGCCGCCCCGGGGCGTTGCCGGTGTCCGCCGAAGAGGAGTTGTCGCGGCTGATGCCGGTGCTCGAGGGTCTGCGCGAGTCCGCGATCCCCGTCTCGATCGACACCGTCAAGCCCGAGGTGATGCGTGCCGCGATCGCCGCGGGCGCGGCGATGGTCAACGACATCGGCGCCCTGCGCGCGCCGGGTGCGCTGGAGGCCGTCGCGGCCGCCGATGTCGCGGTGTGCCTGATGCACATGCAGGGTGAGCCGCGCACCATGCAGCGGCAGCCGCGCTACGACGACGTGGTCGCCGAGGTCGGCGCGTTTCTCGCCGAGCGCGTCGCGGCAGCCGAGGCGGCGGGAATCGCCCGCGAGCGCATCGTCATCGACCCGGGCTTCGGATTCGGCAAGAGCGTCGAACACAATTTCGAGCTGTTGCGCAATCTGGACCGGTTCACCGGGCTGGGCTTTCCGGTGCTGGCGGGCTGGTCGCGGAAATCGACCCTGGGCGCGATCACGGGACGAGGGGCGGACGATCGCCTCGCGGCGAGCCTCGCCGCGGCTTTGCTCGCCGCGCAGCGCGGCGCTAGAATCCTGCGGGTCCACGATGTCGCCGCGACGCGGGACGCGCTTGAGGTTCTCGCGGCGCTCGAACGAAAAAGCTAGCGACATGGGCAGAAGATACTTCGGAACCGACGGCGTACGCGGCAGGGTGGGCGAGTCGCCGATCACGCCGGAATTCGTGATGCGCCTGGGTTTCGCCGCGGGCGAGGTCCTGGTGCGGCGCTCGGCGCTGCCCAAGGGCGCGCATCCCGCGGTCCTGATCGGCAAGGACACGCGCATCTCAGGCTACATGCTCGAGGCCGCGCTCGAAGCGGGTTTCGCAGCGGCCGGGGTGGACGTGATGCTCACCGGCCCGCTGCCGACTCCGGCGATCGCCTATCTTACGCGCGCCCTGCGGCTGCAGGCCGGGGTCGTCATCAGCGCGTCCCACAATCCCTACGAGGACAACGGCATCAAGTTCTTCTCGGCCGACGGCAGCAAGCTCCCCGATGCGGTCGAATCGGACATCGAGGAACGGCTCGACAGCCCGATCCGGTGCAAGGCGTCGGCGAGCCTCGGCAAGGCGCGGCGCGTCGACGACGCGGCGGGCCGCTATATCGAGTTCTGCAAGAGCACTTTTCCCGGCGCTCTCGACCTGCGCGGGATGACCATCGTGGTCGACTGCGCCCACGGCGCGACCTACCAGGTCGCGCCCCATGTGTTCCACGAGCTCGGCGCCGACGTCGAGGCCATCGGCGTGGACCCGGATGGTTTCAACATCAACGACAAGGCCGGAACCGTGCATCCGGACGCCCTCAGGAAGGCCGTGGCCGAGCACAAGGCCGACCTCGGCATCGCGCTCGACGGCGACGGCGATCGCGTGCTGGTGTGTGACGGAGCAGGCAGGCTCTACGACGGCGACGAGCTGCTCTACGTCATCGCGCGCGAGCGCGCGAAGGATGGCGGCCTGAAGGGGGTCGCGGGCACGCTCATGACCAATCTCGCGCTGGAGCGCGCGCTGGAGAAGATGAGCGTTCCTTTCGCGCGCGCCAAGGTCGGCGACCGTTACGTGCTGGAAATGCTGCAGGAGAAGTCCTGGCAGCTCGGTGGCGAAAACTCGGGGCACATCATCTGCCTGGACAAGCACACCACCGGCGACGGCATCGTGTCCGCCCTGCAGGTGCTCTCGGCGATCCGCGCCAGCGCGGCGACCTTGGAAACGTTGTGCAAGGACCTCACGCTCTATCCGCAGCAGCTGGTGAACGTGCGCGTGCCGGCGGGCTTCGAATGGCAGAAGCGGCCGGAGGTCGCCAAGGCGAAGCAGGAGGCCGAGCGCGCGCTCGGCGCGGACGGGAGGGTGCTGCTGCGCCCTTCGGGGACCGAGCCGGTGCTGCGCGTCATGGTCGAGGGCAAGGACGACGCGGCGGTGCGCAGGCTGGCCAGACAAATCGCCGATGTGGTGCAGAAAGCGGCATAGAAAAAACATCGGCAAGATCATGAATTTCCGCTAAGATTGCCGTCTTTCGGCGGGTCTGGGTCGGCATGCGCGCGCGGTTCGTAGCAGGCAACTGGAAGATGAACGGCAGCCTGCGCGTCAACACGGGTCTGCTCGCTGCGCTCAAGGCGGGCCTGAAGAAATCCGAGAATCTGGAATACGCCGTGTGCGTGCCGTTTCCCTATCTCGCGCAAGTTTCTGCCGCCCTCACGGGCAGCGCCGTCGCCTGGGGCGCGCAGAGCCTGAGCGAGCACGACGCGGGCGCCTACACCGGCGAGGTCTCGGGCGCAATGCTCAGGGAGTTCGGCTGCCGCTTCGCGATCGTCGGCCATTCGGAGCGGCGCGCGCTCTACGGCGAGGACGACGCTCGGGTGGCGGCCAAGTTCATCGCGGCGCGGCGCGCCGGCCTGACGCCGATCGTATGCGTTGGAGAGACCCTGGAGCAGCGCGAGCGGGGCGAGACGGAGAGCGTCGTGGGGCGCCAGCTCGACGCGGTGGCGGGCGCGGCGGGAACTGCCGCGCTTGCGGGTGCGGTGGTCGCGTACGAGCCCGTGTGGGCCATCGGCACCGGCAGGAACGCCACGCCGCAGCAGGCGCAGGAGGTGCACGCCTTCGCCCGCGCGCGCCTCGCGGCGCGCGACAAGGCGCTGGCCGGACTCACGATCCTCTACGGCGGCAGCGTGAAGCCCGGGAATGCGAAGGATCTCTTCGCGATGCCCGACATCGACGGAGGCCTGATCGGCGGGGCCTCGCTGGTGGCTGAGGATTTCATCGCGATCTGCGCGGCGGCGCGCCGCTAGAGGATCGCCGGGAAAGTTGATTCGAAAGGAAGGCACATGGATTTCTGGTTCACCCTGATTCTCGTCGTCGACGTCGTCGTCGCGCTCATCATCATCGGTCTGGTCCTGCTACAGCACGGCAAGGGCGCGGACGTCGGCGCCGCCTTCGGCAGCGGCGCTTCCGGGAGCCTGTTCGGCGCGAGCGGCTCGGCCAACTTTCTGTCCCGCACCACGGCGATCCTGGCCGCCGTCTTCTTTCTTACGACTTTCGTTCTTGCCTACCTCGTGACGCACAAGCCGCGCGCGGGCGGCGGCGTCATGGACACGGTCAAGGAGCAGCCGGCACAGCAGGTTCCCGTCCCCCAAGCGGCGCCCGACGCGGCCAAGGCGCCTGAGGCCGAGAAATCGAAAGCAAACGAGGTTCCGAAGTAGTAAAATCGGGCGGCTTGAGGCGGGCTCGTTTTCGACGCGGCGACGCATCCAAGCCAATCATGCCGACGTGGTGAAATTGGTAGACACGCCGTCTTGAGGGGGCGGTGGCGAAAGCCGTGAGAGTTCGAGTCTCTCCGTCGGCACCAGACAATGCTGGAAAACTATTTCCCGGTCCTGCTGTTCATCGCGATCGCGCTCGCATTCGGCGGCATCATGGTCGCTCTGGGCGCGGTTCTCGGGCCGAACCTCCCCGACAGCGAGAAGCTGTCCCCCTACGAATGCGGCTTCGAGGCGTTCGAGGACGCGCGCATGAAATTCGACGTGCGCTATTACCTGGTGGCGATCCTGTTCATCCTGTTCGATCTGGAGATCGCGTTCCTGTTCCCCTGGGCGGTGACGCTCAACGAGATCGGCGGCCTAGGCTTCTGGTCGATGATGATTTTCCTCGCCCTTCTGGTGGTCGGGTTCCTGTACGAGTGGAAAAAGGGCGCGCTGGAGTGGGAGTAGCGTGCCGGGGCCGCGCCAGCCGGCCGGCCCTGGTTTGATCCAAATCAACCGCTAGCAGGCCCGCCCGGGGCATGATCACACGGGTTCACGTGCCCGTGCGACGAGAGGGGATGGAAACAGTTCACACTGACGTGGCGATCATCGGGGCGGGCGGCGCGGGGCTGCGCGCCGCCATCGCTCTCGCGGACGCCGACCCGAAGCTCCGCATCGCCCTGGTCTCCAAGGTGTACCCGATGCGCAGCCATACCTGCGCCGCCGAAGGCGGTGCCGCCGGGGTCATCAAGCCCGACGACAGCCTCGAGCACCATTTCAACGATACCGTCGGCGGTGGCGACTGGCTGTGCGACCAGGACGCGGTCGACTACTTCATCCGCGAGGCGCCGAAGGAACTCGTCCAGCTGGAACACTGGGGCTGCCCCTGGAGCCGCGAAGCCGACGGCTCGGTCGCGGTGCGGCCTTTCGGCGGCATGAAGAAGCAGAGAACCTGGTTTGCCGCGGACAAGTCGGGTTTCCACATCCTGCATACGCTGTTCCAGACCTCTCTCAAGTATCCGTCGATCCAGCGCTTCGATGAGTACTACGTGAGCGAGCTTCTGCTCGACGACGGACGCTGCCGGGGCCTGACCGCCATCGAAATGCGCAGCGGCCAGATGCGGTGCTTCGACGCGCGCGCGGTGATCATTGCCGGCGGCGGCGCCGGGCGCATGTTCCCCTTCACCACCAACGGCGCGATCAAGACGGGCGACGGCATGGCTCTCGCGTACCGCGCCGGCGTGCCGCTCAAGGACATGGAGTTCGTGCAATATCATCCGACGGGACTGCCGAGCACCGGAACCCTGCTTACCGAGGCCTGCCGCGGCGAGGGCGGCGTGCTCCTCAACAGGCTCGGCCGGCGCTTTCTCCAGGACTACGGCATGGGGCCGGAAACGCCGCTCGGGCAACCGGTGCTGAAGACGATGGAATTGGGCCCTCGCGACCGCGTCAGCCAGGCGTTCTGGCAGGAGCAGAAGAAGGGCAACATGGTGTCGACGCAGTGGGGCGACGCCATGCTGCTCGACCTGCGCCACCTGGGCGAAGCCAAGATCGACGAGCGCCTGCCGCTGGTGCGCGACATGTCGATCAGCTACATGGGCGTCGACCCGGTGAAGGATCCGGTGCCGGTGCGCCCGGTGGTCCACTACATGATGGGCGGCATCGACACCGACATCAAGGCGGCGACGACGCTCCCCGGGCTCTACGCCGCGGGCGAATGCGCCTGCGTGAGCATCAACGGCGCCAACCGTCTCGGCTCCAATTCCCTCACGGAGCTGCTGGTGTTCGGGCGCCGCGCGGCGCTCTCCGCGATCGAGCACCTGCAGTCCGGCGCGCGCCCGGCCGGCGAAGCCGCGCTCGCCGCCAGGGCAGGGGCGGCGCAGGCACGCATGCGTGGGTTGATGCAGAGGACAGGCGGCACGGAGACCGTCGCGGGGCTGCGCAAGGAGATGATGAAGGCCATGGAAGAGCATGCCGGCATATACCGCAGCGGCGAGGGCCTCGCCGCGGCCTGCGCCAAGCTCGCCGAGTTGCGCAGGCGTTACGGTGCGATCGAGCTGCACGACAAGACCAATGTGTACAACACCGATCTTCTGCAGGCGCTGGAGCTCGGCTCCATGCTCGATTGCGCGGAGGCCGTGGTGCAGAGCGCCCTGGCGCGAAAGGAATCCCGCGGCGCGCACCAGCGCCTCGATTTCGCCGAGCGCGACGACGGGAGCTTCCTGCGCCATTCGATCGCCCGCTATCACCCGAGCGAGCCGCCGCGCATCGACTTCCGCGACGTGGTCATCACCAGGTCCCAGCCCGGCGTGCGCGACTATTCCGGAGGCCACGAATGAGCGAGCGCCGGGTCGAGCTGGAAGTGCTGCGCTACAACCCGGAGCTGGACCGCGAGCCGCATTTCCAGCGCTATGCGGTCGACTGCCCGGAGGAATGGGTGGTGCTCGATGCGCTCAACCACATCAAGGAAAGCGTCGACCCGACGCTCAGCTACCGCTGGTCCTGCCACATGGCGGTGTGCGGCAGCTGCGGCATGATGATCAACGGCGAGCCCCGGCTCGCCTGCAAGGCCTTCCTGCGCGAATACCCGGGCACGATCCGTGTCGAGCCGCTGGCGCACTTCCCGGTCGAGCGCGACCTGGTGACGGTGATCGACGATTTCATGGACAAGCTGAAGCGGGTGAAGCCCTACCTCATCCCGAAGGAGGAAAAGCCGGTCGGCGCGGGCGAGTACCTGCAGACCCCCGCGGAGCTGAAGCGATACAAGCAGTACACGCTGTGCATCAACTGCATGCTGTGCTACGCCGCATGCCCGGAGTACGGGCTGATCCCGAAATTCATCGGTCCCGCGGCGATCTCGCTGGCGCACCGCTACAACCAGGATTCGCGCGACGGCGGCCGCGAGCAGCGCCAGCAGGAGATCGCCGCCGCCGAGGGCGTGTGGGAATGCTCGTTCACCGGGGCGTGCTCCGAGGTCTGTCCCGAGCACGTCGATCCGGCGGCGGCGCTGCAGCAGGTGAAGATCAAGAGCACGGTGGACTGGTACAAGGAGCACCTGATGCCATGGCTGAAGAAATAAGCCGCAGGCCGTACGTCCGCGAGGAGACCTGGCGCTGGATTTTCCGGCACCCGCGCTACCTGCGCTACATGGCGCGCGAGTTCTCGTGCCTCTTCATCGCGGCGTGGACGCTGCTCTTCGTCTGGGGGCTGAAGCAGCTTGCCGAAGGGCCCGCCGCCTGGAATGCATTCCTGGAGTGGCTGAAGAGCCCCATGAGCATCGCGCTGCATGTGGTCGCGCTGGGATTTGCCGCGTACCACAGCATCACCTGGTTCAGGCTGACGCCGAAGGCGCTGCCGCTGCAGATCGGAGGAACATTCGTGCCGGACGGCGTGATCTCCGGCGCGCACTACGCCGCGTGGGCGGCGCTATCCCTCGCGGTCCTCTACCTCTCGGGAGCATTCTGAGCGTGGCGAAATCGAACAAGCCGATCGTGTGGGGCCCGTTCGCCGCCGGCGGCACGCTGACGGCCTTCCTCACGCCGGCGCTGATCGTCCTGACGCTGCTCGCGGCGTTCGGGCATGTCCCGGAGCTGCTCGCGTACGAGCGGCTGCGCGCCTTTGCCGGTCACGGAATCGTGAAGCTCCTCGTCGTCGGGGTCGTGTTCCTGTCGCTGTGGAGCGCGGCCCACCGCCTGCGCATTACCTGCTACGACCTCGGCGTTCGGGCCGATACGCTCGTCGCCGCCGTCGTTTATGCTGCGGCGCTCATGGGAACCGCCGCATCCGCGCTTTTCCTGATGCGGCTTTGACTGTTGACACGACGTCTCGACCGCCTAAACTTGAGCGACGTCACCACTGAGGGGAGCCTGCCGGGCATGAATCCGCCACCCATTGCCACACGCGAGATCGCGCGCGAAGACCAATTCAACGTCGTCTGGACGGAAGAGCTGAACGAGGTGTTCGCGGACGTCGCACCCTACTACGACCGGGCGAACTACGTGGCGAGCCTCGGCCTGTGGGGCTGGTTCCTGCGCAAGTTCATGGCGACAGTCGACATCCGGCCGCGCGAGCGCGTGCTCGACGTGTGCGCGGGCACCAACGCCGTCGGCATCGCGCTGCTGGAGCGCGAGCCGACGCTCGAGGTGCACGCCATCGACCGCAGCGCGGAGATGCAGGAGGTCGGGCAGCGCCGCGCCGCGGCGCTCGGCTTTCGCATCCAGAGCGTGGTGGACGACGTGCACAGGCTGCCGTTCCCGGACAACCATTTCGACGTGGTCACGCTCCAGTTCGCCTCGCGACACCTCCGCGTCAGGCGCGTCTTCAGCGAGATCTACCGCGTGCTCAAGCCCGGCGGCCGCTTCTACCACTCCGACATGCTGCGGCCGGGAAATCGAACGGTCGAAGTTCTCTACTACGCCTATTTGCGCTTCTGCCTCTGGTTCACGGGATTCGTGTTCCGCAGCGGGCAGGCGGCGCTGAACTGCAAGAAGTACTTCATCAACGCCCTGCAGATGTTCTACTCGGCCGAGGAGCTCTGCGACGTGCTGGAGGATCTGGGCTTCCGCGACGTCACCGCGAAGACCGTCTTCGCCGGCATGCTCGGCTTTCACCGCGCGGTCAAGCCGCCTCCGGGCTGAGCCTCCGCTCGCGAGATTTTGCGAGCTGCACAGAGGCGCGCGCGTTGACCGTATCCCTCTGATGGCAGTAAAATTTGAGCGCGTTGAAGCGGCCGTAAGGCGCACGCCCGCGGCCCGGTGTGGACAATCGGACCGGTCTTCATCTTTGCGCGGAAACGAGTTCCCACCGATGGGTGTGGCCGAAGGCGGTGAGCCATGAGCATTGAAGGCATCCTGCAGCAGGGTTTCGTCACCACCACGGCGGACAAACTCATCAACTGGACGCGCACCGGGTCGCTTTGGCCGGTGACGTTCGGCCTGGCCTGCTGCGCAATCGAGATGATGCATGCCGGCGCGTCGCGCTACGACCTCGACCGCTTCGGCATCGTATTTCGCCCCAGCCCGCGCCAGGCGGACGTGATGATCATCGCCGGGACCCTGTGCAACAAGATGGCGCCCGCGCTTCGGAAAGTCTATGACCAGATGGCCGAGCCGCGCTGGGTGATTTCGATGGGTTCCTGCGCCAACGGCGGCGGCTACTATCACTACGCCTACTCGGTGGTGCGCGGGAGCGACCGCATCGTGCCGGTCGATATCTACGTGCCGGGCTGCCCGCCCACCGCCGAGGCGCTGCTCTACGGAATCATCCAGCTGCAGAACAAGATCAGGCGCACCAACACCATCGCCAGATGAGTCCAAGATTGCAGCGGCTCCATGACGCGCTCCGCCGCGTCCTCGGTTCCAGGATCGCGAGCCTCGCCGAGCGGGCCGGCGAGTTGACGCTCGAAATCGGCGCAGCCGACTACCTCGAAGCGGCACGAAGCCTGCGCGATCACCCGGATCTCAGGTTCGAGCAGCTGCTGGATCTCTGCGGCCTGGATTACTCCACTTACAAGGATCGGCCCTGGGAAGGCAGGCGCTTTGCCGCGGTGTTGCATCTGCTTTCGATCTCCCACAACTGGCGCCTGCGCCTGCGCGTGTTCTGCCCGGACGACTCCATGCCCATGCTCGACTCGGTCATCGAAACCTGGCCGAGCGTGAACTGGTACGAGCGGGAGGCGTTCGACCTGCTGGGCATCATTTTCAACGGGCACCCGGACCTGCGGCGCATTCTCACCGACTACGGCTTCATCGGCCACCCGTTCCGCAAGGACTTTCCGATCTACGGCAACGTCGAGATGCGCTACGATCCCGAGCAGAAGCGCGTCGTCTATCAACCCGTCACCATCGAACCGCGCGAAATCGTCCCGAGGATCGTGCGCGAGGAGCAGTACGGCGAGGGGCGGGGATAGTGGCCGGGATCCGCAACCGCGCAGGATTTCAGCATGGCTGAAATCCGGAACTACACGGTCAATTTCGGCCCGCAGCACCCGGCGGCGCACGGCGTGCTGCGCCTGGTGCTCGAGATGGACGGGGAGGTGGTGCAGCGCGCCGACCCGCACATCGGGCTCCTGCATCGCGCTACCGAGAAGCTCGCCGAGCAGCGCACCTGGATCCAGTCGCTGCCGTACATGGACCGGCTCGACTACATCTGCATGATGTGCAGCGAGCACGCCTATGTCATGGCGATGGAGAAGCTGCTCGGCATCGAGGTGCCGATCCGCGCGCAATACATCCGCGTCATGTTCGACGAGATCACGCGGATCCTCAATCACTGCTTCGGGCTGGGCGCACTCGGGCTCGATCTCGGCGCCATGACCGTGTTCCTGTACTGCTTCCGCGAGCGCGAGGACCTGCTCGATTGCTACGAGGCGGTCTCCGGCGCGCGCATGCACGCGGCCTACTACCGGCCGGGAGGCGTCTATCGGGATCTTCCGGACTCGATGCCGCAGCACCTGGCGCAGCGCTCGCGCAGCTCGCGGGAGCTCGCCGCAATGAACGCGAACCGGCAGGGTTCGCTGCTCGACTTCATCGAGGACTTCACCGAGCGCTTCCCGAAATGCGTCGACGACTACGAGACGCTGCTCACGGAGAACCGGATCTGGAAGCAGCGCACCGTCGGTATCGGAGTGGTGCCGCCCGAGCGCGCGCTCGCTCTCGGGTTTACCGGACCGATGCTGCGCGGCTCGGGCGTCGAGTGGGACTTGCGCAAGAAGCAGCCCTACGAGGTGTACGACCGGCTGGAATTCGACATCCCGGTCGGCACGAACGGCGATACCTACGATCGCTACCTGGTGCGCATCGAGGAAATGCGGCAATCCAACCGCATCATCCGGCAGTGCATCGACTGGTTGCGCAAGAACCCGGGACCGGTGATCACCGACAACCACAAGGTGGCGCCGCCATCGAGAGTGGAGATGAAGAGCGACATGGAAGAGCTGATCCATCACTTCAAGCTATTCACCGAAGGGATCCACGTTCCGGAGGGCGAGGCTTACGCGGCAGTGGAACACCCGAAGGGCGAGTTCGGCGTCTATTTCGTTTCCGACGGCGCGAACAAGCCGTACCGCATGAAGCTGCGCTCGCCGGCGTTCGCGCATCTCGGGGCGGCAAACGAGATGATGCGCGGGCACATGCTCGCCGACGCAGTGGCGATCGTCAGCACGCTCGACATCGTATTCGGGGACATAGATCGATGAAAACCGGGGACAGACCACGTTTTTTGTCGATTCTGAGGTCCGGCGATGGTCTGCCCGGAAAAACGTGGTCTGTCCCCGGTTCTTGCCATGCTCACTGCTGAGGCTCTGAAGAGGATCGACCAGGCGGTCGCCAAGTACCCGCCCGACCAGAAGCGGTCGGCGGTGATGGCGGCGCTCACCGTGGCGCAGGACGAGAAGGGCCATCTGTCGCCGGAGGTGATGGACTTCGTCGCGGGCTACCTCGGCATGCCGCCGATCGCGGTCTACGAGGTGGCGAGCTTCTACACCATGTACGACATGAAGAAGCCCGGGAAGTACAAGCTGTGCATTTGCACCAACCTGCCGTGCGCGCTGTCGGGCGCCGAGGATGCCGCCGAGCATCTCAAGAAGAGGCTCGGCATCGACTGGAACGAGACCACCGCGGACGGCCGCTTCACGCTGAAAGAGGGCGAGTGCTTCGGCGCCTGCGCTGACGCGCCGGTAATGCTCTGCAACAACAAGACGATGCTGTCGTTCATGACGCCCGAGAAGCTCGACAGCTGGCTGAGAGACCTGAAATGAACCTGGACTACGGACCCGACGCGATCTTGATGAAGGGGCTGGACGGCGAAAACTGGCGCCTCGCCGACTACCTCAAGCGCGGCGGCTACTCGGCCTTGAAGAAGATCCTCGCCGAGAAGACTCCGCCGGAGAACCTCATAGCCGAGATGAAGAAGTCCGCGCTGCGCGGGCGGGGCGGGGCGGGCTTTCCGACCGGCCTCAAGTGGAGCTTCATGCCGCGCCAGTTTCCCGGCGCGAAGTACCTGGTGTGCAACTCCGACGAGGGCGAGCCCGGGACCTGCAAGGACCGCGACATCCTGCGCTACAACCCGCACGCCGTGATCGAGGGCATGGCGATCGGCGCCTACGCGATGGGCATCGGCACGGGCTACAACTACGTCCACGGCGAGATCTGGGACATCTACGAGCGCTGCGAGGAGGCGCTCGCCGAGGCACGCACCGCGGGATTCATCGGCAAGAACATCCTCGGCAGCGGGTTCTCCTTCGAGCTCCACAACCATCACGGCTACGGCGCCTACATCTGCGGCGAGGAGACCGCGCTGCTCGAGTCGCTGGAGGGCAAGAAGGGACTGCCGCGCTTCAAGCCGCCTTTCCCGGCGAGCTACGGCCTCTACGGCAAGCCGACCACTATCAACAACACCGAGACCTTCGCCGCCGTGCCCTGGATCGTGAACAACGGCGCCGACGCCTTCCTCGCGCTCGGGCGGCCGAACAACGGCGGCACCAAGATCTTCTCGGTGACCGGGCACGTGGCGCGTCCCGGGAACTACGAGGTGAAGCTGGGGACGCCGTTCGCGAAGCTGCTCGAGATGGCCGGGGGCATGCGCGGCGGGAAGAGGCTGAAGGCCGTGATTCCCGGCGGCTCCTCGATGCCGGTGCTGCCGGCCGAGATCATGATGCGCACCGACATGGACTACGACTCGATCGCCAAGGCAGGCTCGATGCTCGGCTCGGGCGCGGTGATCGTGATGGACGAGACTACCTGCATGGTCAAGGCGCTGGAACGCCTCGCTTACTTTTATTTCGAGGAGTCCTGCGGACAGTGCACGCCCTGCCGCGAGGGCACCGGCTGGCTCTACCGCATGGTGAACCGGATCGAGCACGGCAAGGGCAGGAGCGAGGACCTCGACCTCCTGGTCAATGTCGCCGACAACATCGCCGGGCGCACGATCTGCGCGCTCGGCGACGCGGCGGCGCTGCCGGTAAAGAGCTTCATCCAGCACTTCCGCGGCGAGTTCCAGCATCACATCGACCACAAGCGCTGCATGGTGACGGTACCCGGCTACTCGACTTCGCCGAGCCTTCCCGAGCGGCAAGCCGCCTGAACATGCCTAAGGTCACAATCGACGGCATCGAGACAGAAGTCCGCAACGGCGCGACGGTGATGGAGGCCGCCAACGGCCTGGGCATCTACATCCCGCATTTCTGCTACCACAAGCAGCTCTCGATCGCCGCCAACTGCCGCATGTGCCTGGTGCAGGTCGAGAAGGCGCCCAAGCCCATGCCCGCGTGCGCGACGCCGGTCACCGACGGCATGCTGGTGTCGACGACCTCGAGCTACGCGAAGCAGGCGCAGAACGGCGTGATGGAATTTCTCCTGATCAACCATCCGCTCGACTGCCCGATCTGCGACCAGGGCGGCGAGTGCCAGCTCCAGGACCTCGCGGTGGGCTACGGCAAGAGCGCGTCGCGCTACACCGAACCCAAGCGCGTGGTGCTCAACAAGAACCTGGGTCCGCTCATCGCGACCGACATGACGCGCTGCATCCATTGCACGCGCTGCGTGCGCTACGGCCAGGAGTTCGCCGGCGTCATGGAGCTCGGCATGATCGGCCGCGGCGAGCACGCGGAGATCATCAGCTTCGTCGGCAGGACGGTGGACTCCGAGCTCTCCGGCAACATGATCGACCTGTGCCCGGTGGGCGCGCTCACCTCCAAGCCTTTCCGCTACACGGCGCGCACCTGGGAGCTGTTGCGGCGCAGGTCGGTGAGCCCGCACGACAGCCTCGGCTCGAATCTCGTCGTGCAGGTGAAGAACAACCGCGTGATGCGGGTGGTGCCGCTGGAGAACGAGGACCTCAACCAGTGCTGGCTCTCCGACCGCGACCGGTTCTCCTACGAGGGCCTCAACTCCGAGGAGCGGCTCACCAAGCCGATGATCAAGGAGGACGGCCACTGGCGCGAGGTCGACTGGCAGCTCGCGCTCGAGCACGTCGCGCGGGGCCTCTCCGAGACCCGCTTCAAGTACGACCCCCGGGAGATCGGCGCGCTCGCGAGCCCGCACTCCACGCTGGAGGAGATGGCCCTGCTCGCAAAGCTGGTGCGCGCCATGGGCGGGGACAACGTCGATCACCGACTGCGCCAGTCGGATTTCTCCGCCGACGGCAAGCGCGCGGGCGCGCCGTGGCTGGGGATGAAGCTCGCCGAGCTCGAGCAGGCCGACCGCGTGCTCCTGGTCGGCTCCTTCCTGCGCAAGGACCATCCGCTGCTCGCCTCGCGGCTGCGCCAGCTCGCCAAGCGCCAGATGCAGCTGAACATCCTGCATTGCGTCGACGACGAGCTGCTGATGCCCGTGGCGAACAAGGCGATCGCGCGGCCGGGGGCTTTGGTCGCGACGCTCGCCCAAGTCGTGAAGGCGGTCGCCGAGGCGAAGCAGAAGGCCGCGCCGGCCGAGCTCGCCGCCCTGGCGGTCGGCGACGAAGCCAGGGCGATCGCCGCCAGCCTCGCGTCGGGAAAGACCGTCGCGGTGCTCCTCGGCAACCTCGCCGCGCAGCACCCTCAAGGCGCGCAGCTGCAGCGCCTCGCGCAGGACCTCGCCGGCCTGGTCGAAGGCAAGTTCGGCTTCGTGGGCGAGGCGGCGAACAGCGTCGGCGGCTATCTCGCGGGCTGCGTCCCCTTGGAAGGCGGCATGAACGCGAGGAGCATGCTGTCGCAGCCGCGGCGCGCCTATCTGCTGCTCCACACGGAGCCCGATTTCGACTGCTGCGACCCGCGCGAGGCGACCAAGGCGATGGCCGCCGCGGACATGGTCGTGGCACTGGCCGCGTACCGCAGCTTCGCGGCGGACTACGCCGACGTGCTGCTTCCGGTGGTGCCGTTCACCGAGACCTCGGGCACCTACGTCAACTGCGAGGGGAGAATGCAGAGCTTCAACGCCGCGGTGAAACCCCTCGGCGAAGCCCGCCCGGCCTGGAAGGTGCTCCGCGTGCTCGGCAACCTGATGAGCCTTCCCGGTTTCGACCACGAATCCACCGAGGCGATACGCGACGAGGTATGCCGCGCCGACGCCGTCGCCGGCAGGCTGTCCAACCGCGTCGACGGCATCACCCTGAGGCTCGATCCGGCCCCGCCGGCCGACGTGCTCGAGCGCATCGCCGACGTCCCCATCTACTTCGGCGACCCGATCGTGCGCCGCGCCGGCTCCCTGCAGCGGACGCGCGACGCGCTGCCGCCGCGTGCCTGGCTCGGGCCCGCGCTTGCCGGCCAGCTCGGCGTGAAGCAGGGCGAGCGGGTGCGGGTGCGCCAGGGCGAAGGCACCGCGATCGTCGAGGTCGGCATCGACGAGCGCCTTCCTGCCGGCTGCGTGAGGCTCGCCGCCGCGCACCGGCACACCGCGGGCCTGGGTGCGATGTTCGGCACGATCTCGCTGGAGCGCGCCTAGCATGGTGAAGAGCGCGTTCGACCTCTGGGGGGATGCGTGGACCGCATGGCTGGGCTCGGAGTGGGGACCGCCCGTGTGGATGCTGGTGAAGAACACCATCCTGATCCTGTGCATCGTGCTGCCGCTGTTCGGGCTGGTCGCCTACCTCACGCTGTGGGAGCGCAAGGTGATCGGCTGGATGCAGATCCGCATCGGGCCGAACCGCGTCGGGCCGCTCGGGTTGCTGCAGCCGATCGCGGATGCGGTCAAGCTCATGTTCAAGGAGCTGATCGTTCCGGCCGGCGCGAGCAAGTTCCTCTTCATCGTCGCCCCCATGCTCACGCTGATGCCGGCGCTGGCCGCGTGGGCGGTGATCCCCTTCGCGCCCGAGGTGGTGCTCGCGAACGTCAACGCGGGGCTGCTGTACGTGATGGCGATCACCTCGATGGGCGTCTACGGGGTGATCATCGCCGGCTGGGCGTCGAACTCCAAGTACGCTTTTCTCGGCGCGATGCGCTCGGCGGCGCAGATCGTGGCCTACGAGATCGCGATGGGGTTCGCGCTGGTGTGCGTGCTGATGGTGTCGCAGAGCCTCAACCTCGTCGATATCGTCGCCGGCCAGAACCGCGGCTGGTTCGCTCACAAGGGGCTCAACTTCCTGTCGTGGAACTGGCTGCCGCTGTTTCCCATGTTCCTCGTCTACTTCATCTCGGGCATCGCCGAGACCAACCGCGCGCCCTTCGACGTCGCGGAGGGCGAGTCCGAGATCGTTGCCGGCTTCCACGTCGAGTACTCCGGCATGACCTTCGCCCTGTTCTTCCTGGGCGAGTACGCCAACATGATCCTGGTCTCGACGCTCGCCACGATCATGTTCCTCGGCGGATGGGCGCCGCCCGTGGACAGCGCGCTCACCGTCGCGATCCCGCCGTTCGCGTGGCTGTTCGCCAAGGTCTTCTTCATGGTGACGC
>Ga0335084_10000820_pt1 | contig 27689 bp, 28 predicted proteins | sample Lox_Sample_44_FD_206721 | JGI IMG/M metagenome (GOLD analysis project Ga0335084, IMG submission 206721) | Soil microbial communities from Loxahatchee National Wildlife Refuge, Florida, United States - Lox_Sample_4.4 | ecosystem: Environmental > Terrestrial > Soil > Wetlands | place: USA... | reverse complement strand
CGCGCGCGCCACCTAGCGGCCCGTCGCTTTCCGGAAGCGGATCTCGTCGGCGTAGAGCTGCTCGTAGATGCGCGGCGCTTCCTCGATGGACAGGGGGCGAAACGGGCGCTTCGGGCGCTCGCTGCGGGCGCGCGCCACGAGTGTGTCCGGCGAGCAGCGGGGAAGGCGGGTGCGCTGAACGTTCGGCCGCAGGACCTTCGGCACGGGCGGCTCGCTGTTCGTGAACGTGACGACGAGCCCGTCCGGATACAGCGGGTGCACGTTGACGTGCGCGCCGATGGGGAATGCGGACTCGACGGCCGCCAGCATTCCCTCGTCCCGCTGCACCATCAGCGACAGCTGGATCTTCGGCATCTGGGCGATCTCCCACGCGCCGGCATCGGTGAAGTTGATGGCGGCGAGGGCGGTCAGGATCGGGCGCGCCGCCTCTGGGCGCGAGGGCGTCCGCGTGAGATTGATCATCGAGGGCATCCGCTCGATCGTCCCGCGGATCAGGCCGAGACGGGAGGCGAGCCGGCTCAGCGCGAGGACCAGCGGCCGGCGGAAGAACGTGACCGCGACGAGAACCGCCGCGAGGAAGATGAACGCGCCGGTCTCTCCGCCCAGGAGCCCTGCGGCGACCGCGCCTGCGATGAAGACGCTCCAGATCAGCAGCCGCACAGGACCATCCGGCGCGCGGCTAGGCGGAGGCGAGGAGGGCCCGCGCGCGGTCGGCGTCGGCGGCCGCGACGAAGATCGTGACGGCACCTGCGTCGCCGACGCTGAACGGGTGCACCGACTGGACGAGCTGGCCGCGCATCACCGCGGGGATCCCGTGACCGTCGAGGAGCGCGCGGACCACCAGCGCCTCGGCCTGGTCGCGGCAGCGCCGCAACTTGACGAGGGCGGGAGCGGCGGGCTCGGCAGGCTGCGGCCGCTTCGGGAAGGGGATGATCTTGCCGCGCGGCTTCATCGCCCCGCCTTGTACGACTCGTAGATGTCCTCGCCGGTGGTGAACCAGACGCCCTTCTTTCTCCGCATGTAGTCGTAGACCGCCTCGAAGTACTTGATCCGGTGCGGCACGCCCGAGATGTAGGGATGCACGGCCAGCGCCATGACCCGCGGGTTCCTGGAGCCTTCGGCGTAGAGCCGGTCGAACTGGTCCTTCGCTCGCTGGAGCCACTCGGCCGACGTGTGGTGCTGGATCACCATCATCGGGATGTCGTTGAGCTCGATCGTGTACGGCACCGAGACGAGCGGGCCCGCCGCCGTGCGGATCTCGTAGGGCTGGTCGTCGTTGACCCAGTCGGAGACGTACTCGATCCCCTCCTGGGCGAGGTAGTCGAGCGTCTCCCAGGTCTCGGTCAGTCCCGGGCCGAGCCAGCCCTTGGGCTTCTTGCCGGTGAACTTCCTGAGCATGTCGACGGACTGGCGGATGGCCGCGCGCTGGTCCGGCAAGAGGTGCATCGCGCCCTGGATCACGCCGTGCGCCATGAACTCCCACCCCGCGTCGAGCATCGCCTTGGCCACGGGCGTGTACGACTCGACCACATGGGCGTTGATCGAGGTGGTTGCGCGGATCTTGCGCTTGGCGAGCGCGTCGAGCAGGCGCCAGAAGCCCACGCGCATGCCGTACTCGTGCCACGCCCAGTTCGGCACATCGGGCACGACGCTGACGCCCTGCGGCGCCGTCAAGTACTGGCGGGCCATCGGCTTCTCGATGTCCCACTCTTCGACGTTGACGATGGTCCACACCGCGATGCGCGCGCCCTTGGGCAGCGTCCACGAGCGCCGGCTCGTGATCGGCGAGTAGTCGAAGCGCTCACGGGGAAGTCTCACGGCAACCTTGAGACTACCATCGCCTGAGCGTTAAGGGTAGAATCCCGACCCATGACCAGGTCCCTCGGCATCGACGTCCACGCCCACTTTTTCCCCGAGAGCTTCATCCGCGTCGTCGAAGAATCGGGCGCGAGGTTCCGCGCGGGCATCGATCGCTCGAACCCGAAAGGGCCGGTGCTCGTGACCGGCGCATCGCGCACGGCGGCGCTCGAGGCGCGCTACTGGGATCTCGATCTGCGCATCCGCTCGATGAACCGGCAGGGCGTGGCCGTGCAGGCGCTCTCGCTCACCGCGCCGATGGTGTACTGGGCCGACGGCGCGACCGGCTCGCGCCTCGCGGCATCGTTCAACGACGCCGCGAGCGCCGCGCACGTCGCCCACCCCGACCGCTTCGTCGTCTGCGCCATGCTGCCGATGCAGGATCCGGCGCGGGCGCGAGCTGAGCTCGAGCGCGCGGCCCGTCTCCCCGGTGTCAAGGCCGTCTACATGGGCACCAACATCGGCGGCCGCGAGCTCTCCGATCCGGAGTTCTTCCCCGTCTTCGAGCGCGCGGCGTCGCTCAGGCTTCCCGTGCTGCTGCATCCGCTGCGCGTGGTCGGCGCCGAGCGGCTTCAGCCCTTCTACCTCGGCAATTTCCTCGGCAACCCATTCGACACTGCGATCGCCGCCGCTCACCTCGTGTTCGGAGGAGTCCTCGACCGGCTGCCGAAGCTCGAGGTGTGCCTGCCCCACGCGGGCGGCGCCATGCCGTACCTGCACGGCCGCCTCCGTCACGGCCAGGGCGTGCGGCCGGAGACGCAGGGCCGGGCGAAGAAGCCCTTCAGCGCGTACCTCCGCCGCTTCAGCTACGACATCATCAGCCACGACGCGGGCGCGCTTCGCTACCTCGTCGACACGGTCGGCGCGGACCGTGTGATGCTCGGCACCGACTTCTGCTTCGACATGGGGTACGAGCGGCCGCTCGCGATCATCCAGGCCAAGGCGACCGGGCTCAGCCGCAAGGAACAGGACCGCATCGTCCGCTCGAACGCCGCGCGCATGCTCCGCCTGGGCTAGGCCAAGCGTGCGGCCGGACTTCTGGGTGGTCCAGACGTTCAACGGATTGTCGTACGGCGCGCTCCTTTTCCTGCTGGCCTCCGGTCTCTCGCTGATCTTCGGCGTCATGCGCATCGTCAACATGGCCCACGGCTCCTACTTCATGCTGGGCGGCTACCTGGGGCTGACGGTGGCGCTCCGTACCCGGAGCTTCCCCATGGCTGTGCTGGCCGCCACCCTCGCGATCGCGCTGGTCGGCATGGGAATGGAGCGCTACTTCCTGCGAAGGCTTCGCGGTCAGGACCTGGGCCAGGTGCTCATGACGATCGGCTTCGCGCTCATCTTCCAGGACCTGGCGCTCCTGATCTGGGGCGGCGATCCGTACAACCTGCCGGTGCCCCCGGCGCTGTCGGGCGCCCTGCGCCTGGGCGAATCCGTGTTTCCCGTCTACCGCGTCTTCATCTTGTTCGTGGCGGTGGCCGTCGGTCTCGGGCTCTGGCTGCTCCTGGACCGGACGCGAGCCGGCGCCATGATCCGCGCCGCCGTGGACGACGGCGAGATGGCGCAGGGCGTGGGGATCAATGTCCCGCGCATTTCCCTCGCCGTCTTCGGGCTCGGCGCCGGGCTTGCCGCGCTCGGCGGCGTCATAGGCGCGGGCTTTCTCGGCGTCTACCCGGGGGCCGACTTCGAGGTGCTGCCCTACGCCTTCGTCGTCGTCATCGTGGGCGGGCTCGGCAGCCTCCCGGGGGCGATGGTGGGCAGTCTTCTCGTCGGCCTCCTCGACAACTTCGGCAAGGCGCTCTTTCCCGAGCTGGCCTACTTCACGCTGTTCGCCCCGATGGCCCTGATCCTCGCCATCCGCCCCACCGGGCTCTTCGGCCGGGGCTGATGGCCGCGGCGCGGGCCGTCTCGTGATCCGCCGGCGCGCGGTTTTTGCGGCGCTTGTCGTCGGGGCGCTGGCCGCCCTCGGGCCCGTGATGCCCGCGTACCCGCTGACCCTCATCACCCAGGCGCTCATCTTCGGCATCCTCGCCATGAGCCTCGACATGCTGCTGGGCTACACGGGGCTGCCGTCGCTCGGCCAGGCGGCGTATTTTGGCGTGGCCGCGTACGCCGTCGCGCTGCTCGCCACCGAGCGCCAGGTCGGCCTCCTCGGCTGCGCCGCGGCCGGCATCGCGCTCGCGGCCGTCACCGCCGCCGTTTTCGGTGTGATCGCCATCCGCGCGCGGGGCACGTACTTCCTCATGATCACGCTCGCGCTGGGCATGGTCGTGTGGGGGCTCGCCTTCCGCTGGGTGTCGCTCACCAAGGGAGACAACGGCGTCTCGGGCGTGCCACGCCCGGATCTGGGCGGACTCTCGCTCAGCGCGCCGCTGCCGTTCTTCTACTTCACGCTTCTGGTCGCGGCCGCCGCGTGGGCGCTGCTCGGGCTCCTCGTCGTGTCGCCCTTCGGGCTCGGACTCAAGGGCATCCGGGGCAGCGAGTCGCGGATGGAGGCGCTCGGCTACAACGTGTGGCTCCACAAGTATGTCGCCTTCGTGCTCGCCGGCACCTTCGCGGGCGCGGCCGGCGTCCTCTGGGCCTACTACAACGGCTTCGTCGGCCCCACCGACGTCCAGCTCGTCACGTCCGTCGAGGCGCTGCTCATGACTGCGCTTGGCGGCCCGGGCACCCTGGTCGGCCCCGCGATCGGGGCAGGGATCATCGTGTTCCTCAAGAACTTCGTGAGTGTCTACACCAAGCGGTGGCTCCTCATCCTGGGAGCCGTCTACATCGGCGTCATCCTGTTCGCCCCGCACGGCGTGGTCGGCGCGCTCCGCGGCCGGCGGCGCCTCGGCGCAGGTCGCGTGCCGGGAGGGTGAGGGGCAGTGGCCGAAGAGTTCGCGCTGCAGCTTGAAGGCGTGTCCAAGTCCTTCGGCGGGCTCCAGGCGCTCGCGGGCGTGACGCTGGCGGTGCGCCCGGGGGAGCGGCGCGCGCTCATCGGCCCGAACGGGGCGGGGAAGACCACGCTCTTCAACCTGATCTCAGGATCGTTGCCCGTCACGGCGGGTGCCATCACGCTCTTTGGACGCGACGTGACGGACGCTCCCGCGCACATCCGCGCCGCCGAAGGCCTCGCCCGCACGTTCCAGATCACCAATCTCTTTCCGGACCTGACCGTGATGGACAACTGCCTGCTCGCCGTCCAGGCGCTGACGCCGACGCGCTTCGCCATGCTGCGCCCCGTTGGCGCGTACGCCGGCCTCCACGCCAGCGCGCGCGCCACGCTCGACTCGGTAGGCCTCGAGGGAGCCGGCGACGCCGTGGTGAAGAATCTCTCCCACGGCGAGCAGCGCCAGCTGGAGATCGCGCTCGCTTTGGCCGGGCGGCCTCGCGTGCTCCTGCTCGACGAGCCGACCGCCGGTCTGTCTCCCGCCGAGTCCCGCCTCATGGCGGGTCTCCTGGCCCGTCTCGACCCCGCCATGACCGTCCTGATGATCGAGCACGACATGGACATCGCGCTCGAGCTCTCGCCCCACGTGACGGTGCTCCACTACGGGCGCGTCATCGCCGACGGCCCGCGCGCCGAAGTCCGGCGCGACCCGCAAGTCCGCGAGATCTACCTCGGTGCCTGAGCCCATGGCGGCGCTCGAGGTCCCAAAGCTCGAGGTCGAAGACATCCACACCTATTACGGCGAGAGCCACGTGCTCCAGGGGATCTCGCTCCGCGTCGCCCCTGGCGAGGTGCTGGCCATCCTCGGCAGGAACGGAATGGGCAAGACGACCCTCATCCGCTCGGTCATCGGCTTCACGCCTCCGAGGCGCGGCAGCGTCAGCTTCAAGGGCGAGGACATCACGCGATGGCCTCCGTACCGGATGGTCGAAGCCGGGATGGCGCTGGTGCCCCAGGGGCGTCGCGTGTTCCCGTCGCTCACAGTCCGGGAGAATCTCGAGGTGGCGAGGAGCGGCGCCGGCCGCTGGACGATCGAGCGCGTGCACGCGCTCTTCCCGCGCCTGGCCGAGCGCGCGCGCAACCGCGCGAACAAGCTGTCGGGCGGCGAGCAGCAGATGCTGGCGTTCGCCCGGGCGCTCATGACCAATCCCGAGCTGCTTTTGCTCGACGAGCCCACCGAAGGGCTGGCGCCGCTATTGGTGAGGGAGGTCGGCAAGGTCATTTCAGAGCTGAAGCGCGAAGGGCTCTCCATCCTGCTCGTGGAGCAGAACCTGCCGCTTGCGCTCTCCGTGGCCGACCGCACGCACATCCTGAGCCGCGGCCAGATCGTCCACTCGTCGCGGCCCGACGAGCTTCTCGCCAACGAGGAAGTGAAATCGCGCTATCTTGGTGTGGCGTGAGGGAGGTCATCGCATGAAATTCGGCACCTTCTACTTCTTCCAGGCCACGCCCGGGCAGCGCCACGCCGACATCATCCGCGGCGAGCTCGACCAGATCGAGTGGACGGAAGAGCTGGGCTTCGACGAGATCTGGCTGACCGAGCACCACTTCATCGAGTACGGGCTCTCGGTCGACCCGGCGGCGCTCGCGTCCGCCGCCGCCTCGCGGACCCGGCGGATCCGCATCGGCCTGGCCGCCGCCATCCTGCCTTTCCACCATCCGCTGAGGCTCGCGGAGCAGATGGCGCTGGTGGATATCATCTCGAACGGCAGGCTCGACGTCGGCGTCGGCCGCGGCAACCGCCCCGCCGAGTTCCGCGGCTACCGCGTGCCGCAGGAGGAAAGCCGCGAGCGCTTCGACGAGGCCGTGGAGATCATGCAGCGGGCGTGGACCGAGGAGCGCTTCAGCTACGACGGGCGGTTTTTCAAGGTGACCGAAGTCTCCGTGATTCCCAAGCCCGTGCAGAAGCCCCACCCGCCGCTCTACCAGGTCTGCGTGACCAAGGACGGCATCGAGAACACGGCGCTCCGCGGCTGGCCCATGCTCAACTCCGTCCTCTTCGGCCCAACGAGCCAGCTCGTGGGGAATCGCGACACGTACGTCGAGACGCTGAAGAAGTCTGGACGGAGCCCTGAGGAAATCGCGGGCCTGCTCTCCCGCTGGGGCGTCTCGCGCCAGATCTACGTCGCCGAGACCGACGCAAAGGCGCTCGCCGAAGCCAAGGACGCCGAGCTCTGGTACCAGGAGTCCTTCAAGAAGTTCGTCGTCCCCGACCGCATCGAGGACGCGCACCCTTCCCTCCAACCCGGCTTCCGCGCCATGGCGGAGCGCCTCTCGAAGGTCACGTGGGAAGGGCTCGTCGCCGAGACGCTCGCCTTCGGCTCGCCCGACACGGTTGCGCGCCACATCGAGGAGATGCGCGCTCTCGGCGTCGGGCAGGTGATGTGCTGGATGAACTTCGGCGGCCTCTCTCAGGAGAGGGTGCGCCGCTCCATGGAGCTCTTCGCGCGCGAGGTCATGCCGCGCTTCAAGTGAGCGGGAGATGAGGACCAGCCACCGTCTCGAAGGTCCGCGCGAGGCCCCCGTCGTCACGCTGACCCACCCGCTCGGCGTCACGCTCGCCCTCTGGGACGATCACGTGGCGGCTCTCTCGAAGCGGTACCGCGTTCTGCGCTACGATGTCCGCGGTCACGGCGGCTCGGAGGTCCCCCCGGGCCCCTACACGTTCGAGCAGATGGCGGGCGACCTCTTCGAACTCCTGGACAACCTCGGCATCGTGGAGACGCACTTCGTGGGCGTGTCGATGGGCGGGCTCATCGGCATGACGGCGGCGCTCACGCGCCCGTCGCGAATCACGAGCCTCGTGCTCTGCGACACGACGGCGTGCTACGGCCCGAGCGTGCGCCCGATGTGGGAAGACCGCATCCGCGTTGCCGAGAGCGAAGGCATGACCGCCACCCTCGTGGACCGCACCATGGCGATCTGGTTCACGGAGGCGTTCCGCACGCGGCGGCCCGACACGCTCAACCGCATCGCCGTCATGCTGAGAAAGACCGATCCTCGAGGCTACGCGGCCGCCATTCGCGCTATCGGCTTCGTGGACCTGACGGAGCGCATCGACGCCATCCGCTGCCCGGCGCTGGTCGTGGTTGGTGAGCAGGATCCCGGCACCCCGCCGGCCATGGCCCGCATCATCCACGAGCGCATCGCGGGCTCGAAGCTGCTCATTCTCCCGGGAGCCATGCACTGCGCCGTCGTCGAAGACGCCGACCGCTTCCTCACCGCCCTGCTCGATTTCCTTCCGGCGGGGAGCTGAGCCCGTGTCGCCCGCGTACGTCAAGCTGCTCGCCACTGTCCTGGCGCTCGCGAGCGCGCCGCTTGCCGCAGCCGCGCAGCCCGGTGCGGGAAAGGCGGCGCGCGTCGGACTTCTCGGGGTCACCTCCGAGGCCGGCTATGCGCGCCAGGTCGCGGCCTTGCGGCAGGGATTCCGCGACCTGGGCTACGTCGAGGGCCGGAACCTCGTGATCGAGTACCGCTGGGCCGAGGGCCGGTATGATCGGCTTCCCGCCCTGGCCGCCGAGCTGATCCGCCTCCAACCGGACGTCATCGTCACGAGCGGCCAGGGGATCCCTGTCCTCAAGGAGGCGACGACCGCGATTCCCATCGTCATGGCGGTCGGCGGCGACGTCGTGGCGGACGGCATCGTCGCCAGCCTCGCGAGGCCCGGCGGCAACATCACGGGATCGGTCGCCTTCAGTCCGGAGCTCGCGGCCAAGCGCCTCGAGATGCTCAAGGGCGCTGTGCCTGGCCTCACCAGGGTCGCGGTCCTGCTGAACCCGGCGAACCGCGGCTCCGCGTCGGACTTCGAGCTCGTCAAGAAGGCAGCCGCGGCTTTGCAGGTGGACGTGTTCGAGGTGCCGGTGCGGTCCCCGAGGGAATTCGAGGACGGTTTTGCGCTGATGCTCCGCCGGCGGGCGGACGGCCTGGTCACCCTCGGCGACTCGATGCTCGTCGCCAACATGCGGCGCCTCGGGGAGATGTCCGCGGCCAAGCGCCTGCCCGGCGCCGGGTCGGACGAATATGCTGATGGTGGCGGCCTCCTGGCCTACGGCGTGAACTTTCCAGAGCTCTGGCGGCGAGCGCCATACTTCGTGGACAAGATACTCAAGGGGAGCAACCCGGGCACGATCCCGGTCGAGCAGCCCGCGAGATTCGAATTCATCATCAACCTCAAGATAGCCAGGGCCCTCGGCCTCACGATCCCGCAAGCGCTGCTGCTGCGGGCGGATCACGTGATCCAATGAGGCAGGGTAAGGGTCGAGCCGTGCGTGGCGACTTTCATCTGTAACCACTCTCACCTCGAAGCGCCGCCGCCCGGTCTGCCAAACTTTGCTCAAAGGTAGATGCCCGCCCAGGGCACCTATTGGCGAGGGGGACGGCATGGGCCTTGAGGCGCTTCTAGGGCGGGCCAAGCAGGGCGACCTGGACGCGTTTACGGAAGTCACCCGGCGCTTCCAGCACATGGCCTTTGGCTACGCCCTGTCCATCGTTCGGAACCTCCAGCAGGCGGAAGACGTCGTCCAGGAAGCTTTTGTCGCCGCCTGGTTCGGGCTTCTCACCCTCACCGATCCAGCGGCGTTTCCCGGCTGGTTCCGGGGAATCGTCCGCCACCAGGCGTATCGGCTCGTGAGGCAGAGAGAGATCCAGGCGCTTCCGCTGGCCGCAGCCGAAGCGGTGGCCGCCGCGGGGTCGCCGCCGGATGACCGCATCGAGCAAGGACAGCAGGTCGCCGCCGTTCTGGGCGCCATCTCGCGCCTGCCGGTGCCCCTGCGCGAGATCGTGACGCTATTCTACGTGCACGACTGCACCCAGCAGGACATCGCCACCTTCCTTGGCCTGCCCGTGACGACGGTGAACAACAGGCTGCACGCAGCCCGCGCGCAGCTCAGGAGGAGGACCCTGACCATGGTCAAGGACACGCTCGAAGCGCATCGGCTCCCCGACGACTTCGCCGCGCGGATCGGCCGGATCGTGCGGACTCGCGAGGGCCTGGTCGAGGTTCTCTTCGATCCGACCAAGCTGCCGGACCCGCTCACGGAGCTCACCGTCAGCGACGAGGGCCGCCGCAGGGCCGTCACGGTGCAGGTGGTCCAGCTGCTGGAGAACGGGGTCGTCCGCTGTGTTCCCATGTCGCCGGTCGAAGGGCTCTCGCCCGGCATGACCGTGATGAGCTCCGGCCGGCGCGTCGAGGCGCCGGTCAGTCGAGAGGTGCTCGACGGAGCGGTTCGCCTCTTGGCGGGAGGGGCAAGGGAGACCACTCGCCCGCCGGAGCTGATCGAGACTGGAATCAAGGTCATCGACGTCATGTGTCCGCTGACACGGGGCGGCACGGTTGCGATCGCCGGTGAGTATGCGGCCGGCCCGATGGTCGTGACCGAGGAACTTTGCCGCCGCCTCAACGAGAAGCCAGGCGGCGTGTCGATCTTCACCTTTATCCCGCCAGGGCCCGGACCTTCGTTCCAGGAAGTCTGGGTGAAGGAAGGTCATTCGGGAGGCACTGCCGGAACCGTTCAGACCTTCTACTTCCTGGGCGAGGAGGCGTGGACGGCCGAGCGCCTCTCGGCCCTGCCGGCGGTCGATGCCGTGATTCGCCTGTCGCGGGAATTGGCGCGGCTGGGCATCTACCCCACGGTCGACACGATCGTCTCGCGGTCCCGATTGCTGGACGAGACGCTCGTCGACCGGGACCACGCGGAGGTCGCCGCCCAGGTTCGGGAGGCTTTGACGGCCTGCTCCGCGGGGACTACAGGCCCTGGTGCGCTCTCCGCGGCGGCGGATCTTTCGACTCAAAGGGTCCGCAAGCTTCTCCGCTTTTTTGCGCAGCCATTCTTCGCAGCCGCGCCCTACACGAAGCAGCCCGGTCCGTACGTCCCGCGCGAGGACGCCCTCCGCGGGTGCCGGGCGATTCTGGGGGGGGAATGTGACGCGGTACCGGAGCAGGCGTTCGATTTCAGCGGGACGCTGGAAGACGTGTTGCGAAAGGCACGCGGCGCCTGAGCTTCGAACCGCTATCGGTGTCGAGGGAGTCGTTTCCCCGGACTCCTGGGAGATGCCTTCGGGCCTCGACGCGTTGGCGCAGCGGAACGTGGAGCTTTCCTTGTCCCCGCACCCTGCCTTTCGATCGCCTTCACCACCACCGCGAGGTCTTCTCCGCCGTGGCCTGCCGCCTGGGCGGCGGCGTAGAGGCGCTCGGCCAGATCGGTGAAGGGGAGCGGCGCCCCGACGGCTCGCGCGGCCTCCTGCATCAGGTGAATGTCCTTCATGAAGAGGTCGAGCTTCATCTGGGCGGTGAAGTCGCCGCTGGCGATCATCGGGCCGCGGACCTTCAACATGGATGAAGTCGCGGCGCTCGAGACGAGCACGTCGAGGGTGACGTCGAGGTCCAGGCCCGCCTTTCTCGCCAGCGTCAGGGCCTCGGCGGCCGCCGCGCTGTGGAGGGCGACCAGCAGGTTGGCCACGAGCTTGAGCGTCATGGCCTGGCCGGCGCGGCCGACGTGAACGACGCGCGGCAGGGCGGACTCGAGCACGGGGCGCCAGCGCTCGAAGAGGGCGCGCTCCCCTCCCACGATGAAGCTGCCGTCGCCTCGCTCGATCATGGACGTGGTGCCGCTGACGGGGCAGTCGAGGAAGCCCACGCCTTTGCGCGTGACCTTGCGCGCGAGGCGCTCCGTGAGCGTCGGCGAGATCGTGCTCATCTGGATGACGGTGAGGCCTGGCCGCGCGCCCGCCAGGATGCCGTCGCGCCCGAGCACCGCCGCCTCGGCCGCAGCGAGCGAGGGCAGGAGGGTGCAGACAGCCTCGGCCGATTGAGCGACGGCCGCGGCCGAGGGCGCGGCCTTGCCGCCCATGGCGGTCAGAGCCGCGACGCGGGCGGGCAGGATGTCGAAGCCGACGACGGCATGGCCCGCCTTGATGAAGCGCCCTGCGATGGCGGAGCCGAGGAGGCCGACGCCGACGATGCCGACAGTGGTCATGTCAGCACTTCGTGCATGGCGGGTAGTCGCGCGAGTAGACGGGATTCTTCAGGAAGTCCTCGGGCTTGTAGCTCCAGAACTGCGACACGCTGGGGAAGGTGAAGATCACGGTGTTCTGGAGCTTGCCGCCCACTCGCTCGACCTTCCGCACGTAGATGTTCTGGACGGGGTTGCCGTAGTCGTCGAATTTCACGGGGCCGCGCGGGGCGTCGGTCAGGTCCACGCGGCGGAGGGCCGCCAGGAACTTGTCGGCGTTCTCGATGTCGCCGCCCGTCGCCTCGAGCGCTGCCTTGAGCGCGAGCCCGGCGACGTAGGAGCCCTCGGAGTAGTACGAGGGGATCTGCTTGTACTTCGCCTCGTAGGCCTGGACGAACTTCTTGTTGGCGGGATTGGGAAGCGCCGCCGAGTAGTGGAGCGCGGTGACGACTCCAAGCACCTCGTCGCCCATGCTGCGCAGGACGTGCTCGTCGGTGAAGGTGCCGCCGCCGATCAGCGCGAGCTTGCCCTTGAGCCCCGCGTCCGAGTACTGCTTGGCGAAGCGGAGGGCGTCCGCGCCGGAGAAGATCGCGTAGGTCGCGTCGACATCACGGCGCAACTGGGCCAGGTACGGGGCGAAGTCGGCGGTGTTGAGCGGGGGCCAGAGCTTCTGGACGACCTGGCCGCCCGCCTCCTCGAAGCTTCGCTGGAAGCCCGCCGCCACCTCCCAGCCGAAGGCGAAGTCGTAGCCGATCATCGCGATCTTCCGGTAACCGAGGTTGTCGTACGCCCACTTGCCGAAGGGATGCGACGGCTGGGCGCTCGTCCAGCCGGTGCGGACGATGTACGGGCTCCGCTTGCGCTGGGTGATGTCCTCGGCGGAGACGATCGGGAAGATGGTCGGGACCTTCTTCGCGTCCACGTACGGCGCGACCGCGTAGCCCACGGCGGCGGAGAGCGGCCCGATCAGAAGATGGATGCCCTGGCTCTCCACGAGGCTCCGCGTCTTGGCGAGACCCGTGGGCGGCTTGCCCTCGTCGTCCTCGGTGATGAGCTTGACCTCGCGGCCGGCGAGCCGCCAGCCCTGCTCCTCGAAGAAGAGCTGCATGCCGTTGGCCATGTCCTTGCCGTTGGCGGCGAGGGGGCCCGTCTCGGGCAGGATGAGCCCGACCTTGATCGGGCCTTTCTGCGCATCGGCGATGCCGAGAGCGAAGAGCAGCGCGGTGGCGACGAGCGCAAGAGTGACACCGAGCGGTTTCCTCATGAGGGTCTCCATTGCGCCTCCGGCGAGTAAGGGATGGGTCCAGCGTATTCCGAGTGAAGGGGCGCCCAACGCAGCGCCCAGATCCGGGCGAGTGTCGCAGTCAGCTGGGTCAGATGGAGCCGGTCGTGTGTGACCCATGCAGCCAGAATGTCCTGTCCCGAGAGGCTGCCGAGCCGCTCGTGAGGCCGGGATCCCTCGAGCGCTTTCGGCGGGACCGAAGCGAGCAGGTCGAGGCTGGCCTGGCGACGCGCCCGAAGAGCCTCGAGCGTCTCGGACAGGCTCGCCTCGTGGTAGCGCCGCTCCACGGCCCAGCGCTCCGGGTCGATCGGAGTGAATGCATGTCCGCCGCCCAGGATGATGCGCAGCCGGGCGCCGAAGTCTTCGTTCTCCTCGTCGCGCAGGTGGCAGAGGATCTCGACCGGCGACCACTCGCCGGGGGCCGGCCGCGTGCGCGCGCCCGCCTCGTCGAGACCTCCGAGCAGGGACTCGAGCACGATCAGCAGCCGCGCCAGCTCGCCGCGCGCTTCCTGTAGCAGCGAGCCGCTCACGCCATCACCTGGCCGCCGTTGACGTCGAGCGTGGCGCCGTTGATGAAGGCTGCCGAGTCGGACGCGAGGAAGACGACGGCATCGGCGATCTCCGCGGGTTCGCCGAGGCGCCTCACGGGGATGGCCTCTGCCACGCGTCGCGTCTCCTCCGGGGTCCGCGCCTTCAACACGCGCTCTGTCGCGGTGGTCCCGGGCGCCACGGCGTTGACGGTGATGCCGTCGGCACCGACCTCGAGCGCCAGGTGGCGCGTGAAGCCGATCACGCCGGCCTTGGCAGCGGCGTAGTGGGAGGTGACGCGCACCGCGCCGGCGCGGCCGACCACGGACGCCAGGTTCACGATCCGGCCGTAGCGCTGGCGCTTCATGATCGGCAGCGCGGCCTTGGAGCAGAGGAAGACGCTGGTCAGGTTCGAGGCCATGATGGCCTGCCACTCCTCTTGGGTGATGTCCTCGGTGGCGCGGATGACCGCGAAGCCGCCCGCGTTGTTGACGAGGATGTCCAGCCGCCCCCAGCGGGCGAGCACGAGGTCGAAGGCCCGGGCGATGTCGGCCGAGCTGGTGACGTCGGAGCGGAGCGGGAGCACCTCGGCTCCGCCGCCTTGGAGGGTCTTCGCGAGGGCCTCGACTCCCGCGCCGTCCAGGTCCAGCGCGGCGACCCGCGCGCCCTCGCGCGCGCACGCCTCCACGATGGCGGCGCCTATCCCCTTCGCCGCCCCCGTGACGATCGCAACCTTCCCCTCGAGCCGCATGGCGCGCCCCTTTCGCCGGATTGGACGGATAGCATACACGGAGCGCCGGTGCTAGTCTTGACCGCCTGGAAAGGAGGCCGCATGGGAAAGTTCGAGTACTTCAGCGGGATCCCCGAGGTCGGGATCGTGCCACGCGCGCCGCACGCGGGGCCGCTCATGCGCCACGTGTACGAGCAGGAGCACGGCCGCGGCGGCTTCGCCGGCAAGGTCAGCCACACCTACCACCTGTATCCCCCCACCAACTGGCTGCCCGACGAGAGCCGGCTGCTCGACGGCGCGACCTTCGCGCCGCACTGGGAGTCGCCGCTCCGTCCTGTGGGCGGCGTCCACCACGCGCTCGGAGTCCTCGAGCCGGAAGCGCCGCGCGACGTCTATCGCGGCATGGCGCGGCTCATCGCCAACGCGACGGCGGCGATGAACGTGACAGCGCCGGCAGCGCCGATGGAGTACTTCTTCGAGCACCACTCGGCCACCCTCGTCTTCTTCGTCCACGAGGGCTCGGGCACGCTTGAGACCACCTTCGGTCCGATCGCGTACCGCAAGGGCGACTTCCTCATCATCCCGAAGGGCGTCACGCACCGCTTCGAGTTCGATCCGGGCCCGCAGTACTACTGGGCCTACGAGAGCTTCGCGGGCGACCCGGAGAAGGCCGAGGCGGCGACGACGGGGCAATTCGTGACCCACAGCCGGAGCGACTACAAGTTCCCGCGCTCGCTCGACACGCGCAACGAAGCCGGACGGTTCGAGATCGTCTCGAAGACCGACGGCACCTACGCGCGCCGCGTGCACCCGACGCATCCGTTCGACGCGGTCGGCTGGCGCGGCACCTACCTGCCGTACAAGTTCGCCGTCGAGGACGTTCGGCCGCTCGTCGCCGACCGCTCGCACGTGCCGCCATCGGGACACACGGTCTTCATACTGCCCGGCTGCTACATCTGCGTCTTCACCGTGCGCTCCGCCGAGAAGGAAGGGCTCTGGGTGCCCTTCTTCCACAACAACCTCGATTACTGCGAGACCCTCGGCTACCACACCGGCAGATTCTTCAGTCGCGGCGGTGTCTTTTCGGAAGGCATGGTGTCGGTCCACCCCGTCGGCCTGCCCCACGGGCCGCACCCCAAGGCCATGGCGGCCCTGCTCGATGACAAGCGGCCGGAGCGCTTCGCAGAGGTCGGCATCATGGCGGACTTCGCCAACCCGGCGAAGATCTCCGACTTCGCGCTCGGCCTGTCCCAGCCCGGCTACATGGCGAGCTGGTCGGGCTACACGACGGAGCCGCGCTTTCTCTACGACGCGGGCCGCCTGGCGAAAATCCGGAGCGAGGCCGAGCGCCTGGCGGACGCCCGCGACAAGATGAGGCCGGGAGCGTCGGAGAGGTAGGGTCGCCGATGCGCTTCGGCATCTTCTCAGTCGTCGACCACTACCCCAACGAGCTCGGCCGGACCCACGAGGAGCTCTACGCCGAGCTGCTGGAACAGGCGCAAGCCGCCGACGAGCTCGGCTTCGACTCGTTCTGGATCGCCGAGCACCACTTCCACGAGTACGGAGCCATCCCGCGCCCGCCGGTCTGGCTCGCGGCCGCCGCTTCGCTGACGCGGCGCATCCGGTTGGGATCGGCCGTCGTCGTCCTGCCCTTCGACAACCCGCTCCGCACGGCCGAGGACTACGCCATGGTGGACGTGCTCTCGGGCGGCCGGCTCAACCTCGGCGTCGGCTCAGGCTATCTCAAGCACGAGTACGCGGGCTTCGGCCTCGACATCGAGGAGAAGCGCGCGCGCTTCGACGAGGCGCTCGACATCGTGCTCGAGGCGTGGACGGGCAAGCGATTCTCCTACGCCGGCGTGTACCACCGCGTCGACGACGTCCGGCTGAACGTCCTGCCTCTGCAGAAGCCGCGGCCGCCGGTATGGATCGCCACGCTGCGCGCCGGCGGAGCGCCGCGAATAGGCTCGAAGGGATTTGCGCCCATGCTGATCCCGTACGCGAGCGCCGAGACGGTGCCGCAGATGGCCGTGGGACTCGCCGAATGGAAGGAGACGTTCCTTGCCGCGGGCGGCAGCCAGGACGCGGCGGCCGTGCCCTTCGGCTTCCACTGCCACTGCGCCGAGACGACGGCGCAGGCGCGCGCCGAGGCGCGCGAGCCGATGGAGCGCTACGTGCGGACGCGGCTGTACGCGGTGCAGCGCCCCTTCGAGACCTTGGTCGGGCAGGACGTCGTCGCCTTTGGCGATCCCGACGAGATCGCGCGCGTGGCGCTTCTCTACGAGCGGGCGGGATTCACCGACTTCCTCGCCATCCCGAACTTCGGCGGGCTGCCCCACAAGCGCGTGCTTCGCTCCATGGAGCTGATGGCGAAACAGGTCCTGCCGCGCTTCCGCGAGTCCCGCCGCGGTTAGCGGGATGGCCTGCGGCGCCCCCCGCGACATCGACGTGAACGGGCTTCGCCTCCGGCTCTACGAATGGGGCTCGCCCGGCAGAACGCCGGCGTTGCTCCTCCACTCGCTGGCAGCCCACAGCCACTGGTGGGACTGGACCGCGCCGCTCCTGGCCGACCGCTTTTCCGTCGCCGCCCTCGACCTCCGCGGCCATGGCGCGAGCGGCTGGCCCGAGCTTCCTGCGTACCGCGCCGCCGACTACGCGGCCGATCTCGTCTCGGCCCTCGACTCGCTCGGCTGGCGGTCCCCGCTCGTGATCGGCCACTCGCTGGGAGGCTACGTCGGCGCGTATCTGGCCGCCCGGCACCCGGAACGAGTGGGCGCCCTCGTGATCACCGACACCATGACCCAGTGGACGGAGGTCGAGATGGCTTGGGCGCTCAACCAGGTCGAGCGCCCGGGCCACGAATTCGCGAATCCCTCCGAGGCGGGATCGCGCTACCGGCTCTCTCCCCGGGAGACGAAGGCGCCCGCGGACTGGATCCGCCACCTCGGCGAGGCGGCGGTCGTCGAGCGAAAGCCCGGCGTCTGGCAGTATGCTTTCGACCGCCGTGTCTTCGCCCACGCGCGGCCCGACGCGTGGCCGCTCCTGCCCGGCGTCGTCTGCCCCACGCTCGTCGTGCGCGGCGAGGGCAGCCTGATCATGGACCGCGACGCGTGGCTCCGCGTGGCGACCGCGGTGCAGCGCGGCCAGTTCGCGGAGGTGAAGGGCGCCTGGCACCACCTGATCCTCGACGACCCTGCGGGCTTCTGCTCCATCGTGACGACCTGGCTCGATCGGGTCGTGACGCAGAGCCCTGCAGGCGGACGGTGACGTTCTTGACTGCTCCGGAGGCCGCCCATATGCTGAGTCACTTTCCGGCGCCGCCGGGTGGAGGACAACGTGGATCCTTCTGAGATGGCGACACGCGATCCGAACTTGCCCGCCGGGTACTCGGCGGGGCTCGACCGGCTCTCCCTCGCGCCGCTGTGGACGGCACTGCACGCTCTCCTGCCTCAGGAGCGCGTGACCCGAGCGGTGCCCCACTGCTGGCGCTGGGCCGAGATGCGCGGCCCGCTGCTCGAGGCGGCGCGCCTCGTGCCGATCGAGCAGGCCGAGCGTCGCGTGCTCGTGCTGCGCAACCCGGGGCTCGGCGGCGCGTACGCCGCGACGGCGACGCTCTTCGCAGGGCTCCAGATCATCCTGCCGGGCGAGACGGCCCCGAGCCACCATCACACGCCGGCAGCGCTCAGGCTGATCGTCGAGGGGCGGGGCGCCTTCACGACCGTGGACGGCGTCAAGTGCGCCATGGAGCCCGGCGATCTCATCATCACGCCGCCGATGCGCTGGCACGACCACGGGCACGAGGGGACCGAGCCCGTGGTCTGGCTCGACGGGCTCGACATCCCGCTCGTGCGGAGCTTCGAGGCGGCGTGGGCGTCGAAGATGCGCCCGGCCGCCGCGCCCTCGACGATGTGCGATTCCTCGCAGGACGAATTCACCGCAGCCGGCATGGTGCCCCGCGCGTCGCGCTACGAGGACACGGGCTACCCGCAGGTGCGCTGGCCGTGGAGCGCCGTGCGCGGAGCGCTCGAGGCGATGGCGCTCGAAGCGCCCGCCGGCGGCCCCGTCATCCTCCGCTACGTCAACCCGAGGACCGGCACCTTTCCCCTCCGCACGATGGGCTGCGAGGCGCAGTGGCTGCGCCCCGGCGAGCGGACGCCCGCCGAGCGCCGGACCGCGAGCGCGGTCTTCCACGTGATCGAAGGCCGAGGCGAAAGCAGGGTCGGTGACGAGACGTTTAGCTGGGAACGGGGCGATTGCGTCGCCGTCCCGCCGTGGCAGTGGGTCCAGCACCAGAATCCCTCGGGGTCGGCTCCGGCCTGCCTCTTCCATTTCAACGACGAGCCGGCGCTGCGCGCGCTGGGATTGTATCTGGAAGAAACGCGCTGAAGTCGGGCTAGCTCCTCGTCAGCCCGAGGGCGCCCGAGCCGAGGAAGCACTGGGCGAGGGTTGCGGCCAGGACGAACAGCGCGTATTCGTAGCCCGCGACCTCCGCCTTGCCCCGGGCGGCGTCGATGATCACCCCTCGAAGGAAGAACCCCTGATCGAGATGGAACAGCAACACTGCCCCAATCATGATGGGCAGGTTCGCCATCGCCGCAATGCGACTGAAGACTCCCAGGATCAGCATGACGCCGCCGGCGAAATGAGCCAGGTAGATGTACGACGTGACGAAGTCGCCGAGGGGCAGGCCGAGCCGCTTGGTGATCATCGCGCTGAGCGCGTCGGAGGTGACGACGTCGTAGAAGTAGTAGCCGTGGGCGATGAAGATCGCGCCCAGCATGATCCGGAGGACGGTAGCGCCGAGCGGGCTCAATGCATATTCTCAGCGCCGGATTCTACCCCGTCGCGCGCGGCACATCAAGAATTCTGGGCAGCGATCGCCCGCGCCGTCGGGAGGCCTGGAAGCGGCGTCGCGCAGAGCACGGCGCGTGCGATCGCTGCCGCTACGGCATCCGCGGCGGCTCTGCCCAGCGACGCAAGATCGGCCCGCGCGTCTCCGACCGACAGGCAGAAGAGGGCATCGCCGTCCGTCGGCAGGTGCGGGGGAGAGAGCGCTCGCTCGAAGCCCGCGAGGCCCAGCCGCGCCACGCGCGCCGCCTCGGCCTTGCCGAGGGCGGCCGACGTGGCGACGACGCCGATCGTGGTGTTGACGGGACGGTACCTGGGAGGCGGCACGCCGCTCTCGAGGGCCGCGGCGGAGTCTACCAGCCGGCTGCCGCCGGCCGCGTCCCGCGCCCCAGCGATGAGGCGGCCCGTGACGGGGTCGCGCACGTCGCCGACCGCGTTGACGACCATGAGGGCGGCGGTGACGACGCCGTCCCGCTCCACGCGCGAGACGCCGAGACCGCCGCGCATGGCGCGCTCGACGCCGTAGAGCTTGCCCACCGTCGCTCCCGTCCCGGCGCCCACGCTGCCTTCCTCCACGGGCCCCGGCCGGGCGGCGGCGCACGCAGCGTAGCCCATGGCGCGGTCTGGCCGGACGCGATGATCGCCCACGTTCAGATCGAAGATGATCGCGCCCGCGACGTGCGGCACGACAGTGCGGGCGACCCTGAAGCCCCGGCCGTGCTCCTCGAGATACTCCATCGCGCCCCAGATGGCCTCGAGGCCGAAGGCGCTGCCGCCCGCCAAGATGACGCCGTCCACCATCGGCGCCAGATGGCGCGGGTCGAGGAATTCGATGCCGTGGACCCCGGCCGCCCATCCGGCGATCTCAAGCGCGCCTACCGCCGGCCGGTCAGGCAGGATGGCCGTGCAGCCGGTGAGTGACTTCAGATCGGTGACGTGGCCGACGCGGACACCCGGAATCACAGCCGCACTCTAGCAAATTCTGGCGGCGCCCGACCCCATGGTGCTAGTCTCGAAGTGACATGCGCGGGGAGAGATCCTCAGAATACGAGCACGGCGACGGCCCGCTTCGGGATGAGTGGACCCCGCGGCGTCCCTGGGCGCTCATCGCCGCGTGCATGGTCCTTGTGTTGCTGTCGGCTGTGCTCTGGGTCAAGTGGTCCGGCGCGCGGCGCGACGCGGCCAAGCTGCAGAATGAAATGACGCGGGTCTACAAGGAAGCCGAAGACCTGCGCCTGCAGGAGGCTTTGGCCCAGGAGCGCATCGGCAAGCTCGAGCGAGAGCTCGGGGCGCTGCGCGCCGAGCGCGCCGCGGCGCCGAAAGCGGTGGACGGCAAGGCGAGGGGCGCGAAGACGCCCGCTCGCCGATAGCGTCGAAGGAGGCCGTATGGAATTAATCGGCAGGATCCTCGACGGTTCGATCCCGCAGGATCTCAAGGATGCCCTGCGCCGGGCGGACCCCTCTGGGCCCCGCGTGAGCCATGACGAGAAGATCCGTCATCTCGAGGACGTCCCGCTGCTCGGCGACTGCACCCAGAAGCAGCTGCGCTCCGTGTCCGACATCTCACGCGTGGTCGAGGTGCCCGCGGGCACGTCCCTCACGCGGGCCGGGCAGCCCGGCGACGAGTTCTTCGTCATCCTCGACGGGTCGGCGGCCGTGGAGAAGCCGGGCAAAAAGCGGGTCTTCCTCAGGCCTGGCGATTTCTTCGGCGAGATGAGCCTGCTCGACGGAGGCCCGCGTTCCGTGACGGTGCGGGCGGCGACACCGCTCCGCGTGCTGGTGATCGACAGGAAGAACTTCCAGGAGCTGCTGCGAGACGTGCCCGAGCTGACCCAGCGGCTTCTCGTCACGCTGTCGCGCCGCGTCCGCATGCTCGAAAGCGTCGGCAGCTAGGACGCTGCGACCGGGTAGCAGCCCTGGCTGGTCGCGCGGTCCCAGGTGTCGAGCAGGCGATCGTTGTTCTCGCGGGTGCCGACGGCGATGCGGAGATGGCCGGGGAAACCCACGGCCGCGCCGTCCCGCACCAGGATCCCCCCCTTGAGGAGCGCCGCCCTGAGCGAGTCCGCCTGCGCGCCGACACGCGGGAGGATGAAGTTCGACTGCGAGGGAGGCGCCGGCGCGCCGCGCCGCGCCACCTCAGCGAGGAGCCTCGGCCGCTCGGCGAGGACGAGCGCCCGCGTCCGCTCGAGATGCGCGGCATCCTCGAGCGCCGCTATGCCCGCAACCTGGGCGAGGCGATTGACGTTGAAAGGCGCGCGCACGCGGCCCAGCCAGCCAATGACCTCCGGCTGCGCCACCGCAAAGCCCACTCGCAGCCCCGCCAGTCCCGCAATCTTCGAGAAGGTGCGCAGCGAAATCAGCCGCGAGTACCGCTTGGCGAGCTGGACGCCGTCCGCGGTCTCCGGATCGTCGCAGAAATCCCGGTACGCCTCGTCGAGGACCACGAGGGGCGGGTCTTCACCCAGCGCGGCGAGGAACAGCCCGAGCGGCCCGCGCCTGACGATGGTCGTCGCCGGGTTGTGAGGCGTGCAGAGGAAGATGGCCTTGGTGCGCGGGGTCACGCGCGCCAGCATGTCGTCGAGATCGGTCTCGTAGCCCTTGAGAGGGCTCCTGACGGGCGTGGCGCCCGACAGGCGCGCCTCGATGTCGTAAGGCTCGAAGGCCGGGTGCGGCATCAGGATCTCGTCGCCGGGCTCGAAGGCCGCGCGCGCGATGAGCCCCAGGATCTCGTCGCCGCCGTTGCCGGCGATGATCCAGCCGGCGGGAACGCTCAGCCGCCGCCCGATTGCCTCGCGGAGCGCCGTGGAGCCACCGTCGGGGTAGAGATGGGCCCGCGAGGCTTCGCGCCGCAGCGCTTCGATGACACCCGGGGAAGGGCCGAGCGGGCTCTCGTTGGCCGAAAGCCTGAGGATGGCCTGGAGACCCAATTCCTTCTCGAGAGTCTCGATCGGCTTGCCCGCCTCGTAGGGAGTCACCGCCGAGAGCGCCTCGCGCCAGATCCGTCGCATGACGCAACATTGTAGTTCGAGGCGCAGCCGTAGGCGAGCCGAGTGCTGAGTAGATCATCCCGTCGTCCAAGTCCGCGCCATGTTTGACATCCCTGGCCCTGCCATGTAGGGTTTCGGCATGTCTGCGGACTTGTTCCGCCAACTCCGGCGCGTGGAGGCGCAGGCGGAGCGGGGCTTCGAAGGCACGGCCGCCGAGGGTGCGGAGCGCCGGCGCCGGCTGAGGCTCGAGCTCCTCCGGCAGCACCTCGCCCAGAACGTCGACTTCCTCAAGGCCGCTCACCTCGGCGGCGCCTCGGGCCAGCAGTCGGTGCAGGCCTATGCGGCATTCATGGACGGCTTCCTCTCGACGATCTTCCGCCTGGCTGTGGAGGACGCCAAGAAGGAAGGGGCCGTCCCCGGAGCAATCGTGCTCGTGGCCCTGGGCGGCTACGGGCGCGGCGAGCTGGGCCCGCTTTCCGACCTCGACCTCATGGTCATCTACGACGGGGAGATGGGATCCTTCGTCCAGCGTGTCACGCAGGGGCTGCTCTACACGCTGTGGGACCTGGGGCTGACGGTCGGGCATTCGGTGCGGAGCCTCGATGACTGCGTCGCCATGGCCCGCACGGATTTCGCGTCGCGCACCTCCATGCAGGAGGCGCGCTACGTCGTCGGCGACCGGCGGCTCTTCCAGCGCTTCCGTCGCGTGCTGGCTGAGAACGTCTACCGCAAGGACTTCGGCCAGTTCCTGGAGACCGCGCTCAGCGAGCGGGACCAGCGCTACCGGAAGTTCGGCGGTTCACCCTATATGGGCGAGCCAAACGTCAAGGAATCGGCGGGCGGCTTGCGAGACCTCCACACCGCGATGTGGCTTGCCTCGACCAAGTTCGGCGCGCGTACCCTGCGGGATCTCCTCGAGAAGGGGCTCATCACCCAGCGCGAGGAGCGGCTGACGGACGCTGCCCTGACCTTCCTCTGGCGGGTGCGCAACGAGCTCCACTTCATCTCGGGCCACAAGAACGACGTGCTCTCCCGCGACGTCCAGCCGCAGATCGCCAAGAGCTTCGGGTATGAGAACGACGAGATGTCGCTCGACGTCGAGAAGTTCATGCGCGACTACTACCTTCACGCCCGCGTCATCCACCGCGTGTCGACCCGGTTGATCGGCCGCTGCCAGGAGACGCTCTCGCGAAGGGGCACCGCCATCCGCCGGCTCCGCCACGAGGCGCTGGCCGACGGGCTCTTCGTGATGGACGAGCGCATCCACCTCGTTCACACTGACGGGCGCGACTTCCGTGCCGAGCCGGCGCGCCTCATGAAGGCCTTCTGGCACTCGCACCGGCTCGGGTTCGAGCTGGGGGTGGATGTGGAGCGGGCGGTCGAGGAGGCCCTCGACCTCGTGGACGACGCCTTTCGTCGCTCGCATGATGTGCGCGAGCTCTTTCTCGACATCTGCCGCAACTGGGGGCGCGTGGCGCAGACGCTCCGCCAGATGCACGAGGTGGGCTTTCTCGGACGCTACCTCCCGGAGTGGGATGCGCTCACCTGCCTCGTCCAGTACGACGTCTACCACAAGTTCACGGCGGACCAGCACTCGCTCCTCGCCGTGGAGAACCTCGAAGCGCTGGCGCCCGGCGCGTCTACGTCTTCCGAGGGGATCGCCCAAGTCCTGAACGAGGTGCAGCGGCCGGATCTCCTGATGCTGGGCATGCTCCTGCACGACATCGGCAAGGGCAAGGGGCACGGCCACGTCGCCAAGGGCATTCCACTCGCCGAGGAGTTGACCGCGCGCATTGGGCTCGAGGGAGAGGCCGCGGGCAACGTCGTCTTCCTGGTCGCCCGGCATGTCGCGCTCTCGCACATCGCCCAGCGGCGCGACGTCAATGATCCCAAGACCGTCGAGGCGCTGGCTGCGCTCTGCGGCACGCCCGAGCGCCTCCGCAACCTCTACCTCCTCACCTTTGCCGACATGCGCGCCGTCGGTCCCGGCGTGATGACGGGCTGGCAGGCGCAGATTCTCTGGGAGCTCTACGCCGCCGCGCTCCAGCGACTGACTGGCGGCCGGCCCGTGCGCCTCACGCTCCAAGACGTCGCCCAGCGCGTCCTGGCCGAGCTCCGGGACCCGGGTCTCAAGAGCGCGGTGCCGGGGCACCTCGCCATGACCTCTGAGCGCTACCTGTCGACGACGCCGGCGGCGAGGATCGCCGCGCACATGAGGCTCATCGAGCGCCTCGAGGAGGAGCGGGTGGCGACCGAGCTCTTCCACCACCCTGACCTCGGCTCCTCGGACCTCGTCATCGTCACGCGTGATGTGCCGGGACTCTTCTCCCTCATCGCGGGCAGCCTGGCCGCCAACGGCATCAACATCCTCTCGGCACAGATCCACACCCGCGCCGACGGCGTCGCCATCGACACCTTCCAGGTCAACGACCCCTTCGGCGAGGCAGTGAGCGAGGAGGCGCGCTGGCGCCGGACGCTCCAGTCGCTGCGCCGCGTGCTCCTGGGCGAGCAAACGGTGGAGGAGCTGCTGGCCGCGCGGCGCGGCAGCCGGTCCGGCGACGAGCCGGTGCCGGGCCCGGCCAAGGTCGCTGTGGACAACCACCTGTCGGACACGCACACCGTGGTCGAGGTCAAGTGCCCCGACCGGGTGGGCCTCCTCTACCTCATCACCCGGACGCTGGCGGGGTTCGAGCTATCGATCGCGAGCGCCCGCATCGCCACGGATATCGATCACGCCTTCGACACCTTCTACGTCGCGGACCGGCACGGCCGCCGCATCGAGGACCCCGACGAGATGGCCCGCGTGCGGAGCGCCCTCGAAGAGGCGCTCCTGAAGCCGCTCTAGATGCTCGGCCACTACAAGGCTCCGCTGCACCGCTTCTTCGACCCTGTCGCGCGAATCCTTTTTCGCGCACGGATCCGCCCGAACCACCTGACGGTGCTGGGGCTCGGCGTCAGCATCGCCGCGGCCTACGTGTTCTCGGTCGGCCGCCTGCGCTGGGGGGCTGTGCTCCTCGCGGTCGCGGGACTCTTCGACTTCTTCGATGGCGCCGTCGCGCGCCTCGCGGGCTCGGACAGCGATTACGGCGCGTTCCTGGACTCCGTGGTGGACCGCTACTCCGACCTGGCCGTCCTGCTGGGCATTCTGGTCTTCTACGAGCAGACGGCTGACACGCCGGGCGCGATCCTGACCATGGCCACGCTCGCCGGCACCGTCATGGTCAGCTACACGAAGGCGCGCGCCCAGTCCATCGGCGTGCGCTGTGAGATCGGCGTGATGGAGCGTCCCGAGCGTCTCATAGCGCTCATCGCGGGGGCGGTGTTCAATCTGCTGACGCCCGTCATCGCGCTGCTCGCCCTGCTCACCAACCTGACGGCGATCCAGCGGATCGTCTACACGCGCAGGATCGCCCGCGACACATCCCTGCGGTAGACTGGAGGCATGGTCCGGACGCTCGCCTCCATCGGGTGCCTCGTCCTCCTGGTCTTCGCCGTTCCTGCCCGTGCGGCTGGGCCCGCGGTTCCGCGCCTGTCGCCCGAGGCGCGCGAGCGTTTCGCCGCTGCGCTCACGGCGTACAAGGCCCAAGACTGGGCGCAGGCCGCGCGCGAGCTTGGCGAGGTCAGCCGCGTCGCATCCCCCATCGCCGAGTACGCGCTGCTCTACCAGGCGGAGAGCCTGGCGCGCCTTGGCGACGCCGCCTCCGCCCGCGCCACAGCGCAACAGGCGGCCGACGCGGCGCCCGACAGCCGCGCCGCGCCGCCCGCGCTCCTCCTGGCCGCCGAACAGGCTTCGCGGCTCGGAGACGACGCGGGCGCGGCCGGGCTGTGGCGCCGATTGCTCGACCGGTTCCCCGATCACGCCGAAGCGCCGCGGGCGCGGCTCCGCATGGGCCAGTCTCTCGCCGCGGCCGGCCGCGTCACGGAGGCCGCGGCCGCGTACCGTGAACTCTGGCTGTCCGCTCCCACCACCCCGCAGTCCGACGCGGCGGCGCGGGAGATTCGCGCCCTCGAGGCGCGGGGTCTTCCCGTCGCCCAATTCACCCCGCTCCAGCGCATCGAGCGCGCAGAGCGTCTGGCGGCGGCCGGCGTCGGTGACCAGGCGCGGGCAGAGGCGGAGGCGGTTCTCGCAGGAGCGCTACCCGCGGACCTGCAGATGCGGGGGCTCCGCGTGGTCGCGGACGGCGCGCGGCGCTCGGGGCGCGACGATGTGGCGCTGGCGGCGGTCAACCGCGGGCTTGCGCTGTCTTCCGCGGACAAGCGCGCATCCTGGCTCCTGGAGTCGGCGAAGATCCAGCAGAGGAAGAACCGGGACGGCGCGATCGCCGCCATCGACCGACTCGCCGGCGAGTCTCCAAAGGCGCCGGAGGTCCCCGAGGCGCTCCTGCTCAAGGCGCGGCTCTTGGAATCGGGCCCCGAGCCGAAATCGGCCGAGCCCGCCTACCTCAGGCTGGCGCACGCCTATCCGGAGTCCGAGGAGGGGCAACGCGCGGCGTGGCGGCTCGGCTGGTTATCGTGGCTGCGCACGGAGTATGCAGACGCCGCCGAGCGCTGGGGGCGCATTCCGGGCGTCCGGACGGCGAGCCGCGGCTATCGCGACGCCTCGTTGTACTGGATCGGGCGCGCGCATGAGCAGCGCGGGGATGCGGAGGGCGCGTCGAGACAGTTCGACAGTGTCGTCGCTGAGGCGCCGCGCAGCTATTACGGTGTGTTGGCCGCGCGCCGCGCGCCACGCGCCCGCCCGAACCCGGCGCGCAACCCCGCATCGGCCCAGCTCGCGGCCTCGCTGCCGGTGGACCCCCGCGAAACGCTCCAGGCCGACGCGCCATACGCGCGAGTCGAGGCGCTCCGCGCCGTTGGGCTCGGCGAGTACTCCGACGAGGAAATGGATGAGGCCGTGCGGCGCTCGACGGGCGACCTACGTCGGCTCTACGCGCTCTCGGCTGCCTACGCGCAGGAGGCGCGGCACTCCCAGTCGCTTCGCATCCTGAGGCGGCACTTCATCGGACTCGCCCGGAGCGCCCCGCCGGCGCTGCCGCGCGCCTTCTGGGACCTCTTCTACCCGCTCGGCTGGCGCACGGAGCTGAACGATGCCGCCACGCGCGCGGCCCTCGACCCGTATTTCGTCGCCGCCGTCGCACGCGAGGAATCATCCTTCGACCCGCAGGCGCGCTCGCGCGTGGGTGCGCGCGGGCTCATGCAGCTCATGCCGGACACCGCGCGCCAGCTCGCCAAGGGGCGCGGGCTGCCCTCGGGCGACGACATGCTCGCCGATCCCGCCGCCAACCTCACCCTCGGCAGCGCCTACCTGGCCGGGCTCATGAAGGAGTTCGGCGAGCCACGGCTGGCCATCGCCGCCTACAACGCGGGGCCCGCACGCGTGCGCGAATGGTGGAGGGCCCGGGCCACGGACGATGTCGAGGCCTGGGTGGAGCTCATCCCCTTCGACGAAACGCGTTTCTTCGTGCGGCGCGTGATGCTTTCGTGGGAGGAGTACCGCCGCCTCTACGGCGCGCCGCTGGCGGGCGCTCGGCCGTGACGACGCCGGTCACGGCCGGCTTCTGGCGTCGGCTGCTGGCCC